>Ga0209235_1002414_pt1 | contig 10395 bp, 9 predicted proteins | sample GraSoi013_1_20cm_4_FD_185817 | JGI IMG/M metagenome (GOLD analysis project Ga0209235, IMG submission 185817) | Grasslands soil microbial communities from the Angelo Coastal Reserve, California, USA - Sample 09_25_2013_1_20cm (SPAdes) (version 2) | ecosystem: Environmental > Terrestrial > Soil >...
AACCGCCGCGGCGTCCGATTCCTGCTCTCCAACTCGGCCACCGAGCGCGTGCGCGATCTCTACCGCGGCTTCGAGCAGCGCACGGTCCGCGCGCCACGCTTCATCAACTCGAAAGCCGAGTCCCGCGGGAGGGTCGCGGAGCTGCTAGTCTTCAACGCATGATCCTCCTCGCGCTGCTCCTCGCCGCTGCGCCCCACGTGTTCTACGTGAAGGCAGGGCGGCTCTTCGACGGGCTCTCCGAGTCGTACCGGCAGAACGTCACGCTGAAGATCGAGAACGACCGTATCGCCGCGGTCGGCGGGTCCATTCCGCCCGGCGCGCAGGTGATCGATCTATCGCAAGCGACCGTCCTGCCGGGGTTGATCGACTGTCACGTCCACCTCGAATCGCGGGCGGACCACTTCGAGGACATCTGGACCTTCAAGACCTCGCCGTTGGCGCCCGCGATGACGGCCGTCGTGCACGCCCGACGGACCCTGGAGGCCGGCTTCACCACCGTGCGCGACGTCGGCTCCGAGCCGTTCCTCGCCGCGGACCTGCGCGACCTGATCGACGAAGGCTACTTTCCCGGGCCCCGGGTCGTCGCTTCCGGTCCCTGCATCAGCATCACCGGCGGGCATTGCGACCTGAACCGCTACCCGCCGAACGTCCGCGTCGACTTCTACCCGCTGGAGCGCAATTTCACGGTCGCCGACGGCGCCGACCAGCTCCGCCACCTGATCCGCTCTCACGTGCAGCACGGGGTGGACCTGATCAAGGTCGCGGCGAGTGGCGGCGTGTTCTCGCGCGGCGACGTCCCCGGCGCGCCCCAGTTCACCTACGAAGAGCTGCGCGTCGCGGCGGAGGAGGCGCATAGGTTGGGGCGCCGCATCGCCGCGCACGCGCACGGGACGCAGAGCATCAAGGACGCGACCCGCGCCGGCTTCGACTCGATCGAGCACGGCACTCTGATCGACGACGAGGGCATCCGCCTGATGAAGGAGCGAGGCACGTTCCTCGTCGGCGACATCTACAACGACGACTATATCCTGGCGCATGCCGACGACCTGCACATCCCGCGCGAGTACGTCGACAAGGAGCGGGCCATCGGGCAGACGCAGCGGGACAACTGGGCGAAGGCCGTGAAGGCAGGCGTGCGCGTCGCCTTCGGGACCGACGCCGGCATCTACCCGCACGGCGACAACGCCAGACAATTTTCCTGGATGGTGCGGCTCGGCCTTCCGCCGGCGCGAGCCATCCTCGCGGCGACCGCGTGGGCCGCCGAGCTGCTCGACCGTCAAAAAGACGTCGGAACCGTGCAGGCCGGCCGCTACGCCGACCTGATCGCAGTCCCCGGCGACCCCTTGCGGGACGTGCGCGTCCTCGAGCGCGTGCCTTTCGTGATGAAGGGCGGCGCGGTGATCAAGGACGAGCTCACTTCTGCGGCTGCGGCTCCTGGCTCGAGCTCTTCGAAGTAGCGTCGATCTTCAGCGCCTTCGACTGGCCGTCGACCATCTGGTAGCTGGCGCGCACGTCGGTCCCTGGCTGAAGCTGCGCCGCCGACGCCGTCTGGCCGTTCAGCGTCACCGCCGTCGAGTCGGTGATCTGGAGCTGCAGCAGATCCTTGTCCTGCGTGCGGATCTGGACCTGATCGCTGCCCGCTTGCACGACGGTGCCGCTCGCGGTCTGCTCCTGCGTCCAGGACTGGTTCTGCTGGTGCTGGCTGCGCATCTGCGTCTCGGAGCGCTGGGTCTGGAGAGCCTGCTGCTGGTGCTGGGCGGACTCCTGCTGTGCGAGCCGATTCGCTTCCTGTGCGTCTCGCTGGGCCTGCTCCGCCTTTGCCGTCTGCCCGCGCAGCTTCGCCTGGGCGTCCGCCAGCTCCTTCTGCTTCTGGGTCACCTCCTGCTGCGCTTGCTCCACCTTCGCCTGCTCGTCCGCGGCCTTCTTCTGGGCGTCGGTTGCCCGCTGCAGGGACTGCTGCGCCTGATCCTGCGCCGTCCGCGTCTCGGACTTCTTGCTCTCCTGGCTACCCCCGAACATCGCGCAGCCAAAAGCAAGCGCGGTGCCCGCCACCCAGATCCTGTTTCGCATCGAGAAGCCTCCTGCGTACTCCTCTCCCTGGGCGAAGATGCGAACGGAACGCCGATCGGGCACGCCGCAACGGCCCGGACGCTACACCTCCACGACCATGCCTTCGGTCAGCCGCAGCCGGCGGGGCATCCGCTCGGCCAGCCGCGGATTGTGCGTCACCACGATCGCCGCGATCCCAAGTCGCTGGTTGAGCTCCACCAGCAGCTGGTGGATGCCCTCTCCCGTCGCCTCGTCCAGGTTGCCGGTCGGCTCGTCCGCGAGCAAAAGGCGGGGCTTCAGCACCAGCGCACGCGCCAAGGCGACCCGCTGCTGCTCGCCGCCAGACAGCTCGCCGGGCTTGTGCTCGAGCCGGTGCTCGAGCCCGACGATCTCCAGCATCTCCTTCGCCTGCGCCTCCGCCTGCTCGCGCGGCTGGCGGTTGATCAGCCCCGGCATCGACGTGTTCTGCAGGGCGGTGAACTCGGGCAGCAGGTAGTGGAACTGGAAGACGAACCCGATGCTGCGGTTGCGGAAGGCGGCCAGTTCCTCCTCGGTCATCGCGAAGGCGTCGCGGTCGTCGAACAGCACCGACCCGCGCGTAGGCGGATCGAGCGTGCCGATCACGTGCAGGAAGGTGCTCTTTCCCACCCCGCTCGGACCGACCAGCGACGCCATCTCACCGGCGGCGAGCGAGAAGCTGGCGCCGCGCAGCACGTGGATCTCCTTCTCGCCGAGCCAGTAGGACTTGTGCACTTCGCGCGCTTCGACGAGAGGAGCCAACTCATTCCTCCCGCAGCCCGTCCACCGGCGAGAGGCGGCTCGCCTTGGTCGCCGGATACAACGTCGCCAGGTAGCTGAGGGCGAGCGAGATTGCCGCCACCATCACGAACTGCGCGCCATCGACGTTCACCGGCAGATTCGAGATGTAATAGACGTCGGGATCGAGCTGCAGGCCGAACTTCTCGATGAAGGAGCAGGAAGCGAGGCCGAGGAGCAGGCCCATCGCCGTGCCGATGGCGCCGATCGTCAGCCCTTCGACGACGAAGATCTTCATCACGCTCGCGTCGCGCGCGCCCATCGACTTGAGGATGGAGATCTCCTTCGTCTTCTCCAGCACCAGCATGATCAGCGTGCTGAGGATGTTGAAGCAGGCCACCAGCACGATGAAGGTGAGGATGATCGCCATCGCCAGCTTTTCCAGCTTGAGCGCGGAGAAGAGATTGCGATTCAGCTCCGCCCAATCCTTCGTCCGGTAGGGAAAGCCGCCGAGCGCCGCCACTACCCTGCGCCCGAGCGCCCGCGCCGCGTCGACGTCCGCGAACTTCAGCTCGAGCCCCACGATGTTCTCGCCCATCTTGAAGAATCGCTGCGCCTCGGGAATGCCGATGTAGACGAATTTCGAGTCGTACTCGTACATCCCGGAGTAGAGGATGCAGGCCACCCGGAAGGGACGGCTGCGCGGCACCGGTCCCGTCGGCGTCATCTCGCCGAGCGGCGTGAGCACGTTGACCACGTCGCCCACCCAGGCGCGAAGCTGGTGCGACATCTCCTTTCCGATGCAGATGCCGGGCAGGTTGCGCAGCGCCTCGGGATCGAGCTTCTGCGACTCCTCGGGATGGGCCTGGCGCCGCTTCAGCGTGTCCTCCAGGTACTGCTCGTACTCCGGTCCACCCAGTTGCTTCGCCGCCTCTCCGCGCGGCTCCACCACGCGATCGGTCCCCGGGATGTCCTGCGGCTTCGACAGCCATCCCAGCTCGCCGGCGATGACCTGGCGGGGCAGCTCGCTGACGGCGCCGGCGGTGGCCGGATCGATCCCCTTCAGCTCGGCGCCCGTGACCGTCTGGCCGTGCGAGAGGATCACCTCGTTGAGGATGAACGGCGACACTCCGGCGACGCCGGGAACGGCGGCGACCTTGGGGATCACGGATCGCCATTCGGAGAAGTCCGCCGAGTACTTGAGCAGCAAGGCATGAGAGTTCGTGCCGAGGATCTTGCGCTTCAGATCGGATTCGAAGCCGCTCATGACCGAGAGCACCACCGTGAGCGCCCAGACACCCACCGCCACGCCGGCGACCGAGATCCCCGTCATCACTACCGTGGCCGGCCGCTTGCGCCGCTGCCCCGGTTGAAGCCTGGCGATCTGGGCGCGGTGCTGGATCCACTTGCCGATCACCGTGAGCGAGGCGAGCACCACCGCCACCATGAAGAGGATGTGCAGCGGATGCACCAGCGGGCGCTGGTGCGGATCGCGGAACGACGCCGCGATCCCGAGCGCGTAGAAGAGTCCGGGAGGCAGCACGCCCAGCAGCGCCAGCAGGAGCGCGCTGTGCCGGTTCAACCTCAAGTGCGTGCGCGCGATGCCCCACTCGTAGCGGACGCGCGGATCGACGTGGCCGTTCGCGCCGATCAGCATCCCGAACGAGGCGCCCCACATCGCCAGGAGCCACGACGCAGCGGCGGCGGCGAGCGACCAGACCACCAGCTCACCGGTGCTGGCGAAGAAGCGGTCGTACGAGAACGAGGGCGGCTTCAGCGCGCGGAGCACGAAGAAGGTGACGGCTCCAAAGACCGCGGAAGCGATCAGGTTCTCGAGCGGCCGGTAGCCGCGGCCGAGGAAGCTGAGCACGAATCCCGCCAGCAGGAACCAGACCCCTTCCATGGCGAAGGAGATGCCATTGACCGCGTCGCGCGAGAGCGTGGTGTAGGCGCCGAGCCAGACCGCGAGGGAATACTGCAGCCCGGCGCCGAGGAGGAAGAGCGCGAGCGCCGCGGCGGAGACGACGGCAGGGCGCGCCGCCTTCCTCCCGACAGCGCCGCGGCCCTCAGCGCGCGGGCTCGGGCGCCAGTGGAGCTTCAACGGCTCTCCTCGGGCTTGAGCAACGGGAAGAGGACCACGTCCCGGATGCTCGGCGAATCCGTGAACAGCATCGCCAGCCGGTCGATCCCGACGCCCTCACCGGCCGCCGGCGGCATGCCGTGCTCGAGGGCGCGGATGTAGTCGCGGTCCCAGGGCATCGTCTCCTGGTCGCCGCGCGCCGCCGCCTCGACCTGCTCGCGGAAGCGGGCCTCCTGGTCGCGCGGGTCGTTCAGCTCGGAGAACGCGTTGGCGATCTCCATCCCCCCGGCGAACGCCTCGAAGCGATCGACCAGCCGCGTCTCGGAGTCGCGCTTGCGCGCTAGCGGCGAGATCTCCAGCGGGAAGTCCACCACGAAGCTCGGCCGGTCCTTCGGCAGCATCGGCTCCACCAACGCTTCGAACGCCCAGGCGATCTTTTCGCCGGTGGACACGAGCCTGGCAAATTTCTCCCGCATCTGCCGGTCCTCGACCGGCGCCAGCCACTGCCCGGCGGAGAGCCTCGCGAGCGCGTCGAGCTGCTGCGACTGCGTCCCGGCGGCTCCATGGAGCTTCGCCACCTCGCCGAGCATGGAGATGCGCGGCCACGGGGGCGCGAACTTGATCTTCACTCCCTGGAACGTCACCTCGTCGGCGCCGGTCACCTCGGTGGCGAGATGCGAGACCATGGTCTCCGTCAGCGTCATCAGATCTTCGTAGGTCGCGTACGCCTGGTAGAACTCCAGCATCGTGAACTCGGGATTGTGCCGGCGATCGATCCCTTCGTTGCGAAAGACGCGGCCGATCTCGTAGACGCGCTCCAGCCCACCGACGATCAGGCGCTTGAGATGCAACTCGAGGGCGATGCGCAGCTTGAGATCGAGATCGAGCGTGTTGTGGTGGGTCCCGAACGGACGCGCGGTCGCCCCGCCCGCCTCCTCGGGCTTGTGCAGGACCGGCGTCTCCACCTCGACGAAATCGAGATCGTCGAGGAAGCGGCGGATGCCGGCGATGAGCTTGGTGCGCCGCAGGAAGATCTCGCGCACCTGCAAGTTCGCGCTCAGATCCACGTAGCGCTGCCGGTAGCGCGTCTCGTGGTCGGTGAGACCGTGCCACTTTTCCGGGAGCGGGCGAAGCGCCTTCGTCAGCAGGCGGTACTCGGTCGCCTCGATGGACAGCTCGCCGGTCTTCGTGCGCATGGCGCGTCCGCGGGCGAAAGCGATGTCTCCCAGATCCGTGAGCTTGAGCACTTCGTACGCCTGATCGCCGACCTTGTCCTTCTTGACGAAGATCTGCAGGTCGCCGGTGCGGTCGCGAAGGCTGAGGAAGGTTGCCTTGCCCATCGTGCGCAGCGCCACCACTCGCCCCGCGATGCCGTAGGGCTCGCTCTGGTCCTCTTCCAGGTGGGCTGCATCGTCGTCGCAGTGGCGGACGCGCACGAACTCCGTGGTGTGCGGAACGACGACGCCGTTGCCGTACGGGTGGACCCCTTTCTCGCGAAGGAGCCCGGCCTTCTGCTCTCGCAGGCGGATCTGATCTTCGATCGAGCTGGTCGCTCCAGCCTGGGGAGTGTCGGCCATGGGGAGCGTCTCTTTACTCTCTTGCGGCCTGCCCTGTCATCTGAAACGCCCTCTGCGCGAAAGCCCAGTACGCGAGGGGAACGAGCGCGATCAGGCCGCAAGCCGCCATCAGTGCGCGCGCCGGAATGCCGCGATCGAGCAGCAAGCCGGTAGCGAGGGTGCTGGCCGACAAGGTGAGCATGAAGCCTCCGATCTCGGCTGCCGCAACCCGACCCCGGACGGCATCTGGAACCATGCGCTGCAGGAGGGTCGAGCCGCTGGTCCAGAGGATGCTGCCGCCGGCGTTCGCCACCGCGAGAGCGATCGCCGCGTAACCGATCGCCGGACTGAGCGCAAAGGCCACGTAGCAGACCACGAGCAGCGCGAAGGCTCCGGAGATGCCGCGCCGCAGGCCCCTGTCGTCGGTGCCCGCGATGCGGAAGGCAGCGAACGGGCCCGCGAAGCTGCCCACGCCGCGCGCGGTCCAGAGCATCGCGATCCCGGCGCCGTTTCCGTGCGCGAACACCCTCTCGCCGAAATAGGCGAGCAGGACCAGCGCCCCGCCCAGCGTCAGGCCGAAACTGGCCTTCACCGCGAGCAGCGCTCGCACCCGGCGGTGCGAGACGACGTAGCGGACGCCTTCGCGCAGGTCGCGAACGCCGAGCAGGTTCTCGATCTGGGATCTTGGCGCACGGGCCTCCTCCAGCACCTCCATCGCCTGCCGGTCGACGCGCCTGGCATGGCCCGGGGGCAGGCGGGAGATGAGCGCAGCGGAGACGAGGAAGCTCGCTGCGTCGCAGACGAACGCCGTGTCGCGACCGACCAGCGCGAGCGCCAGGCCGCCGAGCGCGGAGCCGATGGTCAGCGTCGCTGCCCAGAGCGAGTTCTCCAAGATGGCGGCGAGCGGATAGTCCGCCTCCGACACCAGATTGGGCAGCATCGCCTGCTGCGCGGGCTCGAAGAACGCGCTCACCACCGAATGCGCAGTGACCACTGCGTAAGCGATCCAGACCTGGTCAGCCTGCCGGATGAACAGCAGGCAGAGAACGAGCGCGACGCGCGCGAGGTCGCTGGCCACCATGATGGCGCGCCGTGAAACACGGTCCGCGAGGACGCCCGCGGCCGGCCCCGCGAGGAACATCGGCACGAAGCGGGTGAGCAACGCATAGGCGACGGCCTCTCCTTTGCCGGTCAGCTCCAGCAGGAGCGAGAAGAGGGCCACGACGTTGAACCAGTCGCCGAGCTGCGAGACGGCGTTCGCCGCGTACAGTGTGCGGAAATCGCGGTTGTCCCGCAGGACGCCGAGCAGGCGTCGAATTGAAAAGGAGGCAGCCAAGGGGTCGCGTTTATACTCGATGCGATGGCCGCCGACGTAAGCCCACGCCAGGTCGCCCACTGGGCGGCCTTTGCCGCCGTTTGCTTGGGTTTCCTGGGCGGACTGTTCTGGCTGACGTTGCCTTCGGCGGAGCCGTTGCGCCACGGGAATCCGGCCACCACCGCGCTGATCGAGGCTCGCATGCACGAGGCGCGCGAGCGGGGCCGCGCCGGCGGGCGCAACCAACATTGGGTGCCGCTCGACCGCATCTCCCCCTGGTTGATCCGCTCGGTGGTGAACAGCGAGGACGCGCGATTCTTCGAGCATGACGGGATCGACGAGAAGCAGACCCGGATCGCGCTCACCGCCGCACTGGAGGACGGCCGTCTCGGGCGCGGCGCTTCGACGATCACCCAGCAATTGGCGAAGAACCTCTGGCTCGGTGAAGAGCGGACTCTCTGGCGCAAGCTGCGGGAGATGTTCCTTGCCCGGAGGCTGGAGAGGCTGGGCAAAGGGCGGATCCTGGAGCTGTACTTGAACGTGGCCGAATGGGGCGACGGGATCTACGGCGCCGACGCGGCCGCGCGCGTCTGGTTCGGGAAATCGGCCGCCGTCCTCTTGCCAGAGGAAGCGGCGGTGCTGACCGCCATGCTGCCGGCGCCGCGCAAGCGGAATCCCTGGCGCCCGTCGCCGGCGCTGGTGAAGCGCTCGTTCGAGGTCCTGCGGTTGTACGGGATGTACGGCGAGCTCACGCCGGACGAGTTGGCGGACGCGCGCTGGCGTCTGGAAGCGATTCTCACGCTGCGCTGATTCACCGTTCGAGACCGGGTCAGGCGAGGGAAACTTCGGGCCGCGGGCGGGCAAAGGTAAGATGCTCGCCATGCCGACGATCGATCGACCAGGACAGACTGCGGAGATGGCCGAATTGGAGGAGGCGAAGGCGCTCATCGGCGCGCGCCGGCTCAAGGGGGCTGGCGGCACTCCTGGCGGCGTCGGGACGTTCTTCTCCGGTCTCCTCCTCACGGTGATCGGCGGCTACCTGGTCCTGAACCAGGTGCAGGTGACCTCCTCGTTCACCTTTTTCGGTCTCTGGGGCTGGAACCGGCCCGCCGGATTCGGGCTGACGATGCTTCCGCTGTTGATCGGCATCGGCGTCCTCTTCTTCGACGGCAAGAGCAAGCTCGGCTGGATCCTCTCCATCGGCGGGCTGCTCACCATCCTCGCGGCCGTGCTGATGAGCCTCTCGATCCACTGGGCGCCCACGAGCTTGTTCAACACGCTGCTCATGTTCGGACTGCTCGCAGCCGGAATGGGCCTGGTCGCCCGGTCGCTGCGCGCCTATCCGGAAGAAGCCGGTTGAACTCCGACGCGTTGGAGTAGGATGCGCCGCCTCATCGGAGGTGGCACATGCCCAAGGCGATCCCTGAAGGACTGCGCACCGTGACGCCGGCGCTGACCGTGGACGGCTGCGCGGAAGCGATCGAGACCTGGAAGAAGGCGTTCGGCGCCGAAGAGAGGTTCCGCGCGCCGGATCCGAGCGGCAAGAAGATCTGGCACGCCGAATTGCGCATCGGCGACTCCATCATCTTCTGCAACGACACCATGCCCGACATGCCGCAGACCCCGCGCCAGGCGCGGCTGTGGATCTACACGGAAGGAGTGGACCGCGCGTTCCAGCGCGCGAAGGACGCCGGCCTGAAAGTCGCCATGCCGCCCGCCGACATGTTCTGGGGCGACCGCATCGCGGAGGTGCACGACCGCTGGGGCAACCAGTGGGTGCTGGCGCAGCACGTAAAGGACTTGAGCCCTGCGGAGATGAAGAAGGCGCAAGACGAGTTCGTGGCGAACATGAAGAAGAAGTAGGTCCTTCCTCGTCGGACTTCGTTCGCGCACGCCGCGCGGCTCGCGCATGCCCTGCGCAGCTCGCGCAGCGTACGCACAAAAAACGTAGCCGCATACCTCGCCTTCGGCGAGGAGCGGCTAATTGTACGTCGCGGAGAACGCCACGGTGAACGCCCAGGTCGTCCAGATGGGCGCGTTGCTCCCGCTGTCCTCGTTGAGGCTCATCGACAGATGTCCCGCCACCCCGAGGCCCCAGTGGTCGCCGGCCCACCACTCCTTCCCCAGGGCGGCCCGCAGGCCGAGGCCCCACTTCGTCGCACTCGAGCCCGAGCCGGAAGAGGCCGACATCCGGGTGAGCGAAGGCGAGATGGAGAAGTAGTAATTCTGCTTCGAGTACATCGTATATTCCGGCCCGAGACCGAGCAGCGCCAGGGTGCCGCTCGCGGTGCCCGACGAGCCTCCCCCGGAATAGGTCGGGTCGCTCACGACGGCGTCCCAGACATGGAAGGCGAGAATGATGTCTTCCGAAAGCGCGCCGCCCGCCGCGATGCCGAACGTGCCGGCGAGGCCCCTCAAATTGGCGTCGACGCCGCCCTGGGACGCACTCGTGGTCAGATAGCCGATCCCGAGATCGGGCCGGATGAAACCTCCGAGGTGGCGGTGGCGGGTATCGGAAAGTCCCATCGGCGTCGTCGCCAGAGTCGGCGGCTCCGTGAGGGGCCCCGGCGTCACTGGACCACGAAAGGTCGCCGGGGCGGCATCGCCCGCGGGCACGGGAGGCGGAAGCGCCGCCTGGG
>Ga0209235_1002418_pt1 | contig 10391 bp, 9 predicted proteins | sample GraSoi013_1_20cm_4_FD_185817 | JGI IMG/M metagenome (GOLD analysis project Ga0209235, IMG submission 185817) | Grasslands soil microbial communities from the Angelo Coastal Reserve, California, USA - Sample 09_25_2013_1_20cm (SPAdes) (version 2) | ecosystem: Environmental > Terrestrial > Soil >...
CCACTTGTCGTACACCGACCGGACGCCCGATTCCTGGTCCGTGTAGTACAGGTCGCCGACCGGAAGGACCAGGTTCGGGTTCCGCTTCGCGATCCCGCTCGACGTCACCGCGGTCTGGTTCGTGTCGCCCCAGTCGCCCGCCGCCGCGAAGGTGAACGTGTCCGAGGCGCCTTTCATGGGTGCGGCACGGAACGTCGCCTGGCCGAACGAGGAAGCCATGCCGGCGTCGCCGATGCGGTAGAAGTAGGTTGCCCCCGGCGTGAGGCCCGTGAGGTTGACGACATGCAGGCGGGTGCCCCCGGGGGAGCCGTAGTCCACGCCCGACGCGTGGAACAGGTACGGCGGCCCGATGGAACGACCCCACTCCGCTCGCGACGTCGTCGCGGCGGTCGTGTACCACGTGATCGTGGCTGTCGTCGGGTCGTCGAGGTAACTCAGGTGCACGCCCAGGGGAGGGTTGGACCCGGCAGGGGCCGCACCCGCGCCGAACGAGGGCAGGAGCGTGAGACTCGTGAGGACCACGATGACGGCAATAGACGATACCCAGAACCCGCTCCAGCGCACGGAAAGCAAGCCTCCCTATCCTCTGGCCCTCAGGGAATCCCTCGACCTCCCGTCGGTGCCTGTGAGAAGATATGACCGCAAATGACTTAGTCTTTTCACCACCCGTTCGGAGCAAGCCGACTTCTGCGGTCCGGCGTCCGGGTTCGGTTCCTAATGCCGTTCTGCCGGGCCGTGCGCGCTTATCGTTTTTGATACTCTCGCCGTCGTCTTTATTGAGGCCCATCCAAGTCCTCCGGCATCCTTATGGCCAGCTCTCGGAAGCGGCCCCTTCCCGCCTGGAAGCTACCCAAGGGTCCGAAGCGCAAGTTGCCCCGGAGGGCCCGCGCCCTTCGAACGGCCTGGGTCTTGTTCTTCGTCTTTGGAGTGCCGCTCGCCTTCATGGCGGCCCTCGGGCCCCTCGCCTATTCCGGGATCTACATCGAACCGCTCCGCCAGTTCTGGCAACCGTGGCCGCCCGATGTCCTGAAAGGCATCGGCAGTGCCGCGGGATTCGCCGCGACCCTCGCCTACCTTCTGTATCGGAAAGGGCGGTACACGGGCTACCGATCGGGAGCGATCTCGGAGAGAGCCACGGCCCGCAATCGATCCGAGGGTCGGGTCAGCGTTGCGAACCCGGCCGCATCGGTGGAAACCCCGAGCCCCATGTCGAACCCGCCGCCGCCTCCCGATATGCCGCCCCAGTATCCGGTCCAGTGACGGACGTCGCACCTTTTCGAAGGTCTGTGCCCGCAGGCATCGACATACCCGTTAGCCGCCGGACCGGCGACTCGAGATGCGGATGAAAGCAACGCCGGGCAGCCCTTTGAACGCCGGATCTCCGGTCAAGAACTGAAGCCGTCTCCTCTGAGCCAGATGGTAGCTCACTGCGTCGACATACGAAATCCGGGCCCTTCGACGGGGCCACCGCACCCTCATGTCCATGGCGCCTAGAATCTCCGTGATGGAAAAGTCAATCAGGGCGGGTTCGAACGATGCGACCACCTCTCGAGCCTTCTGCCGAGGGCCTCCGTCCCGGAGGAGCGCATAGTACACTTCCATCAAGTTGAGCCAGCTCGTTCTGCCTCTCCCCGGTTCGAAATACGGACGGATCTTCGGATCCGACAAGTTGGCCAGAATCGCCGACGAGTCGTAGAAGTACTTAGAGATCGTCCCAGCCTTCCTTCATCTCCCGGATCAGTTCTGGGAGATTCCGACGGAACTTCCACGTTCCACTGAGTTCGCTGGGCGTCGGGACCCGCCGTCGAATCTCGACCTCGAGGTAGTCGCCGTCTCGAATGTTCTGACTTCGCGCCACCTCTGCGGGGACGATCAGGCCCAGGGAGTTTCCCCATCGCTTGACGCGCGTGATCATGACGTCATATTATACGGCTAGTTATACATATAGCTTGCCGAACGGGTGGCGAATATGATGTCCGGGAGAGCCCTGGGCGACGTGAATGCGGATACAATCGACCACGCCGCACCACCCCGAGATTTAATATCGAAGCCAGTTCATCCCTCGAGAGAAACGCGGAGGAGTGCGCGATTCAGCGTACTGAACGGACGATCTTCTGCATCCGAGCGCTGGTGTTTGTTCTCGCCGGCGCCCTCGTCGCGCTGGCCCTCGGGCTCGCGGCGCCGGGCGTCCGAGCGGCGGGGCCGACCCTCACGATCGTCTCTCCTGCGGACCACGCCGTGATCGGGAACGGATCCTCCGTTCCGGTGATCTTTGTCGTCTCCGGGTTCAACCTCACGCCTCCGGGGACGGGTGGCCCGGGGCCGTCGCCGACCGAAGGTCACGTGAACGTCTACGTGGACGGGGTGCTCACGCTGGCCGTGAGCGAAGAGACGATCGACCTTTCGCTCACCTCGAGCACGTACACAATCCTGTTGCGGCTCGTCTCCGACAACGGGACGGCCCTCAGTCCGGACGTGACTTCCTCCATCTCGGTGACGGTGACGCAAGGGCCCGCGAGTGGGACGCCGCACATCGAGATCAGCTACGTCGAGATCATGTATCCGACCCCGGGACTCGTCCTGGGCCGTGACGTTACGATTTCCTTCCGGATCAGGGATTTCGCAATCGTGCCTCCGGGACGCGGCGAGTCCGTCCCGAACGAGGGGCATGTCGCCGTGTTCCTGGACGGGGTCTACTACATGTCCGTGATGGCCTTCCGACCAATCCCCTTCTCGGACCTGGTCGACGGCGAGCACACCGTCATGGTCCGGCTGGTCGACGACGCTGGGCAGGCGTTGACCCCGGACGCGTCCGACTCCGCCACGTTCCGGATCCAGTTTGCCGCGATCGCTGACATCAACCCATATCTTTCGATCACGCAAATCGTCCTCGCGGGCGCGATCTTTGTCGTCCTGTTCTATCGACGTCTGGGCCGCAACCTTCTCGCGACCCTCTCGGCGCGACTCGGAGGGAAGAACGCGTGAGGCCTCACCCTCCCCCGGCGAGGCAACATCGCAAGCTGCCTCGATACTCGACGACGCTGGCCCTCGTCGCGCTGATGAGCTTGTTGGGTGTTTCGCTTTCGAGCTCGACGGCGATCGCGGCGGCGCCTTCGCTCACGATTGTCTCGCCGGCCGACGGGGCCGTCATTGCGAATGGCACTCCCGTCCTCGTTGACTTTCGCGTGTCGAACTTCGTATTCGTTCAGCCCGGACGGGTGGGCCAGGTCGGGTCACCGACCGAAGGTCACGCAAACGTGTTCCTCGACGCCCAGTACGTCCGACTCCTGACCACCGTCGAGCCGTTCTCGCTCTCGCTGGCCTCTGGCGCCCATACGGTTCGAATCCAGCTCGTCGCGGACAACGGGACCTCGCTGAGCCCGGATGTGAGCGCGACCGTCGGTGTTGTGGCGACCCACGGACCCGGCGGGGGAGTCCCCCGCATCACGATCCTGTCCCCGACGCCGCTCGAAGCGACGGGTCACGGAACCTACGTGTCGTATCGGATTGAGAATTTCACCTTGGTGGAACCGCGAGGCCAACCGAACGCCCCGAACGAAGGTCATGTGCAGCTTCTCGTTTTGAGCCACGTGGTCATGGAGGTGACTCAGCACGAGCCCGTCCTCCTCGTGTCGTTGCCCGAGGGGGACATCGACATCGCGGTCCGACTGGTGAACAACGACAACACCGCTCTCTTGAATCCTGAAGCGTCGTCGACCGTCTCGATTCACGTGATCGCTTCGTCCTCGGTGAGCCTGCCGCTCGTTTCCAACGGAGGGATCGCGCTCCTCCTGGCCTTCATCTTGGTCGTCCTGATCCTGCGGCGCCGAAAACTCGCGGCCCGGGACGCGAACGCTCGCGGCGGGAATCCTTAGGATGACAGGAAGGATGGCCTCGTGAACGCGCGGATCGTTGCCCTCATCGTTGCGATCGTGGGAATGCTGGTCGCCTCGGGGATCCCGGCCTCGAACGGCCGCGGCGCGCCGCTCCCCACGCTGTCCATCCTTTCACCGACGCCCAACGAGGTCATCGGCAACGGAACTCCGGTCGCGATCGTCTTTGCCGTGACGAACTTCAATCTCACGGAACCGGGGAACGGGACGTCCTCTCCGAACTCCGGCCACGTCGACGTCTTCGTGAATGATACGCTGACCGCGCAGTCGAGTGTCAGCACGATCGTCCTCCCCCTCCCCTCCGGGCCGCACACGATCCGGTTGCGACTCGTGACGGACAACGGGTCGGCCCTCAACCCAGACGTCACCGCATCGGTCTCCATCATGGTGACGCGGGGACCCGCCGGAGGCACACCCGGGCTTTCGATCGTCTTTCCCCGGGAAGGCGCGCTCGTCGGGACGGACTGGACGCTCGCCTTTCGCGTCACGAACTTCGCGCTCGTCCCACCGGGCGGACCCGCGGGCGTTCCGAACGAAGGGCATGTCGTGGTCCGACTCGACAACGCGTCGTACGCGGTGCTGACGGACGACGCGCCCCTGCATCTGAACCTGAAAGACGGTCCCCACACCGTCACGCTCCAACTCGTCGACAACGCGGGCGGTCCGCTCATTTCCAACGTCACCGTGAGTCTTGACGTCACGGTCCAGGCGCTCTTCGGACGTGTGACGCCGTTCGACGCGACGCCGTACCTGGCCCTCGCAAACCTCCTCATCGGGCTCGGAATCCTCGCGGCCATCTACCGCAAGCTGGAGGTCCACTGATGGCGCGGTCCCGAAAACGGTCGACTCCTCGTCAGGCGGCCACGCTCGGGCTAACCGTCCTCTTCGGGACTTTCCTGCTCGCGCTCACGAGTCCCTCCGTCGCGGCGGCGGGCCCCTCCCTGTCCATCCTGGCGCCCGCGAACGACCAGGTCATCGGCAATGGGACGCCGGTGATCCTGAGCTTCGCCGTCTCGAACTTCGTCCTCGTTCAGCCCGGCCGGGTCGGGCAGGTGGCCAATGCCGGCGAAGGCCACGTGGACCTGTACGTCGATGGTGCGTATTCGCGACTGCTCATCCGCGTCGAGCCCGTCTCGCTCCCTCTCGGATCCGGTCCGCATACGATTCGCCTGCAGCTCGTCCAGGACAACGGCACGCCGCTCAGTCCGGACGTCTCCGCGTCCGTCCGGATCGTGGCGAGCCACGGCCCCGCGGTCGGCACCCCGACCCTCACGATCGTATCCCCGAGACCGGGCCCGACGATTGCCCACGACGTCTACTTTGCCGTGGAAGTCACGAACTTCACGCTCGTGGATTCGTACGGTCAACCGAACGCCCCCAACGAGGGCCATGTCCAGCTGTTCCTGAACGCCGTGCTGAATCAGGAGCCGCGCGCATACGACCAGGGGTTCATCGTCGACATGCCCGACGGGAACAACACGGTCACCGCGCGACTCGTCAACAACGACAACACCCCGTTGAGTCCCGACGTATCGGCGAGCGTCACGATCCGGATCCAAGGTGCCGCCGATCCCACCGGATCCGAACAGGTGACCGGCGGGGTTTCGCTGATCCTCGCCCTCATTCTGGTCGTCTTGCTCCTTCGGCGGCGAAAGGCGATCGCGCGTCTTTCGCCCGAGTGACCGGCGAGGCCGTAGCCGAGACGATTCAGACCCGCGTCATTCCGCGGCGGCCGCGCGGCCCTCCGGTTCGATCGGAAGCCGGTGCCGGGAGAGCCACCACCCGACCCCGAGGGCCAGGATGCCGCCCAGGATCCACGCCGTCGGCAACCAATCCGGGTCCACGCCGCGAAGCAACGCGAACACGAGGAACGCCACGGTCGAGAGGCCGAGGGTGCTCCCCATCAGGATCAGGGCGAGCGGGCGGCGGTCCACGTTGAACTGCGCCTTGTACAATTGGATCCCGGCTTTCGGCAAGGTCGCGAGCAGGAAGAGCTGCAAGGCGAGTCCGTGCGCTCCGTACGAGGTCCCTCCGACGATCGTCATGCCGATGTACGCGAGCAGTACGCCGAGCGCGACCATCGGGACCATGATGACGGCGAGGAGGCGTCGCATGCTGGACGCCAGCGAGGTGGGCAGGCGGTCGCGCAGCGAACCGTGGGCGAAGAGGGATTTCGACACGGACTCCGGGATGTAGTTGAGGACCTCTGCGAGTTGCAAGGCGATGAAAAAGTAGGCGACGGGACTCGGGCCGACGAAGATCAGCATGATCGAAGGCCCGAGGCGGCTCGGGAGCGAGTAGGTGAAACCGTGGATCCAGTTGCCAAACGACAGCGAGGAGAGGTCTCGGAGGCGGGTGGGGATTCCGTTCTCGTTCCGCGCAGGCCACACCCGCCACACGAGGAAGAGGCTCACGACGGTGATGGCGAGCAGGGGAAGGGTGTACGATCCTAGGAGGCCGACAACACCGGCTGCCGCGACCGTGAACACGAGCGCGATCTTCGCGAGGCCGTACGCCACGGCGCGGTACGCGAGATACTCGCTTTTCCGTGCCGCCAGGATCGATCCGTCCGTGATTTGGAAACACGTCTGCGAAGTCGTCAGGGCGACGCTCAGCACGACGAGGACCGCGAACTCTTGCGCGGCCGCCGCGTTGCTGACCCGGAGGATCACCGTGGACAACACGATTCCCATGACCGAAGAGAGGCCCCCGCCGACGAGGAGGACTTGCCACATGAGGGCGCGGGGTCGATCGACGCGGGCGATGAACCGGACGAGTCCGTTGTCCAGGCCGAGAATGCCGATCGACGTTGCCAACGAAGAGAGATTTACGAGGGACCCCGTGATCCCCACCGCGGACGAGGTGAACAGATGCGCCGCGAGGGCCCAGAACGCGAAGCCCAAGATCGAATTCGAGATGCTCCCGGCGAACACCCAGCCCCCCTGCTCCCGGACGAGCTCCGACTCGGACATCGGCCCGGTCGATACGCTTGGCGTGATCCAGGGGAATTCCCAGCCCTCGATGACGCCCACGAATAGTGGGAGAGATAACGAGGCGATAAGGATTTCTCGAAACGGGCTCGGGGCAAACCCCGTCATGATCCTCCCGGACCGGGGATGGCGTGCACGGGCTCGCCCATGCGATTGAAGGCGAAGTCGATTCGGAGCCGAAGTTTTATTCGAGCAGAACCATTTTTTCAGATACAGCGGCTGATTCCGAAAACTTTCTATGGGTATTCGACCGGCGTTCCCAAATCGATAAATACTGTGCGAAAATTCTCCCGGGTGCGCTGGTGACCCTGATTCTGAACCTTGGTCGCCCGCATCCGCCCCCGAGCGAACTCGAATGCTCAAGCGACGAGCCTCTGCGGTTCGCGTTCGAGTAACATCCGCCCTTCGTGGAGAGCACCTCTCATGGATTCAAGGACGTACCGTGCCGGCGCCGTGGCGGCGTCGATGCTCCTCGTCGTGGTCGCGCTCGTCAGCGCAAGCGCGCTCTCACGTAACCCCCTGGGGCCGTCCACTCTCCCTCCGGGAGGAGCAGTGCGAGAGCTGGCCACAGGCAACTTCGATCAGCTCGTCGTCGTCTTGATGGAGAACAAGAACTTGGACGAGGTCTACGGCCCGGCCGCGTACATGACACAGCTCGCAGACCTATATTCGTTCTCCGAAGGGTGGGCGAGTATCACAAATCCCTCGCAGCCCAACTACATCGCGATCCTCGGGGGGAGCACCTTTGGCGTAAACGGTGATGGAAACCAACTCAACCTCAACCATCCGACCATGGTGGACATCCTGGAGAACACGAGCAAGACGTGGAAGGCGTTCGCCGAAGACGCAAGCGGATCCGGCTGTTCGATCAATCCCCCGCGCGGCGAGGACCATTTCCCGTTCCTATCCTACACGACGATCACGAACAACTCGGCGCGGTGCGCGAACCTGCTCCCCGGTTCGTACAACGAAGTCATCAGTGCATTCAACGCGGGGACGAACTTCATCTGGCTCACGCCAAACGACTGCAACAACATGCACAGCTGCACCGTCGCGACCGGAGATGCGTGGATCCAGAGTTGGGTGCCCAATCTGCTGACAGCGATGGCCGCCAAGAAAGCCGCGCTCATCATCATGTTCGACGAAGCTTACACGAGTCCGCCATACATCTACATGAGTTTCAGCGGCCCGGCCACGAACCTGGCCTACAAGTCCACGGCCTCATACAGTCATTATTCCCTGCTGAAACTGATCGAGGACGTCTGGGGCGGCGGCAACCTCGGACAGGGCGATGTGACCGCTCCCTCGCCATTAGAGTTCTTCAATGCCGGCGGCCCGGACTTCGCCCTCTCCGCGAACCCGGGAACCGTCTCGTTCGCTGCCGGTCTATCTGCGACCTCGACGATCTCCCTTCAGGCCACCGGTGGTTTCAGCGGAACCGTCGAGCTCGCCGCGGTGTCTGTGCCCGCGGGAGTCACCACCTCGTGCGCCCCTTCGAACATCAGCGGCAGTCAGACATCGACGTGCACGCTCGCTAGCTCGACACCCGGATCGTACACCGTGACGGCCACCGGAACGAACGGATCCCTCGTCCACACGACCTCGATCTCTGTTACCGTTACGACGCCTGCCACGCCGGACTTCTCCATCAGCGCGAGCCCGGACACGGTTTCGTTTGTCGCCGGACAATCCGCGTCTTCCACGATTTCTCTCCAGTCGACTGGGGGCTTCAACGGAGCGGTCTCTCTCACGGCTGCATCGACACCCGCCGGATTGACGACCTCGTGTGTACCGGTGAGCCTCAGCGGCACCCAGACGTCCGCATGTACAATGAGCGGATCGACGCCCGGACCGTACACCGTTACGATCACCGGAACAAACGGATCCCTCATTCACACGACACCGATCACGGTCACCGTGACGGCGCCTGCTACGCCGGACTTCTCAATCACCGCGAGCCCGAACACGGTTTCGTTTGTCGCCGGACAATCCGCGTCTTCAACCATTTCGCTCCAGGCCACCGGAGGTTTCAACGGAGACGTCTCTCTCACAAGTGCATCCACCCCGGCGGGAGTGACGACCTCCTGCATACCCGCGAGCATTGGCGGCACCCAGACGTCCGCATGTACCGTAAGCGGGACATCGCCCGGCTCCTACACGGTCGTGGTCACGGGGACGAACGGGACGCTTTCCCACACGGCGTCGTTCGCTGTTTCCGTCGTGGCCCCAGGACCACCACCCACGGCCCGATTCTCCTTCACCCCTCCGTACCCCAAGGTGAACAACTCCGTCGCGTTCGACGCGTCTTCGTCGACGGACCCGGATCCGAGCGCGACACTCGAGGCTCATTGGGACTGGGAGGGAGACGGAGTCTGGGATACCCCGTTGTCCTCGACCCTGACCGCCGAGCACGTGTTCACGACCGCGGGAACGTACTTGGTCAAGGTGGAGATCGTGGACTCGCACGGATTCACCGGCAGCGTCGGTCAGTGGCTCGCGGTCCAGAGTCCAGGAGGCGGGGACAAGACCCCGCCCCAGGTCTCCATCCTATCCCCGTCGAACGACACGGTAATCGCCTCTGCGAACGTCACCGTCACGGGAGTCGCGTGGGACAACGTCGCGGTCTCGACGATACAGCTGAGCACCGATAACACGACCTGGACGCCGACCTCCGGGACGACCTCGTGGTCCGGCAGCGTGCTCCTGAAGGAAGGCATGAATCACATTTACGCGCGTGCGATCGACACGTCCGGGAACGTGTGGACGGCCGTGATCACGGTGATCGCGAACCACGCGGAGCCAGGTGTCGTACCCGAATCCCTGGCCGACCCGACGGTCCCGATTCTCATCGCGATGTCCCCGGTCGTCGCCTTGGCGGCCATCCATGCGTCCCTCCGGAACCGGACCAAGACTCCGCGGAGTCGAGGGAAGAAGCAGACGACAGTCGTCGGTCAATCCAAACCGCGAGACCCTTGGCTCTTCGCGGCCAACGGACTCCTCAAGCGAATGACGGGTTTCTAGGAGCGCCTTCGATCGCGAGCGCCCCGGGCCGCGCGGCCCGAATCGGACGGAAACGGCGGAAGCGACTTGACGATCTGGCGCATCGCCGCGCGGAGCGCCACCTCGGTCATGGCTCCCGCGGCAACGATGACGAGGACGACTTGTGCGTTCACCTTGCTCAGAAAGACCCGGCGACCGTCGATCATCAAGGAGACTTCACGCGGGCTCGAGGCCCCGAGGGCTGTCATGAGCGTCTCGATCGATCCGATGAGGGTGGCGGCCATGACGCTCAAGACGTCGATGGGGACGGAGTTCCGGGTCCACGCGCCGAGTTGCGCCCCGGTGCGGGTGATGAGAAGCACCGCCTCGAGGGGCTGCTGAGATTCGACGACCGAGGACAGGTCAATCGGTGTCGATGCGGTCACGGACATCCGGGTACCAGGTGTTGCGTGCGCGCGCCAGGCTAAAAGCAACAAGGTCTCACTATCAAATGCGTCAATTATGGATC
>Ga0209235_1002419_pt1 | contig 10386 bp, 11 predicted proteins | sample GraSoi013_1_20cm_4_FD_185817 | JGI IMG/M metagenome (GOLD analysis project Ga0209235, IMG submission 185817) | Grasslands soil microbial communities from the Angelo Coastal Reserve, California, USA - Sample 09_25_2013_1_20cm (SPAdes) (version 2) | ecosystem: Environmental > Terrestrial > Soil >...
GGCGCGCGGAGACCGAGTGGGCGGCGACCGCCCAGGTGGGAACGCGGGCGCAGGAGGCGGCGGCACTCGCTCGCGCCGCGGCCCAGGCGGCAGCCGCAGTGGAGGAGGCGCGGCGGGGCGTGGCCGAGCTCAAGGAGCAAGAGACGCATGGTCGCGCCGCACGGCGCCAAGCCGAGGCAGCGCTCGCCCAGATGACGGCGCGGCGCGACGCCCTCGCCGAGCTCGAGCGCGAGCGCGTGGGGCTCGCACCAGCGGCCCAAGCGCTGCTCAAAGCGCGGGCGCGGTTCGGCGACGCGGTGATCGGGCCTTTGTCGGACTTTCTGCGCACCAGCCGCCGCGACGCCGTGCTCGCGGAGCAGCTCTTGGGCGAGTGGCTGCACGCCGTGCTGGTGCGCGACGCCAGCGCCGTCGAGACGATCCGCCGCTGGCACGAGGAGGTGCAGCCCGGGCCTCTGGTGCTCCTGCCCAGCGTGCCCGGGCCGCGGGTCGCCGCCGACGGCCATCCCCTGAACGACGACCTGCGCGTGGACGGCCCGGCGGCCGCGTGGGTGCGGGCGCTCCTCGCGGGCAACGAAGTCCTCGACGGCGGCGAGGCGGGGGGGGCGCGCGCTGCGCCGGGCTAACGGTGCGGTGTTCCTGGCCGGGACCACGGCCGGGGGCCCCCTCGAGCGGCGCGCCGAGCTCGAGGGACTCGCGCAGGAAGTGGGAGAGGCGGAGGCGCACCAGGGCGACGCTGCCACGACGCTGGAGCGCACGCTCGCCGAGCTCGCCGCCGCCGAGGCCGCGTTCGCCGCCGCGGGTGAAGCGGCCGAGCGCGCTCGGCAGCAGGAGCTCGAAGCGGGGGCGGTAAAGGACAACGCCGAGCGCGCCGCCGCCCATGCGCAGCGCGAGGCGGCCGACGCGACCGCGCAGGTCGAGCGGCTGTCGACTCGCTTCGCGGAGGTGGAAACCCGCCTCGAGGCCTTGCACGCGGACGTCGAGCGACACGAGGTCGAGCGCGTGCGCCTCGACGAGGGGCTCGGCCGGGAGCGCGCGCGGCTCGTCGACCTCGAGGCGCAGCAGGAGGCGGCGCGGGAGCAGCGGGTGCGATGGCAGGTGGATGCCGCCCAGGTCGAGGCACGGCTCGGCGCCGCGCGCGAGCGGGCCGGTCGCGCCGCGGCCGAGGCCGAAGAAGCGCGCCGCCAGTCTGCGGCGCTCGCCGACGAGATGGGTGCGCTCGAGCACGAGACGGCGACCCTCACGGCGCAGCGGACCCAGTGGGAGGACCAGCTCAAGGAGCGCCGCCTCGCGCTCGTCGCGCTGGAGGCCGCCGCCGGGGAGGCGGGGGCACAGGTCGAGGCGGCGGACGCGCGCGTGGCCGAGACCGAAGTGGCGCTCGAGGACGTGCGCAAGGCGTTGGACGCCCGTGGCGCGGAGGAGCACAAGCTCGAGCTCGAGCGCACGGAGATCGTGGGCCGCCGACGCGGGCTCGTCGCGCGGGTCGAGGCCGAGTGGCGCAAGCCCCTCGATCAGCTCCTCGCCGAGGCACCCGAGGTGGCCGGCGACCTCGAGTGGCTGCGCCAGGAGGATGAGCGATTGCGGGCGGCGATCGACGCGGTCGGACCCGTTAACGCCCTCGCGGTGGACGAGCACGGCGAAGAGGTCAAGCGCCTCGAGTTCCTGATGACGCAGCGGAATGACCTCGTCGCGGCGCGCCAGTCGCTCCAGCAAGCGGCGCGCGAGATCGACCAGACCGCGAAGGCGATGTTCCTCGACTCGTTCGGCAAAGTGCGGGACAACTTCCGCACGGTCTTCCAGACACTGTTCGGCGGCGGCGAGTGTGACGTGCGCCTCGCCAACGAGGACGAGCCGCTCGAGAGCGAGATCGAGATCCACGCGGCGCCGCGCGGCAAGCGCACCCAGCGGATCCACCTGCTGTCGTCGGGCGAGCGCACGCTCGTCGCCGTGTCGCTCTTGTTCGCGATCTTCCTCACCAAGCCGAGCCCCTTCTGCCTGCTCGACGAGGTGGACGCCCCCCTCGACGACGCCAACGTGGGCCGCTACGTGCGCCTGCTCGCGGAGTTCAAGGACCTGACGCAGTTCATCGTCATCACCCATAACCCCCGCACCATGCAGGCCGCCGACGCCGTGTACGGCGTCACCATGCAAGAGCCCGGCGTTTCGACCATCGTCGGCGTGCGACTCGGTCAGATGGAGCCGGTCTAATTGGACCTGGTCACGGTCGGCACCGGGACGGTCGCGCCGTCGGCCACCCGGACGTCGGCATGCCACTGGGTGAGCCGGGGGAACCTCAAGATCCTGCTCGACTGCGGCGCGGGGGCGCTGCACCGCCTCGCCCAATTCGGCCTGCCGTGGCAGCAGGTCACCCATGTGATCCTGTCGCACTTCCACCCGGACCATTGGGGCGAGCTGCCGATGCTCGTCTACGCCCTCAAGTACACGACGGTGCCGCCGCGCCGGGAGTCCCTCGTGATCCTCGGCCCCAGGGGCGTGGTGCGGCTCGTGAAGCAGCTCGCCGAGGGATACGGGTCGTGGCTGCTCGACCCCGGCTTCCCAATCGGCATTCTCGACGTCCAGAACGGCGAGCCGTTCCCGCTCGACGCCGAGGTGAGCCTCGAGACCTTCCCGGTGCCGCATACCCCCGAGAGCGTGGCGCTGTCGCTCGCCGCGCCCGAGGGGCGGCTGGTCTATACGGGTGATACCGGGCCCTCGAGCGAGCTGGCCCGGTGGGCCGCCGGGGCCGACCTGCTGCTCGCGGAGTGCTCGCTCCCCAAGGAGATGGCCATGGACATCCATCTCACCCCGGAGCAGGCGGGCGAGCTGGCCCGGGACGCCAAGGCGCGGCAGCTCGTCTTGACGCACTTCTATCCGCCGGTTGAAACTTCGGACCCGGCGCGTGCGGCCGGGACGCAGTTCACCGGGCGGGTGACGGCGGCCCGCGATGGCGACCGGTTCACCATCGGAGGGAAGTAGCGGTGCTGATCGTGATGCGCCACGGCGCGACGGAGGCGGAGGTCCGGCGCGTCATCGCGGTGATCGAGGAGATGGGGTACAAGGCCCGGCCTATGCCGGGGGCGCAGCGCACGGCCGTCGGGCTGGTCGGGAACGACGGCCGGGTCGACGCCTCGCGCCTGGAGGGCCTCCCCGGCGTCCAGGACGTCATCCACGTCACCAAGCCGTACAAGCAGGTGAGCCGGGAGTGGAAAGCCGAGAACACCGTCGTGCGGCTCCCGGGCGGCGTCGCCGTGGGCGGCACCGAGGTCGTTACCATCGCGGGACCGTGCTCGGTCGAGAGCGAGCGGCAGATCATCGATGCGGCGCGGCAGGTGAAGGAGGCCGGGGCCGTGATCCTGCGCGGCGGCGCCTGGAAGCCGCGCACGTCACCCTACGCATTCCAGGGGCTGGGCCGGCCAGGGCTCAAGCTGCTCGCGAAGGCGCGCGAGGAGACCGGCCTCCTCATCTGCACCGAGGCGATGGATCCCGAAGGCGTGGGTTACGTGGCCGAGGTCGCGGACATCATCCAGATCGGCGCCCGCAACATGCAGAACTCCTCGCTGCTCAAGGCGGCGGGCCGGGCGAAGAAAGCGGTGCTCCTGAAGCGCGGGATGGCCGCGACCATCGAGGAGCTGCTCCTCTCGGCGGAGTATGTGCTCGCCGAGGGCAACCACGACGTGATCCTGTGCGAGCGCGGCATCCGCGGGTTCGACACCGCCACGCGCAACGTGTTCGACCTCACCGCCATTCCCGTCGTGCACAAACTGTCGCACCTGCCGATCATCGCGGATCCGTCGCACGGCACGGGGCTGCGCGACAAGGTGATCCCGATGGCCCGCGCGGCCGTCGCCGCCGGGGCGGACGGCATCATGGTCGAAGTGCATCCCAACCCCGAGCAGGCGCTGTCGGACGGTGCGCAGACCCTGTTCCCCGACCAGTTCGCCCAGCTGATGCGCGAGGTCCGCGTGATCGCAGAGGTGATCGGGCGACGCGTGGCCGAGCCGGCGTCGGTGGGGGCATAAGACAATGCGGAATTCGGAATGCGGAATGCGGAATTGATTGGCCGGCGTCGGAGCACTCAGGCCGGCCCGGTTGCCGGAAGACGGTCCTGCCATTCCGCACTCCGCATTCCGCATTCCGCATTCATGGCGATCGGGCTCTCCCTCGGCCTCCAATCCCCCGACCCCTGGCCCATCCTCGACCGCGCGAGCCAGACGTATCAAACGGTCACGAGCCTCTCGGCCGACTTCGTACAGATCATCACGAATCCGATGATCGGCACGCCCGACACGACGCGCGGCCGGCTGTACCAGATGCGCCCCAGCCGCTTCTCCATGCGGTTCACTGCCCCGAAGGGTGATCGCATCGTGGCGGACGGCCGGTTCCTCTGGCTGTACACGCCGAGCACCACGCCCGGCCAGGTCATCCGCTCCCGCATCCCCGAATACGGCACCACCGGCCCCAATCTGATCGGCCAGTTCGTGGAGCAACCGCGCGAGCGCTATACGGCGCACCACGTCCGGGCAGACTCGCTCCCGGACCGGGTGGGGGGGCGCCCCGTCGACGTTATCCGGCTCGTGCCGAAAGGGCGCGACGAGCCGTACAGCGAAGCGACGATCTGGGTGGGTCGCGAGGACGCGCTGGTGTATCGTGTCGACATCGTGGAGAGCTCCGGCCAGGAACGCACCGTGATCCTGCGAAACATCCGGGTGAACGCCGGCGTGCCCGGTCGCGAGCTCACGTTTTCCCCCCCGGCCGGTGTGCGGGTGGTGGATCAGTAGGCCTTCTTCAAACAGAACCTTTGAAGGATTTGCTGTCCTAGGACTTATTCCGCAGAATCTGCTCGTCCAGCCAGCGATCGATGATGCTCTTCCGAAAGCGCCACTCCTTTCCCAGCTTCGCCGCGGGAATCCGTCTCTCCTGCGCCCACTTGTAGATGGTCTGCGGGGTCAGCCGCAGATACCGAGCGACCTCTTCGATCGTCAAGATCTCGTTATCGTGAGACGCCTCGCGACCCTTGCCACCATCCCGAGTCATGGGCGCTTGCGTCGATGGCTCGAGTCGGCCACCGTGTCGATCGGCGGAATGACGAAGCCGCGAAATCGGGGGATCGAGTCCTGCGTGCCGGGTGAGGGAGTCGGCTTCTCGTCTCCGTGCATCAGCTTGTTCACCGCGTAAATGATCGCGGCGTAGAAGTTGCCCTGATACGTGCCGAACACCTGAAAGGGCTGGTTGCGGTCGCCGAGGAACGGGCGAAGACTCCAGGCCAATTGGATGCCGACGAACGCGAACAACAGCGCCCACGCGCGCATGATGGTGAGGGCCTTCCGAGGGTAGACGCCGCGCTTCTCGCAGACCACGCTGAGCCCCTCATGCAGCGCATACATCCCGAACAGCCCCGCTACGCCGGCGATCGCGATGTTCAGCAGGTGTTGGAAGTAGTAGTTCGCGCCGGTGATGAGAAAGAACGCCGTGATCGGCACGAACGCGGCGAGCAGGACGGAGGTGAGCGCCAGCGCGCCGAACACCAGCACGGCCACCTGCAGCAGGCGCAACCGCGAGCCGACGAGGACCTGCACCACGAAAAACGCGGGAAAACAGACGGCGAACGTCGCGAAGAACAGAAACGGCAGCTTGACGCCCGCGGATACGGCTTGCGCGGGACCCGAATAGGCGCCCGCGACGAGGCCGAAGAACCCGGCAAGGGCGATGATCGTGACGACGGCGGATCGCAGCTTGCTGCGAAGCGCGACGCCCTCGACGACCTCCTCGAAGAAGCGCTCTCGGTCGCTCAGCAGCGCTTTGAGGAAATCGGAGTAGCTCGTGATCGGCTGGTCTCGAGCCATGGCCGGGGCCCCACCGGAGGTGTGAGACCCAAGTTACCTTTTTACTACTATTATGTCAACTTTAATGATGTTATATGATGTTTACTGGGGCTGGTCCGGCGCGAGCGCCCCTGCGACCTGGGCGGCGGTCGCTTCGTCCATCCCCCGCTTCTGCGCCAACTCGAGAGCCGCTCGCCCGAGCGCGCGATACAGCAATGCGTCGTCGCGCGTCAACGCCTCGAGATGGCGGCGGATGGTCGTGGCGTCGCCCCGCGCTACGGGACCGGTCAGCGCCGCCATCGGCTCCTGGCGGCTCAGGTTCTCGAGCGTCCCCTGCACCAGCGGCTGCAACGCCCGCCACGCCTCCGCGTCCGAGAGTCCAGCATGCCGCAACAGGCGCTGCGCCACCGCCTCCACCACCACGAAATAGTTGGATGCGAACACCGCGCTCGCGTGATAGATCGGCTTGGCCTTGGACGGGATGTGAAACGGCCGCAGCCCGAGATCGTGTGCCAGCGCCTCGGCCGCCTGCACCGCGGGGGGCATTCCCTCGACCGCTGCCCAGGCGCCCTTCAGCCGGTCCGCCGCGTGTGACGGATCGGAGATGGTTTGGAGCGGATGGAGTGACCCGAGGGCTGCGCCGGACCCGACCAAGGGGCCGAGCGCCTCTTGGCCTTGGGAGCCGGAGAGGTGCAGCACCACCTGGTGGCGGTGGATCGCTCCTGCGCGGGCCAGTGCTTCTGCGAGGGGCCGGATGGCGTCGTCCCGCACGGCGAGAATGACGACGCCCGCCTCGGCGATCCAGGCGGGCGCGGTGTTCTCCGGGCCAACGGTCAGCGAGAGGGGCTTCGGGACCGGTTTCTTGCTGCGGCCGTGGAGGCGGACGTCGTAGCGTCTCCCCTCCCCCACGCGCGCGAGCGCGAGCGCCAAGCCGACACCGGCCCGACCGGGTCCGATGATCCCCACGATGTGGGGCGCCACCTTAATTCCGCAGGGTCGCCGGTGCCTGGGCGGCGGCTAAGGCGAGGAGATCCTGGGGTGACTTGGCGCGGCGTGCCAGGGCCTGCGCGGCCTGCACCTGGCGGTCTTCCTCCCGCTGGCGGCGTACTTCCGCCGGACGGCCGAACACGTAGCGTGCGATCTCGTATCCCAGGTCCTGGGTGACGACGTCGTGGGCGCCCGCGATGACACTGTCCGGCAGCGCGACGCCCCGCGCCCGCAGCCGCCGGATGACCTCGTCCGCCATGTCCGCCGTGACCGAGAAGTCAGGACTCTTCACGCGGCCCGACGTCTTGATCTCGAGCGCGTAGGCGGTGCGCACGTCCCAATAGGTGGGGATCTTGTTGCCCAACGCTTTGACGAAGGCGCGCTCCGCGGTCGTGAACGTGTCGGGCGCGACGAACAGGTCCGGCCGGATCCCGCCGCCGCCGAGGACGACCCGGCCGTGGTCGGTGTGAAATACCAGCGAGGAATCGACCTTCGTGCTGTCGTGCCCCAGCTCGGCGGCCTCGGCCTGCGCGAGCTGGTCCTCTTCGTTCTTGCTCCTGCGCTGAATCGTCCGGCCGCTCGGGGTGAACCAGCGCGCGGTCGTGAGCTTCAACGCCGTTTCGGGCGTGAGCTGCCACAGCGACTGCACCAGCCCCTTCCCGAAGGTCGGCGTTCCGACGACCACCGCGCGGTCGTGATCCTGCAGCGCGCCGGTAATGATCTCGGCCGCGCTCGCCGTGCCGCCGTTCGTGAGCACCACCACCGGCAGGTGCGGCCACGGCTGTGGCTTCGCGTCGCGGTAGGTCTTCGACGAGGTGGGCGCGCGCCCCCGGGTCTCCACGACTTCCTGCCCAGGGTCGAGGAACAGCTCGCTCACCGCGACGCCCTGGTCCAGCAACCCGCCGGGGTTCCCCCGCAGGTCGAGCACCAGCGACTTCATCCCCTTCTGCACCAGACCGTTCACGGCGTCGGTGAGCTCCTGGGCGGACGTCTCGCTCACGGGTGTCAGCAGAACGTAGCCGACCTTGTCGTCGAGCATCATCGAGACCTGGACCGAGCGGATGTGAATCGTGGCGCGCGTGAGCTTGAAGGTGAGCGGCTGGTCGACCCCGACCCGGCGCACCCTGAGCTCCACCACGCTGCCCGGGTCGCCGCGCAGCTGCTTCACGGCCTGATCGTTCTTCCAGCCCTCGGTCGAGCGACCGTCCAGCACGATGATCTGATCGCCCGACTGGATTCCCGCCCGCTCCGCGGGCGTGTCGGGGAGCGGCGCCACGACGGTGATCCATCCGTCCCGTACGTCGATTTGGATGCCGAGGCCGCCGTAGTTGCCGGTCGTCGCCTCGTTCAAGGCCCGGAAGTCGTCCCGCTTCAGGAACACCGAATACGGATCGTGCAGCTGGTCGAGCATGCCGTCGATCGCCATCTGGTAGAGCCGGCGCTCCTCGATCGAGTCCACGTAGAAGTCGGCCACGTGCGCGAGGACGTCTTCGAACAGACGCGCCTGCTGGTAGACGGACCCCGTCGGCTCGGTCTGGCGCTGCAGCAGCCAGCCTCCGGTGGCGAGCGCCAACCCGGCCACCGCGGTCACGATCACGATATTCCGGAGCTTCATGAGATCCCTCGCGGTGAGAGTGCGGTCACCGCCATGACCTCGCGCCAGGCGGCCTCTTGCACGGCCTTCTTCGACTGCGTCGCGTCGACGTGCACCACGCCCGGCCCTGCCGCGCGGCGGTACGCCTCGAGCACGCGGCGGTGAAACGTGTCGTCCTGGCGCTCGAACCGATCCTGGACCTTGCGCGCGGCCCGTTGCCGGGCCCGCCCCACCGCGACCGGCACATCGAGGACGAGCGTGACGTCCGGGACGAGGCCGCCGGTGGCGAGCCGGATGGCGTGCGCAACAGCCTCGGGGGGTAGGCCGCCCCCCGCCACCTGGTACGCCATCGTCGAGAGGTCGAATCGGTCCGCCACGACCACCTCCCCGGCCTCGAGCGCCGGCCGAATGACCCGGTGGACCAGGTCCGCCCGGGCCGCGAGAAACAGGAACAGTTCCGCGACCGGCGCCATCTCATGGGGAAACTTGAGCGCGACCTTGCGCGCCGCCTCCGCCACCGGCGTGCCGCCCGGCTGCCGCACCGCCGTCACCTGGAGTCCCTCGGCGGCGAGCCGTGCCGCGAGCCAACGCACCAGCGTGGATTTCCCCGCCCCTTCCGGGCCCTCCACGACGATGAAGACGCCCATCAGCCCAAGGTAATTATGGGGCTCGCCGCCCCCTGCTTCATGCCTTCGTAGATCCGCGCGTTCACCTTGGCCATGAACTTCTCGAAATTCGCCTGCGCGGCTACGACCTGCTGATACACCGAATTCGCCTGGACGCTCTGGAGCGCCCGGTCGTACCGCTCCACCTGATCCTTCGCAGGCTCGCGCCCCTCCTGCGCGGAACGCTCGATCTCCTGGGCGATGCGTTCGACCTCGGCGAGGAGCTGCCGGCACGTGGCGTCCTCCTTCATCCGCTCGCTCGCGCGGAGCAGCACCTTGTACTCTTCGCTCTGTCCCAAGAGCCGCCCCAGCTCGCTCGCCTTCTGGTCGATCACGTGCCCCCCTCCGCATCGAGGCCCGCCAGCAAGAACCGCGGCCGGCCGAAAAGGTCATCGTACACCGCCACCTGCGACCAGCCGTGTCGCAGCGCGAGCGCCCGCACTTGGTCGGCGCGCCGCTCGTCGAGCTCGAGCGCCACGAACCCGCCAGGCTCGAGCAGCGCTCTCGCGCCCGCCAGCAGGGCCCGCGTCGCGGTGAGGCCGTCGGCCCCGCTCACCAGTGCCTCACGCGGCTCGAACTGCAGCACCGCCGGATCGAGCGCGGCATACTCCGCCTCGGTCAGATACGGAGGGTTCGAGACGATGGCCCGATAGCGCTCACCGGCGAGGGGGGCGAGCAAATCGCCCTCGCGCACGTCGACGGGCACCGCGGGCCGCACGAGCGCCACGTTCTCGCGCGCCAAGGCCGCCGCCTCCGCTGAGCGCTCGACCGCGATCACCCGCTCAAACCGCCCCTCGACGGCCAGCGACAAAGCGATGCAGCCACATCCGGTTCCGATATCCGCCGCCACACCCCACGTTTCCCCTTTCCCCTTTCCCGTTTCCCGCATGGTCCGAAGCACGAGGTCCACCAGGCCTTCGGTCTCCGGTCGCGGGATCAGGGCCCGCGGGTCGAGCTTCAGGTCGAGCGTGCGGAAGCCCGTGCGGCCGACGGCGTACACGAAGGGAACGCCGCACGAACGCCGCTCCACGGCGTGCCAGAACTGCTCCAAGAGCTCCAGCGCGGGCTCCTGGGCGCGTCGCAGCCACACGTCGCCCGGATTGGTCCCCGCACCGGCGACGGCCGCCCACAGCATCGTCGCTTCGCGGCGCGGGCTGGGCAGGCCCGAGGCGGCGAGACGGTCGGCGGCGTCCCCCAGCGCCTCGCCGATCGAGGTCGGGTGCGCAGCGCGCTCAGACACTGAGGCGCTCCTTCTCACCCGCGAGCCGCAGGGCGTTGATCAGGTCGTCGAGGCTGCCGTCCAGCACCTCGGAGAGGTTGT
>Ga0209235_1002424_pt1 | contig 10376 bp, 12 predicted proteins | sample GraSoi013_1_20cm_4_FD_185817 | JGI IMG/M metagenome (GOLD analysis project Ga0209235, IMG submission 185817) | Grasslands soil microbial communities from the Angelo Coastal Reserve, California, USA - Sample 09_25_2013_1_20cm (SPAdes) (version 2) | ecosystem: Environmental > Terrestrial > Soil >...
CTTCGCTCTAGAATTGGCCCGCGTCATCGTAGCCGCGTTCCTTTCCTATCCGAAGCTTCTAGTTTTGCCGATAGAGATCGGTTTTCAAAAAACGGGGAAGTTCAAACCAGGCATCAAGACACGCCAGCATTGTGCACTCAGCTCTTCGTTACCGTGAAAGTGAATGGATTGTTCTTTACAGTGACGACTTTGACCGTGTACGAGTAGCCGCTCTGGAAGCTAGCGAAAGCACTTGCAGTACCTGTATATTGACACGAGGGGCATAAGGTGTTGCCAATGGCTATGTTCGTGGCCACGGCCTTGTTGGGGGCTATGGTTGGTCCAGCAGCCCAATTCAGTAGCTGCCATGTGTTGCTCGATGAATCGGTTACATAGTATGCCGCTAAAGTAACGTTGGAACTGCCCGAGTTCCTAATGTAGATTGTAACATTCGTCGAGCTCGAGAACACAGAACTGTCCGGAGATAGAGGGCCTTCCCCGGTATTGGGCTTCACCAGCAAAGTTCCGAGAAGTCCTGTTGACCAAGCGTAGACCATGACTGCTGCAACGACGACGATGACGACCATGAGTAGAGATGCGAGTATGGTGTTGATGCCTTTCTTGTCCTTAACATATCTTTGAGTATTCATTGATTGTCGCCTAGCTCTTCGTGACCGTGAACGTGAAGGGATTGTTCTTCGCTGTCACAACCTTGACCGTGTAGGAATAGCCGCTCGAGAAGCCAGCGAAACCGCTTGCAACGCCTTGGTACGCGCAGGAAGAGCAGGATGCGCCGATTCCGAAAATCGTGTTCGTTGCTTTGTTAGGTGCTATCGTAGGTCCTGTCCATGAAAGTTTCGACCACTGATTGCCGTTGCTGTCGGTGACGTAGTAGGCAACAAGCGTGACATTACTTGTTCCGGCGTTTCTTATGGTGATAGTGGTACTTGTCGAGTTCGAGAATGCGAAATTATCCGGAGAAAGAGGGCCTTCCCCGGTATTGGGCTTCACCAGCAAAGTTCCGAGAAGTCCTGTTGACCAAGCGTAGACCATGACTGCTGCAACGACGACGATGACGACCATGAGCAATGCTGCGAGTATAGTATCAATGCCTTTCTTGTTCCCTGTCATTTTTCTCAATTTTTTCACTCCTTGTAGGTTCCCTGTGGGCTCGTCCCAACCCGTTTCCCAGATTGAACCGAAGCCGAGGCTACGCGAGAAGAGGCGCTTGATTGGCTCGCTGGTACCGTGGTTCCGCAGTGGAGGTTTCTAGGGGCGTTGTTCATGCGTGATCTCTTCCTGCTATGCTCAGCCTGGTATCTGTGTGGTCTACCCAGAAGACCCAGGACTTTGTCGTCTTCTGGCCACTGATGACGCCCTCCACCACAAGCTCGAGGAGCAGTGCCTTGGTGCTTTCCCAGTTCTTGAGCCCCGACTTGATCCGTACGTTCTCCACATCCATCGGTATTGGAGCGCCTGAGAGCACGTGCAGTATTCGGTCGCGTAAGGTATCCTTCGATCTGTTCAATCGACTCATTTGCTCTCTTAGCTCTGGGGGGTCGTGGTGTGGATATTGCCCACAAGCCACTGACTACACCCAAGCCTGCATCGAACATAGGCATCATGTAACTTCGAAAATTGTCGAATAGTTACATGGAGACTCGCGTGTAACAATCTGGAGAGATAACCGGATATCTCTCGACAGTCATCCGATGCCGAACAGTGAACTTGGTCCTGTATTATGTCGTCTGGTTATCGGACCCTGTTAGATTCTGGCCTATAATCAGCGTGCTTTTGCTTTCACAACTTCTTTCTGTTGCGGTTGCGTTGGCCAGAGTTGTTCGAACATTTTCTCGTGCGCTTTCACGAGCAACGGATCGTTTGTCCAAGTGGCTACGTCCTGTCCTGTCGCTACGTTTGTATCGTCTGGGATGTCTTCTGTAAATATAATCTCTGCAGAGTCGGCGGTGAGGAACTTTACCATCGGGCCCGAGGAGTTTCTGACTTCTATGACCTCACCCAGCTCTCTCGCTACGCTTTGATTGATCTGGTTTATCGGTGCAGCGACTCTGACCTTAGCTCCTCTCTCGGCCGCTTTCTCTAGAACCTCTGAGTGGGCCTTGTAAATACGAACTAGTCCGTTCGCGGTGGTGGTGAAGAAAACGTTGACCTTGGCTTCGCCGATCATGTCCTGGACGCGCTTGTACACCTTGTCCCTGCCCCTGACGCTCCAGAGATCGTACCTCTCATACGGTTTCTCCGTGTAGACGTATCTTGAGGATTCGAAGGCCATGGCCAGGTTCTCGACAACCTGGACGCATTCCGTTGTTTCCTTGTTTAATTTCTCAACTAGGGGTATGAGTACGTCGTTTGGCGATACGGCCATGTATCGTTCTGGTTTGCCGGGGACGATCCTCAACAGTCCCTTGCTCTCTAGTCCACGAATCGCACCGTATGTTTTTGGCCTAGGAACCTTGCCGAGGAAGCTGATCTCGCTGGCGTTTCTAGGTCCCATTTTCGTCAGTACGACGTAGATCCGGGCCTCGTATTCCGTCAGTCCCAGTTTCATCAGCGACTGTACGCTGAATTCGTCTGCGGCCAACACTTTCACTCCTAGACTTCTGTCGTTGTCGTTTACGGCGGGATTTAAAATCGACGATGTCATCATGAAACCCCCACGGCTCTGAAGAAGAGCCACATCAACAAATCACCAATCACAACAGTTATGACCAGACTCGCCGTCATGAATACTAGATGGGGAAGGCCCGGGGTAACCCAAACGCCATCCGAAAAGAGTCCTTGATCCTTGTAGCCTTGCAGGCCCGCCACGAGCTTGTCTCGTTCCTCATCCACCGAAGAAACAAGGTGCAGTTGTCGCACAGGCCGAGAGTCAACAACCGCCACCTGTTCGGCAGGATACAGATATGTGCTGGACCGCAAAGCATTGAAACTGGTCTTGTAAGAAGTTAGAAGAACCAAAGCCTTTCTCAAAATCGATTCTTTCTCGAACCCTTGAAAGAGACCCTTACTGGCAGGAGACCTTGAGAGCAGATTCTTCCCCAGTAGAACGAACATCATGCTAATGGAGAGCAGGAACGAATTGACGAGAATCGCGATTGGAAACGGATAGAACACTAGCGGAGCTTGCCAAAGCGGAGATAGAAGACTCGGAGCAACTGGAACAGCGAGAGCGATACACATCAAGGCTTTGCTGTCAGCTCCACCCATCGCTCCAAACTGGAAGAGAAGGAAGGCGACCACGATGGTGGCGCCTGCGGAGACGAGGAGAATCACAGCCGCATCCGGGGCAAAGACGATTCGCGCCAGAAATAAGGCGGTCGCCACGGGAGCATAGATTATCCAGAACCTATTGGAGACTTCTCGAGTCTTCAGATCGCTAAGTGACGCCACTATTAGCACTCCCAAGCTGACAATGAGAGCTGCCAGATCGATGCTTGACGGCGTCGCGTTACTCATCGACTTTCAGTCTTCTCGCTGCACACCGAAACCGGGCATATCAATTCTGAAACCAACACTAGTGACGCCCGGTACTACTCAGCATTAGTGCCACACGATTCGGCCGAAAGCTTAAAACTGAACAACTCAGACCACCAACTCGGCTGTTTCAAAAAATGCCAATGGCTTTCGTTCTCATAAACGCCGAGATCGGGTCCGAAGACCAAGTCGTCAAGGAACTGAAGTCGGTTCCACAGGTCAAAGAGGCCTACATGGTCTACGGAGTCTATGACATCGTGGCAAAGGTCGCTGCTGACAGTATGGACAAACTGAAAGAGATCATCACCTGGAAAGTACGCCATCTCAACAAGGTAAAATCCACGCTCACGATGATAGTTATCGAGAATTAGTCGCTCTCGAAAACCCTTCTCTTAGTCCCCTCAAGAGGAGATTGCCACGAGTGCAAACTGAGTTTCACATCGGAATCGACGACACCGACTCCAGAGTCGGAGGGTGCACCACATACACAGCGGCGCTTCTCTTCCAAGAATTAGTATCCAAGGGATTCAAACCCCTCGACTATCCCTGGCTCGTTAGGCTAAACCCTAACATCCCCTGGAAAACGCGGGGAAACGGAGCCCTCTCGCTACACTTCACTCTCGCAGAAGAGCAACTGCAAGAGGTGAAGAAAATTGCTATTGCAACCATTGAACGAACTACCGATCTTAATCAGCGATCAACGGACCCAGCCGTGGTATTCTTCAAAGGCCCAGTACCAACTCCTTTGAGCGAGTTTTCCACCCGAGCTCTCCACAGTGTCCTCTCGGTTCGAGAAGCGCGACACATCGCTGAGGCTCTCGACGTGGAAACACACTTGCTCAAAGGGCCGCGGGGACTCATCGGCGCATTGGCAAGTATCGGAGCCAACCTCTGCCAAGATCATACCTTCGAGATTATCGCCTACCGGACGCGCGAAAACATCGGGACGACGAGTAGAAGGGTGAACTATGATTCAGTTCGACTAATGGACGCAAAGTTTCGCGGGTTAACTTTCAACAATATCGACCCTGAGACGGGCCGGGTACTCATTTGTCCCCATGGACCCGATCCTGTACTTTTTGGAATCCGAGGAGAAGACCCTGACAGTGTTGCTAAAGCGTTCAATCAAGTGGATGTTGATGAACCCATTGAAAGGGTCATGATCTTCAAGACGAACCAAGGAACTGATGCTCATCTCAGTTGTCGCAGAACAATCGAAATACTTCGACCCTACCAGTCCACTGTGATTACAGGTAATATCAATGACACGCCTCGGATCCTTCGCGGAGGACATGTGATTTTCAGAACAGGCGACGAGACAGGCTCGGTCGACTGCGCAGCCTACCGTGCAACAGGACCTGTTCGTGAAACAGCCCTCCAGCTGGTTCCTGGGGACTCGGTCACTGTTTCGGGTGGAATCCATCCTCGACCCCTTGGAGAATTGACCTTGAATGTCGAGAAACTGGAGGTGACCGAACTGGTTGATAGGGTTCGACTGGAGAACCCTTACTGTTCTATCTGCGGAGCCCGGTGTGAATCAATGGGGAAGGGTCAAGGATTCAGATGCAGAAAATGCAAGGCTCGTCTTCCGAAAACATCAAGGGTCCAAAAACCAGAGCCTCGAAAAATTACGACGGGAGTCTACCTTCCGCCGCCTAGGGCGCATCGACACTTGACCAAACCGTCTTCTAGATATGGAATCCATCGCCCCGCTTCCTCCGAAACCAGCAATCGCAACATCGATCCCACTCTAGAGTCGCTAGTTCCAATTTCGACTGCGTCTTGATGAATCAGAGTAGCGATATCGAGCAAAAGTTCTTCCGGTCAAACCTTTTAAAACTCGCGAGAACCGGCTTCGCTCTTGTAGCGAGGTAGGGTAGATTCTTCCTCCGAAGAAGCCTTCCCAGGTTGATTCTGTCAAGTCCTCGGGCCTTCAAAACTGAGTTGTTGGACTTGACTGACTGACATCGACTCCAGGGATTACCATAGCGTTCGACGGGTTCCCTTTCACTGCTTCAATTGACAGCCCCTTCGGGCCGAACCTCAGCCCTGCTGCTTTGTACAAAATGTTCCGTGCGGCATTTACGTCTCTGTCTACGAGATTGCCGCAAGAGGAACAGCCAAGCATTCTGCTGCTCTGCTTGGAGAACGCTAGATGGTCTCCGCATATCGAGCACTTCCTCGTTGTTCCTCTCGGACTCACGTGCACAACCGACAATCCTTCCCAAGATGCCTTGTAAGATATTTGACGCTCAACTTCGTAGAAAGGCCAAGAGTTCAATCGAGCACGATAGTAGTGTCCTTGACCGCTTCCTTTGCGATAGAGGCGACGGATGTGTTTGATGTTCTCTAGGGCTATGTTCAGACGATTAGTCTTGGCATGTCCGACAATTTCCTTAGAGGCGTTATGGACTAACCATTGCGTCCGATTCGTTTGGATACGTCCGTATTTACTAGCTATCTGACGCCTTATCCGGCTATCGTTTCGCTTGAATCTGGCTATCGTCCGTCGTGAGGCCGACTTGATAACAGTAACTTTCGACAGGTCGTTGACAATGATGTTGCCAAACGAGTCCGCGGCGGTGATGTTGTTGAGGTTTCTGTCAATGCCAAGCATTCCCTCACAGTTCACCTCCGATGTCTCTTTCGAGAAAGAGATACAAACTCTTGAAACTGTGAGAGTTGCGGAGCGTAATCTGATGCCTGGTTGTTTGAGAACATTCAAAGTGTAATTGTTCAGTGGGATATGGAAACCCCCGGGTAGATTGAGTTCATTATTCTTGACCTTCAGGTCATAACAAATGATCAGACTTGGTCGGCGACAGTAGGGCCTACCAACGCTGTGTTTCTTCGATAGATTACGATAGTTCTTGAGGATCCCTGCTGCTCTGGAGATAGCACATAAACGGTACTTGGATGGAGTCTCGAAGATTTTCAGTCGGTGGTAGCTTACTAGACAAAGAGATTTGAGCGAAGTTCTCCCTCTCTCCAGTCCAATCGTTATGGATAGATTGACCATCTGTCGGAATCGTTCGGCCAGATCAAGGAGCTTAGGCTCCGGTCGATGATTTTGAACAACTGTCTTTACAGTTTCCAATTTTGGGGACTAAGCATCCAGGTGTCCACCGGACACACCAATAATAAGACGGATAGAGAAATGCGAAACTGAACGAGGCGTGGCAACTGAAGTTTTACAGATATCCACAGACGACGAGCGGGTCACCCGTGATGCTCAAGTCGCTCTTATGAAACTCATGTCCTTCATACTAAGTGTCTGACAGTTACGTCTGCGTATCTTGGCGTGATGCTCCGACCAGGGGAAATTGCATTCATGCTACGTGCTCGTACTTTAATACCCGAAATGGTTACGCCGAAGCGCGTAGCGGGGTGGGGTAGCCAGGTTTAACCCGCAGGGCTCATAACCCTGAGATTGATCGATGCGAATTCGATCCTCAAGCGGTGGTTCGAAGGGCCCGTGTGGGACCCGAAAATCCACCCCCCGCTACCAATTGTGAGCGGAAGGATTCGTTATTGGGGTTCAGTGGTCTTTTCGACATGAAGGACAGGTGTCAAGATTATGCTACCGTTGCCCTGGAACACAATGTGAGCAGTGCCGGAAATCACTATGCTCGAAGCCATCTGAGCTTTTACGTGAACTGCGGGGCTTATGGGAATCTTTAGTTCTTCACTTGGAACTTTTACGGGTTGGAGTCCAACAAGCCCTTTGACCGCTGCTGTAGCGCTACCAACATGCAAGCTAACCATTGTTACGTTCTCAACTGGGACCTTGGCGTTGGAGATTAGTGGTGAGACATCGAATGGTTTCATTACGTCAAACGTGAACTTGGTATTCGTAGTCATACCAGCATCATTCAAGTCGCCGTTGCTATGGATTGTCACCGAATCGATTGTGACATTTAGGCTAAGGAGGGAGGCCGAGAGTCCTTGGGGAGTTTGTGAGATTGGAGACAGTAGAGGACCAAAAGAGATCACTTGATTTCCTTGGATATCTGGTTGTATATCCGCCAAGTATATCGAAAGAGTTCCGTCTTTGGGAAGGAACTGGACCGGTGAAGCTTGGAAGAGGGCTATTGTTGACCCTGCTATGAGTAGACCTACCAGGCCATAGTAGACCATCTTTCTGGTTGCTAGGTCCATCAGTCTATTCCTCCTACGTTAGGGTCACTCTGCCAATTAACTCAACGATTTTGAACACCTGTTCTAGATTTTGATGATTTCTAGGGTCGCTGTCTCCAAGTCTTGATGGTTTCAAACCAGAATATTGCTGAGCCCAGCCCGCCGAAGAGCAGGCCGAAGAACGCGAAGAAATCGACTGTGACGAGGTTTAGGGCATAATAGATGGTTAGGACTGTAAATAGGACTGCGTAGAGGGAGAATCTGGGTACGAAGAACTGGCCTGGGAGCTTCATGAACTGCTTGAGAACGTCCACCTTCACCTCTTTGATCAGCTTGTACCCTCCAGCGTCCCGAGAGACGAGACCTAGATCTCGAAGCTTGTCCAGATGGTACAGAGCGAGGGTGGGGCTTGAGAAGTTCAAGGCTCTCTGAGCCTCTCGAACACCGACCGTCTGGTTCGAGGCGTTCATCACGAACCAGTATACCCTTAACGTGTTACCCTTGAGCTCGCTCGCTATTCTATCAGCGCTAACTTCCTGCGAGCCCGTAGACATGGTTAGCCAACCTAGATTTTGGTTAGGGATTGAGCGGGGTAGTTAAGGGTAGACTGTTCACGAACCATTATGAGAACTTAAAACAGTCATTTTTCTGATGACAGCCTGAGACCGTTTTGAAGGCAGTCAGATTCCACGAATTCGGCGGACCCGAGAAGCTTCAATTCGAGGAAGTACCTAACCCAAAGATTGGCCCGATGGAAGTTCTCGTCAGGGTGAGAGCGTGTGCACTGAACCATCTGGACATTTGGGCCAGAGGTGGAACGAGGAGGGAAAGAGTTCCCCTGCCGCACATATCTGGCTCGGACATTTCAGGGGAAGTCGCCGAGGTTGGAGGTCTCGTTATTGAACATTCTAATGCGGAGAAGGTTTTGATCGCACCGGGAACAAGCTGTGGAATCTGCGATTATTGCAGCAACGGATGGGACAGCCTGTGCGAGTCTTACAAGATCATCGGATACGAGACTCAGGGCGGCTATGCTGAATATGTGGCTGTTCCGGGAACAAATATTCTTCCAATCCCCGATAAACTCAGCTTCGAACAGGCAGCCTCAGTTCCGCTCGTTTTCTTGACAGCTTGGCATATGCTGGTGACTCGGGCACGTCTGGTGCCAGGGGAAACGGTTCTGGTGTGGGCGGCAGGTAGTGGTGTTGGGAGTGCGGCTGTCCAAGTTGCTAAACTGTTGAACGCGAAAGTTATTGCTACCGTTGGGAGCGAGACTAAGAGAGACAAAGCTCAGAAACTTGGAGCAGATTTTGTTCTCAACCATCATACTCAGGACATACCCAGCGAAATCAAACGGGTTACAAATGGACGAAAGGTCAACGTCGTCTTCGACCATATCGGGGAGGCGACATGGGAGATGAGCATGAAGTCAATGGCTCCGGCAGGACGGCTAGTCAACTGCGGGATCACAAGCGGTGGAAAAGCTGAGATAGACATCCGATACGTCTTCGTCAAACAGTTCTCCCTTATGGGGTCCTTTATGGGCGGACGCGGAGAACTCCTCAAAGTCCTCGGCTTCTTCGAAGATGGGAAACTCAAGCCCGTTGTCGACTCCGTCTTTCCGCTGATGGAAGCTGCCAAAGCTCAAGTGAAGATGGAGAAGAGCGAGCACTTTGGAAAGATAGTCCTCAAAGTCTAAGGAATTTTCCGTAGTCGGCGACTGATTTGGTACAGCCTACTCCGGTACCGAGGTTGTAGCAAGCTTTCCGTTAACGACTTTGACGAATAGGTAGCGATTGTCTCTGAGAATGATGGTCACTTCATTCTCCCCCTCTTCAATCTCCAAGATCTCCTGTCCTTTGATGCCATCATACTTTGCCAAACCGAGGTTCACTAATGCCATCGCCCCCTGTTAGCCGTCACATAAAGATGACGGGTTCTGTCAAGCCTTCAGTCGAAGACTGACTTCAGAGCATCGGCTCGGAGGATTACCGTAGTCGTCGGGTTCCCCTTCACAGCTTCACATCGCTCTGCGCTTCTGCCAGAACCATTGGCAGACATTCTATCTTCGACCTCGCGACTATGTTCTGTGCGGCGTTATAGTCGCGGTCGTGTGTGGCACCACAAGGGCATCGCCACGATCTGTCAGACAGCTTCAGTCCTCTGTTAATGTTCCCGCAGATTGAACAGGTCTTTGACGTCCACGCGCCGCTGACATACTCGACCCGTAGGCCTTCCCAATTTGCTTTGTAATCTATCTGATGTTGGAGTTGGCGGAAGGGCCAGAGGGCTATTCTTCTCCTTGAGGCTCGGCTCTTTCCATTGCCCCGCATGTTCGCGAATCTGATTCCCTTCAGTCTTTCGAGGACTATTGCCTGCTTCTTGTCTCTCGCGTTCTGTACGATGGTTTTAGAGACCCGGTTGAGGAGCTGTTTTACTCGAGCTTTCTCCCTGGAGTTGACGCTGAACTTCTTCTTGAGCCTCTCGTCGTGCGGGTGTTTCCGATAGAAGCGGCGTCGGCGAACCCAGTACTCAGTGTGGAGTCGGGCAACCTCCGACAGGTCGTATCTTGAGCCATCCGATAGAACTGCTGACTTCTCGTTGACGTCTATGCCGACCTTGCTTAGAGGTTCGACGGGTACGCTCTCTTTCGAGAAGGCGATGATGATTGTGACGTTGGTCATCGTCAATGAGCCTCTTTTGAGGCCTGGGTCGGCGAGGAACAACCGTTGATAGTCGCCGTAGGTGAGAGGAATGCGGATCCT
>Ga0209235_1002425_pt1 | contig 10375 bp, 12 predicted proteins | sample GraSoi013_1_20cm_4_FD_185817 | JGI IMG/M metagenome (GOLD analysis project Ga0209235, IMG submission 185817) | Grasslands soil microbial communities from the Angelo Coastal Reserve, California, USA - Sample 09_25_2013_1_20cm (SPAdes) (version 2) | ecosystem: Environmental > Terrestrial > Soil >...
CATGTCTGGGTGACCTTCACGCAGGTCTGGGTCCACGAGGCCGGCAAGTCCGAAGAGGTCGGCTGGCACAACCTGACCGTGACTCAGACGTCGATCGATCTGGCATCCCTCGTGAACGTGTCCGAGCTGCTCGCGAGCGCGCGGGTCGGACCGGGCAAGTACACGGAGATCCGACTTGTGGTCATCGCGGCGACGGGCAAGATGCTCGATGGCACGACGGTCGTATTCAGCGTCCCGTCCGGGGACGTGAAGGCCGTCACCCCATTCGAGGTTCGATCCGGGACCACGACCAGGCTGACTGTGGACATCAACCTCGCGCGGTCGATCGTCGCGAATGGCTCGAGCTGGACCTTCACGCCGGTGCTCGGCCAGATCACGGTCGCGTGAACAGAGACCTGCAACGGCGCGGGTCCTCTCTCCCTTTCAATTCCTCGAGCGGACCGGCCAGGATTTGAGCCTGCTTGAGTTGACAGTCGGTTTCGACTCATATGGAGGGCCGAGAGCCAAGGTCAAAGCCGTGGCCCATCTCGGGATGAGACGGAGCGATGCGTGGAGTCACTCGTCTTCCCAGTCTTCCAAATCCGTCGCGGAACTCTGCGACCTAAGCAAGAACTCGTACCCTGGAAAAGCTGCGATGACGAAGAAGATGCCTACGATGATGAACATCTGGCGCACTGTGAATTTCCCTAGGACAACCTCCTCGGCGGTCCACGGGATGGCGAAGTCTGCCAGGAACGTCAGAGCAGCAAGGGCGATGAGCCACCAGCGAATCTTCTTCCGCTTGGTTTCAGCCACTTACTTCTCCACCTCATGCCGCCGTCGCGGCGGAGGGGCGTGGATGGCCACGCATCGGTAGTCCGCGAGGCGTGCCAGGGCAGATGAATCCTTTGGAAACGCTCCCGACTTTGATAGCCGCAACCCGAGTTTGGGAGTGGACCGGCTGGGGGTTGTACTTGTCGAGGTTCAGACCCCTGGCGACGGAAGCCCCCTTCTGTCGGATTGTGTTGTCGTCACCTCGTTCCCCATCACGCCGGGCCGAAAGGCCCAGCCCCTTCTCGCCTTCAGAGGTGAGTCCCAGGTTCTGGCTTGTGCCAGTTGGTTCGGATCAGCGCACCGACGGCAGCACCAATCCCACCAAGGATCGCGGCTATGAATCCGAAGAAGAGCGCGGCCACGAAACCGGCGACCGGCGACCACAACCAGCCATCGAGTCCTGCATCCGGATTTTGCGCATACTGGGCAACGAAGGAGAAGGGAAGGCCGATTACAAATCCGCCGTACCCGATAATGAATCCGCCAGCGAAAGCCTCCGTGGGATCCCGCAGCGCGTATCCGAAGACCATCGAGGACAGTATCAGAGCCAAGAAAGACGAATAGAATGGCAGGATCTTGGCGCCTTCGAGCACCACAACGATTGCAAAGAGCAACGTCCCTGCAACGAGGACTTCAACGGGGATTGAGAGTCGTCGGAAGCGTCTCCACGCATTGACCAACATCAGCGCACGGAGGACATGTAATTCGAAGCTTATTTGAGAACGGGGCATTCTGACGCAAACGCCCCCTTCTGTTCGGATTGCGTCGTCGAAGCCCTCGTTCCCGGCTGAACCCACTCCGTGCCGGACAGGAGCCCGGTTCCATGGCCCGCGCAGGGCCAAGCAGACGATCCCAAACCTAAGTCGGGGACGGTCCTAAAAGTAGATTTGAACCTCGGCAGGTATGGAACTGGAGTGGACCGGCTGGGATTAGAGGCATGACAGAGCGAATCCACTTCAACCGGCTCGAACCGGACGCGATGAGAACTAACGCGCGACAGAGCCGTCCCGTCTCGTGTCGACTCACCCGACGGGCTTGTCGCCTCTAAATAGTCGAGCAATTGCAAATGGGCGCACGATTGCCACAGCCAGCATGACCGTCGTTACCACACGAAGAATCGGCATCTCTCGTGAAAGGTATTCTCCCCACCCTTGGTCGGGCCATAGCACCATGCCAATGAGAATCGGGGCGCCGAAGAGGAGACCGAGGAGGCCCACGGCAGCGCCTGCGAACACGCAGGCGGCTCGGATCCGCTCGGCTCGGGACTTGCGATGCTTGCGACCCAGCTCGATCCGGCGCCGCATGGTCTCATAGTACTCCGGGCGGCGTGCGTAGAGCGCGACGAACAACCAGATCGAAAACGTGACGGTCCAGGCGGCCCAGTCCAAGACGTGAGAAGACTTGGCCAGAACTTCCGGCACGGTAGCACTGAGGCTCAGAGCAAGAAAGATGCCGCAAAGGATTGCGATGATGGACCAGGCCGTCCGCATATCCTGTTGCGTAGGCATGTGTTTAATCGCGGCTTCACGCTGGGCGGACTCGGATTGCATCCGCGTCTCGCATGGGCTAACGGGTTCATAGGAATTGCCCTTTCACGGGTGTCGCGGCGATGGACCGGCTGGACCAGGGCATGATGAGTCGGACCGTTCCGAGCAGCGCTAACCCCACCAGTCAGGGGAGTAGCTCGGCTTCTAACTCCTCGAGTGCTTCATTGACATAGAATGGGTCCGGCTCACCCCGGCAACGCGCGGATCGCCGAGGCCAACGAGACCATGGCAAAGGAATTCGCCCTGATGCGACGCAGCTACGACGCCCTCCTCATCGAGATCGCTGAGCTACGGAAACAGCGCCAAGACAGCGGAAAAACAGCGAAATGACAGCGGTTATGGGTTCAACCTGAATAGGGTCTCATCCCTCATGCCTCAGGGGGATGCTGCCCACTTGCTTGGCGTAGTGGAGCCAACCCAAAAATCGCTCGGGGTCGGAGCCGATGCCGAAGTGACCTACCTCGATCATCGTGTCTGGCGGCTCTGCTATCTTGTCGATTACAGCATAGTCTCCGTACGCTCGCGCATATTCGACCAGGATCGCCACGCCGATCCTACCGGCCGTAAGGCCGGAATTCTTCACGGTAATCGTCATGATGCGGGCTCGAAAGTCCACAACGATCTTTAGGTCGCAAGATTGTTGGTCCCAGCGCGCTACGGCGTCAATGAGGGCCCGTTTGAATCGGTCGACTTCGAAGTTCTCTTCGTCGATCGGCACGAGCCTGTCCTTCTGCAAGGTGATCTTGCGAACTTCGAGGGAGAGAGCCATTGCCCCCAGGTCGCCGACATAGACGCTAATCCTCTTTCGCCTTCCGTGCTTTGACGTCGGCCTCGAGGACTTTCGTTCCGTCGCGGGCGGTCACTTCGAGCGTCGTCCCGATCGGGTGCGTAGCCATTAATGCGGCAAACCCGCTCTTCAGCACGGCATAGTCGGCCCGTATCCGCGCCATTTCGGCTTGGAGTTCGACCACGTCCGCCGCGACGGGCGTCTCGACGGCCTTCGCCCCGAGGTAAGCCTCGCATGCGGCGTAGCTACGTCGCAGCTCGTCGATCGTCTTCGGCGATAGGCTCTTGAAGTGCGAGTACCGCAGGTCAATGGCGTCCTTCCTCCCGGAAAAGAACATTCGGTCCAACGCGGCGATCTTGCCGTCCCGTTCCGCCGACATCAGACGCTGGATGAAGTACGATCTGAGCGCGTACGGCCTCTGCGTCATGCGGCGGGACCGGAGAGCGTCCCGAATTTCCGACGTGATCGCCTGGGTCGTGAGGAACAAGGATCCGCGCATGTGCGCGGGCCGGCCCTGTCGTTCCCTGTTGTAGTCGGGTCGGATGACGGGAGACTTCGGTGTGAGGACTTCCCCTCGCGCGATCCGATGCTCGAAGTAGTCTCGGACGAAGTTACCGGCCTCCGCGGGCAGGAAGCTTCCGTACTTGCGCTTCACTTTGGACAGTTCCCTCCGGATGTTCACCTGAAGCGGAGTCGTCTTGATCGAGACAGCGCCTCCATCCAGCTCGACGTCCGGTAGGTCCTCGATTGTGAGGCCGTCCGAAGCGTCGAGAGTCCCGATCGATTCGGGACGAAGTCCCGCGAAGGCCACTAAACTGATGACGACTCGACCCCGCGGGCTCGCCGCCGCGAGGATCTCCCGTATCTGCTCCGGCGTAATCGGGACCTCGTTCTCGACCGTAGGAGCCGCGTCCGTGTCGCCGACTGAGATGCGTCGCAGGGTGATGTCGTTGTGCTCGCACCAGGACCGGACCGCCTTGACGAAGTTCTCCACGTAGGATGGCGAATGGGATCGCTTACACCGTTCGCGGGCCCTGGGATTTTCATCTCCTTCTCCGTGGTCCGAGGGCTTGTGCGCCCGATGCATCAGGACCACGAAGCCCTGCAGATCCCGTTCTACGGCGCGCCGTCCGCCGTTCTGGTCCTTCGCGCGCTCTGCGATCGCCGCGGGCGTCGTCTTCAGGGCCCGACAGTATCGGTACAAGATGCGGCCCCGTTCGTCCGCCGTGCCCGTCTTCTTCAGCCCGAGCTTCGCGTGCCACTCGAGGACCTCGGGATCTTCCTTGAGGATCGCGCGCCACGCTGCCTTGGACCCGTTCCCAGGCTCGTCCACGATGGCTACATGGAGTGGAAGGTACAAATCCTTTGTGATAAAAGATGCGATGGACCGGCTGGGATTTGAACCCAGGACTTCCTGCTTGCAAAGCAGGCGATCTTCCGCTGATCTACCGGCCCCGACGCGCGCACAGCGTCGCGGCGCAGATGAAACTTTCCGCGGGGATTCGCGGTCCGACCCGGCTCAACGCTTATCCGCATCCCTGAGATGAAGGGGCGATGGGACGTTCCGCGGACCGAGCCATCCGATGGTTTGTCGGGCTGAGCCTGTTGGCCGGAGCCCTCGTGCTTCTGGCCGGCGCGGTTCTGTTCGGGACCCTCGGCGGGCCGATTTGGGTGATCCCGCTCGCCGGCGTCGTCGGGCGGTGCTGGCCATCTTGACCGCGGCCGCGGAAGGCGGTCCCCGTTCGCCGATCCTACCCGCGTCCGCCTGGATCGTGTCGGTGCTGCTCGGGATTCTGTGGGCCCGTCTCGACTCCGCAGGACACGCGTTCCTGAGCGGTTACGCGGCGATCGTCGCGTTCGGGACGGGCATCGGAATCTTGCGGCGTCACCTATGGGCGTGGCCCGTCGCGCTCGCCTCGGTCGTCGGGTTCGGACCGATCGTGCTGGTGCTCGTCGCGCAATTGCCGACGGCAGCCGTCGTTGCGGGATTCGCCTTGTTCCTCGTCGACGCGGTCGCCCTCCTGGCAATTCACCGGTCGTACTTCGAGCCGAGGTAATTCGTTCTCCCTGCGGTGATGTCACGGAGGAATGCGGGGACTAGACTCGCCGAGGGCGGGCCGTCGGCCGCGTCGCGACTGGACCACCATGAGGGCCGCTCCAATCCCACCGGCCACGAGTGCCACGGCTCCGAACGGAGCGACGCCTGTCCGGATATCGAAGAACGTCGTGCGCGCATCGGGCTCCCAGCCGCCGATCCCGTAGCTCGAGCCATCCCGGTACTCGACCGTCAAGTTCAGCGCGACCGCGAGGAAGAAGCTCGAGCCGGCCACGTCCACGTTCGGCGAGATGTGCATCGGTGCGTTCGAGGTCGTCCATCGGTCCGGTCCCGTGAGGCTCAAGAGTTCGAGTTCCCCCTCGAGCGTCCTCCGGACCCCGGCGTCCCACCGCTGCAGTGAAACGGAAAGAGTGGTTGGTTTGACGAGGCGCACTCCGGGGCCGGGTTGTGCCGTCAAGGCGACCGACAGGGCCTGGACTTGGCCTCGATACCAAGGCAGCCTCGTTGCGATCTCGAACGCAAAGGCGACCCGATTAGAACCGTTCGACCCGAGGCGGCCATCATCGTAGTCGGGGAACGTTCCCTCGACCGTCAGCGTAGCGGGGCGGGGCGCGGCGGTTACCATCAGAAAGAGCGCGAACGCGCCGTCTCCGAGGAGGAGGGCGACTGCCGCGACCGAGAGGATTGTCCTGGGCCGAACCATGAGTCCTCGAAAATACACGGCTCATGTATTGAACGTTCTCGAAGTCCATCGAGCTGGCGCTCAGCTTCGCAGCACGATCTCGATGTTGACGCCGTCCGGCACCTGGATGCGCATCAGTTGCCGCAACGCGCGCTCGTCCGCGTCAAGGTCGATGAGCCTCTTATGAATCCGCATCTCCCATCGGTCCCACGTCTCGCTCCCCTCGCCGTCCGGGGACTTCCGCACAGGCACGACGAGCCGCTTCGTCGGGAGCGGGATCGGTCCGGCCATCGCGACGCCGGTTCGCTCGCTGATCAGCTTGATCTGTTGGCACACGTTGTCGACCTTCTTCGGGTCCGTGCCGCTGAGCGAGATGCGGGCCTTCTGGGGCATGGTTCAACCTAGGGAAAGGAAACAGAAGGCCACGGCGTCAGCGCTTCTCGACGTCGATGACCTGACCCGCCGCGACGGTCTGTCCCATGTCCCGGACCGCGAAGCGCCCCATCTGCGGGAACGCCTTGAACGCCTCGATGACGAGGGGTTTCGTCGGTCGAATCTTGACGCGGGCCGCGTCGCCGGTCTTGAGGAAGTCGGGCTTCTCGGGCTTCGGCGCGCCCGTCTTCGGGTCGAGGGCCGCGATGATCTCCTCGAAGGTGCACGCGACCTGGGCCGTATGGGCGTGGAAGACCGGCGTGTACCCGGCCGTGATGACGCTCGGATGATTGAGTACGATGATCTGCGCGGTGAAGGACTTGGCGACCGTCGGCGGGGTGTCCGTCGGGCCGGCGACATCGCCCCGGCGGAGGTCCTTCTTGTCGACCCCGCGGACGTTGAAGCCGACGTTGTCCCCGGGCTCCGCCTGCTGGATCTGCTCGTGGTGCATCTCGATCGACTTGACTTCGCCGATCTTGTCCGCGGGCATGAAGTGGATTTTCATCCCGACCTTCAGGAGCCCGGTCTCGACCCGGCCGACGGGGACGGTCCCCGCGCCCGTGATCGAGTAGACGTCTTGCACCGGGAGGCGCAGCGGAAGATTCGTCGGCTTCGGCGGGACCGTGAGCTGGTTCAGCGCCTCGACGAGCGAAGGCCCCTTGTACCACGCCATCTTGGCCGACGCCTTGACGATGTTCTCGCCTTTGTACGAGCTGATCGGGATGAAGGGGACCTTGTCGACCTTGTAGCCGACGCCTCTCAGGAGCCCGGTGAGCTCCGTCTTCAGTTCGGTGAACCGCGCTTCCGCAAAGGGCGGCTTCGTCGCGTCCATCTTGTTGATCGCGACGATGAGCTGCTCCACGCCGAGGGTGCGTGCGAGGAAGATGTGCTCCTTCGTCTGCGTCTGGACGCCTTCCGCCCCGCCGACGACGAGGACAGCGGCGTCCGCCTGGGACGTGCCCGTGATCATGTTCTTGACGAAGTCCCGGTGGCCCGGGGCGTCGATGATCGTGAAGTAGTACTTGTCCGTGTCAAAGCGCTTGTGCGCGACGTCGATCGTGAGGCCGCGCTCCCGCTCCTCCTTGACCTGGTCCATGACGAAGGCGAACTCGAAGGTGGCCTTGCCCATCTGCTCGGCGAGCTTCTTCAGATTCTCCAGTTCGTGCGGGTCGATGTTCCCGGTGTCGTAGAGGATCCGGCCGACGGTCGTCGACTTCCCGTGGTCGACGTGGCCGATGAACACGAGGTTGAGGTGTGGCTTCGCGGGCATGGTTTCTACCCTGTAGGTCGCACCCTATCATCCTGTCATATTTATGCTTATCCCACGCGGGCGATTTTCTCCATAGGAAACGAGCGCATGGAGGACGGAACCGACTTACTCTCCGCCGAAGCGGAGGCCGGCCGACTCGATGACGTCTTCATGGGACCGCGCGATCTCCGACTTGCTCGTACGGCGCAGGTCGACGAACGCCAATTCCTTCCACGCCGCAGAATGGCCAACGTCGGCGGCGCCGAGCTTGCCGCGGAACAAGAATTCGAGATCCCAGTGGTGCGCCGTACCCGGGAACCGCTTCGGCGTGTAGACCTCCGAGACCACCGTGGGACCGGTGAGCGCGAGGTCGGGCAACTCGAGTTGCTCCCGAGCAATGCGTCGGGCAGCATCGTCGGGCGATTCGCGAAAGATCAAATGGGAAGAAGGAAGCATCCAGCCGTGCGAGTGCGCCTCGACGCGCGATGGATCGAGGGCACCGATATGGTCCCACGGGGCCTTTGGATTCATGTGGCCCATGAGGACCTTTCTTGAATCGCGGGCCTCGGTCACGATGAGGAACGCCGAGAGACACATGCCGTCGTCCGGGATCTCCGTGACGCTGAACGCCGCGGTGGCGGGAGATTTGTTGAAGCGAGAGAATCGCCGATCCGTCGTCATGGTCCGCGCCGGGACGCCATACGCCTCAAGAGCCTTATTGCCTCTGCATTCACGCCGCGTAGTACGCTTCGTCGTACGGCTCCGGCGGAAGGCCCTTCCGGGTGCGGATCGCCCGCACGACCTCGGACTGCAGATTCGGCGGGACCGGTTCGAAACCGCTGTTCTCCGTCGACCAGAGCGCGCGGCCTTGCGTCGCGGACCGGATGGCGGACGCGAAACCGAACATCTCCGCGACGGGCGCCTTCGCGTGGATGACCGTGATCTCGCCTTCCTGGTTGATGTCCTCGATCACGCCGCGTCGGCTCTGGATCTCCCCGAGTGCGGCGCCCATGAAATCCTGGGGCACGTTGATGAAGACCTTCTGGATCGGCTCGAGCAGGGTCCGCACGCCTTGGACCATCGCGCCGTAGATCGACGATCGTGCCGCCGGGATGACCTGAGCGGGGCCGCGGTGGACGGAGTCTTCGTGGAGCTTCGCGTCGACGAGGCGCACCTTGAGCCCCATCGCCTTCTCCGCGGCGAGGGGCCCCCGGTTCATCGCCTCGATGTATGCTTCCTTGATCAGCTCCATCGTCTCGTGCAGGTACTGGATCCCTTTCGTCGCGTCGACCAGCATGTTCGTGTCGTGGATCCAGACGACGCTCTTGGACTCGTTGCGGTCCATGCCGAGCTCCTCGAGCTTCTTCGCGAGGACCTTCGAGTCCTTGATCCGCTGGCCCGCGGCGATTTCTCCGGCCCGGATTGCCTCGACGACCTTGGGCTCGAGCGGCTCGACCTCCATGTAGAACCGGTTGTGCTTGTTTGGCGATTTGCCTTCGAACGGACCGCCCTTGCTGCGGACACCTTCGCGGTACACGACGATCGGCGGGCTCGTCGTTACCGGAATCTTGTAGTCGTTCTGGACGCGGTAGATCGTGATCTCGAGGTGGAGTTCGCCCATCCCGGAGATCAAGTGCTCTCCCGTCTCCTGATTGATCTCGACCACGATACTCGGGTCCGCCTTCGCGATGAGGCGCAAGGCCTCCACGAGCCTCGGGAGGTCCGATGTGGACTTCGCTTCCACCGCGATCGTCACGACCGGGTCGGAGTAATGGACGATCTTTTCGAACGTCTGCATGTCCTTGTCGTCGCTCACGGTCGAGCCGGCGATCGCGTCCTTCAGCCCGACGACCGCCACGACATTGCCGGCATCGATCTCGTCCACCGGGATCCGGTCCGGGCCGACGATCATCGCGACCGTCTGCGCGCGCTGGGGCTTCGGCATCCCGATGACCCAGAGCTCCTGACCGCGGCGAATCTTGCCGGAGAAGAGCCGCCCCGCGGCGACTTCGCCCGCCTGCGGATCGACGATGATCTTCGTGACCATGAAGCCAACCGGGCCGTTCTCGTCGACGGAGAGCATCGCCTTTCCGACCGGGCTTTCCATGTCGCCTTTCCAGATGATCGGGATCCGGATCTTCTGCGCCTCGAGCGGGTTCGGAAGATGGCGAATGACCATGTTCAGCACGACGCTATGGAGGGGCGCCTTCTTCGCGAGCTCTTTCATCGTGCCTTCTTGGCAGTGTTTGTAGACGTCCTTGAACGTGATCCCCGATTTCTTCATGAAAGGCACGGACAGGGCCCACTTGTGGTACGCGCTGCCGAAGGCCACGCTGCCTCCTTCGACGTGGACCATCCATTTCTCGCCCATGTCCTCGGGGAGCCACTTGCGGATGCGGTTGTTGACCTCTGTGATGATCTTGGTGAATCGCTGCTGCATCTGGTCCGGCGAGATCTTGAGCTCGTTCACGAGGCGGTCGACCTTGTTGATGAACAGGGCGGGCCGCACGCGCTCCTTGAGCGCTTGGCGGATGACGGTCTCCGTCTGAGGCATGATCCCTTCGACGGAATCGACGAGGATTATGACGCCATCGATGGCGCGCATCGCGCGGGTGACGTCGCCACCGAAGTCCACGTGGCCGGGTGTATCGATGAGGTTGATCAGATACTGGCCGCCCTCGAAGTCGTGGACCATCGACGCGATCGCGGCGTTGATCGTGATGCCGCGGGCTTGCTCTTGCTCGTCGTAGTCCATGAAGAGTTGTTGGCCCGCGAGCTCTTCCGATATCATCCCCGCGCCCGCGATGAG
>Ga0209235_1002427_pt1 | contig 10369 bp, 8 predicted proteins | sample GraSoi013_1_20cm_4_FD_185817 | JGI IMG/M metagenome (GOLD analysis project Ga0209235, IMG submission 185817) | Grasslands soil microbial communities from the Angelo Coastal Reserve, California, USA - Sample 09_25_2013_1_20cm (SPAdes) (version 2) | ecosystem: Environmental > Terrestrial > Soil >...
CGAGCTGCACGAGGTAATAGCCCAGGAACCCCGCTCCGCCAGTGATCAGCAAGTTCTGGTCGGACAGGCGCGGCAGCTCGTCCCGGAGAGCGTCGCACATGTAGTCCAAGTCCCGCGCGACGACCCGCTGGGCCGGCGTGGCCACGGCGCCGACGGCGGGCTCAACCCCTGCCGCGGCGCTATGCATGGATGGCCTCGGCGAAGTTCGCCGACTGCTCGGCCCGAAGCCGGTCAGCGAGCCGCCCCCGGGGCACGACCACGTCGTCATACGTGATCGGCTGATCGCGAGCCACGTCGCGGGTCAGCCGGCATCCCTCCGCCAACCCCATCGGCAAGAGGTTCTCCCGGCGGACCACGTCAGCGTTGTCAATCGTCCCGTAGCAGGTGAAGCCACCGATGCCATCGAGGACCTCGCCGGCTTCCAAGTCCTGCTTCGCCACGGTGAGCACGTCGCACACCGGCTCGCCCTGCGGAGCGACCGTGGCATCGCGGAACAAGACCGCGCGGGCGATCGTCGGCACAATCTGCAGGTGCGGCAGGTGGTACGGCGTGTAGAAGGCGTACAGCGGGCCGTCACCCATCTTGAAGTAGCTCATGTAGTGCCGCTTGGTCGGGTGGTCACTGTAGCCGAGGACGAAGGCGCCGGTGTGCGGCTCCGCGCCGAGGATGTAATCCACGAGCCCGCCGTGCAGCAGCTCCTCCAGCGGATACAGAGTCAGCGTGTCGCGGACGTGCGCGCAGCGATGCCCGTACATCCCGCGCCGTGCCACGCGGAAGCCCGTGGCGTTGGCCAGAATAGTCGCTTCCATCGCAAGCTTGGTCCCGTCGGCGAACGACGTGATCATGCGCGGCTTCTGGTGATGCTGTTCTGCGAACGCCTTCTGGGTGTCGGGCGTCCGGTAGTGGTCGATCATCCCCTTGAAATTCCCCGCAGCCACGGGGCGATAGCCGATCATCCTCACGAACCGGTACAGGTTCATCGCGACGCCCGGCTCGTCGCCGTCGGTGTTGGTGATCACGACTCCGTAGCGGTCCGCATACACCTTCAGGACGGGGCCCACCGTCGCATCGAGCTCGACGTTCATGAGGATGACATGCTTGCCGTGCTCGATCGCCTCCATCGCCACCCGTGCGCCGAATTCCACTTCGCCCGTGCACTCGACGATGGCGTCAATCCCTTCGGCTCGACACAGCAACAACGGGTCGTCGGTGACAACGTACCGCCGGGTCGCGATGGCGGCCTCCAGCTGGGCGACCGAGTCAACCGACGTCGCGCCGTCCACCCCGGCCTCGCGGTAGGCGCGCGCCGCTTCCGTGCGTGTGCGGTTTCCGATGGCAACGAGCCGCATGCCCACGACGGGGGTCAGGATCTCCAGCGCAATGCCGCGCCCCATAAATCCGGCACCCACTAACCCGACCCGGATCGGTCGTCCTTCCCGCTCGCGCCGTTCCAGTGCGGCGTCGACGATGATCATCGACCGAGCCTCACTGTCCCGCCGGCGCCGCGCTCAGTGAGCGGGGCGGCCGGATAGTCCGGCCATGACCGGTCGGCGGCCGAAATGCTCGCGATCGGCAGCGGCCAGGCGATGGCGAACGCGGGATCGTCATACCGAACGCCGCGGGCTAGGTCGGAAGCGTAGAACTCCGACGTCTGGTAGTACATCTCCGTATTGTCGACGAGCGTTTGATAGCCGTGGGCGCACCCCTCGGGGACGTACACCATGCGGCGATTCTCTGCGGTAAGCTCCACCCCGACCCACTGCTTGTAGGTCGGCGATTCGCGCCGCAGGTCGAGGATGACGTCGAACAACGCGCCCATCGTGCAGCGCACGAACTTCGCCTCCGGCCGCGGGGGGAGCTGATAGTGCAGCCCCCGGAGGCCACCCTTGCAGTGTGTGAACCCGGCGTTGACCTGCGCCACGCGGCAGTTCAACCCGTGCGCCTCCAGTTCCCGCTGGCACCACACCCGTGCAAAGAAGCCGCGGTCATCCTCGCGCCGCTCGGGCTCGATGATGTAGACGCTCGGGAGTTGGGTTTCCCTGAACATCATTTGCGTGACCGCCTCCCCTACTGGAGCACGAATCGAGCCCTACCCGTGCCTCCGGCACCGGGCAAGTCAGGTGCCAGCCGCGCTAGCGCTGGAACCGACCCCGAACGGCCCGGGTGTTGCGCTCTCGCATCAGTCCGCCTCACCTTGTGGCCTCCGCCTATCTTCCGAGGAGCGGCGCGGGGGCACTGTCGTTTCTGAGCGCGCTCAGGATGAACCGCAGTACAACATGGTCCCCGATTCGGCCGCTCGCGATGGTAACACTGCAGCTTGATCAAGGCGCTCCTGAACGGCCAGCCGTTTCCGGCCACATCAGGGGAGCAGGTGCGGGATTACCTGCACGTTGCTGACGTCGCGTCCGGATTGCTCACGCTCGCTAATCGAAATGCCACCGGCACCTACAACATCGCGTCAGGACTACTAGTTACCGTACGCCAGTTAGCGGAGACGATAGGTGAGCTGGTTGGACGTCCAGATTTCATTCATTTTGGTGCCGTGCCCTACCGCGACTGGGAGCCACCATTCATCTGCGGTGACTCCGGCCGGCTGCGCGCGCTCGGATGGTCGCCAGGCCACTCGTTGCGAGAGGGTCTAGCGCAGACAATCCAGTGGTGGCGGAACACTGCCTCGGGTGTCGCGCCTGCGCCGTAGACGCTCGTGTCCCGTATGCGGTTGCGCCGACTGCTAGGACGATACGTAAGCCCGCCTCCCGGGAGAGGCGTCGTTGCGATCACGACGCGTCACCGCTACGCGCGGACGTCGCGATACAGTGGCGTACGATCCATGCCACCATCGTTCAGCAAGCTGGCTGACCCGTGGCAGCGCCCCTTTCGTGCGGCGCGGAGCGGTGGGCTGCAGAGTGGCCCGGGAAGTAGCGCTTCAGTTCAAGGAAGCGTTTCTCATAGGCGTGATAGCTCAGCCATGCGAACGTGTATGATAGCGACATCCCGACAGCCGCAAGCAGCAGCACGGACGGCAATCGTGACCCGCCGAGCACCGCCACCCCGTTCTGATAGAAAGTGGTCTTCCATGTGATCGCCCCTAATAGTGGGTAGTGAATCACGTATATGCCATAGCTGTACTTCCCCCACTTGCCGAGCCAGCCACTGCGAAGCGTGCGGACCAAGCGACTGGTGGGCGGTCGCGTCAGCGCCATTACCAGCAGCGCACCGTATGTCACCGCGACCCCAGGAAAGGCTGCAACGGCCACGACGGGGTCCTTGGGATCCAAGCCTCCCCGGAGTACCGCCAAGGCACCAAGCGCCAGGACACCTAATCCCAGTACTCGGGGGGCCGAGGCCTTGAGGCGGACAAGGCCGCTTGGCATACGGGCGACGACCGCCAGCGCAACGCCCGTCATGAGACCGTCGAGTCGACCCGGCGTCAGGAAATAGGCGGGAGTGGTGTCCACGGGGTCCTGCATCACGAGCCCAAGGCGAAAGACGAACCCACTGATCACCGCCAGCACGGCCAGTCGCAGGAGTGCCCGAGCACTGCACGCCCACACTATGAGCGGCCAGATCAGGTAAAACTGCTCCTCGATCGACAGTGACCAGAAGTGTACCGTGTTGAGCGGGGTGCCGCGGTGGGGTGTGAGCCCAGCAAGCACGTTCACTGTGTAGGTCCAGTACCAGCTCTGATTCGCCTGCAAGGTGCTGAAGGCCGGTGCGGACCAATGCACCAGCCGCGGCAGGAGGACGAAGAGTACTGTCAGGGCGCCGTAGTAGAGCGGAAAAATGCGCAACGCGCGGCGTGCTACAAAGTGCGGCCACCATCCCGGCTGGCCCTTGGTGTCGAGCAGGATTCCAGTGATTAGGAACCCTGAGAGGACGAAGAACAGATCAACACCCGTCCATCCTACAAACGCTATTGCACGCACGGCTGCGTCGACGCGTGTCGCCGCTGGTGCAAGCGGCGCAGCGATCGCGTGGATGGTCAACACAAGGAGGATCGCGACCCCGCGCAGGCCGTCCAGCACCGGCATGTGCTCACCCGACGCTAGGGCGCGCTTCACGGGGGTGTGTCGCACGCCGTTCAAGTCCGTCGGCTCCGCGCCAGGGACCCCGTCTCCGTGAGAATCATGTGCGTACACCTCCACGGTCGGAGCACGAAAACGCACCCTACCACCCTGTGATGGGCGCGCAAGTCGAGTGCCACCCGGCCCGACGCCGCGCCAACGGAGTGTTGCGCTCCCGCATCAGCGCACTTTCCCTAGCGACGTTGGTGTGGTGTCGCCTCCTGGTCTCCCTCTTGCTCAAAACCGCAGCGACATGAGTAGCCAACCCATTCCCGGATTGCCCGTGCCTGCGGCTGGTGCGAACCAGCACCAGCTCGATCGCTCGCTGGTGAGTGGAATCGCCTGGACCAGCGGGGCGAAGTGGGTTGGGCAGCTGTTCGCCTGGACCTCGGCCCTGGTGGTGGCCCGACTTCTCACTCCGGAGGACTACGGCCTCGTGGGGATGGCGTCCATCTACCTGGGGTTGATCACGCTGGTCGGTGAGTTCGGCCTGGGAGCCGCCGTGATCACGCTCCGCGACCTGAGCGAGGAGCAGGTGACGCAACTCAACGGCCTTTCGGTCCTGTTCGGCGTCGCCAGCTTCGCCCTGTCGTGCGTCGCGGCGATCCCGCTAGGCCGCTTCTTCCATGCGCCCCAGCTTCCAGCCGTCGTCGTGGCAATGAGCACTGGGTTTGTGATCACCGCGTTTAAGACCGTCCCATTCTCGCTGCTGCAGCGCGAGATGCGGTTTCGGGCGCTCGCGCTCCTGGAAACCGGGTGCGCCGTGCTGCTGGCGCTAGTCATGATCGCCTTCGCCCTTCTCGGGCTGCGCTATTGGACGCTCGTCATCGGTGGGTTGCTGAGCGCCGCGCTCTCGACAGGAGCGGTGCTTGTCCTGCGGCGGCAACGGCTCGCGTGGCCCCGTCGGCAATCGCTCGCGCACGCCATGAGCTTCGGAGGGCACATCCTCGGCGGTCGGCTCTCCTGGTACGTGTATTCGAACGCCGACTCACTCGTTGCCGGCCGGATCCTCGGGGGAGCAGCGCTGGGCCTCTATCAGGTCGCCTGGAATGTGGCGACCATGCCGATTGACAAGATCACGGGTCTCGTGGGCCAGGTGACCCCCGCCGTGTTCTCAGCAGTGCAGACGGATCACGCAGCCCTCAGGCGCTACCTGTTGAGAATCACGGAAGGCCTGGCGTTGATCACCTTCCCTGCCAGTTTGGGGCTGGCGCTTGTCGCGCCGGACTTCGTGCTGCTCACGCTCGGCGACAGGTGGCACGGCGCTATAGTCCCGCTGCAATTGCTCGCCCTGAGCGCCGGATTCCGCGCCGTCACCCCTCTCTTGCCCCAGGTGCTAAACGCGGTGGGACAATTTCGTTTCGCCATGCGATATGGGGTGCTATGCGCCGTCGTTCTTCCCACAGGGTTTTATCTCCTGGGCAAACGCTGGGGCACGGTGGGGCTCGCCCTCGTCTGGGTGGTCGTGTTCCCCATACTCGTGCTCCCGGCGTATCGGCGTGTCTTGCAGACGATCGAGCTTTCCGGCCGAGAGTACGTTCGAGCTCTGTGGCCAGCGGTCAGCGCCTCGCTGCTCATGGGAGCAACCGTCCTCGCGGTCAAATGGACCGTTGGTGAGTACGTGTCGCGGCCTGTGAGCTTCAGCGCTCAAGTGGGTGCCGGAATGGTGGTGTACGGCCTGGCGTGCGTCGCGCTGCATGGCGGACGTATAGCTGCGTTTTCCCGCATCCTGCGAGCGATGCGCACGCCGCCGCCTGCGGGTGAGGTGTCCGCGTCTTGACAGGCCGCGGTGTCAGCGAACCGAGATGGAAAACATGCTGCGATGCTCCTCGACGTCGTGGCGACTGAGCGCATCTCGCGTTCACTCGCCAATGAAGACGGGCGATGCGAGGAGCTCGTCTTTGCGCCGGCTGAGCGCGAGGCCTGCGCCCGACGGACGGATCGCGCCCACGCCGCTCGCCGCCTTTTCGCGGCGAGGGAGCCGAGCTTCAGAATCGCGCTGTTAGGCGCGCAGCTGCGTGATCTGGTCCACTAGGTAAGCGGCGAACGGTAACGCGCAGGTAAAACCCGGCGACACCGCGTTCAGCACGTGGAACGAGCGGTCATCCCCGTCGTACTTGAAGTCCATCTCCAACCGATGCTCCTTGATGTCCACGAGCTGGGCGCGAATCCCTGCTGGTCCCCACCGCCGGAAGTCCGCGGCGCGGATGCCGTCCGCGAGGTCGGTCCCGAGCGCCACGATCCGGGTGCGACGGTATCTGCAGAGCTCCCCCCAGGCGAGTCGGCGGAAGCCGAAGTCGTTGCGCAGCAAGAGGCCTGCCTCGCGCGCCACGATCGCTGCGCATTCGGCGAGATTGAAGCGGCTCCATCCGCCGTAATGCTCTCGCCAGAACGCCGGGATCGCGGTCGGGCCCAGAGTGACACTCCCATCGATCGCGACTGTGATGTGCACGCCGAGAAACGGCTGCCGCAGGTCGGGCACCGGGTAGATGTGGGTGCGGAATCCCGGGGTGCCGCGCTCCGCTTTGAGGAACAGCCCTTTGAACGGCAGGATGCGCCAACGCTCGGAACGCCCCCAATCACGGGCGATGCGGTCGGCGTGGAGGCCCGCCGCGTTGACCAGGTATCCCGGGGTGATGACGCCGGCGGAGGTCCGAACCGTATGGCCGGCGCGGCCGAGGTACGCGGTGCCAGCATCCGCCACGAGGGAGCGCACCACGACAATCGGGTCGACCGATGATGTTGTCGACGAGAAGAGGGCGCGCTCGAACGTCTTCGCTCTTGGCTCGATCTGGCGCGCCTCGAGGGCGGTGAGTTCCTCGAGGTGTACGCCGTTCGCGCGCCCACGTCGCAACAACTCGTCGAGCCCGGCGAGTTCGGCGGCGCTGCGGGCGACGACGAGTTTGCCGCATCGATTGATGGGGAGCCGGCGCGCCTCGCAGTACGCCGTGAGCTGCCGGTTACCTTCGCGAGTGAAGGCCGCCTTGACGCTGTCGGGACTGTAGTAGAAGCCGGCGTGCAGGACGCCGCTGTTGCGGCCGCTTGCGTGGCGACCCCAGTCGCCTTCCTTCTCGAGCAGTGTGACGCTGCCGCTCGGGTTACGGCGCTTCAGCTCAAGCGCCAGGGTGAGCCCGATGACACCGCCCCCGACGACGAGAAAATCTGGAGTATTCAGGCCCGTGCGAGCGCCCGCGCCGGCGGGAAGTCGGCGTGCTGGTGCCGCGGTGCGCTGAAGGCTTGCTGTAGCGCTTGCACGTTGTGATAGATCGGGTCCTGATACCGCTGGAGGGCGGGATCCGCCCGGACCGCCGCGGCGATCTCGCGAATGCCATCTTCCACCGAGAGCTCCGGCTCGAACGCCAGCGCGCGGCGGATCTTTTCAAAGCTCACCCGATAGTCGCGTGGGTCAGCCACCTCATTCTGGGTGGTGATCTCCACGGCGCCCACTGTCCGCGAGACCAACTCGCCCACCTTGCGGATCGTGTGGTTTAGCGCGTTGCCACCCACATTGAAGATCTGCCCGGCGACGTCGCCCGCCGGGGCCTCGAGGGCCATGAGGAAGGCGCGCGCCGCGTCGCGGCAATGCACGTGGGGCCGCCACTGCTTGCCACCGAAGATGGTCACGCGCTTGTCCACGACCGCTCGCACGGTCAACGTGTTGACGACGAGGTCGAACCGCATGCGTGGAGAAAGGCCGTACGCCGTGGCGAGCCGGAGGATGACTGGCTCGACATCGCCGCAGCGGTCGAACAGGATGTTTTCGCTGAGCACCCGCGTGCGGGCGTAGAGGGACACCGGGTTGAGGCGCGAGCGCTCCGTTAACCACCCATGACTGTTCGCACCATACACGCTGCAGCTCGACGCGAACACCAGCCGCCGGACGCCATAGAAGCTGCACGTCTCCGCCAGAATCTTGGTGGCGGTGTAGTTGAGGTTGATCGTCTCTTCAGCGTCGAGGTTGCACGCCGGATCGCCCACGATCGCCGCCAGGGCGACGACGCCGTGGACGTCACGCATAGCGCGACTGATGTCGCGGCTGTTGCAGATGTCTCCCTCCATGATCTCGAGCCGCGAGTGATGCAGCCCCTCGATGCCGGCGCGCCCGTAGTCGAACCGGTCGAGGACGCGAACATGATAGCCGCGCTCGAGCAGCAGCCGCACGAGATGCGCACCGATGTAGCCGGCGCCGCCGGTCACGAGGACTCGTCGGAGGCCGTTCTCACGGCTGCGCGACCGACGTTCTCTCGCAAGAACAACAGCCGCAGCGACGCTGTCGAGCGGCTGGTCCAGCAGCTCGTCGAGCGTCGCGGAACCGGGACGATGCACTTCCTGCCCGGTCACGAAGCGCTCAGCGCCGCGCACCGCCTGCACACGGATCCCGGCATGTTCGAGCTGGCAGGCTAAGGCGCGAAGCAATAGGGGCTCCGCCGACGGCATCGCGACGATCACCTCGCTCACGTCATACCGCTGGGCGATCGCCAGCGCATCGCAGGTGGGCCCCAGGACGGGGGTGCCGTTGGACGAGGCATCGCGCTTCGCGGGATCGTCGTCAAGGAAGCCCACGAGCTCGACTCGGGGAGCCGTCCGTTTCAGGTGTCGCGCGATCGACAACCCGTGCTCGCCGGCGCCTGCGATGAGGACGCGGTGAGGGGCGGCGACGTGGGCCCCGAGCTGGAGTTCGCCCGCGCTGGCCTTGAGCGTGGCAATCTGCCAGCGACGCAGCGCACGCACGCCGATCCGCGTGAAAAGGATCAACAGCGCCATCAGTGTCAGCGTGACGACCGGAAAGCTGACCAGGTCCATCACCCGCGCAACGGCGAGCCCGGCCGCGACGACCATACTGGAGGCCAGGATCTCGATCGCTTCGCGAAGGCTGGTGTATCGCCACATGGCGCGATGTTGGCCGCCCACGACGTCGGCGACCACCAACAGCGATCCCACAGCGGCCCCCAGGCGTAGCGTCTCGGTTAACCCAAACTGGCTGACGCCTGGATCGAGCGCGACGGCGAGGCCCACCGAAAGCACGCCGCACGAGAAGTCCAAGAATGCCTTGGCCGCACGCCGCCGGCGCGGGTTCTTGAGGAACCTGGCCTCCAACGACTGGCTCCACTCCGACACGCTACGGCTCACTGGCCACCGGAAGCGAGTCAGGGAAAGTAGTGTCGCTCCGGCAGGCGTATCTGACATCTCAGGCCTCGGGCTGGCTCGCATCGAGGAGAGACTAACTCACGTTCCGTGCCGCTCGACTCGCCGGGTCACTGTGGTCATAAGTCAACCTCACGCAACGTATTACGGAGCGCCCCGCCGGTTCAGCAAGGCACCGTGATCAGTAAGTGCCGCAGAATCGCTACACTCGCGCCACCGCGCTTGCGGCATCAGCGCAGCGGTCGGCGTAGCTACCAACCTTCATCAACCTCGCGGCCTCGGCCGGGGGGCAAGGCCGAGCGTCGCAGGCCCCTGGTGGTGTTCGCGCGACCAGCAGCCAGCGAGCGCGAGCTGGGCCGGCGCGACCATCAGCAAGGCTTGGCTGTCAGGGGAGGTGCAAAAGCAGCTGTGCATGCGGGCGGAGCGCGAACGGGTGCCATTTCCTCGATGGCACTCCGGGATGTCACTACGGCTGACCCACCGTACGAGCTCGACATGCACTGGACCCCGACAGCGCCGAAAATCGGGGTCGCGCCGTACCCGCGCTAGGCTCGGCGCCTGACCGCTCGCCCGTCACGCGGCTACCCTGCCTTGAGATTCCTGCGATCGCGTAGCCCTAGCGGGACAGCGGCATGGAGCTGAGATCAAGCGGACGACCTCGCGCTCGGGTGAGAAGCGACAAGGCACCCCGGAGGAATCCAAAGCCGTAGCACAGATGCACCACGGGGAAGATCCCGCCGGCGGCAAGGCCAACGCGCGCCCCGTGCCGCCATCCAACCGCGAGCGCGCAACCACCGTCCAACGTGAGGTACAGTGCCAGGATGAGGACCCCGAGCGCCCGGGCCGTCGCGACCCAGGGTGCCGCGAGTCCCGTCAGCAGGACGCTGAGCACGAACACCGCCGGCACGACCTGCCGCACCGTCATGATCCTCCCGATCTTCAGCGCCACGAGAGGCTTGAAGAGGCCGTATTGGTAAAACATGCGGGCGAGCTGGCGCACCGACCGCCGGGCGTAGTAGGAACAGACGACGCCGGGTACGAGCAGCACGCGTCCGCCCGCTCTCAGCAGCCGGAAGTTGAATTCATCGTCCTGGTTCCGCACCAGTTCTTCGTCGAACAGGCCCACCCGCTCGAACACTTCGCGCCGGAAGCAGCCGAAC
>Ga0209235_1002429_pt1 | contig 10358 bp, 9 predicted proteins | sample GraSoi013_1_20cm_4_FD_185817 | JGI IMG/M metagenome (GOLD analysis project Ga0209235, IMG submission 185817) | Grasslands soil microbial communities from the Angelo Coastal Reserve, California, USA - Sample 09_25_2013_1_20cm (SPAdes) (version 2) | ecosystem: Environmental > Terrestrial > Soil >...
GTTATAATCGCCGGAATAGGCAACACGATAGGCATAGGACAGTAGACTGTTAAAGTGGCTCAGCCCAGGCCGCGCAGCGGCCCATCAATAGGAGTAATGCTAATCTCCATAGTCCTAATCATAATCGCCTTCTACACACTCAACCTCGCCCTCTCTACATTCAGTACCGACGTAACTCTGGCAACGCTGTATTTTACAGTCGCAGTTTTGTCTTTCGGGTTTGTAGTCCTTTCAGTCTTCAGGGTCAGGAGGGGCTATGCGTTGGCCAACCCGGCTCCGCTCAAAGTGATGTCGATTGTGAAATGTCCGCAGTGCAGCTTCAAGCAGATCAAGAACTTCTCAGTCGGCGACTTTGTCTTCAAGAAGCTAGGAATGTGCACCCAGTGCGGGGTCGCAAGCCTCTCGATAACTGGCATCTACTATGATGGACCTACCCGTCGCTAAGAACCAGTAAGAACGGTAGCTCCATCCCGGTTTACTAACACTGTATGTTCTGATTGGGCTACTGGATTCCCGGTTGCTTCTACCAGAACCGGGTAGGCGCTTAGGCACTTGTTCCGGATCAAGTCTTGAATCGCCTTCTTTCCGACTTCTTGTGGGAATCCCTTCTCCAGCCATCTAGAGGCAAATGGTAGGGTCGAGAAGTTGGCTTGTATGAACGCGAGCACTTTCTTGGAGTCTTCGGTGGTCGCGCCCTTGGGTTTGACGAACCGGTAGATGTAGGCATTCGACCCGTTGGTAACGGCGCCTTGGGCTTTAGCTAGGGTGACGAAGGGTTCGATGGCGAAGACTTCGCCTTCTTCGATCTTTGTCCCGTTCATTCCCATCGCTGAGACATTGGGGACGGACTTGCCTGCGTGTATGTTGTATCGTTCGATCTTGTGGCCGGTCAGGTTGCTTATGGGTCGTAGGCCGAACCGGGTGATGGTGGCCTGGACTACTCGTCCTATCTCGGAGAGTTTGACGCCGGGTTTGAAGGCTCGTATCGCGTTTTGGAGAGCTTCGTCTGCAGCTTGGGCTAACGGCTCGAACCTCGGATCCAAGCAGACCGTGACCGATGTGTCGGTGACATAACCATCTATGTGGACTCCGAAGTCCACTTTTACCAGCGAGGCTGCTGGTATCGTCAGCGTGTCACCGGGAGGCGAAGTGTAGTGTGCTGCGACATCGTTTATCCCTACATTAACTGGAAATGCTGGCTTCCCACCAAAGTCTCGGATTCTCTGCTCCAATCCGTCACAGATCTGAATAGCAGGCTTGCCATACTTGACTAGACCCGGTATCTCCTTTCGTAGCCTAGCTACAATGTCTCCCGATTTCTTGAAGGAGTCGACGGCTTGAGAGTCGAACAATCATGCTCAGCTGTTTAGAGATCTAAGAATACTCTCATTGGATCTCGTCTTGCAGTTAAACTATGACTTGCTGAAATCGTGCTTCCACATCTCCCGAGCTAGGGTACCGTCCTTCTTGAACAGGTGTACCTGAGTCTTCGCCTTCTCTTTTCGATCTCGATGTTCCTGCAGAAACTTGGCTACCTTTTCTACCAAGATATCTTTCAGGTCTCCTGTTAGCATTCGTCCGCTCTTGTACTCTGACCGGATCTCCTCTATCCGTTTGTCGTTGGGTTCGAAGAACATGTAGAGCCACTGGAAGGGAACGTCGATGTCCGGGTTGCCGCCGAGTTTGCGGTGTTCTTCGATGGATGCTTGTCCTCCTGAGAAGGCGTGCCGGTAGATCTTGTTACGAACAGTCTTGTCGTCATCGTTGAGATAGATAGCGGTTTCAGGTTTGGACGAGCTCATCTTGTCCTGAATCCCTGTTAGTGGTGGGAGGAATTTGCTGTGGATGGCTGCTGCTTTGTGGTAGCCGAGGGTTTCTGCGATGTCTCGTTGGATTCTCCAGTAGGGGTCTTGGTCGATTGCTGAGGGTATGAGGCAGCGTTTCTTCTCGAAGAGGCTGGGAAGAATCTGTATCGCTGGGTAGAAGCTCATGCCGACATTGGTCTCGCCGGTAAACCCAAAGACAGACTTGGCTGTGCTATAGTTGATTCTGCGGGCGATCTTCAGTATCAAGGGATAGCCGTGGCCCACGAACTCTGTGTCTTGGAAGATGAGGGTCTTATCCGGGTCGAAGCCGACCGCTGCAACTTCAAGGATATTGTCTTGCGCCCATTTCTGGGTTTCTTCGTAGGTGAGGCTCCGCTTCTCTTCAAGAAACTTCTCATCATCAGTCATCTGAATGTAGACGTTGACATGGAACTTGTCCTGGAGCCATTTCGTGAAGTAGAAGCTGAGGATATGCCCGATGTGCATCGGACCACTCGGTCCTCTTCCAGTATACAGGAAGAACTCTTTGCCTTTGTCATGATCGTCTAGAACAAGGTTCAGATCTCGATGCGAGAAGAAAACCTGGCGGCGTACAAGGTACGCAGCATCGCCAAGAATTCCTTCTAGTCGCTTCGCAAGAGGTCCTGCTATCGGTTGGGTTCCAAAGTCGCGGATGAGACGATCATAATCGACGTCACCAGTGACCTCCCATGGAGTCACGACGAATTTCTTATCAACCATTACTCTCACGCTCTTGAACGGGCTCTAGGCGTAAGATAGTGTGGAGAGCTCTATTTCGAATGCTGCCGTGGGTAGGTTCAGCCCCCATGATTTTATGACTCGTGGATTCACTTCTCCGATGATTCCCACGTCTCTACCATCCTTGGAGATTATAGCTCCACACCGCCCTGACAAGAAACTCGGGTGCTCTTTCACCCTTATCTGGAATGATCGACCCTCGTTTTCTGCCACCGCATCGAAGAAGGATCGGATCTCAGTAAATCCCGCATTTGCGTGAATGGTCACCGCGGCTAGTTTTAGGGTTTCCTGAATTGGCTGCGTCTGGCTTTCTCCACGTTGGATGGACTGTCCAATTTCGAAGATCCTCTGCGGATAGTCAACATGGGTGTTGTGGGAGAGAATCTCCAGAAGGCTGGGCAGAACCCAATTTCTCAGTGTAGTATGGGTTGTCATTCTTGGATTCAAGAGCTCAACAAGATTCCTATCGCTTGTCTGCATGTCTTCGGAGACAACGACTGGAGAGGTCAACGCGTAAGTCAGAACTTCTTGAAAGCCCAACCCAATCATGATCTCTGCGACGGCGTCAGTCTCGTCTGTCTCCTTTGCGAGATTCCCCACAGTCCAGAGTCTCGGCCACTCAGGCCTCAAATTGTTAATGTCCATCGCAATCGCAATGTCCTCTACAATGTCCACTGAGTGCATGATGTCAGTTCGATAGCACGGAATCTCCAGTTGAATTGTATCGCCGGTGGCTCTCCGAACCCGATATGCGGCTCGTTCAGCAAATCGCGAAGCCTCCTTCAACGAGAGTGACGTCCCCAGAAGCTTGTTGATGTAGGACAGACGAAGGCTTGCCCTTCCAGGGCTTAGGTCCGGGCTAACGAGTCTGCGTGGAGAGCCGTAAGGGTATGTTTCCAAGCAGCTGTAGATTTTTCCTCCTCTCTCAGCAAGGCTGGAAACTACAATCTTCAGGGTATTATGGACAGTCTCAGCGTTCGTGCCTGTGACTTCGACAAGGATGTTTCTTGTCTCTGTTGTAATCCTGCCGAGATCATTGGAATTGATTACGGGTGGTAGCGAAAGGACGTTGTCTGCTCCGTCGACCAGTATGGGCCATGTTTCAAACTGAGAAATTATTTCTCCATATTCTGCTCCCTTCGGATGTGTCTCGACTATTTCTCGGAGACTCTGCTTCTTCTCGGACCCTAATGGTGTGAAGGTGATTATGTCTGGATTTGCGACGGTGTATGAGAGCGGGGATTGTATCAGGTCTGCTTGGTAGAATCCTATTGATGCTCTCTTCCTCTTCCTCCCATATGTCTGGTCAAGTTTCTCCTGAAGGTTGATCCAGCTCTTCAACGCCTCATCGGTGGGCTGTAGACCCTTGACGATCGCGGTTGAGATGAAGGGTCGAATCAGCTTGACGCGTTTGTCGATGACGACCTTGAGATTCGACCTTCCAGCAACTTTGATTGTTATTGTTCGGCCGACTCCCAGGTAGCCTGTAAGGGCTCTGGCGATTCCTTCTACGGCCCAGATGTCTGGACGGTTGCTGTCTTTGACCTCGATCGAGACGGCGTCTCCATTAAGAGACTCGACATCGCCTTTCACAAACGCGAAGATCTCGTTGAGGCCCTCCTTGTCACGAGGTACACTCTTTCCGAGGAGCCTCTCAAGGTCGGGGAGTGAGAATTGTACGCCTGGCGTATCTAGCCCACCGTCTGTTCCCTAATCCATTCTAGGTCCGATGTGAATAGTTGGCGAATGTCTTGGATTCTGCGGCTCATCATGTACAGCCGGTCTATCCCGAGACCCCAAGCTAGGACAGGGACCTTCACGCCCAGCGGCTCTGTCACTTCGGGTCGGAAGATTCCGCTCCCTCCGAACTCCATCCATCCAAACCCTTCGCGGTAGGCCTGCAACTCTACACTTGGTTCTGTGAACGGGAAGTAGTCGGGCTTGAATCGGACTTTGTCAGCTCCAGCAACTTCTTTGGCAAACATCTCAAGGATGCCTAGAAGATTCCGCAAATTCAGGCTAGGATCTAGGACAATGCCTTCGGCCTGGTTGAACTCAGTAAGATGTGTCTTGTCGAGCATGTCTGGGCGGAAGCATCTCGCGATAGCAAAGTATTTTCCTGGAATCTGAAGATCCTTCGACAACATTGTTCGGACGCTGAGTGCTGTTCCATGGCTTCGGAGGATCAGCTTCGATGCTTCGTCTCTCGAGAACTTGTAGCGCCATCCAGTCGATCCCGTCTTCCAGCCATTCTCATGGGTCTGTGCTACTCTATCCACCAGGCTACCATACTCTTCCAGGCTGGCCCTTGACGGGTCCTTGAGGTAGTAGAGATCGTGGATCTCCCTCGCTGGATGATCCTGAGGCATGTAGAGGCAGTCGCAGTTGATGAAGGCGGTCTCGACCAGCGGGCCCACCGCTTCCCTAAATCCGAGGGCGACGAGCTTCCTCTTCACCATTCGCAAGAACCGCAAGTAAGGATGATACTTGCCCGGAAGGGTCCGCGGAACAGCAGACGATACATTGTAGCTCCGAAGCTTGACCTTCTCCCACTCACCCGAGACAATCATGTCCCCAGTAAGGGAACTCACTTCCGCCTGGGATGTGGCGGTTGTCCCGATATTCCGTCCTGCTTCTGTAATCTCAACTTCACGATCATTCCTCACCCTGGACTCGACGAGGTTCCTCTTCGTCAGACTTAGCGCAGCGTCCGCCAGACTTGGTGGTAGTTCTTCAAGAATCAGAACGTCTTTCTTCAAGCGGGCGAGAACTTCTTCGTCATCGTCTATTGGTGCGTCACTCCGCGCTACAATTACAAGATCCGATCCTGACTTCTCGATAGTCCCCCATTTCTTCCGGCTAATCCATCCGGTAGCTATCGAACCGTACTTCTCGGGTAACTTCGAATGCTGAAGAGCCTCCTTCAGGCTCAGACGTCCTCCACGATTCTTGACTTCCAGAAGGATTATTCGCTCAGGAAGTCCGACCCTGGCGAAGGTTCGTCCTTCATCCGTTAGGTTCAGCTCGGTCTTCTTCTCAACCCGCTCCTTGACAAACTGATTCTCGGATAGATTCAGAACGGCGCGTGCAACCGTTGAATCGGCCAGACCAGATTTCTTCGTGAGATCTTCGAGACTCGTCTTTCCACCAGAATCGACAAGAGTCTTGAGAACTCTGGCCTCGTTCTGGCTAATCTCTACCAAGAAAGCTGGATCTCCAAGCTCGGTTTTCCTTGGAGTCCCGATTCCGAGCTATATTTGATTTGAAATTTTGATTCAGCTAATCTGTGAAGACTGTTGTCTCCAAGCTCACAACGATTTCAATATCGCATTCACCGTTTCAACCTTGAACTTTGACGCTTCACCACTTGGAAAATATGGGTAGATTACTGGAAGAGTTACCCCTGCTTGCCTGAACGAATTCACGTATTGAGCTAACTTATCGCTCCTAGGATTGGCCAAGCTAACCCTCAGCAATTCTTTTGGCACATCGACGAGACCATTCTTCCATTCTTCGTTTGACCTGAATAATGAAATCGCGTTCGCGGTCCCGTCTTGCACGAACATCTCGTGGTATTGAGGAGTAGCGTCGTAGTTCAGAAACTCCTGCAACATCAGCCTCTGGGCTGACTCATCACCTAGAGAGGAATAGAAGATTTTCAGATAGCACGCAAAATCGATTCTTTCGCGTCTCTTGGTCATGACTCCCTCTGATATCTTGGCAGCGTGTTCGGGAGAGCAGAAATTTAGGAGGAGCCCGTGTGCCTTGCTAGCGGCACGTTTAGCGATCCCTAGTTTGAGGGCCGCAACGTAGACTTCTGGTGGATTGACTCCTTGAGGAAATCCATGATATCCTTTCCTGAGTTCATCTAGTCGCTCCAACATTGCTGTTACTGTCTTGCCAGGCTGGGGACCGGGGGGCCCTGTTCCCACCCCTAGAATGAGACGGTTGGACGAGAGGGCTTGGAGCGTCTGGACCCTACGGGTCAACAGCAATGGATCATGTTCCAGTAGACGTATGACGCCGCTTCCCGCCCCAACCCGATTCGTGATGGTCAGAATTGATGATGTAATTTCTAGAGACTCATACCCAATCCGCATATCGGGAACGAAAATAGAAGAGACCCTACCACTCGTCTCCAGAACAATCGATGTCTCTCTAATCTCGCGGGGCGAGAATACTCCAGGTCGGAGTGCGAATCCTATGCTTTCAGAACTCAAGATCGTTTGAGGAAAGACATCGAGACAATAAACTGTTCTGGAGGGGTCACTCATTAGCTGAGACTGAGTATTGTCGAAGAATGGTCTGAACGGATCTGCATCTGCTGATTAGCGAAGACCTTTCTCAAGAATGATCTGGTCGGGCGAACTGTATCTCGCCCGTGAGCGAATGTTACGCAACCGATCCTGCGATTGAATTTGCTAGAGCTATACCGAGTTATCTGGTATATAGAATTCTATACGCGGATGTCTCTTGTTGACCCGCGTATCTGTAACCGAGATTGGCTCGCGTTGAGCCTTCAACATCTAAGTTCGGGCAATCATAAATTCCACTCGTCGAAGGGTTTTCTCACGAGGCTACCTACTAGGAACGCGGACCTTGAGATTCAGGCGAAGGTCTGCGACAAATGCGGGCAGCTGGTCCTGACCTACCGCCAGTCTATGAGCTGCATAGTCTGCGGTGGACCATTGAAACCGGTCAAGAGCTCAGGCTGACGAAAGCGATAGGGATCTGCCGAACGGAAATACTAGAGTTCTCAGTGTCTCAAGGCTGTTTGGATTGAGATTGTGAGTTGCCCATCAGTCTCAATCGCGTCCAGCAGGTGAGTGTAGGCAGGAATCGGGTCGTGGCTTCTGTGGAGATACGAGAAGTGAATGCCGCTTACTTCGTTGCGAAGGGCAGTATAGGCCTGGGCTGCGATCTGTATTCCCCCTCCGAACGGGTTCCGAGAGAGGGTCTGTCTCACCTTTTCGGGAACTGGGATCCCAAATTTTCGGCTCACGAAAAGTAGATTCTTCAGTCCTGACGGAATAGATACTTGTACGAAGATTGGTGCCCTAAGGCCCTGGGATCGAAGCCTATCAACGTGGTCAAGCACAAGATCATCGTCAAACGCCGTATTCGTAACAATGTAGTCCGCTCCCGCGTCTACTTTGCGCAGCGTCCGGGAAATCTCCCGTTCCTGATCCTCAGCATATTGGTTAGTGACTGCTCCGATACTAGGCCGCGGCCCATCGAATACTGACAGAACCCTTCGAATTAGATCTTCCGTCCTTCTGAAATCATAATCCTCGATCCGGTAGCCAGGATAGGGGTCTCCAAAGACGGCTAGGAAATTATCCAGGCCCTTCCTGAACAGTTTGGGAACAAGGGCCAGGTCTGATCGGCGAAAATCTCTGCACGTTATCGAGGGAACAGCCTCAGCCCCTGTCTTCCTGACTATGACGGCTGAAGCGAGACTCCTCGTCTGAGGAGTAACTCGGAACCCTGCAGGATAACTGGGATCGCCTTCGCCATTCCTCAACGCGGGGATAGTGATGGCGTCAACGCGGCCCCGCAGAATCGGTATGTGAGCCGGGATGACACGGTCTGGGATTACCTCAACCGTCACAATGGGGCGACTATTGGCAGCGTCTGAAAGTTTCAGCTGGAAGCCTCCCTAGCAAGTTCTGCGCCCTTGACAGTGCTGATGAGTTTAGCAAATGTGACATCCCAGGTCCTTGTCCTCAGTCCGCAGTCTGGGTTCGCCCAGATCTTCGCAGGATCACCCACAACCTTCGCCGCGTAGAGTAGTCTGTCTCGTACGAGCTCAGGAGATTCTAGAATGTTCCGTCCAACTTCCTTCCCTGAACTGGGAGGGACGTGTCCGGAAAAGTCGTGAACATGGACTACTCCAACTCCGAATTCGCCGTCGTAACCGTTCTTGATGAAGTACTCTAGGTCCCTGTATCCTTCCCGGTGTTTCGCATCAATCCCTAGACTTGTGCCGTCTCTGTTGGCAAATTCTAGTGCGAGGTGAGCGCACTTGTCTAGTTTCGGAGCATATTCTGCGAGTACTTTGTATCCAATCTCGGATGGATAGCATGTGTGGTCGCTGAACTTGCAGTTGAACCCTCGAACTGTCTCATTCCAGCCCTCAACAAACAACTCCATGTCCGCAGGCTCAGGGTGAGTTGTGATGGCGGGCTCATCGATCTGAATCCACTCAGCGCCAGCATCAACCAGGTCGCGAATCTCTGGCCTAATCACTTGTTGGACGAAGTCGAGTAGGAACTCTCTCTTGGTCTCCTGCTTCTGCTTCTTGAGACTCAGCCCGGTTCGTCTTCAACTGCCCCTTAGCGTTCTTCTTGACGTCGAGGAATTCTTGGAGATAAATCGGATGCTTACGGTGAATCTTGGACTCGGCGACAGCCTTGTTGAAGTACTTGTAATCGAACGACTGGACATGACCTAGGACTCTCATCCCTTCGACGCCGCGGATCACATGCTCATACATCTCGACGCGCTGCTGTTCTCCCCCAACGCCAACATTGTCGAGACCGGTCTGCTCGAAGAGTCTCAATCCATAGATCGTCGAGAGCTCCAGAAGTTCTCTGACGCGATCGTTCTGTTGTTGTGCGGCCAGAAGTTGCTTCGCACGGTCCTGAAAGTCCGGAATACCTAGTCGCTCTGCCCATTCTTCAGCCTCCACTAGGTCCTTGCTTGAGAGCGGCTGGGTCAGGCCCTTCGTTCGCCATCGGGGCTTTGCTAGGCTCCCTATCTCTTGAACAGGATACAGCTTCGGCATCTATCGTCCCTCCTCGAAGAGTCTAGTAGCTTCTGCGAGCGCTCGTGCTTTGACATCCGCGACCTTTCGCGGGACGAACTTGAGGTCGGAATTGGGAGTTAGGACAACGTCTCCGCCGATGAGATGCTTTGCTACTCGCGTCGCAGTTTCGGCGATCCACTTTGGACTCTCAGCGTTGGACTCGCGTCCATCTATGATGCCAAGGGCAAGCTTCTTCGTAGTCTCAAATTTCAGTTGGGAGTAATCCGTTTCGAACAGATCAAACCCTACTGTGTCGATCGGGAGCTTGAGAAGATTCGGCAGGATGGTCGTCGCGTCGCCGAAGTATGTGTGGACGGAGAACTTTGCCTGGATGCCGTCAACTGTCTTCTGAATCGCCGCCAACGCGTTATCGAGTTCCGCTCCACCTAGTGCTTGTTCTCTGTAGGGTCGGTAGACCAGGCAAGGCTCTGAAAGTTGGAATCGCGAGACACCTGCATCCTTTAGTTTCTTGATTATTTCATGTTCGGCCGATGCTACGGCATGGAGAAGCTCAGATTGACTCTGGAAGTGGAGGTTCTCTGACAGTTCCGAGAAAGTATATGGCCCGGGGAGGGCTACTTTCCAGCTCTTAGTTCTTGGTAGAAGGTCGGTCCGGATGAAATTCCTGGGCTCGAACGCTCGGACGCTTATCTTCCCTGCGACAGTTGGTTTCTTGTAGAACGTGTTGGTGTCGAACCATCGGTCGTACCTTGTTCCGGTCCTGACGCCGTCGAGGGATTCGACGATGGGTCTCAGCTGGTCTTGCCAGGCGAAGGCTCCGTCCGAGAATGCCTCGAAGCCTGAGTCGTCTTGAAGTTTGATTAGGTCTAGTGTGTCCTGTTCGATTTGTTTCTTGACACTATCGAGATCAGTTTTAGCTCTGTCGTATGATCGTGTTAGTTCTATGAGCTGTTCTGAGCGGGGATAGATTCCGCCGAGCTGGGCCTTGGGGGACATTGGGTGTT
>Ga0209235_1002440_pt1 | contig 10334 bp, 9 predicted proteins | sample GraSoi013_1_20cm_4_FD_185817 | JGI IMG/M metagenome (GOLD analysis project Ga0209235, IMG submission 185817) | Grasslands soil microbial communities from the Angelo Coastal Reserve, California, USA - Sample 09_25_2013_1_20cm (SPAdes) (version 2) | ecosystem: Environmental > Terrestrial > Soil >...
CCCCAGGAGTCGCCCAGGTCGAGCACCCGATCTGTGAGCTGTGCCGGCCACACGGCGGTCGCCGCATTGTGGGCCTGCTCGAACGCGTAACGGGGACCGGCCACCGGGAAGAACAGGAACATGACGTAGCAGAGGTAGAACGTCACCATGACCGCGAAGATGGTGCGCCGCGCCGGGTCGCGGCGGCCGGAGAACCAGAGGCCAAGCGGGGATCCGTAGAGGATCGCGTAGTACGCGAGGTAGCAGGTGTGCAGCAGCCAGGAGAGCACGGGGCTCGGCATCTCACGGATCCAGCGGTAGGAGACCTGGGAGCCGAACACCAGCAGCTCGAGGCGCTGGATCGCGAGGTCGTGCTGGTAGCCGAGATCGACGTTGACGACGCCCACCTCGGCGTAGAGCCCGCCCAGGAGCAGCATCGGGTACCAGTCGCCGAGAAAGCGGCCCACCGGGCCTCCCTCCCGGGCACGGGGGGCGAGGAGCACGAGCACCAGGAGCAGGGCGTTCGCGACCATCAGCGAATCCCACCCGGCGTGGTCTTCGCCGGTGAACGCGAGCACCGCCCCGGTCGCGCCGGCAAGATAGAGCAACGTGGCGACGTCCACCGGAGCGAGTCGCCCGAGCCAGTCCCGCGTGTCTGGTGTCAGAGCCATCCCTCCGTGCGATACCACTCGGCGGTGCGCCGTAGCCCCGTCTCCAGGTCCACGCGCGCCCGCCATCCCGTGTCCCGCTCCAGTGCGTCGGCGCGGCATGTCCAGGCCGCCGCGAGGAAGTCTTCGGCTTTGTCGGCCGAAAGGATCGTGGAGCGACCGGTGAGTCGCGCGGCGCTCCCGATCGTCCACAGGATCGCGCGCGCGACCGGCCCCGGAATGTGCAGCAGCCGCGGCGTCTTGCCGAGCGCCCGTCCGATCGCCTGGATGAGGTCCGTGCTGCTCGTCGCCACGGGGTGCGCCGCGAAGTAGATCCGGTTCGCCGTTGCCGGGGTGGAGCCCGCCGCGATCAATGCCTCGGCGAGGTCCCCCGCATAGATGACCGACAGCTCCTGCGAGCCGTCACCGAATCGTGGCACCACCCCCACCCGCACCAGCTTGAACGCCGTGAGGACCCCGTGATCCCATTCGCCGTACACGATGGGCGGGCGCACAATGGTCCAGGGGAACCGCATCGCCCGCACCAGCACTTCCGCCGCGAGCTTGGAGCGCCCGTAGTCGCTGACGGGCGCCGGCGGGCGGCGCTCGTCTACCGGGTGGCCGCGCGTCGTCGGACCCGCGGCGGCGAGCGAGGAGACGAGCACGAAGCGGCGCGGGGGAGCGTCGGCGGCCGCCTCGAGCAGGTTCGCCGTGCCGTCGCGGTTCGCCGCCATGAACTCCTCGGCCGTGCGGGCGCTGATGCGCCCCGCGACGTGATAGACGACCTCCGCCCCCGCCGCTCCTTCGCGCAGCGCCCGCGCGTCGTCCAGGTCGCCGCGCACGATTCGCACCCCGCGCCAGCCGAGGGCCTGGGCCTTGGTCGGGGTGCGCACCAGACACGTGACCTCGTCGCCGCGGGCCACGAGCGCCCGCACGAGGTGCGCGCCGACGAAGCCCGTGCCGCCCGTGACGAAGGCCCTCACAGCGGCTTGTCGTAGATCCGATACGTCTTGTACGGGACGAAGCCAAGCTGCCGCGCGCCGTTCACCATCGCGGGGTTGTCTTCCAGGATCCAGCCTCCTTCGCCCCAGGTGTAGCCCTTGGCGTTGGCCTTTTCCCAGATCCAGTGGTACATCAGCGCGTCCACGCCGGTCCCACGATACTCAGGGAGCACGCCGAGCAAGAGCACTCGGAGGCGATGGATGCGGCGCGCGTGCCAGAGGACCTTGAGGATGCCGGGGAACAGGCGGCCGGACGGGTTGTGCTTGAGCGCCACATTCAAGTCGGGGAGCGCGACCGCGAACCCGATCACCTTGCCCGCGCGCTCGGCAAAGCAGACGAGCTCCGGTACGACGACCGGCTTCAATTGTTTCGCGAGGTGGTCGATCTCCGCGTCCGTCAGCGGGACGAAGCCCCAGTTCTTCTCCCACGCCTGGTTGTAGAGCGCCTTGACGAGCTCCACTTCCTCGGCGAACCGCTTCATGTCGAGCGCCCGCAGGGTGATGCCCCTGCGCTCGGCCACGAGCTTGGCGCCGCGCACCAGGCGCTCGGGCATGTGATCGCTCGTGTTCTCAACGGCGATCAGGTCTTTCGCCTTGGTGAACCCGTAGCGCTCGTGCAGGGTGACGTAGTACGGCGGGTTGTGGGGCATCATCAGCGTGGGGGGCGTCTCGAAACCATGCACCAGGAGCCCGCACTCGTCGTTGATCGACGGACTCATCGGGCCGCGCATCGTGTCGCAGCCCTTGTGGCGCAGCCACTGGGCGGCGGTGTCGAACAGCGCGTCGGCGAGCGTTTGGTCGTTCACCGACTCGAAGAAGCCGTAGAACCCGACGCGGTCGTGGTGCTCGCGGTTATGCGCGTCGTTCTTGATGGCGGCGATCCGCCCAACGGTCCGCCCTTCCGACTGGGCGACGAAGTACTGCGCTTCGGCGTGTCGGAAGAAGGGGTTCTTCTTGGGGGAGAGCAGCGTGCGCACGTCCATCCGCAGCGGAGCGACCCACTGCGGGTCGCCGCGGTGATGGTCGTAGGGAAAGGCGATAAAACGTTCGAGACCGCGCCCGTTCGAGACGGGCGCGATCCGCACAGCGCTCAGACGACCCCCAACTCTTTTCCGAGCCTGCCGAAGGTCTCGAGCGCGTAGTCGATCTGGTCGTCCGTGTGCGTGGCCATCACGCTGGTCCGCAGGCGGCAGCGCGAAGGCGGCAGTGCCGGCGGCACCACGGGATTCGTGAACACGCCGGCGTCGAACAGCTTGCGCCAGAAGATCAGCGTCTTCTCGAACTCGCCGATGAGGAACGGAATGATGGGTGTCTCCGTCGTGCCGATGTCGAAGCCCAGCGAGCGGAGGCCGTCCTGGATGCGGTGGGCATTGTGCCACAGGCGCTCGCGGCGCTCCGGCTCGCGCTGCATGACACGCAGGGCGGCCAGCACGCCGGCGGTGTTGGACGGCGGCAGGGCGGCCGTGAAGACCAGCGGCCGGGCGTTGTAGCGCAGGTAGGTGATCACGGCCTCGGGTCCCACCAGGAAGCCGCCGATGGACGCGAGCGACTTCGAGAACGTGCCGACGATCAGGTCCACCTCGTCCGCCAGGCCGAAGTGGGCGGCGGTGCCATCACCCTTGGGGCCGAGCACGCCCACCGCGTGGGCGTCGTCGACCGCGAGGACCGCCCCGTACCGCTGCGAGATCTTGAGCAGGGCCGGCACGTCCGCGATGTCGCCCTCCATCGAGTACACGCCGTCCACGATGATCATCTTGCCGGTGGTGGCCGGCGCCTTCTGGAGCCGGCGCTCGAGCTCGGCCAGATCGCCGTGCGCGAACCGCTGCGTCTCGCCGAATGCCAGCTTGGCGCCGTCGACGATGGAAGCATGGTCCAGCTTGTCGAGGAACACCAGATCCCCGCGCCCCACCAAGCCCGACACCACGCCCAGGTTCGCCTGGTAGCCCGTCGAGAAGACGACGCACGCCTCTTTGCCGAAGAACTCGGCGAGCTCGGCCTCGAGCTGCTCGTGCAGGTCGAGGGTGCCGTTCAAGAGCCGGCTCCCCGTGCACCCCGAGCCATAGCGATCGAGCGCCGCCTTGGCGGCGGCGAGCACGTCCGGGTGGTGCGTGAGCCCCAGATAGTTGTTGGAGCCCATCATGATCCGCTCTTTGCCTTCGATGACGACGACGGTGTCTTCGGAGCGGGAGATCGGCTTGTACCACGCGTGCAGGCCCGCCGCCTGAACCTCGCGGGCCTTCGGAAGGAATGTGCGGCACTTTTCGAATAGTGCGACGTGCTGCAGGGTCTCGGTACTCACGGGGCCCCCAGGGCGTTTGATGGGAAAAGGCAGGGTACAGGTTAGCGGGGCGGTCGCAAAACCGCAAGGTGTCGCGCGCGCGAGAGTTAGCATGCGTCGCCGCGACAACGTAACTTGATGGCCTTCTCGTTCGCGGAGCTCCGCAATGCGGTGGTCGGCCATCACCTGGATGCTGCTGTTCGCCCTCCCGCGCGCGCGGGCGCACGCGCAGGCGGGCCCGATCTACCGCGCCTCGTGGTGGGACGCCGCGAGCGTCGGAGCCGCCGGCGCGCTGTTCGTCCTGCCAACGGTGCTGGAATTGCCGAAGGGACCACCTTCATGTGGCTCGACTGCGCCGTGCGACCCGGCGACTATACCGACGGTGGACCGTTCGGCGCTGCACACGTTCTCCGATGGCGCCGGCACGGCGAGCAGCGCCGTGCTCGCCGGGGTGGCCGGGCTCACGGCGTTCGCCTCGCTTAAGGGGCTCCCGGCCCGGCAAGCGCGGGGCAACTTCGTGATGCTCGCCAACGCGGCGGCTTGGACCGCGGCCTCGACCGAGTGGCTCAAAGCTGTGATCCGGCGGAAGCGGCCGGTGCTCTACACGAGCGGCGCCGCGGCGGCTGTTGCCGACCGGGAGAATCAGGAGTCGCTCCCCTCGGGCCACGCGTCGCTCGCCTTCGCCGCGGCCACGTCGTACCTCGTGCTGGCGCGGCGCCAACATCTGCCTCACCGGACGCGCAATGCAATTCTGCTGTACGCCGGCGCAGTCGGCGTAAGCGCGCTGCGGGTGGCGGCCGGGAAGCACTTTCCCACCGACGTGGCGGCCGGGGCGGCCTTGGGGAGCGGGATCGGCTGGCTCAGCGCCACGCTCCACCCCGTCGCGCCCTAGCCCGGTCCGGGGTCGCCATGAGCCAGCTGCCGCGCGTGATGACCCTCCGCGACGTCGTGCTGTTCAACATCACGGCGATCGTCGGGTTGCGCTGGCTGACGACGGCTGGTCGGATGGGGCCGGCGAGCCTCGGGCTGTGGGTGATCGCGATGGTCATCTTCTTCCTGCCGTCGGCGATGGCGGTGCGCGAGCTCGCCGACATCGACCCTGGGGAAGGGGGCATCTACCGCTGGGCAACCCGGGCGTTCGGGCCGCGTCACGGGTTTCTCGCCGGCTGGGGCTATTGGGTGAACAACCTCGTCTACTACCCGTCGCTCCTGCTCACGAGCGGCGCGATCGTGGCCTACGTCGGGGGGGCCGGGTTCGTGCACCTCGCCGAGAACAAGTGGTTCATCGCCGCGTTCTCGCTCGGCAACCTGTGGATCGCCGTGGGGCTGAACCTGGTCGGGCTGCGGGTGGGCAAGTGGGTGCAGAACCTCGGCGCGTACGGCACCTGGCTGCCGGCGGCGATCTTCGTGCTGCTCGCCATCTGGTCGTTCGTGACGCACGGCAGCGCGACGCCGTTCACGGCGCGGGCGCTCGTGCCGGCGCACCTCGATCTCCCGCTCCTCTCGCTGTTCGCGACGATGACGTTCGCGTTCGCCGGGCTCGAGCTGGCGCCGACGCTGGGCGACGAGATCCGGGACCCGGTGGCGACGCTGCGGCGCGGCATCGTGCTCTCCGGGATCGGCGTCGTGGCGATGTACGTGCTGGGGACCGCCGCGATGCTCGTGGCGCTCCCCGCCGAGACGGTGAGCGTCACCAACGGGATGCCGCAGGCGACGGCCGTCCTGGTCGAGCGACTCGGCGCCGCCTGGCTCGCACCCGCGGCCGCCCTCGTCGCCGCGCTGCTGACGCTCGGCAACCTCGGGGGCGTGGGCGCGTGGATCGCAGGGACGGCCCGGATTCCCTTCGTGGCCGGGGTGGATCGCGTGCTCCCGCCCGCCTTCGGCAAGGTGCACCCGCGCTGGCAGACGCCCTACGTCGCTCTGCTGGTGCAGGGCGGCGTCGCCACCCTGTTCGTCGTCGCGGGGCTCGCGGGCTCGACCGTGCACGACGCCTACCTCGCCCTCGTGGACACGACCATCGTGCTGTTCTTCATTCCTTACCTGTACCTGTTCGCCGCCTACCTCCGGCTGCGGCGCGAGCGCACGCCGCTCGGGCTGGCGGCGGGGTGGGCGGGGCTCGTCGCGGTGCTGCTCTCCATCGGGCTCGCCTTCGTCCCCGCCGCGGACGTCGCGAACCCGCTCGCGTTCGAAGCGAAGGTCGTGGGCGGCGTGGTCGGTTTCATGGGCGCCGGGCTCGTGCTGTTGCGTCGCGGTGTGAGAGAGCGCACAGCGTCCGTGGGCGGGGCGGCCTAGGATACTTTGTCTCGCGAGCCGGGTAGACTAGTTGGACCAGCGCTTGCCGTCCCCCATCGTTCCAAAACGGACACCTGTGTGACGCGAACCCGCGTGCTGTTGGTGGGCTTGCTTGTCGCAGTGCTGCTCCCGCCGGGTGGCTACGCGCAGGGGCGGCGCGCTCCGCGCCGGGAGATTCCGGGGCTCGACTTTTCCCCGAACGGCGTATGGCGCGCACGGGCGCGTGCGGTGCGGCGCTACCGCGCCGCGCTCCTCAGCCAGCGCGCCTTCAGCACGCTGAACGCCCCACTCGCCGCCGGCGCGCCGGTCGCGCTGCCGCGGACGCCCCAGGCCAGCCCGCCCCAGGTCGTGAGCGGCGTCCTGAAGGTTCCCGCGATCATGCTTCAGTTCAAGGACATCGCGGCACAGCATGTCAAGACCGAATATGACCAAGTGCTGTTCGCAAGCCCAACGCCGCCGCTCGGCCGCCCTTACACCTACCGCACGTACTATCAGGAGCTGTCGAGCGGACTGCTGGACATCCAGGGCCAGACCTATGGGCCTGCGCTGCTCGACAGCAACGAAGTGACGTACACCGGCAAGCCACCCTGCACCGGCAATCCCATTCCGACCAACACGAACTGCAACGGGCTGTTCGATTTTTCGTACATCGACGGTGGGGCGAGCCCGTTCACGCGAATGCAGAAGGGGCTGCTCCAGGCGCTCGAGAAACTCGACAATGGCTCGATCGACTTCGCCCAGTACGACGCGGACGGCGACGGGTACGTGGATCTCGTCGTGTTCATCCAACCTGCGCAGGACGGAGCCTGCGGCGGGGCCGGCAACAACCACCTCTGGTCGCACCGCTCGTACCTGTATCCCGCCTTTGTGACGAGCACCCCGGACCCCAAGAATGGCGGGTTCATCAAGGTGGCCGATTACACCCTCCAGAGCGGCTTGGGCGGGGTCACGGGGTGCGATGTCACCCAGATCATGCCCATCGGCACGGTGGCCCACGAAACGGGCCATGGGTTCGGGTTGCCGGACCTCTACAGCACGGACGGGAGCTCGGAGGGGATCGGTGAGTACGGGCTGATGAGCAGTGGCAACTACACGACAGGGTTGTCCCCGTCGCGCATGGACGCGTGGTCGCTCAACGAGCTGGGCTGGGTGACGCTCGCCCCGATCACGGTGAGCAGCGTGGACACCTTCGGTGCCGCACCGACGTCGGACACCGCATTCGTGGTTCAGCCCACGGGACCGAATCCTCGCGGCGAGTACTTCCTGCTCGAGAACCGCCAGCCGGTGCAGTCGGACAGCGCCATGATCCGCATCCATTGCGGCGTGAGCCGCAATCCGGCGGGCTGCGGTGGCGGGCTGCTCATCTACCACGTGGACGCGCAGCAGGTGGCGAACGGCACCGCATTCGGCAACAACGGCGTGCAGAACGGCCCCATCCACGGCCTTGAGCTCGTTCAGGCTGACGGGCTCGGCAACCTGGACGCGAATCCGAGCGCCGCGGCGTCGAACCGCGGCGACGGCGGCGATCCGTACCCGGGCATCACGAACAATCCCCGCTTCTCGTTTCGCACGAACCCGGCGGCCCTGAAGAACTCCGACCGGACGTTCGTGGGATTCGGGGTGGATTCACTGAAGCAGCTCGCGCCGCCCAACCGTGCGATGTCGTTCTACCTGCAGTTCGGCAACATCACGGTCGTCAAGGGGAGCGACACGGCCGCGGTGGTGTCGTTCGACAATACGCCCTACTTCGTGTTCCGCGACATGCTGGACAGCCTCTCGACCCACACGGTCTCCGTCGCGGACATCCAGCTGTCGAGCGACGCTCGGACGCGCTATCACTTCCTGTCGTGGTCGGACGGCGGCGCGGCCACGCACATGATCACCGGCCAGCCCCAAGGCGTTACGCTAACGGCCACCCTCGCCCGCGACCGCCTGCTCGTCTATGTCCCTTCGAACAGTAATGGACACATCGACGCGAGCCCGGCGACGCCGAGCGGGACCTACGTCGTCGAGGGAACGGCGATCTCCCTCACGGCAACCGTGGACGCGGCGGGCTACATCTGGGGCGGGTGGCTCGGGGACACGACGTCGCGGAACACCCAGATCACGCTCCCGATGAACCGGCCGTATTCGGTGCGGGCGGTGTTCCTGCAGCCGCTAACCACGGCGGACGTCGTCGCGCAGCTGCTGGGCACTGCGACGCCGCTCAATGCGGACCAGCTGGGCTACCTCGACTTGCTCGGCAACAACAACGCACGCTTCGACGTGGGGGACTTCAAGGCGTGGGTGGACGCGACGGGGGCGCCCCCATGAGGCGCCTGCTGTGGACCGGCTTCCTGGCTGCAACCGTCGCCGGGACGGCGACCTGTGGCGAGAGCAGGGTCCTCGACATCGTCAGGGGCGTCCCGGGTGAGTTGACGCTGAGCCTCGTCACGCCGAACGGCGGGGCGGACGGCGCGATCCTGCTCGTCGTGAAGGGGCCGGCCGCAGTGACGAGCGCCAGCCTCCCCTCGGGCTCCGGGCTCCGGCTCTTCGCGGGCCCACTGGGCGCCGACTCGGCCAAGTTCGCGTTGACGGGCACGCTCGCGAACGGCGCGATCCTGGTGGTGGGCGTGGCGGACGTGAACAGGGTGGCGTCGTACAACGTGTTCATCCGCCAGGTGGCCGCGAACGACTACACGCTCCGCAGCCTCGTGGGCTACGGGATCACAATTTCACGGTAGCCTGGCTGAACGCCTGGTCGAGGCGCTCTTCGAGCTGGCGGTGGAGGTCCTGATAGAAGCGGAGCAGCTCGCGCGCGTCCTCGGTGAGGACACTCGCGCCGCCGCCCGGTCCGCCGGTCCGCGACTGGACGACGGGCCGGCCCAGCGCCTGTTGCATCGTCCGCACCGTGGCCCACGCCGTGCGATAGCTCACACCAGCGACCTTCGCGCCCTCCTTAATCGATTTGGTCCGCTCGATTCCCTGAAGCAGCGCCGCTTCGCGGGCTCCGATGATCGAGCCGCCGGCGCGCAGCCCCAACGATAGCTGGAACCGCGGCACGACGTTGAGGGCGATCACCGGGTCACCGCTTCCGGCGCCGCGCAGCCGCCGGCCGTGGCCGTGAAGGCCGCGGTGCCGTCCCTCAGGCGGAGTCCGAGCACGGAGTCGCGGGCGACGGTGGTCGTCCACTGCGCGAACGGTCGCGCCGCCGGGTGCGGGTCGGGCGTGCGGACGACGTAGAGGGTGTAGGGGTTGACGAACGCGGTATCCGCGATGAAGAGCACGCGCAGCCTGAGACCGCTGAGCTTCGTGAAGGTCGGCAGGTCGGCGAGCGCGTACGCGTCGCGCTCGTCTGCCAGGTGGAGGGTGGTCGCCTGGTCGGCGCCCGACTCGACGTACCACGGGCCGGGCGGTACCGACTCGCCGGCGGCGCGCCACTGGGCGAGCTCTTTCACGTGCGTGCCCGACGAGTCTCCGCGCGAGACGAACGGCCTGTGCCGCCGGGCGATGCGTGCGAACGCGTCGCGCGCGGTCGCGGCCCCGGCGACGCGCGCCGGGTCGTCCGGCGGGCCTACGATCGCGAAGCGGCTCGCCACGAGGGGGCACCGCAGCAGCGTGTGCGCCGCGCCGAGGATGCGGGCTTCGAGGGCGGGGGCGTGTGTGATCACCACGTCGAGGTCTCCCTGGGCCGCGGACCGGAGGATCTGGCCGGAGGGACCCACGACGACGGCGAGCGGCGCGCCCGTCCACTGCGACTCGAGCACCGCGAGCGCGCCTGACTGCTGCACGGTGTAGGTGGTGCCGAGGCGCAGCGGCCGCGGCCCGCCGTGGCAGGCGACGGTGACGCTTGTGAGAAGTGCGCCAAGGGAGCGGGTGTGCATCGCGACAAAGTGGGTCCCCTCGGTCGTTTCGCCAAATCGTGCTGCACGGCGTATGCCAGCCGGTCCGAGCGGTGGCGGAAGGTGTCTGTCGCGGGGACGCAACAAAACGGGTGCGCCTACAGGCCGTTCGCTATCTTACAGGCCGTGCGGGGCGGTAGCTCAGCTGGGAGAGCACCTGGTTTGCAACCAGGGGGTCGAGGGTTCGAATCCCTTCCGCTCCATCACCCCCTCAGGAGGCCAAGCCGATGAACACGATGACGGCGCGCGCGCTCAT
>Ga0209235_1002442_pt1 | contig 10333 bp, 9 predicted proteins | sample GraSoi013_1_20cm_4_FD_185817 | JGI IMG/M metagenome (GOLD analysis project Ga0209235, IMG submission 185817) | Grasslands soil microbial communities from the Angelo Coastal Reserve, California, USA - Sample 09_25_2013_1_20cm (SPAdes) (version 2) | ecosystem: Environmental > Terrestrial > Soil >...
GCGGGCTGTGGCGCGAGGTCGCCGGGGTGCAGGACGAGCGCATCTTCGGGCTCGGCGACGAGGACAACTTCTGGCAGATGGGCGAGACGGGCCCGGCGGGGCCCTGCTCGGAGATCCTGGTCGATGTGCGGGGGAAGCGGCACGCGGGGCGCGGCAAGCGGAAGCTCGGCCGGGACGAGTTCGTGCGCTTGAGCGAGGCCGGAGAGCTGCTGGAGATCTGGAACCTGGTGTTCATGCAGTACGACTTGCGCGCCGACGGGTCCCGCTCCCCGCTCCCCGCTCCTTCGGTGGATACGGGGGCGGGTCTGGAGCGCGTGGCCGCGGTGATGCAGGGGGTGGCGTCGAACTTCGATACGGACCTGTTCACGCCGGTCATCCGCCGCGCCGTCGAGGTCGTCGGCAAGCCGTACGATCGTGGGCCGGGTGGCGCGTCCTATCGGGTGCTCGCCGACCACGCGCGGGCCGTGGCGTTCCTGCTCGCGGACGGGGTCTTCCCCTCGAACGAAGGGCGCGGCTACGTGCTGCGGCGCATCCTGCGCCGCGCGGTGCGTCACGCCTGGCTGCTCGGGCGGCGCGCCCCCACGCTCGTGCACCTCGCGCACGAGGTGTGCGAGCTGATGGGCGTGGCGTACCCCGAGCTGCTCGCCAAGCGCCAGCACATCGAGACCGTCACCCGCGCCGAGGAGGAGCGCTTCTTCGAGACGATCGAAGGCGGGCTGAAGCGGCTCGATGAGCTGAAACGCGTGAAGGTGATCCCGGGCGCCGATGCGTTCAAGCTGTACGACACCTATGGCTTTCCGATCGATCTCACGCAGCTCATCGCCGCCGAGCGCCGGCAGACGGTGGACGTGGCGGGCTTCGAGCGCGAGCTGGGGAAGCAGCGCACCCGCTCGCAGGAGGCGCTGGAGCGCAGCAAGGGCGGGCCCGCCGTGCAGCGGCAGCGCGCGGGGGAGTGGCGCGTGGTGAAGCCTAAGGCCAGGCAGCAGTGGGTCGGCTACGACACGACGCGCGCCGACACCGATCTCCTCGCCTTCCGCCAGGCGGGCGACACCCTGGAGCTGGTGCTCGAGGAGAATCCGTTCTACGCGGAGTCGGGTGGCCAGGTCAGCGATACGGGAAGGGTGCAGGGGGAGGGGTGGGAGCTCCAGGTCGCGGATGTCGAGAAGGTCGAGGGCGGGAGCGCGGTGGTCGGTTCCTTCGGTGCGGCGTTCGAGCCGACCCCGGTGACGGCGCAGGTGGACGAGCCGCGGCGCCGGAATATCGAGCGCAATCATACCGGGACCCACCTCGTGCACGCCGCGCTGCGGAAGATCCTCGGCGCCCACGTGCGGCAGCAGGGCTCGGTCGTGGCGCCGGACCGGCTGCGGTTCGACTTCGCGCACCACGGCCCGATCGACGACGAGACGCTGGGCCGCATCGAGGCCGAGGTGAACGCTCACGTCTGGGAGAACCTCCCCGTCGAGACCCGGCAGATGAAGTACCAGGACGCGATCACCGCGGGCGCGATCGCGTTCTTCACCGAGAAGTACGGCGACATCGTGCGCGTGGTGGACGTGCCGGGTGTCTCGCTGGAGCTGTGCGGCGGCACGCACGTGCCGACGACGGGGCAGATCGGGCTGTTCCGGTTCACGCACGAGACCGGGGCGGCGGCGGGAGTACGGCGCATCGAGGCGGTGACGGGGCCCGGCGCCTACGAGCTGATCCGCAAGCTCGAGGCGCAGCTCGAGGCCGCGGCGGGCGCCCTCAAGTCGCAGCCCGAGCACCTGGTGCGCCGCATCGAGACGCTGCTGGAGGAGAACCGCAAGCTCGAGCGGCGGGTGGAGGAGGTGCTCAAAGGGGGAACGGGGAAGGGGGAAGGAGGAAGGGTCGAGAGGATCGGCGACGTGGAGCTGCATCTGGACGAGAGCGCGATCGACGATCGCAATCAGATCGCGATCCTGATGGACGCGTTCCGCGCCCAACACAAGCGCGCGATCTCGGTGCTGTTCACGAACGGGGAGCGCCCGGGGATTCACGTCGCCGTGACGGACGACCTGGTGAGCGAGGGGGTGAAGGCTGGGGAGATCGCGGGCGCCATCGCCGCGGTATCGGGCGGTAAGGGCGGGGGCCGCCCGCACTTCGCCTCGGCGGGCGCCGGGGATCCGGCCAAGCTGCCGCTGGCGCGGAGCGAGGCTCCGGCCATCGTCCGGAGGCTGCTCGGCCGATGACGCGGCGCGAGGTGCTGAGTTGGCTCGATACCCGGCGCCCCGCACCCCCCGCGGTGCTGCGGGCGCATCTCGAGGCGACGGTCACGGATCGGGCGGAGCCGCTCCCGGATCACCTGGCGGCCCTCGGCGGGGCGCTGCTCGCGCGGGTGATGGCGACGCCGGCGGGCGGACGCGAGCTGGCACTCGACCTCCTGGCCGCTGACGCGTTCGTCACCTACGCGTTCGAGGCGCAGGCCGAAGCGGATGCGGCCCGGCTTGCCCCGCTGGCCGAGCGGGTCGCGAGCGGAGGCGTGGTGGAGTGAGCGCGCTCGACCGGCGTCCCGGCGTGCTCGTGCTCGTCGATCCCGGTCGCGCGACGCCGGCCGCGGCGGTGGCCGCCGCCCAAGCGGCGCGCTCGGCGGGGGCGGCGGGGGTGTTGATTGGCTCGTCGTTCGACGGCACGCGCGAGACCCACGCCGTCGCCCGCGCCATCCGCGAGGCGGTGGCGGGATTCCCGGTCGTGTTGTTCCCCGGCTCGGCGATGCAGCTGACCGAGCACGCGGACCTGATCCTGTTCCTCTCGCTCGTGTCGGGTCGCAACGCGCAGTACCTCATCGAGGAGCACGTGCGCGCCGTCCCCTTTCTCGACCGCCATCGCGTCCCCACGCTGTCGACGGCCTACATTCTGATCGACGGCGGCCGGGTGACGAGCGTCGAGGCGGTGAGCCAGACCCGGCCCCTGCCCGCCGACAAGCCGGAGCTCGCGGCGGCGCACGTGAAGGCGGCGCGGCTCATCGGGATGCAGGCCGTGTATCTGGAGGCGGGGAGCGGGGCGCCGCGCCCCGTTGCGCCGGAGATCATCCGCGCCTGCCGCGCCGCCGCCCCCGCCGCCCCCGCCGCCCCCGCTGCCGACGTCGCGCTGTTCGTGGGGGGCGGCATCCGCACACCCGAGCAGGCGCGGGCGGCGCGGGTGGCGGGGGCCGACTTCGTGGTGATCGGCACCGCGGTCGAAGACGGCGGTGCCGCGACTACCGAGCTGGCGGCCTTCGTACGGGCCGTCACCGAATGATCCCGTGAGCGGGGCGCAGCGGGCCTGCGAGGGGCTCGAAGCGCTCGCCGCGCTCGCCGGCCGGGTGGCGGCCGAGCACGCGTCCACCATCGCCGCCATCGCCGAGCGCTACGAGGTCGCGCTGCGCGCCGGCGGGACGCTGTTCTTCGCGGGCAACGGCGGCAGCGCCGCCGACGCGCAGCATCTCGCGACCGAGTACGTGGTCCGCTATCAGACGAGCCGGCCCGCGTTGCGCGCCCTGGCGCTCACCACCGACACGTCGTTACTGACCGCCTGCGCCAACGACATGGGGTTCGACGAGGTGTTCGCCCGCCAGCTCGACGCCCTGGCCCGCCCGGGCGACGTGCTGTCGCTGCACTCGACGAGCGGCGAGAGCCCCAACGTGATCCGCGCCGCGCAGGCGGCGCGGGCCCGCGGCGTCACCGTCGTCGCCCTGCTCGGCAAGAGCGGCGGCCAGCTCGCCGCATTGGCCGACGTGGCGCTCGTCGTCCCGTCCGATGACACGGCGCGGATCCAGGAACTGCACCTCGCCGTCGAGCACGTGGTGTGTGAGATGGTGGAGGAGCGGCTGAGAGCATAATGCCGAATGCGGAGTGCGGAATGCGGAGTTTGCATGGGAGGCCGCCTGCTCCTGGATGCCCCCCCGAACACTCCGCACTCCGCATTCCGCACTCCGCACTGGGGGAGGGGCGGTGATCGATCTCTCGGGGAAGCGGGCGTTTGTGACGGGGGGCGGCCGGGGGATCGGGCGGGCGACGGCGCTGCTGCTGGCGCGCGCCGGCGCGAGCGTCGCCGTCGGATACCGCAGCCGCCGGGCGGACGCGGAAGCAACGATCCAGGTGGTAGGGGGCGGGAAGGCGCGGAAGGGGGCGGTAGCAGTCCAGGCCGATCTCGGTGATCCCGCGGCCGCCAGGCGGGCGGTGGAGGAGGCAGCGCAGGCCCTGGGCGGGCTCGACATCCTCATCGTGAACCACGGGGTGTGGCCGCCCGACGACGTGCCGCTCTCCGGGATGTCCGATACACAGTGGGAGGGCACCCGGCGCGCCAATCTCGACAGCCTGTTCTACGTGTGCCGCGCCGCGATCCCGCGGCTCGGCGACGGAGGCCGCATCGTGCTGGTCGCGTCCACCGCGGGGCAGCGCGGGGAGCCGTTCCACGCCGACTACGCCGCCACCAAGGGCGCGGTCGTCGCCCTCACGAAGTCGCTCGCCGGCGAGCTCGCGCCCCGGATCGCGGTGAACTGCGTCGCCCCCGGGTGGGTGGATACGGAGATGTGTGAAAAACCGTTCAGCCGGGAGGGGGGAAGGGGGAAGGGGGAGATCGAGAAGAGCATCCCCCTGGGGCGGGTCGCCACCCCTGAGGAGATCGCGGGCCCGATTGTATTTCTCTGCTCCGACCTCGCGCGCCACGTCACGGGCGAGATCCTGAACGTCAACGGGGGAACGGTGCTGTGTGGCTAAGGCACGGAGTGGGGAGTGGGGAGTGGTACGCAACGGTGCGCACCGGAGACGCGGTTCTCACCGTCAGGTACCACTCCCCACTCCCCACGCAGTTCGTGGGATGAACTTCCCCTCCCATCTCCCGATCCCGGACGAGGTCCTCCGCATCGCGAAGAAGCTCGAGGACTCGGGCTACGAAACCTGGTGCGTCGGCGGGGCGATCCGGGACAACTTGCTCGGTCTCGAGAACCACGATTTCGATCTCACGACCGCGGCGCCGCCGGACCAGGTGCGCCGCCTGTTCAAGCGCACGGTTCCCGTGGGGATCGAGCACGGCACGGTCGCGGTGCTGGACCAGCGCAACACGCCGCACGAGGTGACGACGTTCCGCAAGGACATCCGGACGGACGGCCGGCACGCGGTGGTGGAGTTCGGCGTCTCGCTGATGGACGACCTCGCGCGGCGCGACTTCACGATCAACGCGATCGCCTACCACCCGATCGCGCACCGCTGGCAGGACCCGTTCGAGGGGGCGGCCGACCTGGAGCACAAGCTGATCCGCTCCGTCGGCGACCCGAACTGGCGCTTCCAGGAGGACTACCTGCGGATCCTGCGGGCGCTGCGCTTCAGCGCGCGGTTCCGGTTCCGGATTCACGCGCGCACGCTCGAGGCCGCCAAGGCGAACGCCCAGGGGTTGGCGCAGCTCTCCGCAGAGCGCGTGCGGGACGAGTGGTTCAAAGGGATCATGACGGCGGCACGGGTCTCGAAGCTGCTGACGCTGTGGATGGACGTCGGGGCGGCGCGGATCTGGCTGCCGGAAATCAGGGAGCGGGGAGCGGGGAGCGGTTCCTTCAGTGCCGTGGACAAGCTGCCGCGCGATCCGGTGCTAATCACTGCGTACCTCGCGTCCGACGCCGCTTCGGTGCTGACCCGGCTCAAGTGCTCGAATAGGGACATCGAGCGGGGCCGAGCCATCGGGCAGTGGCGCGACAAGTATCCGGACGCGAAGCATGTTCCCGAAGTGCGGCGCTGGTTGTCACAGGTGGGTGAACATGCCGACGACCTGCTGGTCCTCCTCACGGCGGGTACCGCTCCCCGCTCCCCGCTCCCGAAACTTGTGGCGTCGATCCTCGCCGCCAAGGACCCCCTGACGCTGAAGGACCTCGCCGTCACGGGCGACGACCTCCTCGCCGCCGGCGTGCGACCCGGCCCCGACGTGGGCGACACGCTCCAGCGCCTGCTCGCCGAGGTGCTCGAGGATCCCGCCCGCAACACGAAGCCGTACCTGCTCTCCCGTGTCTAGCGCGGTGCTGTACGCGCTCGTCGCGGCGCTCGGCAACCTGGTGGGGGCGCTGGCCGTCACGCGTCGCGCGGCGCTCGGCCTGCGGGTGATCGAGCACTTCGTCGCCTTCGGCGCGGGGTTCATGCTGGCCGTCGCGATGGTCGAGATTCTCCCCGAGGCGTTCGCGCGCAGCGGCGCGGCGGCGCCGGCGCTGGTGCTGGGAGGATACCTCGCGGTCCACCTCACGCAGCACACGGTCACGCCGCATTTCCATTTCGGCGAGGAGACCCACGCGGTGAGGCGGCTCGCGGGGACGTCCGCGCTCGTGGGGCTGCTGCTGCATACCTTCTTCGACGGCGTGGCGATCGCGAGCGCGTTCCTGGTGCGGCCGGCGCTCGGCGTAATGGTGTTCATCGCGATCCTGCTCCACAAACTGCCGGAGGGCGTGACGATCTCGAGCCTGTACCTGGCGGTCGGGCGGACCGGCGGTCAGGCCGTCGCGGCGGCCGGGCTGCTGGGCATCGCAACGCTGGCAGGGGTGCTGGTGACCGACCAGGCGAGCTTCCTGGTTCACCACGGGCTGGCGCTGTCGGCGGGGGTGACGATCTACGTGGCGGCGTCGAATCTCGTGCCGGAGTTCCAGGGGAAGCCGGGGTGGCGGTTGCCGGCCGCCTTCTTCGCGGGCGCCGGAGTATTCTTCGTTACGAAGCTTATTGTGGAGCGGGCGTCGTGATCGGGATGCGGGATGCGGGATGCGAGATGCGGGATTGGGTCAGGACGCACGGAGGCTGAGCTTGCGGATGAGGCCGATAATCATCGCGATGACCCGATTGCAAAGATCGATCACCGTGCGTACGTCGTCCGTCGCAAGGAGATCGAGTCTCGCAAGCACGGTGAGATGACTGTACAGTTCTGCATTGGATCCCAGCGCGATCTTGAGACCGCGGAGGAACTGTGGTGTGGTGCCCAACGAGTAACCCTCGGCGATGTTGGCGGGGACGGAAAGGGCCGCGCGACGAATCTGATCGGTGAGGGCGAAGTGTCTGCTCAGCTGAGGACTCAGGGTCAGCAGATATGCCTGGTAGGCGAGTTCTTGGGCCGTGCGCCAGGCGTCGAGACGCTCGAGCTTCCTCACGTCCGTGAACCTGGGCTGGGCGGACGGCGGGGACACAACCCGATTCCTACATCGGAGTACGGTTTTCACGCATCCCGCATCTCGCATCCCGCATCCCGGAAGTGCGCCTCCCGTGTCTGAGCCGACCCTGTTCCAACGGTCGGGTGAGCCCTTGGCCGCGAGGATGCGGCCCGGGACCTTGGAGGAGTTCCTCGGCCAGGAGCACCTGCTCGCTCCCGGGAAGCCCCTGGGCGAGCTGATCCGCCGCGGTGAGATCGGCTCGTGCATTTTCTGGGGACCGCCGGGATCGGGGAAGACGACGCTCGCCAGGATCATCGCCCGCTACACCGATCGCCACTTCGAGCCGTTCTCGGCCGTCACCGAAGGCGTGGGACGGGTGCGGGAGATCATCAAGCAGGCAGGCGAGCGGCTCCAGTACGAGGGGCGGGGCACGATCCTGTTCTGCGATGAGATCCACCACTTCAACAAGGCGCAGCAAGACGCCTTCCTCCCGTGGGTCGAGAACGGCACGATCACCCTGATCGGCGCGACGACCGAGAACCCGAGCTTCGAGCTCCGGGGCGCGTTGCTGTCGCGGTGTCGCGTATTCGTGCTGGAGCCCCTGAAGGACGACGACATCCGGACGATCCTGCGGCGAGCCCTCGAGCAAACGGGATGCGAGATGCGGGATGCGGGATGCGTGGGTCCTGAGGGCGTGGAGGCTCTGGTGGCGCACGCTCAAGGTGACGCCCGACGTGCACTTAACGCCCTGGAAGCGGTGCTCAAGCACATCCACGCATCCCGCATCCCGCATCCCGCATCTCGCGAAGTCGTGATATCGGTGCTCGAAAAGCCGCTCCCCAAATACGACAAGGCCGGCGAAGAGCATTTCAATCTCGTCTCGGCGCTCCACAAGGCGGTGCGCGGCTCGGACGTGGAGGGCTCGCTCTACTGGCTGGCGCGGATGCTCGCGGGCGGCGAGGACCCGCTGTACCTCGCCCGCCGTCTCGTGCGCATGGCCGCCGAAGATGTCGGGCTCGCCGACCCCCGGGCCCTCACGGTGGCGCTGGCGGCGAAGGACGCCTACCACTTCCTGGGAAGCCCCGAAGGAGAGCTCGCGCTGGCGGAGGCGACGGTGTATCTCGCCACCGCTCCCAAGTCGAACCGCGTGTACGAGGCGTTCGGGCGGGCGACGGACGCCGCGGCCGAGCACCCAACTGCCCCGGTGCCGCTCCACATCCGCAACGCGCCCACGAAGCTGATGGAAGAGCTGGGCTACGGCGCCGGGTACAAGTACGCGCACGCCTACGCGGACGCCTATGTGCCGCAGGACTACCTGCCGGAGGCGCTGCGCGGCGCGAAGTGGTACGAACCGACGGACTTCGGGTACGAGAAGACGGTGAAGGAGCGCATGGAGTGGTGGGAGAAACTCAAAAAAAGCGTGGGAAGTGGGGGAGTGGTACGGTCCGATGAATAGCTGGCTACGACCCTCTACCGCCCTCTACCGCCTGCTACCGCCCCTTACCGCCCTATTGGGCGGCTGCGCGACGTTAGGGAAGCTCTCGTTCAAGGAGCCCGACGTTCACCTCGAGCGCATCGACATCACCGGCCTCTCGCTCGGCGGTGGGACGCTGGACCTGGTGTTCGACGTGTACAACCCCAACACGTTCCGCATCCGCTCCACGCGCATGGAGGTGGACCTCGACCTCGAGGAGACCCACTTCGGCACCGCCCTGCTCGAGCGGCCGCTCGACCTCTCGCCGGAGAACCACAGCCGCGTGACCGTGCCCACGCGCTTCGAGTGGGCGGGGATGGGCGCCGGGGCGCGGGCGCTCTTGACGAAGCGGGCGGTGGGCTACGGGCTCGTGGGGAAGGTGATCCTGGATACGCCGCTCGGAGACGAGACGGTGGCGCTGAAGGCCAACGGCAACGTCCCGCTGCGGAAGCTGGTCAGGTGACCCGTCAACTGATCGAGATCCAGCCGCCCGTGGAGCGCGCCTTTCTGGTCGGCGCCCCGCGCAAGGGGACGGCCGACGCGCAGCAAGTGGAGGAGCATCTCGACGAGCTGGCGCGCCTGGCGGACACGGCCGGCGCGTCCGTGGTCGGCCGGACCTCCCAGCGCATCGAAGCCCCCACCCCCAACTTCTATCTCGGACAGGGGAAGGTCGAGGAGCTGAAGGGCATTCTCGCGGACGCCCGCGCCACGCTGGTGCTCGTGGACGAGCCGCTCTCGCCCGTGCAGGGCGTGAGCCTCGAGAAGGCGCTCGCGCTGCGCGTGATGGACCGCAGCGAGGTGATTCTCGACATCTTCGCGACCCGCGCCCGTTCGGCCGAAGCGAAGATGGAAGTGGAGCTGGCGCAGCTCGAGTACCTGCTGCCGCGGCTCACCCGCATGTGGACCCACTTGTCGCGCATCCGCGGCGGCATCGGATTGCGGGGCCCGGGCGAGACGCAGCTCGAGACGGACCGGCGCGCGATCCGCCGCAAGATCTCCGTCCTCAAGAGGCGGCTCGAGGACGTGGCGCACCACCGCGCGAACCAGCGGTTGGGGCGCCGCGAGTGCCCCAGCGCCGCGCTCGTGGGGTACACCAACGCCGGCAAGTCGAGCATCCTGCGGGCCCTCACGGGCGACGACATCTTCGTGGAGGATCGCCTGTTCGCGACCCTCGACACGCTCACCCGCGAGGTGGACGTGGGCGAGGGCTACCGCTTCCGGCTCAGCGACACCGTCGGGTTCATCCGCAAGCTGCCGCATCATCTGGTGGCGTCGTTCCGCGCCACGCTCGAAGAGGCGCGGGCGGCGGACCTGCTGCTGCACGTGATCGACGCGGCGGCGCCGAATTGGGAGGAACAGATGGAAGTGGTGGACAGAGAAATGCGGAATGCGGAACGCGGAACGCGGAACGAAAGTGGAAGCGTCGAGCGGAAACGCGTGATTTATATTTTCAACAAGGCCGACCTACTCCCCGACCCCCAAGCGTTTCTCACCCAGGTCCGGGAGCGCTATCCGCACGCCGTACTGACCTCAGCCACTCCGCAATCCGCAATCCGCAATCCGCAATTGGGTGGCGTGGAAGAGCTGCGGGCGGTGCTGCGCACCTCCGCCCAAGCGCTCCGTCCCATCGCGCGAATCCGTGTGCCCATGACGCACGGCAAGCTCCTGGCCGCGCTGCACCGCGACGCGGAGGTGATGCGGGAGGTCCAGGTGGACGGCGTGGTGGAGGTGACGGCGCGGGTGGAAGC
>Ga0209235_1002447_pt1 | contig 10326 bp, 5 predicted proteins | sample GraSoi013_1_20cm_4_FD_185817 | JGI IMG/M metagenome (GOLD analysis project Ga0209235, IMG submission 185817) | Grasslands soil microbial communities from the Angelo Coastal Reserve, California, USA - Sample 09_25_2013_1_20cm (SPAdes) (version 2) | ecosystem: Environmental > Terrestrial > Soil >...
CGGCATTGACGGTAACCGTTGCCGGGACATCCGCCGTGCTGCCTGCCGCACGCAGGCGGAAGGTGGCCGTGGTGATCGTGGCGGCATTCATCGCCTTGCTGAACGAGGCCGTCACAGTTGTGTTGAGAGGCACACCGGTTGCGCCGGGCGCTGGCGCCTGCGCGGTCACCGTCGGCGCGACATCGGTGGTGAAGCTCCAGATCGCGGGTGCAGCAAGCGTGACACCGGCAGGATCGGCCACAGTGGCGGCTATCGTAGCGGTGTAAACCGTCCCCGGCGCCAGTGGACTAGTGGGTGTGAGCGTAGCGATGGTGCCGGCGGCGTTGACGGTTACGGTTGCCGGCACATCCGCCGCGGCGCCAGCGGCGCGTAGGCTGAAGGAGGCCGTCGTAACTGTGGCCGGGTTAAGGGGTCTGCTGAGCGTCGCGCTGACCGTCGTATTCAGAGGTATACCGATCGAGTTCGGCGTCGGCGTTTGCAAGGTGACAGTCGGCCGCGTGGCGATGGTGAACGTGAAGGTGGCCGGAGTGCTGACGTTGCCGGCGAGATCGGTAGCGATCACCTTGAAGGTGTACACGCCGTCGGGTTGCGCCGCATAGGCAATCGGCGAAGTGCAGGGCGCGAAGGCGTCCACACCGGTCGAGAGCGAGCACTGGAAGGTCACCGGAGTTTTGCTCGCCGTAAAGCTGAACGAAGGAGTGTTCACGGTGGTGACGGCCGGCGGCGTGGCCGTGAGGGTCACCACGGGTGGAACCGTGTCAATGGTGAACGTGAACGTTGCCGGAAGACTGGGGTTCAGGCCGTTGTCGAAAGCCACCACCGTAAAGGTGTAGGTGCCATCGAGCTGCGGTGGGAAGGTAAATGGTGAGGTGCAGGGCGAAAACGCGGGCGCGGCAGTGAGCGACAGCGAGCACTGGAAGGTAGTGCCCGTGTTCGAAGTGAACGCGAAAGTCGGGGTCTTGATGTTTGTCGGGGTTGGCGGATGGCTGCTAATAGTCACCGTCGGAGGCGTGAAGATGATGACCTCATTACAAGCCGGGAAGGGCGGTGCAGTGGGCACGTTCCCCGACTGGGGCGGCAACTGCAGCAGGCCGAGGGAGCCGTTCCCGTTGGGCGGGCCATACGGGAAGAAGGAAATAATCTTATCGCGAGCCGCGGGGGGTATCGGCGGCACACCGCTCAGGGGGCTGGGGATAATGCGGGGATCCCAACCGGAAAACGGGAAGGGACACAGCGCCTGCGCAGTCGCTTCGCAGGGACCATTACAGCCCTGCGGTCCAACGCGGCGGTCGAGGCTCCAAGGAATGCCCTCGAAGATGTACGGGAAGGCACCGCTAGCAGCGTCGATCTCCCCAAGTGTGGGAAAATTGATCGGCACTGGGGTTAGGTATTGGCCGCTCTGCGCGACATTCCCGGAGATGTCCATGGCGACGACCCCGGGGTTCAGTTCCTTTTGGTGTCGGGTATGCGCGATGACTTCACGGGCGCTGGGGATCAGGATGCGGGCCTGCTCCGTGGTCGTGCCACCGAGCGGACATACGTTGAAGCCGGCGCCGGTGAGAAAGTTACAAGCATTCCTGTTAGCTGCAGTTGCCCCACCGAAACCGTCGTCAAGAAAGAGGTTCCATGTCTGACTCCCGGGAACGAGGACGTCTGCGGCGAAAGTATTATTTACGGTCGAGCTCAGGGGAAGCTCGTGAGCTACACCAGTTTGATCTGTGTGCAACGAGAAGAGGTCAAACAGCGGAGCTGGGGCCGCCGCTGGGGTGGGGTCGGTCGCCGTACCGGTGAACCGGGCTCGAACCCTATTCTGCGGGTAACCGGCGACATCCCAGAAGCTTGTCGCGAAGAAGACGTAGTCGGGCTGGGTCGGTGTGTGCTGAGTAAGCAGTTTCTTGGAAACCAGAGTACTCCAGGCGGAGAAGAACGTAACGCCATTCACTACTTCGAAGTTGCCGACCACTGTAAGGTGATCGCCCACCAGAATCGGCGCAAAGCGGGTGGAATTGGCAACCACTTCGGGATTGGAGGTGGCGCTGCGGTTGGTGGCCGGGCAGAACGCGTCGTTCGCGTTACGTGGGATGCAAATCGGGTAGCCGGTTGCGAAGGTGTTCGTGTAGTTCAGGGGATCCAGAATGAAGCGGTCGTCCGGACTACAGTTGGTTCCTCCCAACGGAGAGCAACCCAGTCCCTGTTGAATGGTGTGCTTGGCTGTGGGATCGTTCAGACGCACAATCACTCCGCCGCTGTCGGCGTTCGGCGTGCCTTCCAACCGGAAATACCCCTGCGCGCCGTTGATGAAGGTCACCTTGCCGGTCAGGGTGTCACCCGGATCCGGCGCCGTGCCTTTGTGGATCAGAACATGACCGGCGATGACACGCCCGTCGGGCAGGCGATTGCCGAAAATGGTCAAGTTCGAATTTCCTTCCGCCGGAAGGCCGCTCACTTGGGAAAGTCGGGCGAACTGCCAGAGCGTGATTCGGTTGGCGGGGAGTTCGAGGAGCAGGTTGCGAGGGATGATCACCTGCTGGGTGCCTACGGTCATCGTGCCGCCCCCGAAGATGTCAGTAGCGCTAAGAGGGGCGTCAGTGGTAAGAGCCGTAAGCTTGCCGATAATCGTGACCTGCTTCACACCCGGAGTCAGTTGAGCGTATGCGGCGGCAGCATCCCAGCCCAACACAAGCAGGACCACCAGGGCCGTAACAAAGAGGGCGAGACCCCACCTGCGGGCTTCACGCCGTGTGGCGCCGCCCCGCGGCAGACTCACACTGCTGCTTCGGGTTCGCGCTCCGAAGAGTTTTTCTGCATTCGTGATCGTTCGTCTCCCTTTCACTGCCAGAGTCTCGCAAGTGTTTCCCGTGCTTCTGCGCTGTTTAGGATTTGCATGGGATTCATCGGTATCCTCCTAAGGCACCAAAGGAATGCTGAGTAAGCCAGCGGCGGCGTTGCCGCTAGGCCCGCCAAACGGGAAGAAGGCAATCGGCTGGTTGCGAACCGCGAGAGGCAGCGCAATCCGGCCGGTCACCGGGCTGACTTGTGTGCGCGGGTCTAAACTGGATATTGGGAAGGGCGAGACCGGTACTTGGACAGCTCCGCACGGCCCATTGCAGCCGCCCACTCCCACGCGGCGGTCGACGTTCCACGGAAGGCCCTCGAAAATGAATGGGACGGTGAGGAGGCCTGTATCGATCTCGATGAACCCCGGGAAGTCAAACCCCACGGCCGCGACGAACTGGCCGGTCGGTGTCACCGCCCCTTGAATGTTGCGGGCGACGATTCCGGGGTTCAGTTCCTTTTGGTGACGGGTGCGGCCGATGACCTCGCGCGCGACGGGGCTGAGGACGCGAATGTCCTCCTCGGCGGTCGCCCCCGTCGGACAGAAGCTGCCGAAGCCGGCGGCTATCAGAGCAACGCACGGAGACTTATTAAGACCGGCTCCCAGTGCCATATCCACGTCATATTGTTCTTGGAAGAACTGGGCCCCCGGAGGGAAGTCTGCGGGTGCCCTCGGATTATTCACCGTCGAGAACACGGGGAGTTCATGAGCGACGTTGTCTTGACCTCTGTGCACACCGAAGATATCCAACCGCGGGGCGCTAATTGGCGCGGGGTCGGTGCCGGCCCCAACGAACTTTGCCCGCACACGGTTCTGCGGGAACCCAGGGGGATCCCATCTCGCTAGATTGATTTGCATGTAGTCCGGCTGGGTGGGAGTGTTCTGAGTGATCAGCTTCGCAAACACTTGAACCGACCAGGCAGACATGAACGTAACAAGGCTCACGGTTTCGTAGTTGCCGAACGCCATGAGGTTGTCGCCGACCTGGATCGGAGCAAAGCGAGTGGAATCGGCAACCACATTGGAGGTGGCGCTGCGATTGGTGGCTGGGCAGAACGGGTCGCCCACGCCTGTGGGGCTGCTGCCCGTGGGGCGAGTTGCGGTCGTCACCGTGCTGGGGATGCATGCCGGCATCCCAGACGCAAACGCGACCGTGTAGCTTTCGGGACGCGCGCCAAATCGATTGTCAGCACTACAGTTGGGCCCGCCCAAGGCGGAACACCCCAGGCCCTGCTGGACGGTGTAGACCCCGGCCGGATCGTTAATGCGAAGAATCGTGCCGCCAATGTCGGTGTTGGGGTTGCCGTTGATGCGGAGGTATCCGTCTGTATGATTGATGAAAGTGACCTGGCCGACTAGGGTCTCGACTCCTTTTACGATACCTACCGAGCCCGCGATGAGCTGGCCGTCGGCTATTTTATTGGCGAGGATGGTAGCCAGGCCGTTCCCTTCAATCGGCAGACCGCTGACCTTGGCAGTGGTAACGAATTGCTGCAGGGTCATGACAGTACCGTTCGGCAGGTCAATGAGAACGTTGCGGGGTATAATCACCGTGTAGTCCCCCGTCACTGCAAAGGGAGCGGTCCCTATCGAGATCGTGCCGCTCGAGAACACGTCACCAGGCGTGTCAAGAGTGATGGCCTTGATCAGCCCGACGATCGTGATCTCAACAACCGAGGCAGGCGCTGTGGCCTGTGCGGAGGCCGTGCTCGAGCTGAAGACGAGCAAGGCCGCCAGGGCCAAACTAAGCGGGGTCAGACCCGCTCGGCGCCCGCGGCGCCGTGCTAGTCTGCCCACAAAATGATTAAGAATTTTTTCTGCTTGCATAGTAATTCTTTGAGACCTCCGCGAGGGGGGTTGGGCAATAGACTGTGCGCGTCCTTCCACAGGCTTCTTCGCGACGCTGGCGGCGAAAGCTATTCCGATCTAATAGCAAGTGTCAATTCCCCGTGATGGCTAGCCGTTTTGGCTATTCCTTTTGGAGCAAAGGGGCAAGCGGAGGGTGGGCAGGAAAATGTGCGTGTTTACTAAGACATGAACCGCAGGCCAATCCCGTAGGCATACGCCCCCGTGGGACGGTCGATCCAGCGGATCAGAGCAGCGTGGGAATTCCGACCGGCAGCTCAGGAAGGGGGATCTCGCAGCGGAAGACCTGAGACGGTTCAAACGTATGATCGCTCAGCAGGCATACTCGATCGTTGCTACTATTCTGAAGCTGCGCGCCGAGATAGTCTCGCGGTCTCCTACGGCATGCAGACAAGACAATCGATTTCCCCTGAGTTCCGGCTGCGCCGGGTGTCTCGGGTGTCGCCGCCTCTCCACACTCGTTCGTTTGTTTCGATCAGCTTGCGCTAGTTCACCTTTAGGCTGACTATCGTGCTATGGCTCAAGCTGCCAGACGTTCCGGTACTGCAGAATTACTGGCCCGCGCCCGCGCTGCCGAGCGGGCTATTTTCGGCTCCTACCGTTCTGAGTAAGTCAACGATTTCAGTGCGTCCCGAGGTGGTCGCTTGCACGAGTGCCGTCCGGCCCGTGTCGTCTTTCGCGTTGATGTCGGCACCTCGCTCAAGCAGGAGCTTCGCCGCACTGACTTGGCCTTTGGCTGCCGCGCTCATTAAGGGCGTAACGCCGCCCTTCCCTTTCGCATTCACGTCAGCACCCTTATCGAGCAGCAAGCGAGCTACTTCGGTTGCGCCTACTTCCGCGGCCATGAGTAAGGGTGTCAGGCCCCTGTCGTCTTTCGCGTTGATGTTGGCACCCCGGTCCAGCAGAATCCCGGCCACCTGGGCACGGTATTTCAGGGCCGCAATCATTAAGGGGCTGAGACCACCCTTGCCTCTTACGTTCACCTCTGCGCCACGCTCGAGCAACAGCTTGATCAGATCTACATCCCCATGGAAGGCAGCGAAAATTAGGGGTGTCCAGCCTCTAGTGTCCCTTGCGTGTATGTTGGCTCCGTGAGCAAGCAACAAACGTGCCGTTTCACTGCGACCACCGGCTGCAGTTACCAGCAACGGCGTCGCTCCATGGCTATCCCTCAAATTAGGGTTCATACCAGCCTTGAGAAACAAGGCCACTACAGGGGTATTGCCGTCCAGCGCCGCCTCGAGAAAACTTCTCTCATCGTACTTGATTTTCAATCGCTTCAACTCGTTCCGCGCCTTCTCGCTCTCTCGCTTGTGACCTACCGCGAGCAGGACCACGCACAACAACACACTTACAATAAGTCCACCTTTCCTGTGCAAGTTCATCTTCTTGGTCCTCGCATCCCCCGGGTTAGCCCAATTAAGCAAAGGAAGAGGGGTTTCCTTTCCTGCTTGCGAAAAGAACGCGCTTAACCACCAGCGTCACGGTAACCTGCATCGGTGAGTTCTTGATGCCGGGGGCCGTGATGGTGACCGTGTCCGTGTAGGTTCCGGGACCCAGGCCGGAAATATTTACTGACAGCGTCGGGTCCTGGGCCGGGCTCGCCGGAGCGACCCCGCTGGTGCGGCTGAACGACAACCACGGCTGGGTGGCAGAGAGGGTCCAGGACAACTGGCCTTCTCCCAGGTTCGTGATGTTCAACACTTGTCCGGCCGGGTTGGTGGTTGCATTCGCAAAGGCCGTGAAGGTCAGCGTGGCCGGACTTGCGCCCAATGCCGGCGGCACAGGAGGCGTGTGCAGGAAGTTGGTGTCCGCGACTGTCCGGCCGCCCCTTCCTACCGCGGTAACGTGCAGCGTGTCCATCACTGCCTTGCCCGTGCCGTCATTGATGACACGCGTGTTGTCCCCAATCGCGCCGTTGGAAACGAACAGCTCCGGATGGTCAAAGGGAGCCTGTTCGTAACGCACGCGCTCGTCGGTCAGGGCCTTCAGGAACGCTACCAGCGCAACCTTTTCATCTGCCGTAAGGTTCAGAGAAGTGATGTCCAGGTCGAGGTTGTTGATGTTGAAGCGGGCGAAGTCCCCGCCGCGGTTGTAGAACTCCACCACCTGCTCCAGCGTCAGCATATCGCCGTTGTGGAAGTAGGGCGCGGTGAGCTCGACGTTGCGAAGTCCGGGCGTCTTGAACGCGCCGTCCGCCACGATCCGCTCATTCGGCCCGACTATCACAATATGAGTCACTGGACTGTTCGGGTTCTGCTGGAGCCGGGCGTTCGACAACGGCAAGTTCAGCGGCCCGATCGAGGCACCAACGCCAAGGTCAGCGCAGGGGCCTTCCTGCCCATTGGGCTGAAGCCCTGCGCACGGCCGAGTCCCAGTGTTGTAGAACCCGTTGTCATAGACGGCGAAGTTTCCGTCGCCCATGAACATGGGTTCGAGAAGCTCTGCGGGAGAAATACGACCGTCCACGATATTGCTCACGCTTGCGTTGGTCGTCTCTGCACCACCGTGGCAGCGGATGCACCGGCCTTTAAACATAAAGACATCCAGTCCCAGCTTCTCCTGGGCCGTCAGGGCGTCCAGATGCCCCTCTAGAAAACGGTCCACGCGAGAGTCGTCAGAGACCAGGGTGGCCATGTATTCCTGGACGGCCAGACCCCAAATCAGCGAGAAGTTGTACTCGATGAGTTGGAACTGGTTGGCAGAGGCAGAGGTATTGTTCAGAGCGGACGCGCTCACTGTCCCCGAAGGCAGGAAGGTGACGCTATTGTCCGGGTTAATCTGCACCATCCAGGCCGAATCCCACCACTCATTCTGGAAAGCGGCGGCGATCATGTCCCTGTAGGTAGTATTCAAGCCCTGCAATCGCCATCGGCTCAGTGGGCTCAGAGCACTGTCATCGCGAGCGACCAACTGCTGGCTCAGCGGACGCCGCGACACCATCTTCCGGCCCAGGAGCGGGAAGGTGCGGTTATTGTATGACATTTCCAGGTTGCTGAGCGGCGGGCCCACGGCCTGGGAAGCCAGCGAGGCGTTATCGAGTGCCAGGTCGCGGTGCGAGTCGTCGATCAGGCTGACCATTTCGGGTTGCGCTCCCGGAGCGGGAACATGCGCGACTTTCACGGCGGGGTCGAGTTGCCCGATCGGGGTCTGCCCGTTGAACTCCGCGCGGGCGCGGCCATCCCAGAAGTTGCGATGGTTGAAGACCGCATTAATCACCGTGGGGGTGTTGCGCGGCTCCACCTGACGCACATTGATCCCATTCACGTTAAAGACCGGATCGGGGGAAGCGATCGTCCCCTGGTCGGTCTCGTTGCCAACTGTGTTCAGAGGCGCGATGCCGGTAAAGGTGAAATTGAACACTCCCGCCGAGGAAGTGATGTCGTTCGTGTCGAACAGCACTACCGAATCCTGGTTGTTCGGATCAGCCAGCCTGTGAAACGGATAGTCCGACACCTTCAGTTGGTAGTTGGGACCGCCGCCATTCTGGCCGAACTTCGAGAATGTATTGTCCGGTGGCACGGCGCGGAAGCCGGGGTTGAGCTGGCTTTTCGATCGGCTGTCAGCGAAGGCATGGAAGTGGCAGCTCCCGCAAGCCTGACCGTCGCTGCCCACCGCCATATCCCAGAACAAGGCTTTGCCCAAGGCAATGGCCGCATTTCGGTCTTTAATGTAGCGGGCGAGGTTGCGAGGTTCCGGAACCGGAACCGACTTCAGCGACGCCGGTGGATTGATAACATGCAAAAGGTCGGGCGGGTTGGGCGCAAAAAACTGAGCTTTGGCTATGCCGGAATCCTGGTTGATGGCGATGGCTACCGCGCTAAGAACCGCCACTGTGAGAAAGGCCACGGCCATTTTGACGGTCCTCATCTTTTTATCCGCCTCGGCTGCGAGTTGGTCGTCTCTTTCATATCTCACCTCGAAGAATTGTTAGAACACACGCGTTCCTAACTTCCGCGACGGGTGTTGAGCAAGAGGCTGCGCGCACCCACAGGCTTCTTCGGAACGCTGACAGCGAAAGCTATTCGGATCTAACAGCAGGTGTCAATTCCCCGCGATGGCTAGCCGTCTTGGGTTATTCCTCCCGGAGCAAAGGGGCAAGCTGAGGATGGGCAGGAAAATGTGGGTGTCCATCGCGCCTGTTCCGCCTTCGAGTCCCGGACCTCCGACTTTCCGTTGGGGAAGGTGAATTTTCCACTACGTCTTCAACTGGGCGCACGAGAGCGCCATGTGGCCGCTGACGTTCAGCTCGCCTGCTGTGCCATCGAAATGATGGCTTCGCAGACCTCTCGGTTTGAGCTTGCGCGGTGCGGCTCGGAGGTGTTCGGCCCCTCCCCGCGCCAAGCCGCCCTGATGATTGTGGCTGTGGCTTGTCTTACGTGAGATCCTGAGCCTTTGCCAGTTGCGGGATTCGATCGAAGTCATCGGTTCAGGCTCTTCATGTGAAGGTGGGCACATTCACAGTGTAGAAGACCCTTCGGCTGACCCCCGCCCGCCGCGCACACCTACCAGAGTGACGTGGAGACCGTGCACCGGCTTAAGGAAGACGAGTTCGACCTGGAAACCCTCAGCAGTCGCGGCGAGCTCCTCGCCAAAGCGCAAACGTACCAACTCTACTTCCACCTCGTGCTGCCCAACTTCCACAAAGGGATTACTACATCCTTGACTCAACATGCGAAAAGCTCGCCAGAGGGGTTCGTCTATCCGAAAGTCGGACGGAACCTCGCGAAGCTCAGGTGGCAAGCCCACACATGGCCGGGTTCCTTCCCCTGACCGGATGAGCGTACGAAAGAGTTAGTATCTTTCGCTAAAAACCTGTTCTCCTCATCCACACAATACCGTTTAAATGTACGAGTAATTCATTCAACCGACTCTCATGCCCATGGCAGAAACTCAGCACGGCGAGGTCGCTGGCGGTGAGCAGCCATCAGCTGCCATGTCCCAAATCCAGCGCCCCCGACGCAGCCCTCGAAGGGCGGCGTCGATCCCAGTGTGGGTGCGGCGCGAAGGCAAAGGCCCCACATGGGAGGAAGAGACAGAGACGCAGGTGCTGAGCCGCTATGGCGCATGCCTGGAATGCCGGCATGCCGTCGAGGCCGGTGGCATCCTGGCGATCTTACGTAGAGACAACGGCCAGCGTGTGAATGGCCGGGTGAGTTATTGTCGGTTCAATGCGAAGGGGCATCGGGAAATCGGCATCGAGTTCCTTAACTGCGACAACTTCTGGGATGTCGATTGGAACTTCGACGAGCCGCCTGTACCGCAGCCGGAAACCCTCAGGAAGCCTTCCGGACCTGCCCAAAACGAACCCGTCCTGGCAGATAAGCCACGACGAAAAAGGCACCACAGCCGTGGGCTTGCGAACATCCTGGTTGCCAAGGAGAAACAGCTCTGGGATGCCATCAAAGCGAAAAACATGCACGTTCTGGAGCGCCTTGTGGCTCGCGACTGTTTCTGGGTCACCGGCGAAGGAGTCCAGGTGAAATCTCCAGATCTTCAAGACCTCTCGGAAATGAGCTCGATGGATTGCGCGCTCGAGGATTTCAAAGTGACGGTGCTCAACAAAGCCGCCGCCATTGTAATGTTTCAAGGTGTCGAGCGTGGTTCGGATGATCCAGAGGCGG
>Ga0209235_1002448_pt1 | contig 10325 bp, 9 predicted proteins | sample GraSoi013_1_20cm_4_FD_185817 | JGI IMG/M metagenome (GOLD analysis project Ga0209235, IMG submission 185817) | Grasslands soil microbial communities from the Angelo Coastal Reserve, California, USA - Sample 09_25_2013_1_20cm (SPAdes) (version 2) | ecosystem: Environmental > Terrestrial > Soil >...
CATCACCGCCGATCAGTCTGGGCCGAAGCATCTCAACCTGTCGCTGACGCGCGCGAAGCTCGAGCAGCTCGTTGACGACCTGGTGAAGCGCACGATTCCGCCCATGCAGCAGGCGCTCAACGACGCCGGGCTCAAGCCGTCGGACATCGACGAGGTGATCCTGGTCGGTGGCCAGACGCGCATGCCGAAGGTCCAGGACATTGTCAAGAACTTCTTCGGGAAAGAGCCGCACAAGGGCGTGAACCCCGACGAAGTCGTGGCGATCGGAGCCGCGATTCAGGGAGGCGTGCTCGCAGGAGAGGTGAAGGACGTACTCCTGCTCGACGTGACGCCTCTCTCGCTCGGCATCGAGACGCTGGGTGGCGTGACGACCGTTCTGATTCCGCGCAACACGACCATTCCGACGAAGAAGTCGGAGGTGTTCTCGACCGCGGAAGACAATCAGACCACCGTCGAGATTCATGTGTTGCAGGGTGAACGGCAGATGGCGCAGGACAACCGGACCATCGGCAAATTCCAGCTCACCGGAATTCCGCCAGCTCCGCGGGGCGTGCCGCAGGTCGAGGTGACGTTCGACATCGACGCGAACGGCATCTTGCACGTTTCGGCGAAGGACAAGGCGACCGGCAAAGAGCAGAAGATCCGGATCGAAGCCTCGTCGGGTCTTGCCGATAAGGACATCGACAAGATGGTGAAGGAGGCCGAGGCGCACGCCGCGGAAGACAAGAAGCGGCGCGATGAGATCGAGCGTCGTAACCGCCTCGATACCATGGTGTACCAGGTCCAAAAGGAGTCGAAGGACTGGGTCGACAAGCTCGAGGCGGGGCTCAAGACTCGGCTCGATGCGGCGATCCAGTCGGCGCAGCAGGCGCTGCGCAGCGGCAACGCCGACGAGATCAGTAAGGCGCTCGACGAGCTGCAGCAGGCCTACTCCGCGGCGGGCGCGTCACTGTACGCGGCCCGGGGTGCCGGCGCCGGTGCAGAAGCGGGCGCCGGACCATCCGGCGGAGGGGCGGGCGATGGGGGGGGGGGGGGGGGGGGGCGCCGAAGCTGGAAAGTCCGAAGGTCGTCAGGAAAATGTGGTAGATGCTGACTATGAAATCGTGGACGACGATAAATCCAAGAAGTCTTAAAAGGGGGAACGGATGTCGGTGAAGACGCGGGACTGGTTGAAGTTCGGAGCTCTGGTGGCAATGGCGTTTGCGCTGGGACTGGCATTCGCCTCGGCATTCAAACTGCCTGCGCGCGGCGAAGCCGCGGTGCGCTCGGTGCTGCAGGACACCAGCCCCCCCCGGGCGCTGCCGCAGGCCAAGGCCGCGGTCGATCTCGGCGACGCGTTCGCATCGGTTGCCGAGCACGTGAAGCCCGCGGTCGTATTCATCAAGTCGGAGCGCCGCGAGCACGTGAGCAACCGGCGCCTGCCACCGGGATTTGAGGATTTCTTCCAGGTCCCGCGCCGTCCCCAGGTCGAGCAGGGATCGGGGTCAGGCTTCATTGTGTCCCAGGACGGATACATCCTGACGAACAACCACGTCGTGCAGGGCGCGGACCGCGTCACGGTTCGCCTGTTAGACAACCGCGAATTCAGCGCCAAGACCGTCGGTACCGATCCATCGACCGACGTCGCAGTCATCAAGATTCAGACGACGGGCCTGCCGACCGTGCGTCTCGGTGATGCCGACTCTACCAGGATCGGCAACTGGGTGCTCGCGATCGGCAATCCGCTGGGCGAAGCATTCACATTTACCGTCACCGCTGGGATCGTGAGCGCGAAGGGGCGACTGCTCGCCGGCCTCAATAGCAGCCGGTATGCAATTCAAGACTTCATTCAGACTGACGCGGCCATCAACCCCGGCAACTCGGGCGGGCCGCTCGTCAACGTGCGTGGCGAGGTCATCGGCATCAATGCGGCCATCGCCAGTCCGACCGGATATTACGACGGGTACGGGTTTGCCATCCCGATCAATCTCGCCCGCACCGTGATGACGCAGCTGATTTCGACCGGTCACGTCGACCGCGCGGTCATGGGTGTGCAAATCCGGCCGATCACACCGGAAGACGCCGAAGACGCGAAGCTCCCGCAGATCCGCGGGGTGGTCGTCGACGTGTTCAACCCGCCCGACGATTCGCCCGCCAAGCGTGCAGGGATTCAAGAGGGTGACGTGATCACCGCCGTGGACGGGCAGGAAATCGAGTCCGTGGCGCAGTTGCAGCAGCGAGTCGGTTTCAAAAAGCCCGGTGAAATCGTCCAGGTCAGTGTCGTCCGCAAAGGCGGTGTGCGGAAGACGATCCCGGTGCGGCTGGCCGCTGCGCCGTCGAGCGAGCCCCAGGAAGTTTCCAGCAATGACGACCGCCCGAGCTCCCACGATTCGGCGCCGATGGACAATACGCTGGGGATTTCGGTCGAGCCGCTCTCGCAGGAGAATGTCCGCGATTCGGATCTCCGGCAGGTCATGCGGTCAGGCGGCGGCTTGATCGTCTCGCAGGTGTCGCCCGACGGCCCGGCGTATCAGCGCCTGTCGGATGCGAGCAGCGGCTATAGCAACCCGGACATCATCCTGAAGGTCAATGGCGTCGCGACGGGCTCACGAGCCGAGCTGCGCCGCGCGTTGGCGGGCGTGAAAAAGGGTGACATCGTCACCCTGACGGTGCTGTACAGTACAGCGGATGGATGGCAGCAGCGGATCGTCCGGCTACGAGCTAACTAGGGACTCGGGATTGGGGCTAGGGAGTCGGAGTGCAAGGGCGAGTCCCTAGCCTCGAGTCCCTAGCCCCTAGCCCCCAATCCCCGGTCAGTCAGCATCACCACCGCGGTCGCCGCCAGCCACATCACAAACAGCGCCTGGCCATAGTAGAGGAAATTCGGCGAGAACTCGTCGAATACTATGGCCACGGCGCCATTTAGTGCCGCCACGACCCACGCGATCCACGCCAGCCAGCGCGGCCACACCATGCCGTTCCGGATCGCCCAGCCGAACGTGTAGGCAACAAGACCGAGCATGAACGTCGCCAACCGTTCAGCCGCGAGGCCCGCGGGGTGCAGCATGTCATAAACGAACACGGCGTGCGTGCCGGCGAGCCCCGTGTCCGCGGTCGTGAACGCCCGCGCGAGCTGCCAGCCGGCGCCGACCATGAAGAGGATATTCAGCGACCAAACCGAGAAGCCGAAGCCAGCCAGGAGAATCCCGGCCCGGCCCGGCGCCGATCCTGCCGTTTCGCCGTGGCGCAGCGCGACGCCGATCAGGCCCGTGTACATGAAGGCCAGTCCGAACAACAAGGACCAGTGAATGGCGCGCCAGTGCGCGGTTCGCGCGATTGTGCTCAGCTGCGCCGCTCCGTCACCGGTGAGCAGTGGGTGCATGAGGCCGCCGATCCCCGACAGCAGCACGCCGATGAGCAGGCACAGTCCGTAGAACAAGGGACGGCGCGTCACGACGATTCTCTCCCCGAGTTCCGAGTCGGGCCTAATCTAGCACGCACTTGTCGCCGCGATATATTGACGGTCCGATGGATCTCAATCGCATCCTGCGCGAAGGCTTCATCGCCGGTTGCATCGGCGCCGCGGTCGTCGCCGTCTGGTTCCTCATCGTAGACACCATCAACGGCCAGCCGTTCTTCACACCGGCGATGCTGGGTGGCGCGCTCTTCCCCGGAGCGCATGATCCCAACGCCATCGTCATCGAGCCCGGTCGGATCTTTGGGTACACGATGATTCACGTCAGCGCGTTCGTGGTGGTCGGCTGCATCGCCGCGGCACTCGCCGCGGAGGTCGAATACGCGCCGTCGACGTTGTTTCTGGTCATCGTTGGTTTTTGCTTCTTTGAGGTGGGGTTCTACATTCTCGTCGCGCTACTCGCCAAACCGCTGATCGGCTACCTGGCATGGTGGAATGTCGCCATCGGGAATGGCCTCGCGGCACTCGGCATGGGCTATTACCTCTGGCGGGAACACCCTCGCATCGGTGAAGAGCTGCGCCGGCACCCGCTGGGCGAAACTGAGGACGGTGAGTAATGCGAAATGCGGAAGTCGGAATGCGAGATTGAAGGGCTAGTTTCGAGCACCATCCTGCGATTTCGCATTCCGCATTTCGAATTTCGCATTTCCATAGGCTTCTTCCGGTACTCGCGTTTCAGCATCCGATCTCTGATCCCAAACGGAGTATCGGAACCAGATGACGCTCATCACGATCCAGAGCATCAGTCCGCCCAGCACCCACATGAGCAGGCCGCCAATCTGTTGATCGTCCATGGGCGACAGGTTCCACACGCGAGGCGCGGCCGCGTAAAACGGATAGAGCACCGAACCGGAGAGCGTGATCAGCGCTCCCGTGATCGACATCGGGATACCGAGCAGGAACAGGTACAGCATCTGGAGCAGATGCGGAATCCGCGGCAGCTCGGGAACCGGTGAGAGAACCGGCCACCACATCACGACCGCGGTGGTGAGAAAGATCAGGTGCTGAACGATGTGCAGGTTGTGATTGCGGAGCGCCGCTTCGTAGAGCGCCGGTGCATGCCAGATGGTGATCGGTCCGGTGAACAGCAGTGCCGCCCACAGCGGGCGCGTGACGACGCGACCCAACGCCATCACCCACCGTGGTCTGAGCAGCGGCCGCACCACCCACGCCGGCGTCCCGTAGAGCAGCAGCGGCGGGAAGACCAAGGTGAGCAACAGATGCTGCGCCATGTGGGCGCTGAAGAGGTATTGGTCCGACAGATTGTGGAGCGGCCCGTTGAGCGCGCCAAAGAGCACGAGCAGTGATCCAGCGAACGCGGCGATCTTGCGGCGCGACGTGCCGCGCAGACCTCCCCAATACGCGTAGAGCCCGCCCAGGAGGACGAGCCCAATCACGACGCTGGGATGCAGGTCCCACCGATTCCAGGGACTCACACGCCGGTCCGCAGACGCAACGCTCCATAGAAGATGAAGAGCAAGCTGACCATCACCGCGAGCGCGAGCAGCAATGGCCCGCCGAACAGCAACGCGAAGAAGCGGCTATCGAACTTGAGATGCATGTAGAACATCACGACCAGCGTGAACTTGAACGCCGATAGCACCAGCAGGACGGGGACGAGCACCGTATGGAAGGCCGGAACGTAGAACACGCCCACCTCGATCAGTGTCACCATGACGAGGATTGCGGCAACACGGAGATACGTTCCGGTCGTGGCGTGTGCTTGCCCGCTCATCGCGTGATTCCCGTCGCGTTCATTGAATGAGATAGACGACCGTGAAGATCACGATCCACACGACGTCGACGAAGTGCCAATACAGTCCCGTGATTTCCACGGTGATTGCCTGCCCTGGCCCCAGCTTTCCACGCAACGCCTGCACCCAGAGCGTCAGCAGCCAGATCACCCCCACGGTCACGTGCGCGCCGTGCGTGCCGGTGAGCACGTAGAACGTCGAGCCGAAGAGGTTGGTGGTCAGGCCCAGGCCTTCGCGCACGAAATGACTGAATTCCCAGAACTGCCCGCCGAGGAAAACCAACCCGAGCAGCGCCGTGACGAGCAGCCAGAGCTTTCCCTGTTTCATATCGCCGCGCTGCACGGCAGCGAGTGCGAGCACCATCGCGAGGCTCGACATCAGCAGATCAAACGTGCTGAACGACGTGAACGGAATATTCAGAATTTCGTGTGGGTATGGCCCCACCAGGCTCCGGCCCTTGTAGACGAGGTAGGTGGAGATCAATGAGCCGAAGAGCAGGCACTCCGAGCCGATGAACGCCCAGAACGCCATCTTGCGGCTGTCGAGCCCCATGCTCGTGCGAAGCGCGTGCGCGCCGGAGTGTGAGTGTGCCATCTCACATCTCGAAGGGCTCGTAGGCCCATCGATAAATGCCCACGATCACGACCGCGGCGCCCACGAGCACGATCGGGAGCAGGCGCGACAACGCGCCGATCGCCATCACCGGCAGTCCGAACGCCGTGATCAGCGGCCACCACGATCCTCCCGGAACATGGATTGGAGCTGGTGGTCGCTCGGGCAGCGGCTCCATGGGCGCGTGGCGTTCGGTTTGCCATAGCGGGAGCCGGCTCGCGACCGTCGGAATGACGGTGAAATTGTAGACCGGCGGCGGCGAGGGTATCGCCCATTCGAGCGTCGCACCACCCCACGGATTGTGCGGCGCAGTGATCGGCCGGCGGCGGGTGCTCAGCAGATTCCAGAAAAGGATGAGCGTCGCGATCCCGATGATGAATGCGCCGGCCGTCGAAAGCTGATTGAAGCGGGTCACGCCGAGGTCCGCCGAGTACGTATAGATCCGCCGCGGCATGCCGAAGAGACCGGCTAAGTGCATCGGGAAGAACGCCAGGTTCATGCCGATCACGGTCAGCCAGAAGTGCCATCGGCCCAGCGTCTCCGACAGCATCCGGCCGGTCATCTTGGGCCACCAGTAGTAGATCCCCGCGAACAAGCCCAGAATCGTGCCGCCGAACAGCACATAGTGGATGTGCGCGACGACATAGTAGGTGTCGGTCTGCTGCAGGTCCGCGGGAGCGGCGGCGTGCGTCACGCCCGAAAGACCGCCGATGATGAACATCGCGATGAACCCCACCGCGAACAGCAGCGCGGTCGTGAACCGCAGTTGCCCGCCCCACAGCGTCCCGATCCAGTTGAAGATCTTCACGCCGGTCGGGATCGCGATCAGCATCGTCGTGCCCGCGAACACCGAATCGGCGATGGGTCCCAGTCCCGTCGAGAACATGTGATGCGCCCACACGCTCCAGCCGAGGAAGGCAATGACGACGCCCGAGTACACGACGACGGTGTAGCCGAACAACGGCTTCCGGGAAAACGTCGGCAGCACCTCCGAAATGATGCCCATCGCTGGGAGAATCAGGATGTAGACCTCGGGGTGGCCGAACATCCAGAAGAGATGTTGCCACAGGATCGGATCGCCGCCGCCAGCGGGCACGAAGAAATGGGTGCCGAAGAAGCGATCGAACATGAGCAGCACGAGCGCGACCGTGATGACGGGGAACGCCGTGATGACGAGGAACTGCGTGACTAACGTCATCCACGTAAATGGGGGAAGACGCAGCATCCGCATTCCCGGCGCCCGCATGTTCAAGATCGTCACGATGAAGTTGAACCCGGCCGCCAGCGACGCGATGCCAAGGATCTGGAGTCCCAGTAACCAGAAATCGACGTTCGGTCCAGCTGAGAACTGCCGGGACGTGAGATTCGCATACGCGAACCACCCCGCATCCGGTGCGACGGACAGACGGTCGGCGCCGAACAGCGGTCCCGCGATGAAGCTCGCGTTCAGCAGCAGCCCCCCGAGCAGGAAGACCCAGTAGCTGAATGCGTTGAGACGCGGGAAAGCGACGTCGCGCGCGCCGATCTGGAGCGGGATGATGAAGTTGAAGAACGCCGCGGACAACGGCATCAGCGCCAGGAACACCATCGTGGTGCCGTGCATGGTGAACAGCTGATTGAACGTCTCGGCGCTCACGCCGATGCCCTCGGGCCGCACCAGCTGCGCGCGGATGACGAGCGCCTCAGTTCCGCCCATCAGGAAAAAACCGAACGCTGTCCAGAAATAGAGGAGCCCGATGCGCTTGTGGTCGGTGGTGGTCAGCCAGCTCTTCATTTCAAGCTCTGGAGGTAGGCGACCACGGCGTCGAGATCCGCAGCGGAGAGGCCTTGCGGCGGCATCAGGGCCCCCGGCTTGAGCGAGGGCGCGTTCGTGATCCAGCGGCGCAGCATGTCGGTGGTGTTCGGAAAGAGCGCGCCCGCGATTGTCGCGCGGCCGCCGACGTGCGTCAGCTCAGGTCCGATCTTCCCTTGCGAGATGCCGGTGATCGTGTGACAGGCGATGCATGCGCTGCGACGGAAGACCTTTTGACCCCGCTCAGCGGGTGATCCCTGTGCCGGTGCCGCCGGGCCGGCGCGCTGGCGGTCTACCCACGCCTGGAACGCCGTGTCGAGCTGCACAACGACGCGCAGCCGCATGTTCGCATGCGAGGCGCCGCAGAACTCGGCGCACTGACCCCAGTACTCGCCGGTCGAGTCGGCGCTGAACTCGATGCGGTTGATCCGACCCTGGATGAGGTCGCGTTTGCCGGCGAGCCGCGGTACCCAAAAGCTGTGGATGACGTCGGCCGATGTCATCTCGAGCTGGACTGGTGTCCGCACCGGGACATGCAGCTCGTTCGCCGCCCCAATCCCCAACGTCGGGTAGCGATACTCCCACCACCATTGATGGCCGATGACCTCGACCCGCAACGCACCCTGGGGTGCGTTGCCCGCGGTCTCGAAAATCGTGCGCATCGTGGGAACGGCGATGAACACGAGGATCAGCGCCGGCGCGAGCGTCCAGCCAATCTCGAGCGCCGTGTGACCATGCACCGGCTTCGGCGCCGCGGCACCCGGTCGCGCGCGGTAGCGCCCGATCGCGTACAGCAGCAGCGCTTCGACGACGAGGAAGACGACCACTGCCCACCAAAAAATGTTGGTGAACAGGTGGTCGAGCGAAGTGCTGAAATCAGATCGCGGCGCGAGCGCCGACTGTGGAAACGGTCCGCTGCAGGCGGTGAGAACGACCAGGACGACAGCAAGGAGCAGCGGCACGGCGTGAAAAACTAACGGGGCGGCGGGGCGGCCGGAAACCCCGGGATTTCAGTCGGCGTCTCGCTGATGGACGACTTCGCGCCGGTGCCTTGCGCCTTCAGCTCCATCACACCGCCGTCCTTCAAGTTTCCTTTGACCATCGCGAATTCCAGGTCGGGCCGGACCCACACTTCCAGCGCCGTGCGAGGATGCTTCATATGGAGAGCCCGGAAGTGACCCGCGGGCACCGTCACGTCCTCCCATCCAACGACGTCCATCTCCTGACAATCCCGCGCGATTTCGGCCGTCACATTCGTCCCGGGCGTCGCATTGACGATTTGCACTATTTGTGGCGGCATCTTCATTGCTGGCTTGTCTCCGCTTTTCATGATGACCGCACGAACGCCTACTTTGGAGCCGAGGCTGGGCACCAGCGTCTGAATAATCATCTTCGCGTTGGGGTGCTGCGGATCCTCGATCGTCACTTCGTACCAGTAATACGTGGTGCTCTCGTGCGCCTCCTTGCCCACGACTGCCATGCGCAGCGTGCTGCCGTTGGTTTGTCCACCAGTCCAGTTGTATGTGGCCCAACTGCCTACGGTGAAAGCGTGGTTTTCGACCTGGCTGCAGATGCGTTGCTTGTCCGCCGCCTGGGACATGGCGGTTCCGGCGCGCACCGCGCTGAGAGCGAAGATGAGGAGAAGAGAGGTGACACGGGGACGGATCATGAAACGGCTCCGCGAGGCTTGGGGGACGACATCAGGACTCGGGAACCTATACATTTCGGGGAAGTTTGCGACCGTGGCGGAATTGGCAGACGCGCCAGCCTTAGGAGCTGGTGGGGCAACCCGTGGGGGTTCGAGTCCCTCCGGTCGCATCTGGGGGCTGGGGTCTTGGGCCTAGGGATTTGCAAACACATGCCTCAGGCCCCCAGGCCCCAACCCCTAGGCCCCGCTGTTAGATTTTTCCGCACATGCCGGACATTCTCGTCAAGAAAACACGCGTCGAACCTGGCGAAGCGTCGCTCGAGGTAACCATTCCGCCCGACAACGTGAAGGCGGCCGAGGAGCGCGCGACGAAGGTGTACCAGCAGCGCGCCCGCTTGCCCGGCTTCCGGCAGGGCAAGGTACCGGCCGCGGTGGTACGCAAGAAGTTCGCGGACGATATCCGCCAGGAGACGCTGCGCGAGCTCGTGCAAGAGAGCTGGCGCGTCGCGCAGAAGCAGGAAGAGCTCAAGCCGATCGCCGATCCTCACATCCACAACCTCAAGTGGGAGGACGGCGCGCCAGTCACGTTCGAGTTCCACGTGGAGTTGAAGCCGGAGCTCAAGCTGCAACGGCTGGGCGGTTTTCGATTGACGCGGAAAGTTGCCGCGATCACGGCGGCTCAGGTTGAGCAGCAGTTGAACACGATGCGCGAGCAACGCGCGCCGTGGACGCCGGTCGCGGGCGAAAAGCCCAAGCCCAAGGACCTCGTGGACGTCATCATCGCTACGCGCGAGACCGGGGAGGGCGAGGCCAAAGACCCGCAGCCCTACCAGTTCGTGCTCGGCGAGGGTCGTGCGATTCCGGACGTCGAAGAGCGCATCATGAACCTCCTTCCGGGCGAATCGGTGGATGCGACCGTGCGCTTTCCCGATGACTTCGCGGAGGAGGCGAAGCGCGGGCAGACGCGCGACATCCGTCTGACCCTGCGCGAAGTGAAGCGGCAGGAGCTCCCCGCGCTGGACGACGCGTTCGCTCGCGAGATGGGCGACTTCGAATCGCTCGAGG
>Ga0209235_1002449_pt1 | contig 10325 bp, 5 predicted proteins | sample GraSoi013_1_20cm_4_FD_185817 | JGI IMG/M metagenome (GOLD analysis project Ga0209235, IMG submission 185817) | Grasslands soil microbial communities from the Angelo Coastal Reserve, California, USA - Sample 09_25_2013_1_20cm (SPAdes) (version 2) | ecosystem: Environmental > Terrestrial > Soil >...
AAGATAGTCTTCCGCAAGTTGCCATCGATTTTTGACCTTGCTGGGAAGAGCAAGATGTCCAAGGACGAGGCGTTCCGGCTTCTTGACAAGATGCGGGAAGAAAGCTAGTGCTCTTCGACACTCGTTACTTCTGGGCTGTCTTCACCTCAAAGAACCCTGAATTCTTGAAGAAGCTAAGAAGCATCTTCGACACTTCCAAGACCGCGTTCGCCTCCTCGATAAGCCTCTACGAGGTCTACAAGCTCACGATCAGCCAGGAAGACCGTACCGTTGCAGACCTACGTGTCGACTCGATCAAAAAAGAATTCACTATAATAGATGTCGATCCGGAAATCGCCGAGGAAGCGGCGAGAATAAGCCACCGAGTCAAAGTCCCAATGGCCGACGCTCTAATAATGGCGACATCCAGGAAGCTCAAGGTCCCCTGCGCCACCGACGACCCCCACTTCACCGAAGTAAAGCGAATCTGGGTGTAGGTCCCTCGATCACATTGAAGGATTCCGACATGAGCAACCGCAAATCATACTTGTGATCGGTAGTACTGAACCTGTCATGGTCGATTATGGGATCGTTTTGGGGCTCTTGGGAGTCGCTTCCGGAGCAGCCTCTCTCATATATTCGAGAAGCCAGGTGGTTGCCGCTCGACGGCAGGCCGAGCAGGCTACCCGGGCAACTCTGCTGGAGAGCAATCGAGAGATCTCGGTGAGGCTGCAACAGATACGCTCTCGGTTCTTCAAGACCCCTGGAATAGATGAGGAGCTACGAAACTCGCGGCCAGAGATAAAAGAGGTCGTAGACTCGGTCGGCGGTGGCGAGGTATACTACTTCTTCAGAGACGTGATAGACACGTTTGAAGACATTTTTTGTCCTACGCCGTTCCCACATAGTGACAGATGAGCACTGGCGCGTCTGGACCGGAAGCCAGATGGAGGTATACGCGGGTCTACCGCGTTTCCAAGCGTCTTCAAACTCGCAAAGCGGGAGGGATTTCTTGATCCTGACTTTGTCCGGTTCTTCGAACCCCTACTCGAGGGTAAGTCCGTCCGGGACCCGATGGTTTCTACTGGAAACACCAACGCGACGAGGCTGAATCGTCTCCGGAGAACCAGATCGAATGAGAAGAAATCGTCCACTCGACTCGACGATCTCCAAGCTAATCGTTGCTAGAAAAAATAGATAAGCCTGAATAGCTAAAGAGCTGTCCGTTTCTCGTTGAAAACTAGATAGTTCTCGAACGATTCGATAAGAAACTTATAGTTGAATATACCTATTTATACCAAAATCTGTCTGAAATGCTGAGCGAATAAATACTAGCCAGGGGTCAGTTCCTCCCACGCGAGAGGAGCCAGTGAGGGAGCATGCTTCAATTAGTAATTTTTCTCGGCTCCGGTCCCTTTGGGGTAGATTGTATTTGATGATCATCAAGAGACGATCGACGAAAGTTGCGTGGCTTCTCCTCGCGACTTTCCTTTTCTCATCCACACTGGTAAATGCCACAGTTCCTGGAACTGGCGCGGCTGGTCTTTCATCTCAGTCCGCGAGCACGAGCCCTGGCACATATTTCGATCATGTCGTAATCATCGTCATGGAGGATCATGGAATGATCGAGATATGCGCGCGAAATCCACCGCCGTGTTCGAGCGCCAATGGAGACCCGTACATTGCTTCGCTTGCGAACACTTACGGGATAGCTTCCCAGTACCTGGGAGTGTCCCACTTTAGCCAGGCTGACTATATCGCGCTGTTGGGTGGAGACATCTACGGTTGTGTTGGGTATCCGTGTACTCCATCATCGCACGCGAATCTCGTGGACCGCTTGGAAGCTGCGGGACTGACGTGGAAGGGCTACATGGAAAACCAGGCCGTTCAGAGTGGTTGTGACGCCAATTATAACCAACCGTATACTCCGGAGCACAACCCGTTTGTGTTCTTCACGGACATCACTAGCAACCCTGCCAGGTGCTCCCAAGTAGTCCTGGCCAATCCGAGCGGCTGCTCTGCGACAGACTGTAGTTTGATCAATGATCTCAACTCCGGATCTGCACCTAACTTCATGTGGCTTACACCGGACAACTGCAACAATATGCATGGCTACACTGGTGGTTGTTCCGCCTCGATTCCGGCCGGCGACACGTACCTCAATAGCCTAGTGCCGAACATTCTGAACAGTCAGACTTTCACAACACAACGGGCTGCTCTGTTCGTTGTCTTCGACGAAGGTAACGGTTACTGTCCGTTGAACAATAGTTCGGAGGACTGCGTCTACGGGGTATGGGCCGGTTCGGGGACAAAGACCAACTTTGTCTCAACCAATCTCTACGACCACTATTCGTTCACGAAGACAGTAGAGGTGAACTGGAACCTGGCTAGTTTGGCCTCCAACGACGCAGCCGCCACGCCAATGACCGAGTTCTTCACGTCCACGCCACCTACACCCAACTTCAACCTAACACCCAAGCCCCCCGCGCTCAATGTGAACATCGGGGGCTCCAACACTTCAACCATTGTAGTGTCCAGCCTCAATGGGTTCGCGGGCAACGTGTCTCTATCATCGTCAATATCGCCTGCAGGGTCAGGCAGCCCATCAGCCTTCCTCAGCTCGAACTCTGTAACCCTCAGTCCAGGAGGCTCAGCCAGTTCAATTCTCACCGTCTCGTCGGTAAACAACACGGTTGCTGGCTCATACAATGTTACAGTATCTGGAGCGAGTGGTGGGATCGCCCATTCTGTCCTCATCCCTGTCCAAGTCGCTTTGCAGAAGACCTTCGCCGTTATGGTCTCCTCCGATGGTAGAGTCTACAAGTACTACTCCGATGGGACTAACGTTTTCATCGGAAAGCCTGTGGGTACCCCCCTCCGACAGGTGGCCTGGAAACCCGACGGATCCTACGCCCTGATCGTGGGAGATCAAGGTGTTATGCTGACCTATGATGGCACCCGGCTAGCTAGACTTTCGTCGGGTATGGCAGGAACTACTAACCTGAACACTGTGGCCTGGAGGCCTGACGGTTCCTACGCGCTAATTGCAGGAGCGAATGGGCTCGTCTTCAAGTATAACAGCACTGGTATCAGTAGGATTGCCGATCCTAGCAACAACAATATTCGCTCGATAGGCTGGAACCCGCTCGGCAACTCTGCCCTACTTATGGGCGACAAGGGAACCGCGCTCCTGTACCAGGTCTCAGGCCAGATCACCGCTCTTTCCTCCGGTACTGGGCAGCCTCTTTTCGCAGTGGCGTGGAATCCTGATAGCTCGTATGCTCTAGCTAGTGGTGGGAACGGGGTCATCCTGAAATATAATGGTACATCCTTCAAAGCCCTTAGCACGACGGGCATTTCTCCTGCCGGTAAGACAGTTCGGTTCAACTCATTTGATCCAGCCGGCAGCCGCGCACTCTTGGTAGGCGACTCGGGCCTAGTGGTGACATATGATGGAAGCAAACTGGTCTCTCTCAAAAGCGGAACCTCAAACGCTCTATTCTCTTCTAGTTGGTCTGCAGGGATTGCCCACATCGTAGGCCAGCAAGGGACACTCCTGTCCTATTCAGGAGGAACCTTGACGAAATTACAGAGCGGCACTATGTCTAACCTCGGAAGCATAGCCTGGAAAACTGATGTGACCGTTAGCAAGCGAGCCACTAGCACGGCTGTCGCATGTGTTCCTTCAACCGTTGTGGTTGGCCAATCCACATCGTGTGCGGCCAGTGTTACAGACACCTCGCCCGGTACCGCGATCACGCCTACAGGCCTGGTGACCTTTACTCCCGGCGGTACGTGCGTGCTCTCCGGTGGTTCCTGCTCGGTAAGTATCATGCCAACAGTGGCGGGCACTGCTAGCGTATCCGGCAATTATGGGGGTGACTCTACCCACAATACAAGCACGGGTGGCACTGCCGTAACGGTGAACAGACGTTCCACCGGGACCAGCATCAGTTGCAGTCCCAACCCAGTCGCTGTCGCCCAGTCAACAACGTGCACGGCCACCGTGACCGATTCTTCCCCAGGCACTCCTAGCACCCCGGCAGGCACCGTAGGTTTCACGAGTACGGGCGCGGGCTCATTCGCGGGTTCTCCCTGCAACTTGGTTGCAGGAACGAACGGAACCGCGAGTTGCAGCGTGACCTACACACCTTCGGGGATCGCTCCACGAAACGATACGATCACCGGAGTTTTCACTTCGGCTGTGTCTGATTCAGTTCACAATGGCAGCCAGGGTATGTTCCCGCTCAGCGTAGGTGTTGTCGTTGTCGACCCAACCGGCACAAATGTCTCCTGTTCGCCCGGGACTGTTGTGGTCAACCAGCCCACGACATGCACCGCAACAGTTACCGACACAGCTAGTGCTGGAGCGACGCCTCCAACAGGTACTGTCACCTTTACCCCCAGTGGAAGCTGCACTCTAAGCAACCCATCAGGCGCTTCTGCCAGCTGTTCTGTGAACATCACACCTACTGGTACTGGAAGCTTGTCGGTCTCCGCTAGCTACGCTGGCGACGCGACACACGGTACCAGTTCAGGCCGCACCTCGGTTATTGTGAACAATCGTGCAACCTCCCTGTCTATGAGCTGCAGTCCGAGTCAAGTCGCCGCAAACGATTCTACGAACTGCACTGCTACCGTGACCGATACTGACTTGGGTACAACCAATACACCAACAGGCAGTGTTATCTTCAATTCAAATTCCACGGGCACATTCACGCCTGCCACAAGCTGCAGTCTGGTTGCAGGAGCAACCGCCGGCGTCTCTAGTTGCCAGGTGACCTACACTCCGAGTACTGCTGGGCATCATCTCCTGAACGCGACATATGCGGGGGATAACAGTCACTCAGTCAGCTCTAACAGTTTCAACCTTGGGACAACCGCTCAGGCTTCAAACACCACTAGCACTAGCATCTCCTGTTTGCCTTCCTCCCTCGTATTGAACCAGGGGACCAGCTGTACCGCAACCGTTACCGACACGTCTGGAACACCTAGCACTCCAACCGGGTTAGTTACCTTCACGACCAACTCCACAGGCACTTTGACACCTGCAACGGGCTGCACACTGGCTGCATCTACGACGACGGGAGTCGCCGCCTGCTCTGTGACCTACACTCCGAGTTCCACAGGTCATCATGGCATCAGTGGCAGCTACGGCGGCGATTCGACCCACGCCGCTAGTACTACCACCACACCTTTCACTTTGACCGTTACTCCTCGGATCACTTCGACGAGCATTGGATGTTCGCCTACTTCTGTGGTTGTTAACCAGGCTTCCAGCTGCACGGCCACCGTTAGTGATACCTCACCTGGTAACGTCATCACCCCAACAGGCAGTGTGAGCTTCACCGCAAACGCTACTGGTACGTTTACTCCTGCTACCAGCTGCTCTCTAGCAGCCAGCGGTACGGCGGGCACCGCAAGATGCTCTCTAACCTATACACCCGGCGTGACAGGTCATCACCTGATCACTGGCTCATATGCTGGCGATTCAACACACTTTGGAAGTAGCAATAGCTTCAACCTCCCTGTTGGCGTTTCCGTCCACCCCACGACCACGACAGTCAGTTGCAGCGCCTCATCGGTGGTTGTGAACCAGGGAACCAGCTGCACCGCGACCGTCACAGACCCATCCGCAACCCCGACGACTCCGACGGGATCCGTCGGCTTCACAACGAATTCCACGGGCACATTCGCTCCCAGTGGAAGCTGCACACTTTCTGCAAGCGCTACCGTAGGTCTCGCTACGTGCTCAGTGAACTACACCCCCAGCACGACTGGTCATCATGTGATAACCGGAACGTACCCTGGCGATTCTGGTCATACTGGTAGTAGTGGGATGACGACTTTGACCGTTGCACCACAGCCCCCACCATCACAACCCTACGCTGTTGTCGTTTCTCACGAGGGGAAGGTGTTCAGATACCAGAATGGAACCTTCACCCTGATAGGTCAGCCTGTTACAACTCCCCTGAGACAGGTCGCCTGGAAGCCTGACGGGTCCTATGCGCTTATCGTGGGAGACTCGGGAGTCCTCCTCAAATACGATGGGACCCAGCTAACGACAATACCCACTGGTATAACCGCCAACCTGTACACGCTGGCGTGGAAGCCTGATGGGTCATTCGCGCTCATCGGCGGCTCTGGGGGTCCCCTGTTCAGGTACGATGGCGTCTTGACTAGGCTCAATAATCCCTTCACCAACTCGATACGGTCCATAAGCTGGAACCCCAGCGGAACACAAGCGCTGATGGTAGGATCCTCAGGCGGCATGCTCCTCTACCAGTCCAGTACCGGGCAGATCAGCCAGATTTCCTCGGGCACAACTGCGTACCTCTACTCCTCCGCGTGGAATCCCAACGGGCTCTACGCTCTGGCAGCAGGGGAAAAGGGTGTCATCCTGCGATATGACGGTTCAAGCGTTACAATACTCAATACCGCCGTACTCTACAATTCCACCGCTATCATCCATGCCATCTCCTGGAACCCATCCGGCACCACAGCCTTGTTGGTCGGCGACCTAGGTGTTGTGCTAACGTACGATGGCAATCAACTAGCACGTGTCCAGAGCGCCAACTCTAGTGACCTCTACGCGATCAGCTGGCTGGGATCCACAGCATACATCGCTGGTGGGACCGGGACAAGTCTCACGTATACTGGAGGAGTGCTGTCGACACTGGCCAACAATACGGGGACCAGCCTCAGAGGATGGGCCTGGAAACCTAACTAGCAGAGCGCGGATTACGAACAACTGAAACAATGGACTGATCGAAGAGACCGGATTCGCCATTTCCCAGGGAGGATTTTGCAGCGGTTACGGGCCTAGAACAAAGAGGAGGAGCAAGACGAGATCCCGCCGGTCAATGTGGTTGCAGCAGGACGCGCGGGACTTAGGGGTACATCGCTCTATCCGATTGTTAGCGTGTAGACTGGGTGTATTTCCGCCCAGTTGTAATGTTCAGTGTCTAGAACATACGGTCCGGTGATTGTGATGTGTTGGCCACCGATCGGTACCGGGATCTGGTTCGAATAGTTCTGACACACGGGTATTGCATCTGTCTGGCTGGGTGGAGTTACGCAGATTATCTCGACGACAAGGTCCCCGTACTGATACTGGTCGTTAGCACTATTCGTAAGGTTGCTGTACGCCTGATCTAATATCGTTCGAACGTGAACGTCGCCGTCAGCTTCCTGTATCACTCGGTCTACTGTTCCGGAAGCGGTTATGCAAGGCTTGACGATTTGGAGTCTGTAGGGATGATAGACACGACTACTAATGGATGCGGGGTCGCGGCAGCTTGAAGATGAAGTTGAACCCCCACCGTGCGAGTTTGAGCCGCCTCCAGGCGAGGTTGAACCTGTCCCAGGCGATGGTGTGAATCGGTCATATAGATAGAAACTGGCCAGGGAACCGACTAGAACCACGGTTACCAATGCCGCAGCCAGTCTTGATTTCATAGATTGTGAAAGAAGGCGTAGGCTAAGTAAGCGTTGTCCGGTCACCGATAGAAGCCATGCTGAAAGTTCCTGGTCTCAATATTCTTACTCTCTTGTGTAGCCCTTGGTTTGTTGTTTGGTGGTAGCTTCGGTCCTCTCTAACTGTTATGTTCACGATGCGGCTCTTTGCACTGTTAGGCGGTCGTCGTATGAGCTTGTCACCATGGAATGAGGGGAGTAACTCCGACCACGTGACGAGTCTGTGGGATAACCGGTTGGCTGGCCACCGTAAAATCCCTGCCTGGCAACGGGCCAAGCTACCACGCTACGGGCGTGAGGGGGCGGTTGAGGTTCGACCGTTCCCTGCCAAGAAGAGGCTACGTGTCTCTGAGGCGCAAGGGCTCTCAGGTGAAGCAGTGAAGGGGAACCCGACGTCTACGGTAATCCCCGGAGTCGATGAGAGCAAGTCTAGTCCTCGAACAACCGAAGACTTGACAGAACCGAAACCAGCAAAGCAGAGTTCAACCGTCTCTTCAAAGAGCTGGGCGAAAGAGCTAGAGTCGAAACGGTCACCGCTTAGCAACCCCGGTTAGCCCCTTTTTTCTTTCATAGCGGGACTCAAGCCATACAACTGATGGGTCAGGTGGGTAATAGTTCTGGGAGGCGTTGCACGATTGCGAGCCGGCTCTAGGCCACGAGTTCCGCGCTGCTAGGTTGACCTCCTCAACGTTTTCGATCGTCTTCGAAGCACTATTATTCCGATGGCTATGATCGTCCCGATTCCTCCGATCGCAAGCCACAGTACGGATGGTGAAAAGATGGAGGGATTCGCGGGTGTGTGCGATTGGGGTTGTGGACCGGGGGCCGGGGTAATGGTTAGCGTCTGGATTGAGGAGCCGCAGGGAGTGCTGGTAGAACGGTTGTTTTGGTCCCCGGTATACAACGCCTGCCATTGGTATCGTCCCGGGTCCTGAGCTCTGAACGCCTCTGACTGGTAATTGCCGTTCTTACTGACGGGCAGTGTTGAAGTGAATAATGGAGTACCGTTGCAGGACTGGTCGAAAGAGAGAACCGTGAATGTGATGGTCCCAGTTGGATCAAATCCGCCTAGTAGCGTTGCGATATCAAAGACAGACGCTGGCGGGTTTCCGATGGTAAGAGTTCTAGGATAGACCGACGCGGCGATTTCTACCTTGGCCTTGTCGACGTTTACGGGTACGGTCGCGATTGATGTGTTAACCCCGTCCGTGACGATGAAATTGACATCGTAGCCCCTTGGAGCCCGGTTGTTGCTAGGTGCCCAGTTCAGCGTGCCAGTCACCGGCGAAGTGCTGGTGACTGTCGAGAATGTCGCGCCTAGTGAGGCGCAATTGGCACATTCCAGCACGAGGGTTTGAGGTAGAGGATCATTGCTTGTGGCACTTATGTTGAATGAGAGTGTTGAGGAGACTGTTATGGTTTGGTTGCCTGGTATGATCAGGATAGGCGGAAAATTATGGGGCAGGCTGTTTGCGGGATAGACGGTGATCTGGATTGTTGCCGACGAACTCTTCTCGCCCTCGACAACGATGAACCTGACGCTGTAAGATTGGCCTCCTTGTCCCGTAATGGGAGTCCAATTGAAGACGTTGGTAACCCGGCCGGTGCCGCTGGTTGATGGGAATACAGCGCCTGCTGGACAGTTAACGCATGACAATGTCAGGGTTTCGGGGGGCGTATCCGGATCGGAGGCGTTGACCTTGAACGAGAGGTTGGATCCCTCTATTGCGATATTACCGGTGGGCGCGGTGAGACTTGGAGGAGTATCATGGGCTACTGGCGGGTTTACAGGCTGGAACTTGAGGGAGCTTCCCCATGTATCGATGGCCCCGCAGCACGTTCCTTCACCGGCCTCCCACCATAGCCATCCCATATTCTGTGAATCCATCAGACTGGTAAGGTATTGGATGAAATGTAGCGTTGTCTTCGAGTAGCTAGCATCATTTGTTCCAATTGCATCAGACGGTATCGCGCAAGCGCTTTTGCAGGTGTTGTAGACTGTTCCGCCTTCCGTGTCAAGTATAGGCATGTGATAGGAGGCGCTAGCTATTTGCATTGCCTGGTTGTAGATGTTCGCCACGCATTCGGCCGTAGTGTTGTTCCATATGCGCGCACCGCTTGGACTGCATACCCCGTAGCCTCCGCTCTGCCAGACATCGTAGAAGAAATATGGATGAACGGATAGGAGAGTCTGGTTTAGAGAGTCGGTAGTTTTCGGGTAGCAGGATACAAGCGACATGGAGTCAAAGGCGCAGGTTCCGTTGCTCAACGTGTTCTCGATCACGATCCAGTGCGTGTCATGTAGACTTCTTGCCTGTGTGATCCATGCCTGGTATGCCGAGGATAGGAGGGAGACTGAGCCTGCAGGCTCGTTTATCGGCTCCCAGATTATCCTGTCATAATTCCAGTTTGTCGAGAGGACCCCGTTCCAGAAAGACAACCATGAGGTTTGACAAGCGCCGTCAACTACGTCCGAGTAGCTGTGGTAGTCTAGGATCACCCACATGTTGTACTGCTGGGCCAATTGGACTGTTTGGTTGAACCAGTCCTTGTTCCAGGGACCTAGCTCTCCGGAGGAGCATTTCGTGATCCCAGCACTGAACCCTACCCTCACACCGTTGTATCCTGACTGGTTGAGCATTAGCAAGGTGAGCTGCATTTGCCCATTCGAAGCCCCATCTAGAGTGACGCCTCCCCATCCCTGGATCATGGGAACTTTGCCCTCAGGACTACTAGAAACTGCCGCTATTGTCGAGGTTGGGGAAAGAGCTGAAAAATCGTGTTTGGTAAGATCTGAATGTGTATTGTGGTTGACTGAATCAAATGGTGGTGGGAATTGAGGAAAAGCAATCCCTGTAACGGCTAGGAAA
>Ga0209235_1002450_pt1 | contig 10323 bp, 10 predicted proteins | sample GraSoi013_1_20cm_4_FD_185817 | JGI IMG/M metagenome (GOLD analysis project Ga0209235, IMG submission 185817) | Grasslands soil microbial communities from the Angelo Coastal Reserve, California, USA - Sample 09_25_2013_1_20cm (SPAdes) (version 2) | ecosystem: Environmental > Terrestrial > Soil >...
CACGGAAGTCCCGATGCGCCGGGGTTCTTTATGGCGTCGCCGTCAGCTTTGAGCAAGCCCGCCTCCGCTAAGAATAGAGCTCAGTGTCCGCTTTGTTCGAGGAGCTTTGTGACGAGGCTGGTCCACCCCGTCTGGTGGCTTGCGCCCAGGCCGGCACCGTTCTCTCCGTGGAAATACTCGTAGAACAAGATGTAGTCCCGCCAGAAGGGGTCCGCCTGGAACTTTTCCGTTCCTCCATATAAGGGGCGGCGGCCGTCCTTGCTGCGGAGGAAAATGCGCGTCAAACGGCGTGAGATGTCCGCCGCCACTTCCCACAGCGACTTTTTGCGGCCGGAACCGGTCGGGCACTCCGCCTTCAGGTCGTCGCCGTAGAAGTGGTGAAATTTCTGAAGTGATTCAATCAGAAGGAAGTTCAACGGGAACCACACGGGGCCGCGCCAGTTCGAGTTGCCGCCGAACAGGCCGGTCGTCGATTCGGCCGGCTCGTAATCCACTGAATGGGTGGCCCCGTTCATGCGGAGAATGTAAGGATGCTGGAGGTGATAGCGGGAGAGCGCGCGCACGCCGTGCGGCGAAAGGAGTTCCGCTTCGTCCAATAAATTCCGCAACACGCGCAAGAGTCGTGCGCGGTTCACGAGCGAGAGCAGACTTCGCACGCCGCCGGAAGGTCTCCGAGCCGTCTCGATGAGTCCCGCGACGTGAGGGACATTCTCAATAAACCATTGCATTCGCCGCTTGAACCCGGGAAGATGGTCCACCATTTCCGGCTCGAGTGTCTGCACGGCGAACAGCGGGATCAGCCCCACCATCGAACGCACCTTCAGGAAATGGTGGCTGCCGTTCGGCAGGTGGAGGACATCGTAGTAGAAACCGTCCTCCTCGTCCCACAGGCTGATGGCCTCGCCACCGAGGTTGTTCATGGCCAGGGCGATATAAACGAAATGTTCGAAGAATTTGCTGGCCACGTCTTCGTAGGCGGGGTTCATCCGGGCGAGTTCGAGCGCGATCGCCAGCATGTTCAGACAGTACATCCCCATCCAGCTCGTCCCGTCGGACTGTTCGATGTGCCCGCCCTGGGGCAGGGGCGCCGAGCGGTCGAAGACGCCGATATTGTCGAGTCCCAGAAACCCTCCCTGGAAAACGTTCAGACCTTCGGGGTCCTTCCGATTGACCCACCAGGTGAAGTTGAGCAGCAGCTTGTGGAAGACCCTTTCGAGGAAGACGGGGTCGGCCTTCCCTCGGATGCGCTTTTCGATCTTGTAAACGCGCCAGGCCGCCCACGCATGCAAGGGCGGGTTGACGTCGCCGAAGGCCCATTCGTAGGCGGGTAATCGCCCGTTCGGGTGCATGTACCATTCGCGAAGAAGCAGCACAAGTTGCTCCTTGGCAAAATCAGGGTCCACCAGGGCCAAGGCGATGCAGTGAAATCCCAGGTCCCACGCGGCGTACCAGGGGTATTCCCACTTGTCGGGCATGGAGATGACGTCGGCGTTGTAGAGGTGAGTCCACTCGTGGTTTCTGCCTTGCAGCCGTTCCGGCGGAGGGGGCGGGCCAGCAGGGTCGCCTTCCAGCCACTCGCGGACGTGGTAGTGATAGACCTGCTTCGACCAGAGCAAACCGGCAAACGCCTGTCGCTGGACGGCGCAGGCGTCTTTTGAAATGCATTTACCGGCGCGTTTCACGTAGAACTCGTCGGCCTCCGCCATGCGGGTGGCGAAGATTTCGTCAGATTCTTCCGTGACCATGCCGGCGGCCGGCGGGCGATCAATGAGCCGCAGGCGGAGGACAGCACTCCCCCGCTGGTCGATCTTCCATCGGTAGTGCGCTGCAGCCTTGGTGCCGGTCAACGCCGGGTTGACGGCGCTGCGGACCCCGCCGACAACGAAGTCGTGGAAGCCATCCTTGACGTACGGTGAGCGATTCGGTATGCCGAAAAGTCGCTCGAAGTTCGTTTCGTTCTCTGTAAACAGCAGGTCCGGGCCGCCCTCGCAGACGAGCCAGCGTTTGCCGTAGTAATAATGCTCTGCTTCAACGACGGCGGTCCCTGGCGGAGCGGCGGCTCGCGTCACCTGCGGGCGGCGGCTGTCTCGCCCCCAGGACCAGGTGTTGCGAAACCACAGCGTGGGGAGCAGGTGAAGCTCAGCGGGGTCGGGTCCGCGATTGTGAGCTGTGATGCGGATGAGGATATCTTCAGCCGAGGCTTTCGCATATTCGATGAAGACATCGAAATAGCGGTCTTCATCGAACACGCCCGTGTCGAACAGTTCGTATTCGGGATCGTCGCGGCTCCGGCGGCGGTTTTCTTCAACCAATCGCGCATAAGGAAATTCGGCCTGCGGATACTTGTAGAGGTATTTCATGTAAGAGTGGGTGGGGGTCGAGTCCAGATAAAAGTAGCACTCTTTCACGTCTTCCCCGTGGTTCCCTTGATTGCCCGTGAGCCCGAAGAGGCGTTCCTTCAAAATGGCGTCCCGGCCGTTCCACAGAGCGAGAGCGAAGCAATTAAACTGGTGACGGTCCGAGATCCCGCCGATGCCATCCTCACCCCAGCGGTAGGCCCTGGACCTTGCGTGGTCGTGAGGGAAGTATTCCCACGCAGTGCCGTAAGGGCTGTAGTCCTCGCGGACGGTCCCCCACTGGCGCTCGCTCAGGTAGGGCCCCCAACGCTTCCAGTCGATTTTGCGCAGGCGGGATTCTTCTAGTCTGATTTCCTCCTGGGTCAATTTATCCTCCAAAAGATTGGATGCGGGGAGACACGCCGGAAGGCTCGCCCGGAAGCGTCATGGAGAAGGAAGTTGGACGCGGGAGCTGTCGCGTCCGAATCGGCTCGGAGCGTCGGGCGTCATCCGGGCGCGCCAGGTCTCCATAAATTGGCTCTCGACGGCGGGAATTGAAGCGACCACGGCTTGAATGGGGGGCCGCAAAGCGAGCCTCCGGGCCGGTTTCATCAGCAACTCGTGGAACTGAACATCCGACCGAAGCGATAGCGCGGGCCGGGCGCGGCAGTTTTCCGGTGCTGCTGAAGTCCTGCCACACACTCCACCTTAATGAAGTTTGGATGAGGGTTGAATTGAGCGGGAAGTCAGCCGGAAAAACCTCGCCAACATCCGAGGGTCGAGCCCTTCTCTATTTGAGTCGGACTCGAATACCTTTCTTGTCTCGAACGATGTCAACCTTCTCTTCTCGCGCCAGCCACCCGACGGCGAAGTCCAGAAGGTCGCCGGTCAGGTTGAGTTTCTTCTTGGCTTGGGCGAGCGTCTGCGGCCCCTCGCGCTCGAGCAGGTGCCAAATTTTCCCAGCCGTTTCGCCGACTTCAGCTTTGATATCCATCGCCAGATCAAACGTCGTAATTTTATCTGCTCTTGCAAGGGTATTCAAGGTGGTGTGGGACAAACGTCAATCGCCGGACCCACCGGCGCCGAGTTGCATATTCCCGATGAGGGGTCCAAAATACCGGGTTGTAAAAATCCCGGTCTGAAAACGAGCATCAGCAGAAATCGTAGTTCGGTTGCTCGAAACTCATCATTCGACGTAACGAAACTGAGTCGCCAAGTGTCCATCGTCCGTCTGGCTCATAGCCACACTTAGCGGAGGGCACGGAGGAGGAAACAATGCTTGAGAAATGGTTCGCTGGCCGGCATGACTGGGCTCCGGTACCTTTACGGCTGTCCTTGGGAGTAATCTTTTTTGCTCACGGGGCGCAAAAAGTCCTGGGCTGGTTTGGAGGTTACGGCTGGTCCGGCACAATGCAGTTCTTCACTCAAACGCTCCATATTCCCGCGCCGCTCGCGGTTCTGGCATTTCTTGCTGAGTTTTTGGGCGGAATCGCGCTGCTTGTGGGCGGCTTCACCCGGTGGGTAGCGCTGCTGCTTGCGGGGGAGATGTTCGTTGCCGCTCTTCTCGCCCATCTCCGCAACGGGTTCTTTCTAAACTGGACGAACGCGCCAAACGCGGGTCACGGAATCGAATACAACGTCGCCCTGGTCGGCGCGACTCTGGCGCTGGTGATGACCGGCGGCGGAAAGTTCAGCTTGGATAAGGCGGTCAAGAAGTAACCTGGGGTAATCTCTTCGCCTTATCGCGCGCGGCTGGTCCAGCACAATCCCTTTTGGCACGGATGTCCGCACGCTCTCGTTCGACAACAGGTCCCTACTTGTTCGAAAGACCTAAATACGGCCTTTTTAAGAGTCATCGATTCTGTGGTGTACTCATTCCAAGAGGCACCATTCGGAAAAGATCGGCCTCTCGAACAAATCCTTCCCAGGAAGATAAACGTACTCTAGTTCTTTGACCGCATAAAAGGGTTCTTGCTGTAGCCAAAGGTTCTCCGAGCAGCTTTGCGATCGAACTTCCATTGGATGGTGACATGACCTTGGTTGGTTCGCTGGTTCCAAGCTCGGGCTTGGCCTTTCAGGGTGGCCAGATCTAGGATGCGACGGTGGCCGAGGCACTGCCGGGAAAAGAGGCTGATCTCGATTTCTGCCTGATTCAACCAACTGCCGTGTTTGGGGGTGTAGTGAGTCGTCAGCCGGCTCCAAAGGTGGCCCCCGGCTTTCGGCCCGAAGCAATCGGTGAGAGACTTACGGCAGTGAATATTCAGGTTGTCGACAACCAGATGGATCGTGCGCGCCAACCGATAGCGCCGGACCAGGGCCCGAATCACCTGGGCGAATTCACCCGCCGAGCGGTTGGGTGTAGGCCAGGTGAAGTGCCTTCCGGCCTTCGCCTCCAGCGCGCAGAAAACATTCGCTGTCCCGCAGCGTTGGTACTCGCTGTCACGCTTGGCCGCCCGCCCCGGAGCCGCTGGAATCGGTGGGCGCACTTCGGCATGCAGGGACACCGGCTTCTCGTCCAGGCAAACCACCGGCTCCTGGGGCTCGTAGGGCTTCTCGTACAAGGCCAGCACGTCTTCCATCCTCGTCACATATTCCTCATCCAGCTTGGCCACGCACCACATTTTTTTCCCGCCACGGCTTCAAGTCGTGGCTTTCGAGAAGCACCCGGATGGTCTCCCGACCCACTTTCGGCACCAGCTTCCTCTTCACCGCTTCCTGGGCGATTAAGCGGACCGTCCAGCGGGCACGACCTTCCGGCGGGTCGCTGCAGACCAGGGCCACGATCCTCTGTCGCTGAGCGGGCTCGAGCAAAGGCGCCGCTCCGGGGCGCGGCTTCTCATATAAGGCGCGCTCCAGCCCTTCCCGTTCATAGCGCCAGCCGATCGCCCGCACGGCCTTGGCCGTCAAACCCAGGTTGCGCGCTACGCGGGGTGGGCTTTGTCCCCCCGCCAATTGCAGCAAGGCGAGGGCCCGTAACACCACACGCACCTGTTGAATTCCTCCCCGCCGCAACTTGTCGAGCGCATGCCTGTCCTTGCGAGGAAGTTGAATCTGGAGCCGTCGATAGGTTCGCATGCCCCAGCATAGCCCAACACGCTGCAATAGAGCAATCTCTAATAGTACTTATTCAGACGGTCAGAGCACTAGAGCACCTGGAGGTCGGGGTTCCGGCTGTCCCAGGGCGCGAGGTATACAATCGCGTTGATGCTTGGACGGCTGATGTGGATGGCAACCTCTATGGAGGTACGTCGGACGGTTACCTTTTCCGCCTGAATCCGGCAAGGCCGGCAGTTGTGAATTTTGGAAAGCCCTTGAACCAGTATCGAATTCGAGGGTTGGTGCTGGCGCACAATGGAAAGCTTTACGGAATCGGTGGTGATGATGATGAGATGGCGCGCCTCTTCTCGTACGATCCCGCTAGCGGGCTTTACGAACTTCTAGGCATGATCGATGTCAACCGGCGGCCATACTACTCCTGGCAGGGATATGTTTTCGACGCTATGGCGGTCGGATTAGACGGCACGGTTTACATGGGCCAAGCGGAGCGAAAATCGAAACTGTTTTTGTACTATCCACAGTAAACATGCTCGACTATAAAGTGGCTCGGTTGATTCCGAGATTTTTTCCTCATCGGCCCACCGTTTCGAGCGGGGTTCGTTGATGTCCGTTCGCGCTTTTATTCTGGCCCTCCTGATGTGCCCGCTGGCTGCGCACTCGCAGGAAGCCGCGACACTTCTCTATCACGGAAAGATCGTTACCGTGGACCCGCAATTCCGCATCGTTGACTCGATGGCGATCCGGGGCGATCGCATTGTCGGCATCGGCGGGCGCCAAGAGGTTGCAAAGATTGCCGGCCCGAATGCCGTCCAAACTGACTTGCAAGGCAAGGCCGTGCTGCCCGGCCTGGTCGACTCTCACGTTCATGCCGCCGATGCCGCCATGTACGAATTCGAACACCCGGTCCCCGCGATGGAAACCATCGCCGACGTGCTTCGGTATATCAAGTCACGCGCCGCCGTCGCCGAGGAGGGGGAATGGATCGAACTTACACAGGTCTTCGTCACTCGCCTGCGCGACCAACGCTTCCCCACCCGTGCCGAACTCGATGCGGCGGCGCCCCGAAACCCAGTCTACTTCGGCACCGGTCCGGACGCTTCGGTTAACTCGATGGCGCTGAAACTCAGCGGCATCGGCAAGAATTTCCAGGTCACGGGTGGAATGCCGGGACGGATTGAGCGTGATGCGAACGGCGAGCCGACCGGAATCCTGCGCAGTTGCAGGCGCCTCGTCAAGATCCAGCCGAGGGAGAAGACTCCCACTGCCGACGACCGCCGCCAGCGCCTGAAGATGTTGCTCGCCGACTACAACTCAGTGGGCATCACCAGCATTTCGGAACGAGACTTGAGCGACGCCGGCATCGAGCTCTATCGGCGCCTGCGGGAGAACGGCGAGCTGACTTGCCGCGTCTACGTGATGTACAGCGTGGACGCCCAGTTGCCGTTGGACAAGATCGAGGAGCGCATCCTGTCGGCGGCGCGCAGCCCTCTACACCGATACGACAACATGCTCTGGGTGCGCGGCATCAAAACGTACCTGGACGGCGGCATGCTGACCGGCAGCGCCTACATGCTCCGGCCCTGGGGTATCAGCAAAGTCTATTCAATCGATGACCCGAACTATCGCGGGATGCGCTACATCGAGCCCGACAAGCTGTATCAGATCGCCCGCCTTGCCTTGAAGAACGAGTTGCAATTCACCGCGCATTCGGTAGGCGACGGCGCTGTTCAAGCTATGGTTGACGCCTACTCCCAGGTCAACAACGACTTCCCAGTCCGCCCGGCGCGGCCATGCATCACGCATGCAAACTTCATGACCGCCGAGGCCATCCGAAAAATGAAGTCGTTGGGAATCGTGCTTGATCTCCAACCTGTCTGGTTGTGGCTGGATGGCGGCACGCTGGGCGAACAGTTTGGCAACGACCGCCTGGCTTATTTCCAGCCTTATAAGAGTCTGTTCGAGAGCGGAATCGTCGTGGGAGGAGGCTCGGATCATATGCAGAAGATTGGGAGCTTGCGGTCGATCAATCCTTATAATCCCTTCCTTGCCATGTGGATTACGCTCACGCGGCAGCCGCGCTGGAGTGACCACCCGCTGCACCCGGAACAGCAGGCCATTCGCCTGTACACCATCAATAACGCGTATCTGATGTTTGAAGAAAAGCAGAGAGGGTCGCTCGAGAAGGGCAAGCTGGCCGACTTTATAGTCTTGGACCGAGATATTCTGACCTGCCCAGTGGACGAGGTCAGGAAAATCCAGGTCGAGCACACGTACCTTGGCGGCAGGCTCGTGTATGATCGCCACTCAAGCGGTCGCTTACGATGAAGATACTTTCATTGAGCGCGGTGGGGGTTTTGTGCCAGATTCAGAGCGAGTTTTCTGCTCATTCGAGTCCTGTGAAACCACATTAAACAGCGTCGTGCTAAGTCTTTATGTTCGAACCGGTTACAATTCATTGGAAGTTCGACCTACTGATTTCCGAGCAGTTGCTCTAGCCTGGTCATAAGCTATTGATTACGTGTGGTTTGCATTTTGCAGTGTCCAGGTTCGAAGCGGGAAAACAATCAGAAAGTAAGATCCCTTTGCAGAGCTAACTACTTTCATTGCTATGATTTGGTGAGCCGTGAGGGAATCGAACCCCCAACCTACTGATTAAGAGGCAGGCCGATCCTTTCCCACTCTTTACATCCTTTCCGATGGTTTTTATAGCCTTACACCAATTCTGGGATTCTGCTTTCGCTCAGAAGCTGAAACCTGTTTTGTTGTAGTTACGTAGGCTGCGAAGGAGGCTTTGCCACGGTTTTATTACGTTTCAAACCGAGGGTTGAGGTGCCCATTGCTCTCTAGGATTTATCGTTCACATCGATGCAGCACGAGCTACCTATGGTCCAGAAACTTCGGCAGCCTAGGAGATCGAAGCCGGAACACCAACCGCGGCAGAAGACTCGTGTAGGGCTCGAACGCGAAATCGCTCAAATCACGGAGCGGATTGGTGCCGTGTCCAAGATCGAATGCTTGCGGAACTCGCCCCGAACGCGGGCCTTCGCGTCGCAATGCGCGCTGGGCACATCGCGGCCGGGGACGCGTGCCCTGCTACGCTTTAGTCGTACTGCTTTCCATCGCTTTCACGAAGTTCGAGCTCAAACAGCCATCCATCTGAGTCTCGACAACTGGAACAAGGAAGCGTGGAACTTTGTGGAATTGAAGGGCGAGGATTCCACACTCGCGGCCGGAGAATCGATAAAGACTGAGGCAGAGTGGTCCCCCCTAGGGCGAGCAATTTATTCGATTTCAGTCGGACACGCTTTTGCCGACGTACAGCGCTCCGATGCGTGGGTCGGTTTTCAGACCTTGAGAGCAATCCGAGCAGGCACGAATTGGGACTGAGAAATCTTCGCCGCGAGCCCTGCACGCGTATCGCCCGCGGCCGGAAGTACCCTCCGGACGACGCTGCCACGCCATATAACGTCGGCCGTACCCGCAGGTTCGAGGGGAGGAAGCCATATTGTCTCGAACTTCATTTCGACTGGCGTATCGACTTTCAGGAGGCGCTCACCTCTAAACAACACGCCGGTGCGGCTGATGTTCTCCGTGCTGGCCTCGTACCAGTCAAGCTCGCCGCTCGTGCGGTAATGTAACGGTAGTTGGGTTGGGATGCGTTCGGCACGCTGAGTCACTGCATTTCTCCTTAGCTCCCTGGCCAGCGAGAACGCGCTTCTCTTAAGCGGCCATCATCATACCATCCCGCAGCAACAACGTCCACCTGCGAAGCAGGGACGATTCATAGTCGCCCCTACCGGAGCGGGGATGCCGCCGAGGGAGTAAATCAGATGCGTGCTGGGTACGTCGTAAGGGGGGTCTCTAAAGTGCGACGGAAGTAGAAGTGCCGGTTGCGGCGAAAACCGACGGCATCTCGGCCTGGGCAATGCTGATAAAGCATCGGACAACGGCGGGGTCAAATTGTTTATTGCTGGCGAGATCGAGCCGGCGCATAGCTTCCTCGAACGGCAGGCCCTGCCGATAGGGTCGAGACGATACCATGGCGTCAAAGGCGTCGATTACCGACACGATGCGTGCACCGATGGGGATTTCATCTTCCTTCAACTCACCTGGATAGCCCGTCCCATCATAGGCTTCGTGGTGATGCAAAATGAAGAAGCTCGTCCGCTCCAGGCCGGGAAAAAGGCGGACCACCGCCCAGCCATATTCAGGGTGCTTCTTCATGAGGGCGTACTCATCCGCAGTCAGGCGACCTGGCTTTTTGAGAATGGCGTCAGGCACTCCAATCTTGCCGATGTCGTGAAGCAGCGCGGCCACCTCGACATCCCTGAGAACGCCGTCTTCCAGTCCGAGCTCCTGGGCGACGCGTACACCCCATTCCGCCAGCCGGGTGCTGTGGTATCCGGTGTTGAGGTCTTTCAGATCCAGCAGCTGGTTGAAGGCACACACCAGCGAATTATGCATGGAGAACAATTGCTCTTCCAGCTCCTTTACGCGCAAAGTGTCCGGGGCCCACTCCACTACTCCGCTCGTCGAATTTGCGAACATGGAAAGTCCCTCGTTGGTCCGATCTTGCTGTGTTACTTACTGTACTGACGACACCGCCTGGTATAAGTCGATGCGACCATTGTTCAGCGCGGAAGAGATATATTTCGCGTGGGCCAGCGCCTGCGCAGCTGTTAACTGATTAGCAGATGGCACAACGCTTCGGATTAAGGCTGCCCCACCGGAGACGAACGGCGCGCTGAACGAAGTCCCCCATCCAGCGGCATAGGTCCCATAGGGGTAGGCGCTAATGATGCCCTCACCGGGAGCAGCCACCCACACCAGGTCCTGGCCATAGTTCGAGAATGAGGAGCGCTGGTCATGGTTGCTGGTCGAGGCCACTCCCATAACTAACGTCGTGTAAGCCGCGGGGTAGGCCTTCTCG
>Ga0209235_1002451_pt1 | contig 10319 bp, 9 predicted proteins | sample GraSoi013_1_20cm_4_FD_185817 | JGI IMG/M metagenome (GOLD analysis project Ga0209235, IMG submission 185817) | Grasslands soil microbial communities from the Angelo Coastal Reserve, California, USA - Sample 09_25_2013_1_20cm (SPAdes) (version 2) | ecosystem: Environmental > Terrestrial > Soil >...
ACAGCGTCGTTGTACCGGATGCGCATCTTCATGTTCTCCGTGTAGAGGTCGAAGAAGAACAGGCCCCATAGGGCCTCCTTGACGACCTGCAAGGCGCGCCTCCATCGGCTCACGCCGTCCCCCGATCCCAGCGGATGGTCGGCCGGCGCTAAACGTTTTCCTGCGCGGCCGGAGGCCTTTAGGGAGCGCCCGCATTTCCGTCGGCCGTGGCGGACCTCGACCCAGGCCTCATCGCGGTGCTCGTCGTCGCCGGCTTCTTTCTGGTCTGGTATTACGGGGCCTTCGTCTACACGCGTCGCCTCGCCCGCCGGATTGGAACGGAGCTCAAGCGGGCCGTCGTCGGCCTGGGCGGGACCTCGAAAATCCAATGGTTCGGGACGACAGCCTTCCGGATGAGGACGGAGGGAGCCAATCCGCCATTTCAGGAATTCTCTCTTACGGTGACCCTACGACCTCGAGAGATGCCAATCAACTGGGCGATCGGGACCGCTCAGGGCCGGCGAGATGCCGCGTTGGTCGAGGCTTCCCTCCGGAAGGATCCGCGGATCGGGTTCGAGCTCGTGGACCCGAAGACGCGCATCGGCCGGCGAAGGACTCGCTCGAAAGCTGATTGGTCGAAGGTCCCCGTCGGTGGGAGGGAACTCCTCCTGTCCTCGGACGACGAACGGGGCGCCCGTCGAATCCTGGAAAGCATCGACCCGAGCACGCTGGACCCGATCGCGGCTCTCCATGTGACCCCGGGGAAGCAGCCGGGCATCGCGGCCTCCGTGTCCGTGGCGCCGGGGGCTGCGTCTCGAGGAATCGCGGCGATCCGGGCGTTGGCGGAACGCCTCGCCGGCTAGTGGCAGCGTGTGCCCGCGAGGGGAGTCAACAGCCCTTCGAGAACTTCCGCCGTTCCCCGGTGCATGAACCGGAGATCGACGAGACGCTGTGTCTCGTCGCACCGGTACGTCACATGGAGGACGTGGTAGAGCTTCGTACCCAAGAGGCCGAAGTGAGCCGACCCGAGCGCATAAGCGGCCGAATGGCCTCCGATCTTGCACGTGCCGGGGCGGGACTCATCGAACTTCGGGGGCGCAATCGATCCACGCGAGGTTCGCACGGACAACTCGATCGCCCGCCTGGCTTGCACATCGACGAGGAGTCCCGCGGCCCGGCCTTCCTGGGCCCAACGGACGCCGTCGTATGCAATCGTGTAGTCCACATCCATCGGATGTCGACCGAGCCGGAGATCCCAGTTGTCCGGAAGGCGAATCACCACAAAATTTGAGGGACCCAAGACGAAGTGCGTCGCGGCGACAACATGATCCCGCGTCTCGGACCTCATGCAGCGCCCATCAATTCGGCGGCGAAGGGCGGGGTATACGTCATCATGTCCTCGGAGACGCGCCGGACCATGTCGACCCCCGTGACCTCGGACGAATACAGCGGAATGTACGACCGGACGAGCGGACCCAAGTCCCGGTACAAGACCTTCATGTACGCGGTCTGTTCGTGGTACTTGTTCGCGAGATACTCGCCCGCGCCGTCCTGAAGGGCGACCTCCGGGCGGAGCACCTCGTTCACGATGACTCCGCCGATCGGAATGTTGAATTTTTGAACCATGCCAATGAAACGACGGACGACGGCAATCGGGAGGGCCAGCGGCAGAGTGACGAAGAAAAACGCGGTCCGTTCGGGATCCACGAGCACGCCTTTGGCCTTCTCGAAGCGCTCGTTCATGGAGATGAGGTCGGCCATGAGCGGATCCTTCTTCACCTCGGCCATGACCTTCTCCTTTCGGAACGAGAGTTGGACGCGCATGCTCAGCGCCTCTTTGCGCGAATCGATCATGCGGGTGAGCCAGAGGCCGTAGATCTTGCTCAGCCCGATCAGGCGCACCGCGTTCGCGACCGCCGCGGTGTCGAAGATCACGCGATCGTACGCCTCGCCCTCTTTGAGGATGTAGTCGACCATCCGATCGAACATCGCGCTCTCCTCGAACGCGGGGTTCGTCGCGGCGATCTCGATGAACGGCCTCGCATCGAGGGGGATGTCGGCCCATTTCAGGAATTCCTTTACCCGGCCTCGGATCGAATTGCGATAGCGCTCCACGACCTCGGTCGTCTCGACCTCGACCGCGTGCACGTTCTTCGCGCCTCTCACTTCGATGACCTTGCCGCCGGACAGGCTCTGGCCGAACAGGCTCGACAGCGAGTGGACCGGGTTCAAGGAGGCGACCAGGACGCTCTCGCCTTGGGAAGCGCAGTGGTACGCGAGCCCCGCCGCCGCGACCGTCTTCCCGACGCCGCCCTTTCCGCCCGTAAAGATGTACCGCATCTTCGGTCGTTGCTCGAGGAGTTCGTGGAGGGTTGTCATGTCGGATCACCCTAGAGAGCGGGTCCGAACAGGAGGTCCTGAGACACCCGCTCGATCATGTCGAGGCCTCGCGGTTCCCGCGGGTACATCGGGAGCATCGCCACGACCTTGCCCGCGAACTTCGACTTGATCTCATCGAGGTACTTGCGCTGCATCCGCGCGCGGTTCCGAAGGAATTCGACCGCCTCGCCGCCTTTCGCCTCGGCGAGCTCTGCGGGATACACCTGGTTCACGATCAGCCCGGCCATCTGGAGGCCGAGGGCATCGAACATCTCGAGCGCACGTTCCGTGTCCAGGATCGCCATGCGCTCTGGGATTAGGACCATGAAGAACGCCGTCCGACGCTGGTCGACCATGAGGTCGGTGAACCGCGTGATCTTCGCCTGGATGTCCTGGAGTTCCTTGAGGACCTCGTCCTCGGAGACCTTCGTGCCCTTCAGGGTGGCGGCGACCGCCTCGTACTCCTGAGCCTTTTCTCGCGCCTCGGTGATTTTCCCGACCCATTTGCTCAGGATCTCCGCCATCGCGATCATCCGTACTCCGTGGCCGAACGGCGGCATGTCGAACACGTACAGGTCGTGGCCGCTCGTCGACACGAGGTCCGCCATCGCGTCGTATGTGGCGGACTCGTACATCGCCGGTTCGGCGGACGTCGAGTCGATGTATTCTTCGATCTCCGCGGGGAGCTCCGAGAGACCGTACATCGTGAGGATCTTCTGTTTGACCTCGCCCTGATAATCGGCCACACGTCGGTCCGCGTCGATCTCGACGACGTCCAGATTCGGGATGACGGAGACGAGCCCCTTCCCGAAGATGTCCCGGTCGAAGATGTCGCTGAGGCTCGCCTGCGGGTCCGTCGAGAAACAGAGGACATTCCGGTTCCGTTTCGAGGCCATGTAGTGGCTCAGGCCCGCGCTGCACGTCGTCTTGCCGAGGCCGCCTTTCCCGGCGAAGATCACAATCCCTTTGTCGCCTTTCGTCTCGAAATAGGAGGCCAGGCCCATGGATCCCCTCAGAAAACCTGATCGGTGAAATCCCGCTCCCGGAACACGCGCTGCTTCCAGCTCTTGATGTTCGGGACCGCATAGGGGAGGATCTTCAGCGAATAGTACGGCGGGATGACGGGCACGCCGAGCATGTCCCCGAGGGTGATGAACATGAAGAGATGCTCCAAGTACATCCGGGTGCGGAGCGCCGCCGTCACGTGGCCATGGGCCGCCATCCCGTATAGGACGCCCTTCATTCCCTCCTTCACTCTCGCGCCGCGGCCCTTCCGACCCTTCGGGTCGGCCGCCTCTTTCGAATCGGTCATCGCGCCTCGCTGTTCGGTTCCAGATGCGCGCTCTGTTAAAGAGCCTAGCGCATCAGGTTGATCACGTTTTCCTCTCGCCGCCGTCCGCGGCCGCCAGGACCTTCGTCCGAGCCTCGGTCAAACTGACCCGATAGCTCCGGAAGAGGCGGACCGCCATGGATAGTCCGACGAGGAAGAGGACGGCGCCGACGACAACGAAGACCGCATTGATGCCGAGCGCCACGAGGGCGTAGGCCTTCACGTTGATCGGCGGCCGGACGTTCCGGAGAATCCACCCAACCGGATCGGGATTAGGGCCTGGGAACGGTGTGCCCTGAAGATACTGCACTGCTGAGTTCGTGAAAGACCAAATCTGCCAAGCCAAGGCGGAAAGGGTCGTGACGACCATGAAGACGCCCGGGATGAGGGAGTATCTCGACGGGGCGCGGACCTTCGCCAGATGGATCGTGATCAACATGATGGCGAGTCCTGCAAGGAGCTGGTTCGCTCCACCGAAGTAGAGCCACAACGCCCACCAGCTGCCGGAGACCGCGAAGGCCCACGGAATCCCGAGGCCGACGACTGTCGAGACGTGCTTGTTACCGAAGACATGGAACCTCCCTTCGGACCATGTCTCCGCCGCAACGAGGCGGAAGAAGCGCGTGACGAGCGCCTGGACAGTTAGCGCGTAGATGACGAGGACCAATCCGAAGAAAGTCGTGAGGACTGGCTGGGTCAGCCCGCCGAGGAATGGAGTCGTCAATCGAGTGGCGCCGTCGACCCACGACGGATAATTGCCCGCACCGAATGAGCCCGGCGCGAGTACCATGTATGCAATGAGCGAGACGAGCGCCAGGAGGCCTTCTGATAGCATTGCTCCCCCGCCGACCGGCAGCGCGTCCGTCTCAATGTCAAGCTGCTTTGCGGAGGAGGAACTGCTCACGAGGCTATGCCAACCGGAGATCGCGCCGCACGCAATCGCGACGAACAGGATTGGCCAAAGGGGACCGAGATCCGAATTGAACCAGATCGGACCGGCGGGCATCTGGACCTGGATCTGCGTGAAGGGCGTCGCGAGGGCGCCAATCAAGAGCAGGATGATTGCCGCGTAGGCCGGGTAGAAGGCCAAGTAGTTCGTTGGCTGAATGAACGTCGGGGTTGGCAGCACTGCCGCGACGTACAGGATCAAAACCGCGACGCCGGCCCAGATGGGAATGTTCCATTCCCCGGCGGCTCCCACTTTGAAGGAGACCGGAAAGAGCACGCCCAAGTAGATGCTCAGGACAACGAGGGCAAGTCCGATTCCCGTCACCGCGAAGACGTTCATCTTGACGCGGTAAAGCAGTTGGCCGCAAAGCAGCCCGGCCACCAAGATGCCCAACGTCGCGACAAAAGTCCCCGGGTACCGGTTCCAGAATACCGCAATGAGGGCGATGAAAGCGGCCGAAATGATGATCAGGTAGAACAGGACGAAAGCCAAGAGATTGGTTCGACCGCGCGCCCCTGTGAACTCATACGTGATCGGCCCGAATGAGCGGCCCTCCTTCCTTACGGAGAGCATCATCGCGCCGTAGTCTTGCAGCCAACCAATGAAGAAGTTCCCGCCGATAATCCAGATCAGTGCGGGCAACCACCCGAATGTGATTCCGATGAAGGGACCCAAAATCGGGCCGAGGGCGGCCACACTTTTGAACTGGTAACCCCACAGCACATACCGACTCACGGGAAAGTATTCGACGCCGTCCATGTACATGTGCGCCGGCGTGGCCTTTTTCGCGTTGGACCGCCAAACGTTCCGGTCGATCCACTTTCCATAGCCCCAGTACGCGACTCCATACAGCCCGATCGTGACGACGACCCACAGAAACGGAGTTGACAGAATGTCGACCACGGTACCTCCTCCTGGCTCCCCGAACCCCATGCGAGGAGCTGCCACGGGTATTCTTGTCAGACCGCTTAAACGTCACGTTTACCGGTTCCCGGCGAACCCGCCCAGATTTCCTACCCGACACAGAAAAAGGCCCCGCTCACCGCCGCGGAAGGCACATAGGATGGTTCGCCTTTTCGGGAGCGTGGTGACGCGACCCCCGCGGGTCCAGCTTCTCGGCCTCCTCCCGGCGATCTTGAAGCCGTGCGGGCCGGCGTGCGCTCAGCCATTCACGAACCGGAACGTCGAGGCCCTCAGGGACGAAGAGTGGCATGAGACCCCGGCGTTCGTGCTCGAGAACGCGGATCGGGCGCATCGGATCGCGGAAGACCTGTTCCGGGATTTCGGGGACCGCGTCCGGATCGAGGTCGTCGGACTCGATTCGCCGAGAGGCGTGTGGCTCGGCCTCCGCCACCGCGTCGGCAAAGGGTTCGCGGTTATCGTGGACGGCCGCGATGTCTTTCGAGACCCCCGCGACTACGATCCGGTCAAGGGGGCCGTCTCGCGAGCGCTCTCGACCCGTCCGTTGCCGGCGTGACCTTGCCGGGCGTTACGCCGTTGATGCGGCGCCGGGCATGTCCGCTCGGAACAATACCGGCAGAGCCGCAAGCCAGAGAATCTCGAACACCAGGGAGACGATCGAGGGCAAGGTGGCGACAGAGCCGAACACTGCGAACGCCAGGACGACCGTCAAGCCGAGATTCTTGAACGACGAGAACGTGGTCACGGCTACCCGCTCCGCCCATGGGACGCGGAGCGCTCGCGTGAGCAGGAACACGACCCCGCCCAGGAGGAAGGTCCGCCCGAACGAAAAGAGGGCCAGGGACGCGATGAGCTCGGGATGGGCCAATAACGGTCCGCGCGTGGAGCCGGCCGTCGCCACGACGAGAAAGAAGAACGAGATGCTCACCGCACTGCCGCGAAAATCGACGGCTCGGGGGAACCGCCGGAGGAACCGGGACGCGACGAGAGGGATTCCGATCAACAGGACCGTCTGCAAGACGAGTTCCCCGAACGGCGCCGTTTGGTTCGTGAACACAAGGGTGATTGCCGGCACGAGACCCAGGCCGAGCACATACAGGAGCGCCAAGGCGATCACGGCCCGTCTTGTGTCTCCTTTCAGAATGGACGTGATGGGCACGACCGCAATCGCCGGTGGGACCGCCGCCATGAGCACCCAACCATTCCGGATCTGGGGATCTGGGCTCACAACGGCGAACGCGAGGATCAGGCCGCTCAGAATGACGTAGCTCATGACGAACGCTAGCAGGAACGGTCGCACCTCTTCCCGCGGGGAAATCCCGGGGATCGAGATCTCGGTCATCGCGAACGTCATCCCGAGGACGAGGGCGACCTGCGAGATTTCCTTGGAGTACGTGGGAAAGCCCCCGGTCGCGAAGCCGACCACCAAGCCCGAGGCGACCATCGTCGGGAAGCTGCGCCACGGGCGGAACACGCCGGCCGGAGACGGAGCCTCGTTGAAAAGCTTGCCGCATCACAGGGTCGCGAGGAAGGCCCCGACCATCGCGAGACCGATCGCAAACTGCTGGGGGAACGTGAGCCGCTCGTCCATCCAGAACCGCCGCACGAGGATCGCGACGATCGGGTATGCGGTCGTGAGCGGCACGACGATCGCGATCGGCCCGAGCCCGATGGCCAGGAAGATCGTGATCCCGGCGATGCTGAAGAGGAACAGGGACGGGATCGCCTCGCGGATCCCGGCCCGATCCCAAGAGCCGCTCTCGCGCAGGCCTTTCGAAGCGACGGCCAAGTAGACCGGGGTCGAAACGAGAACGTAAATCCCGGCATTCCCCGCGAAGCCCAGTGCGTCGATCGACATGCGTTCCAGGATCCCCCACGCTCCCCACAGGACGATCGCGAGTAGCATCGGGGCGAGCCAGGCTCTGCCGACCGCGGCTTCGCCCGGGTGGTCGTGGAGTCCGAGGACGACCGCACCGATCAACAGGAAGGCGATCGCGACGAGCTGCAACGGGACGAGAGAGACGCCGAGGATGACGACGGCCGCTGCGATCGTGATGACGGGGTACGCCGCGGTGAATCCGCTGACGACGCTCGCGGTCCCGGACTCCATCGCGCGGAACCAGAAGATCGTCCCGAAACACCCGCAGACCGCGCTCGCGATCGCCAGGGCCATGCCGATCGGCGTCAGGCGCCCCCAGCCGGATCCGAGGAAAAACCAGGCGGCGTAGATCGGCGCGCTAGCAACCGCGTACAGGACGAGCATGCGAGCTGACCCGAGCCGGACTGTCGGCTCCTTGGACAGGCCCTCGCCCACGCCGTAGCAGACGACCGTGAGCAGGGCGCAGACGAGCCAGAGCTCCATCTCTCGCCTCGCTTCGTTGACTGCCGGGTTCTTCTTCCTCGTCCATCGTTTCGCAGACTCCTTCGGGCCGGTGGCCCGCGTCCGCGTGGCGTGACCCTACTCCGAGGTTTTATAAAACCGTTCCGGGCTGAAGGCTCTCACTCAGAGAGAGAAAATCATACGCGATCTGCAGTCGCTATGCAGGGCCGCGTTATAATCCAATTTCGATTTTGATTTCCGAATGATGGACAATAAGCGCCAATCGAGAAAGATTCCACGGGGCTCCGCTCCATCTCTCTGGCAACCTATTTAATGCCTGTCGGACATCCCTTTTATGGAGTAGGGCCAAAGGATTTCTTGAGGCCTGTGCCAAATGCGGGAGGAGTTCCGACGAAGTCCGGACACTACGCCGTCGTTTGTGGATTGGTGGCCGCTGTCCTTATGTTGCAAATCGCGGTCGGCGGATATCCCGTTGCATTTGAAATCAATGCGAAGGCCGCGCCTCCTCCTCCGGTCCTAAACATCGGATTCCTGCAGACGATCGACAGTCTGAACCCATACATCGGACTCAATGATGCGTCATACCTCCTCTACGGGCTGATTTATGACTATCCGTATGCCTTTGATCAAGACGGGAACTACGTTCCGAACATCATCACCGATGCCACACACGACAGTTCCCTCATGAACTGGACATACACGGTACGGCAGGGCGTGTATTGGTCGGATAATACCCTGTTGACCGCAGAAGACGTCGCCTTCACATGGAATTATGACAGCCAGAACCTGTTTCACCTTTGGGCTTACGAGCCGTACTTCAACCAAGTCGTTCAATGCACGGGCACAAACAAGGGCCATTGTGGGGCGGTCATCTCTTCCACCGATCCGTGGAAGGTCACGGTGTACTTCAGGATCCCATTCGTCTCAGGCCAAGACTTGTTCGCGCCCATCGTCCAGAAGGCCCAGTGGAGCCCCATCAACCCGCAGGCGGCGGAGTACAGCTACACGAATCCGAACCCGATCGGCACCGGCCCGTTCGTCGCAGACCCCAACATCTACTCGCAGTGGCTGCAGAATGGCGCCGTCCCCTTGCACCTCCTCAGGAACCCGAGATACCACCCGGTTGGAAATCATGTGGGTCTGGTGAACATCACCGACATTTACCTCCGGGTGTACAGCGACCCCACCCCTCTCGCGCTGGCCGTCCTGAATGGCGATATCCAGCTGGCCCAAATGACCACCGCGGGGATCTTGACTGTCGAGAACCAGCCGCACATCCTGACGCAAAAGTATCTCCAAGCGATTCAGGAATGGAACGAAATCGGCATCAGCCAGGTCGACAAGAAAAATGTGAATGGCGGACTGAACAATGCGCGCTTCGACGTGAATGTGCGCCGCGCCATGGCCCACGCGACGAACAAGGACTACATCCTCAAGACGATCTACCGAGGGCAAGGGGTTCGGGGAGACACGTTGGTCTCGCCGATCACACCGGACTGGTGGTACGACCCCGTTGCGGGGGGCGACAATATTTCCTTCAACCTCAACACGGCGAACGCAATCCTCGATGCCGCCGGGTACACCGCGCACTATACGGGCCAAGACGGCGTGACACAGTATCGTGCGGCCGCCAGCGATATCCCCGTGAGCTTTCAGACGTCATGCTACCAGTGCGTCAGTCCGACCAACGTGACAAAGACGATCACCGCGGGGACGCACCTTAACTTCACCCTGGCCGTCCGGCCGAAAGACGGGTTCCCCGAGGAGAACCGGGTCGCCGACTATATCCAGGATCAGTGGAAGCAGATCGGGATCGAAATTACCGTCAAGAGGGAGCCGAGCGAGGATGCGCTGAGCACCGATGTCTACGGCGGAAAGGTGGAAACCTACATCTGGTATTGGTCTGCGGACCCCGACCCGAACTATATCCTCTCCATGCAATCGTCATGGACCCTGGATGGATGGAGCGACAACTGGTGGAACAACGCGACATACAACTATTACTACCTCAAGCAGCTTTCAGACCAGAACCCCGCCACCCGCGCGGCCGACGTGCAGGCCGCTCAGAAAATTGAGTATGAGTCCGCGGTCTACATCATCTACATCTTCCCGTACGGCCAGTGGGCCATGCGAACGGACCTTTGGCAGGGATGGGGCGACTGGACCGCGCACCCGTACCGTCAGATGAATGCGTACTGGGGTGCAAACCCGCTCTGGTTCGACCTGAACTGCCCTAGCTGCGTCGCGCCCCCGACGAACCAGCCGCCGACTCCGCCCGTCATCACAGGGTCTCGATATCCCAGCACCTACACGGGCGTGAACCTCACCTTGTCGGCGACCTCCTCGGACGCCGAGGCATCGGATCAGCTGAACTGGACCTGGACGTGGGGAGACGGCAATTCGACCGTCACCCATGGAAC
>Ga0209235_1002452_pt1 | contig 10318 bp, 8 predicted proteins | sample GraSoi013_1_20cm_4_FD_185817 | JGI IMG/M metagenome (GOLD analysis project Ga0209235, IMG submission 185817) | Grasslands soil microbial communities from the Angelo Coastal Reserve, California, USA - Sample 09_25_2013_1_20cm (SPAdes) (version 2) | ecosystem: Environmental > Terrestrial > Soil >...
GCTGTAGTCCGCATAGTAATCGCCGATGTCAATGCGTTTGCGGTCAGGCGGAAAGGAACGGATCTCGTATCGTCCGCCGCCGTTCACTTCGACGAGTAGGTCGGCAAGGGCTTTGAGGCCGATCACGCGCTCGCATCCCAGGTTGAACACTTCGCCGTTGGCCTCCTTGCTGGCCGCTGCCAGGAGGAAAGCGTCCACCACGTCGTCCACGTATGTGAAATCGCGCAACTGCTCCCCGCCCCACACCTCGAAGCTTTTACCCTCGAGCAGCAGGCGAACCCACACGCCCAGAAAAGTCTGCCGCGCGTCCTTGATCCGCATCCGTGGCCCAATGGTGTTCGTCAGCCGCAACGCGCAGGCGCGCAACTCATACACGTTGTTGTACAGGATGTGGTACCACTCGCCAGCCATTTTGTTGATGCCGTTGACGTCAACCGGCCGCAGCAGATGCTTTTCGTCCACCGGCAGATAGTCCGGCTTACCGTAAATCTGGCGGGTGCTGGCAAAGACGACTTTGATGCGGGGATTATAGCGCCGGCAAGCTTCCAGGATGGACAGCTGGGCTCGACAGTTGATCTCCAGATCAGTACCGGGATCCTCCATCGAGTCCATGTGGCTGGTCTGCCCTGCCAAGTTGAACAGGTAATCTTGCCCCTGGACCAGGTACCGCATGCTGTGCTGGTCCCGCACATCGGAGATGTTGACCTGCACTTGGTCCTCGAGACCAGCGATGTTGAACAGGTTGCCACCGTATTCGGGGATCAAGCTGTCAACCAGAGTCACGCGGGCACCGAGGTCCACCAACCGTCGCGCCAGGTTTGAGCCGATGAAGCCGAGCCCACCCGTGATGAGAACTTTTCGGCCTGTGAAAGCTTCACCCTTCATGGTTTAGTCAAACCTTCGCAGCCGGTCGGAATGGAATGCAGCACGGAAATAAAGATTATGCCGCTCCGGGTATTTCGTTTCGAGGGTGCCGACGAAAGGGAAAAACTCCCTTAGTAGGTTCTTCAATTCCTCCGCGGAGCAGAACTCGTGCTGGTGATCTGGATGACTCTTACCAGAGTCACGAGCGACAATTGTATGGCCGTTCAGGACTCCATAAGGCGTTTTCATCGCTTTGACGCACTTTTGCAAGACTTGCCGAATTTCATCCAACGAAAAGTGCTCGATCGCCCCATCCCAGGTAATGACGTCATAGTCGGCGCCGGGAAACTCGTGAGCGATCAAATCCTGTTGTACGTAGCGGATCTTGGCATGAGTATGCCACTTGCGCGCGTGGGCGATAGCTGTTGGATCCCGATCCAGAGCGTCTATCTGCGACGCCGTACCGGAATAGAAATAATAGGGATAAAAGCCGTCGCCGCAACACAGATCAAGCACGCGACAGTCTTGAAACATCACCTCCCGAGAGAACACGCCCCGCTCAACCCAGAAGGGCACGCGCAATTCCGCCCACCGGTACAGATCAGCCCGGTGATCGAACCACTCGGGCCGCGCATCAACCCCTTCCCAAAGACGAGATGTGTGATAGGCATAGTACCGCCGCAGGTACGATTCAGCAAAACACATCACAGGTTCATTAAATGCCAGGTCCCTGATGAACACCCTCAATAAATTGAAAAGTGTACGAGAGCATGCCAACAGGGAGGGGAAAAATGAACGAGAACAGCGAACGGCATAGACCAGCCCGGGAACTTGCCGCAGGAGATTCTTCACCACTCCTCGTGAGCGTCCCTGGTCTTCATTGCCCGGATGCATACTCCCCTCATAGAGGCCAGCCATACCCTTTTCTCTTATTTGAGTCGGAAAGGGAAAAGAGCTTTGGCCTTCTCGAACACTGATTGGCGTCGACTGCCTAGTCGCCTGATCGCCCGGAGCGCCTCCGACAGCATGAACCGCGACGTGTCGTTCTGACCAAACCGCTTTTCGTATTCCACGGCGAGATCGCCGGCAAAGCCGAGCTGTGCGTCGAGGCAAGCGAAGACCCAGAGCACCACGTAGTCCCGCTTGCTGAAGTCACCCTGGGCCAGCCACGACAGGGTCCGCAGGTATCGCGCATTGACCCACCCGGGGCTGATTTTAATCGAGGTGGCCGCCTGATCAAAAGCGGCATCCGGCTCCATGGACTTGAGCCGCCTCAGCGTCGAGCTTCTCATTTTGACCGTCCCCTGCACCTCCAGATTGGAGAGCCAGAACCCGCTCTTCAGGAGCTGTTTGTGCGCGTCGACGAAGAGGTCTTCCCCCACATACGCGTCGATCAGGCCGGGTTCCAGGTCCAGCGCGAGGACTCGTGCCCGCCGGTCCGGCTTGAGGCTCTCGAACAGCCGCAGGTCCGTGCCCTGGGAGTCAGTCTTCAACCAATCGACGCCGGGCAAGGCCAGGCGGTCGAGGACCGCATCCAGAGTCGTCGCACGGACGCCTGCCTCCCGTTCCACGATGAAGAGATCGGCAAAGAGATATTCGCCGAGCGACGCGGCATCCGGCTTGAGCGTGCTGGAGCAGGTAGGCGATTTGGTGAAATAGAAGTGCGCGTGAGATCGCCCCGCATCCCCCGTCACCGCCTCGTTGACGATGACTGCTTGATGGTACGGATGGTCCGTCCGAGTCTGCATCTCTCGCAGGTCCGGGTCGAACCCCACGTAGACGGAGTGCGGGGCAATCGGTTGCCAGACCTCTGGCGGCGCGACCGCCGCGCCGATGTCGAACAAGACGGGACGGCGATCCAGTTTTGACAGCAACAGCTCGAAGGCGGCGCCCAGCATCTTTCCTTCCCCCGTGGACATCGACTCAGGCAATCCTGCAGACGTACGTTTGCGCCGTAATAGTTTCGCACATCACCTCACTCAAATACTCGTGCGGGATGTTTTTCACGACTTCTCGGAGCCTTAGTCCGTGCTCGTCAAGAAGCGTCCGAAATTCGTCAGCGTTGAACACGATTTCCACAACCGCGCGTCCATAGGCGAACTTCTTCAGGATCGTTGTCGACCGTTTCGTGACGATCGGTACCGTATGGAAGATACACCACTTTCGCGCGACACGACGGCTCTCTTGAATTGCCGTTCGATACCCCAGCAGGTGCATTAGGACTGTCCCGGACAGCAGGATGTCGCAGGTGCCATCCCGCAACGGCAGCGCCGTGGCGTCTCCCACCACGAACGGCTGCCCCGAATAGCGCCGCTTCGCCAGGGCGATCATAGCCGGTGAATAATCCACCCCGATATACCGGAAGGGCCGGTTCCAGAGGTGGGCCAGCACTTCAGATTTCCAGGCGCTCCCGCAACCCACTTCAACAATCAACGGGTCCTTCGCATCCGTCAGCCGGACCGCTTCGACCAGCGCGGCAAAGTCTTCCCTCGGCCGGCCCTCGCGCATCTGCCGCACGAGCGGGACGAACGCGGAATCCTGCCGCTCAGCAACCAGTGGGTCCTGCCATCCGCGTAGCAGCTCCAGCTGGACGTCACCGCATATAATCTCGCAACCGTACGAGGTCGGGGCGCTGCAACCCAGATAGAGGTACTTTCCCAGCCAGCCCTGCAAGGCCCGGCGCATCCCGACGGGCAACACCTTCCCGGCAACTGACTTCAGCATCGGGCTAAACGTGTTTGCGGACAATGTCGGCCAGCTCCTTCATGCGCTGCTGGTACGTGTGGTCCCGGAGCGTCCGTTCCTGACCGGCCAGGGCGACAGCTCTCCGCTCCCCGTCGTGTTCCAGGTAATACGTAATCAACTCCGCGCATTCCTGCGGCGTGCGATACGCAACGACTTCCTTCCCCACCTCAAACATCTCGCACAGGTTTTCTTTCCAGTCGGTCACGAGCAGCGTGCCGACGCCCGTCGCTTCGAACAGGCGCATGTTGTTGGCGAAACGGCCGGAGATATCAATATGGCGGTTCAGGCTGATCGCGGATTCGGCCAGAATGCGGTACATCTGCAGCCCCCAGGCCTCACCGTGATAGGATTTGCGAATCACCGAGTCCACCGGCAAGCCGTCCGTGCCATACCCCCAGAAGTCCACGGGGACCTGGCCGGCGACATGCTCGAGCAGCCTATTCCCATTCGAGTGGCGATCGGTGTAGGCACCGACAAACGCGACCTGCGGCCGGACCTGCACCGGCCCCAACATATTCAGCACGCGAGGCTCGAAGGCAAGGCGCAAATACTCGCTCTTTATGCCTTGCTTCCTGTATTGCTCGACATAGTGTGGAAAGGACGTCAGAATCAGATCGTAGGCCCCGTAGTCCAGGTCCTCGCGGAGGGCGTAGGCGGTCTGCCCGACGACCAACCGCCCCTTTTTCCTGATGGCCCGCAAACACTCCTCATCCGTCAGGTTCAAATCCTGCACATACACGATGTCCGGTTGCAATCTCTCCACCTGTGCCTTCAGCACGGCCATCTGCCAGCTCTTCATCTTGCCCAGCCGCCCGTACAGCGGACAGGCCATCCACAAACGCCAAGCGTACTCTCTCGTCCACTGGCGTTGAAGCGAATCGCAGTTGGCGATCACCTCGTGCGCCTCGTGCCCCAAACTTCGCAAATGGGACGAATAAAAGTCGGCCGTCCCGAAAACTTGCTCCATCAGGACGCGCCACTGGTCGGCATAGGGAAGGGATGAAAGACCGGGATGCCGCGCGTAACAGGCGCGCAGGAAAGCGGGGTAGTACGTGTCGATGATCAGGAACTTCACGGCAATGCGCGCCTGCCTGGAGGAAGAGTGATGCCAATGCCAGCACCGGGATAGAAGTGATCCTTGGGCTTTTCTCTCCAGAAATAAAAGGGTCGGCCCATGCCTTCGGAAAAACGCCTGAGCGCATCAGTGGCATGCGCGTTATCGCTGAGCAAAACACCTCCTGTTGACAGACACCGGTGGATAACCTGGTATTCGCCGAACTCATGTTCAGGGTCTTGTGCGTCGTCATGGATGAAAAGATCGACACGTTCTTGTTCAGCAATTCGAGGCAACGCGACGTCACTGTCTTCGATCACGAGTGTGAACCGGTCATGGAACCGTGAAGGAACAAGCCAACCGGAAGATGGAAGCAAATCTATTCCGATCAAGCGGCCGTCAGCACCCTCCGCCCGGTTCCGTTCGAGCGCTCTCAGAAGCACAGACGAGCCGAGCCCATCATGCACGCCCGCCTCGATGATTAGTTTCGGTTTCAAGGCCCGTACCACGCAATACCAGCCGGCTCGGCGACCATATAACGCAGTTTGCTTCTTATGCGGCAGCATTCGAAGGGTGCGGTTCAATTCATCACGGAATGCCGTATCTTGTTCCAATTCCTGGATGAATGCACCAGCCGATTCCACGCCTATTCCCAGCACCAAAGACATAAACTCGGAAAGTTCATCAAGATTCGCAATGGCGTATGTGAAGTTGTCAAGCTCCGGGTCCAGCAATATAAAATCAAGCGTATGAAGGGGATGCCTCCACACCATAGACCAACGGGGATTATAACTTCTTATGATGTCCATCCTTCTGCTTACAACCTGGATACCCCTTGAAATTGATCCCGCGAATCCCACGCGTCGACGGACTGCCTCCGCCCTCCGAAAAAAATTCACAAGTTTCGTGTAGATAGACTCAACGTTCATGCGCACCTCTTAAACGAGACGGGCAGAGCAACAGACACACGGTTGTATGTTTGTTGTCATTGCAAGACGTCATGAAAGCAACTTGCCGACGATACCGACCAATTCCTGCATCCGCTGATAGTAGGTATGGTCGCGAAGCGTCCGCGCCTGCCCTGCACGGGCAACGGCCTGCCGCTCTTCGTCGTGCGTCAGGTAGTATCGGATCAATTCAGCGCATTCTTCGGGCGTGCGATAGGCAAGCACCTCTTTGCCCGGCACGAACATCTCGCCGAGATTGTTCTTCCAGTCGGTGAGAAGGAGGGCGCCGACCCCGGTCGCTTCGAACAGACGCATGTTGTTGGCATAGGGAAGCACATCGCCGTGATGATTGAGCGTGATCCTGGAACGGTTCAATACGTCGTACATGTCCCGCCCCCACACCTGGCCCCTATAGTGCTTGCGAAGGGGCGACCGCGACGGGAGGTGGTCAATGGCAGGCGCCCAGATGTTCAGCGCATGCGGCCGATCCAGTCGCCCGCAGAGGGCCTCCAAAAAGGTTCGCCTGCTGCTATGCACGCCCTGGAAGCTGCCGATGAAGGTGACGGCGAAGGTGTGCGTTTTCGCAGACAGGCTAGACAATACTTTTGGCTCAAAGCCCATCCGGTTCAGTTCGGCAGGAATACTGTTGTGTTGAAAAAATTCGACCGTGGGAGGGAACGAGGAAATGACCAGATCGTAACAGCCGTATTCCTGGGCCTTTCCGAGTGGCATTGCCGCGTGCTGCCCGACGAGCAGCCGGACATAGGGCTTCATCTCGCGAAGAAAGGCGCTGCTGATCTGCAGCATGTCGTGATTGATCAGCACGTCAGGCCGGTACTGTTTGATCTGCCTCGACAGAATGTCGTAGAACCACGCGGGCGGCCGACGATCCAACGCGCGCAGCGCCGGCAGGAAGAGCGGCTTGAGGTGCCAGAGCGGGGTCCGAGCGGCCAGACGCCGCGCGTGCCGCAATGCGCCGCGCACCCGCTCGCCCACCCCAGCCGGCCCCTCGGGTCCGATCCCCTGATGACGCACCCATGCCTTCTGCATGAACTCATTGTTGGCGTGGATGTCATACGCCTCCTGCCCCAGTTTCTGCAGGTTGCTGGAATAGAAATCCGCCACCCCGAACAGGCTTTCGTTACGCACCCGTAGCTGTTCCTCGTAGGGCTGCTTTTCCAGCCCTGCATGCTGGGTGTAGAGCCAGCCAAGAAATTCAGGATAGTCGGTGTTAAGAATCAGGAACTTCACGCTCAACTCCTGAGACCAACAAGCCGGTAGAGCGTCCAGTTGGATGTTGCAAGAAGCGGGGTTAATACTAATTTACTCTTATATATCGCATAAGGCCCGGTAAACGAGGACCCGAGCAGCACGATACAGCGCCCTTCGTTTATCTGGTCCACAAGCACTCGATCTTGGATACTGGTGACAAAGGAATGAAACTCTTTACTCCAAATATTGTAAAACATGGCGTTGGGATACATGCGCTGCAATGCATCCCCGTATCGGTTTCCCGACAGACTATTACCGAATGCGAGCGCATATTCAATGCGGGGAGACCGATAGTATCCGACCTGCAAACATCCATCCTTCTTTTTCGCCTCATGGAGCAGGCCCCTGGTTTCCAAATGATGCGCTGCAGCATCCTTGGCCCAGGCCGCCAGATGGACGCCATTAAGACTCAGACCAACCGCCAGAACCCCGATTATGAGAACAGCGTGGGTCAAAGCGTATCGGTGATCTGTTTTGTGGAGGAACACTAATGCGGCATTCAGTAAGCCTGTGAAGACCATGGCCGGCAGCATGTAGTGGAGGCCGGGATGCTTTGCTGTGATGGCAATCTGAACGGCAATGATTAAGCACCCGATCCATAGCAGGTTGAGAATTTTGATTTGAGCTTCGGCGTTGTCTTGCGATAACAGGCGCTTGATGCCGAAAAACGCCAACAAATAGAATCCCAGAGAGATGAACAGAAAGGGCTCACCCGAGTAGAGTATTGCCAAGTTATCCATTACGGTATCGAATTCCGGGAACCCGTACATGCTGCTGCCGTATTGCCCTTGATGAACCAGAATAGATCCGAACCAGACCGCCATGCCGGGGTAGGATGCGAGAATCGGCAAGGTAAAGACAAAGAACGCCGCAAGACAGCTACACACCGCCAATAGCCTAATACTTCGCCCCTTCAGGAGGAACACAACGCCCAGCAGCGGGAAAAAGGTGACTTTGGTCGCCATACCAAAGCCGAGGACCATTCCAGTCAGGATTGCGTTTCTCGCCATGCCTGATCCCGGGGAATGCAAAGGTTGAGAAAATACTCCTGGAATCAAAATTAGAATAAGGACCAGAACCGACAAGACCAAAAGAAGCTCGGGAGAGACTCGCGTCAGCGCAAGCTCAATCTGTAAGAACGAGAACATCGTCAGCTGAAGCGTTATCGCCGGCAGCACCATGTTGGAAAAGCGAAGGACCCGCAGCCCACCCCAAACCAGCGTCCCAGCAACAAATAGGTTCAGAATCGCGTTGATCGTCACAAGGTAAGCTTCTGGGTTGCTCAACACAGAATCGTCCAATGAGACACAAGGTCCCACAGCACAACTTAAAAGCCATTTCCCCAATATGACGATCGCACCGAAAATTTGAAGAGTCGTGCCCGGATGATCGGTATGGCTTGGAGGCTGTATGTTGAGGAGATTCAAGGAATTGAGGAGATACACATACTCGGGGTCAAAGGTGCCGCTTAGGTAGTAGGAACCCGCGATTGCATGGAGGAAAATCGAGGAAAGGAACAAACCGGCCGGGATAACAGCCAAGAGGAGTATCTGCGCAAGCGGGACCGGTTTCATCTAATGAACGTCCCGAGGTAGCGCCAGGCAGTGGTAGACTCTTTGAACGTCACGGAGCGGATCGAGTCGCGTCCCGTTCATTTCATAGAGGTCGTACGCCGCCGCGTACAACTCCTGGCGTCCGGCCCAGCCGACTTCATCGTGAAATTCTATGATGGCCACGGGTCGGGCTTCACGCAAAAGTCGCCGCATGCCAGCCAGCACCTGCGCCTCTGCCCCCTCGACATCGATCTTCACCAGATGAAGCCGGGACCCGGAGGGGAAATAGTCGTCCAACGCTATCGCCGGCACTTCGAACTCGGGATCAGTCCGTATCCCCTCCACATCATGTCCGACGATATTCCATTCGTGCGAACTATGTTGCCGCCCAGGAAACAGCCATACTCGATCACGCGAACCATCGGAAACGGCGAAGTGTTCAACCCGCACTTGGTTGCCACAGCCGTTTGCTCGAATATTTTCCCTCAACAATTGGACATTCTCGGGATGTGCTTCAAAAGCGACCACGAGACCGGCAGAACCGACCAGTTTTGCAAACAATTCGGTAATGACTCCAACATGCGCGCCTACATCGGCACAGGCCCACCCAGGTTGCACCAATCGCTGAATGGCGCTGCACATGTCCAGTTCATAGGGGGTGCACTTGTTCAGCCACCGTTGAACGCCCCGAGCCGCTCCGGTCTTCTTCAGCTCATTCTTGAAAGGCGCGGGAAGAATGCGCCGAAATATTCCTATAGTCCCACTTAAGATCCGACCGGCCAGCTTGGGCCATATTCCAGGGTTCACAGAATGTCCCTCTCCGTCATCGAAAATGCCTGTGCAGGTTCCCGAAAAAGCCTTCGGGGGATAAATAGTCTTCCCATAGCTTCCGGCATTCCCGTTGGAGATCCAGAAACTGCCGGTTCGTGAGCGAGTCGTGAAATGCCGCGACTATTTCGCCCACGCGGCTCACCTCCTTTTCGTCCACCCAGACACAATATTCCTTCCAGTTGATTTCCGAGTGAAACGGCAGCACACAGTCGGTATCCACGAACACCGGAATGCGGCCGCAACAAAGCGTCTCGTAAAGGCGGTAGGAGAAATTCCCGCCGCCTCTCGCACAGAGGACGTAATCGCTTCCCACCGTGTTCTGCACGTATTCCTGCCGGATCTGCTGCATCTTTTGAACATCGACGCTTCCCTCAGAGAGCAGCGCCCCTCCAAGAAAATGCTCTCGCATCTTGAAGTTGGCATCAATGACCGGGCTCGCTGCCAGAATGCGCAAGACCGTCGTGCGAATGGACCCATCCGTTTTCCTCAAGCCGAGCGCGGTCAGAAGCCTCTTCGCTCCGCCTCGTACTGCCTGCTTCAACCTCCCACGGAGAGTCCGCGAGCTAGTGCGGAACGAAGGTGCATAACCACAGAAGCCGACGACGGCTCTCTCCCCCTTGGACCGCAGAGGCAATTGTCCGCCCAGATATCTTGTCACAAAATCTTCGCTCCAGGCCGGCATCGCGAACTCATTGCGCCTTCTGCGGGAGCGATACAAAGAGGTGCGGAACACAACTGTGTTCCTGTATCTGATCGCCTCATCTGAATCGCTCCAAAAGAAAATCACCGTCGGCTTGCGTGCGCGGCGGGCCAGTTCCAGAAACTGCTCGGCCCGCTTGACTGCCGGCGTGTCGCCGAGGACCTGCTCCCAGGCGCCCGGAAACACCGCAACATCCGCTTTCTCCAACGTCGTCATCTCAAAAAGACGGCTCCCCACTTCCACATAACGATCGTACCGCCCGCTGGATGGATCGCCAGGGTCTTCCGGATTCTTTCCCCAGAAAGGATAAAGCATAGCAACATGCTTCCTCCCTCCGGGCAGATAGGCGCGG
>Ga0209235_1002454_pt1 | contig 10314 bp, 9 predicted proteins | sample GraSoi013_1_20cm_4_FD_185817 | JGI IMG/M metagenome (GOLD analysis project Ga0209235, IMG submission 185817) | Grasslands soil microbial communities from the Angelo Coastal Reserve, California, USA - Sample 09_25_2013_1_20cm (SPAdes) (version 2) | ecosystem: Environmental > Terrestrial > Soil >...
CACCCGTCCAGGTGAACGGGGACCCGGCGAACAGCAACGTCATGCCCTGGGCCGTCGCGGGAGCTCCGGGGATCCTCGACATCGCCTTCTATGGGACCGACATCCGCGGCGATCCGAACACCTTCCCTTCCTGGCTCGACAACCGGGTGGCGGCGACCGGCATCAAATGGTTCGTGTACTTCGTCCAGGTCCAATCTGCGACGAGCGGCTCGCCAACGATCTACCAGGTGAAGGCGAGTGAGCATCCTACCGATTACGGCCAAATCTGCACGGGCGGCCTCGGCTGCTCGGTGAGTGGCGGAGATCGGACCCTCGCGGACTTCTTCACCCTGGCAATCGACCACGACGGCGCCGCCCGCATCGTCATGAACGACCTCACGAATCAACACCACGGAGCAGCTCTGTTCGCGCTGACGCAAGTCGCAGGGCCCTCGGCCTACGGCACGACGCTCAAGAACAAGTCCCCGAATCCCACGAATGGGGTCATCGACGCGTCGGGCGACGCCCAAGTTCCTCATTACGCGCCGCTCGGGGCGGGATCGAATCAGCCGGCCCTCGACTTGCTCTCCATCAAGGTGTCGCAACCCGACCTTTCGCACTTGACCGTGACGTTGAAACTAAAGAGCCTCGCATCTCTTTTGCCCCCCACCGGAGCCGACGGCGTGATCTGGCTGACCCGTTGGCAGTTCCTCTCAACCGGCGACGATGGCGAAGAGAGCTACCGAATCTTCTACGTCGGTGCCGACTCCCTTGCCGGCCAAGCCCCAAGCTACTTCGCGGGAACCGGGACATCCGCCAGCGACCTCGACGTCCAAGGGACGGGCTGCGTGACCAACACCCCGCGGAATTGCAAGATCGTCGTGTACCCGGAGGAGTCACCCGCGACGGGGACGATCAACTCCGCAACGGGCACCCTTACGGTCACGGCATCCCTCGCGGACCTCGGCAGCCCGATCCAGGGCGACACGCTGTTCAGCGTGACGGCGTTGACCTTTGGCTACATCACGGGCGACCCCATCATGATGGATGCCGACGCGACGCGAGCCTTCGATTACCTGCTCGGGGCGACTACCCTTCCAACGAACTGCCCCGCAGGAACGACGTGCAAGGTGACCGGTGGCGGATACATCTATGTGGACCCTCAACAGGATCGCGGTAGCTTTAACATCGAACTGACCGTCGACTCCTCCGGAAGGACCCGTGGGAAGATTAGCTACCGAGACCCGGCGGCCGCGTTGGCCTTCCGAACGCTGCGGATAACCTCTGTCCGACTCGATGGAAACACCGCAACGATCAAGGGCACCGGTAGCGCAAACGGAATGGAGACCGGCTTCGTCGTCAAGGTCGAAGACAAGGCCGAACCGGGTGTTGGACAGGATACGTTCTCCATACAACTCGAGACGGGATATTCGAAGTCAGGAGTGCTCCAGGGCGGCAACATTCAGATCCACTGACAACCTCCCTCCCAGCCGGTGCGAATCAAGAGGGTCGCTCAAAGTCTAGCGCTCGCTCGCCCGGAAGCTCCTCGCCCCGACGTCACGTGAGCAGGCTCGCCTTCCGGATCTCGATCTTCGTCCGCGGGCGGTCTTTGTCATCCTTCGGCGCGCGGCTGATCGCGTCGACGACTTCCATCCCGCCCACGACGCGGCCGAACACGGGATGCTTCCGATCCAGCCTGAGGTTGTCGACGACGTTGATGAAGAACTGGCTCCCGCCCGTGTTCGGACCCGCGTTCGCCATCGAGATCGTGCCCCGCCCGTTGCGGTTATTTGGCGGGAGCTCGTCTTTGATCGAGTACCCCGGACCTCCCATCCCCGTGCCCTCGGGGTCTCCGCCTTGAATCATGAAGTTCGGAATCACGCGATGGAAGATTGTTCCATCGTAGAAGCCCTGCCCGACGAGCTTGCGGAAGTTGCCCGCCGTGATCGGCATCGTCTCGTCGAGCAGCTCGATCTTCACATCGCCCATCGTCGTCTGGAGAAGGACGGTCGTCATGCAGGCGCCATCCGCTCCGCCTACGTAAAGGATGTTGCCCGATCGCACCTGACCCGCTAAGGACTTCCGCGATTCGGAGAGCGAGGGGGCTCGTCGCGCTTCCGCCTCCGCCGCACGAACCAGATGAGGAAGACCGCCGCGATGGCGGCGGCGACGAAAGCGGGGAACGGCCAAGACGTGGCGAGGGGGGAAAGTTCGTTTGCCACGACGGTTGCTGTCCACTCTCGCGAGACGACAAGGGAGCCATCGGACACGGTGACGTTCACGATGTGAGTGCCGGGGGCCCCCGACACGAAATTCAGCGCGCTCGAGTTTCCGCCCGCAACGGTGCCATCGACTCGCCACGTGTAGGACAGCGCATCCCCGTCGGGATCCCACGCGATGACGGTGAACGTCTGGGTTGCGCCGGCACCAACGGTCAGGGGGCCGAGTCCGGGGGTGCTCGAGGTGATCTGAGGCGCTCGGTCTCCAACCGTGATTGCCTGCGCTGTGCGATTCGAGATCCCGAGGTTGTCCACGACCGTGAGCTCAACCCGGACGGTTCCCTTCCTGCCGTATGCATGCGACACCTGGACCCCGGTTCCGAAGGATCCGTCCCCGAAGTCCCACGCATAGGTCACGATCTTGCCGTCGGGACCGCGAGAAGCCGATGCGTTGAAGGTTACTGTCGCCCCGACCACGGGTGAGCTCGGACTCGTCGTGAAGGAGGCAGCTGGCGGCGCGTGAACGACGACGTCCCGGTACGCCGTCGCGGTGAACGATTCGTTGTCGGTGACTGTGAGCGTCACCTTGAATGTGCCGAACGTCGGGTATGCGTGGGTCGTCATGGCCTCGCTCCCTCCCGTCGAATCCCCGAAATCCCAGGCATATGAGACGATGGCTCCATCCGGGTCCGAAGAGCTAGAGCCGTCAAAGGTCACGGTCGCCGCCACGAGCGCGGGATTCGGATTCGCGGTGAAGGAGGCGATCGGCGGTTTGCCGGAATCCCAATACCGATAGATGGTCGTGGGCGTCGTCAGCCAGATCGCCCCGTCCGGTCCGGCCTCGACCTCGATGATCGCCAGCGGCGCGGTCCAGAGGATCGTATCCGATGCCACGAAGTCGTAGTTGGGCGGGACCAGGTCCAGCCGATGGAAGCGACCCGTGTTGCAATCGCCCATGAACAGGTCCCCTTGCCACGTCGGGAAGGATGGTCCCCGGTAGATCGCCGCGTTCGTCGGGCAGATCGTGGTCCCCCACCACCAGATCGGCAAGACGGGATTCGGACCGTCCCGGTTCGTGTCGGAGGGCGGCGGCAGGCTCCCGCACGCGGCCGTTGGTCCCCAGCCGTAGTTGCTCCCGGCCGTGAGCAGGTTCACTTCGTCGTTGCAGTTCGGGCCGTTCTCGGTGACGTACACGCGGCCCGTGATCGGATGGAACGCGAGGCCGAACATGTTCCGGTGTCCATACGTGTACGTGAGGTTGTACCAGGCGGGGTTGCCGTAGAACGGATTGTCGCTCGGGGCACTCCCGTTCGGGTACATCCGAAGGACCTTTCCCAACGGGCTCATCGGATCTTGGGAGAGAGACGGATTCGCGTTCTCGCCGACGACCGCGTACATTTTCCCGTCCGGCCCGAATGCGATCACGCCGCCGTTGTGGTTCGTCGCACCGCTCAGGGGAGGCATCCGGAGGATCACGGTGTAGGAGATCCCGGTGTCCCCGCTCGCGAGGATTCGGACGATGCGATTGTAGATCGTTCCGTTCGTGAGGTCGTCGTACGTCTGGTACGCATACACGTATGGGGTCGCGGGAAACCCCGGGTCGAGCGCGAGGCCGAGCAGACCCCGCTCTCCGGCATTCTGGGTGTTCGGGAGCGTGTAGAACGGCATCGGCAGTAGCGTCCGGTTCGCGAGATAGATGATGCGGATGATCCCGGTGTCCTTCTCGGCGAAGAAGATCCGGCCATCCGAGGAGAACGCGAGGGCGATCGGAAAGTTCAGCCCGCTCTTGTAGACCTCGATCTGACCTGCGGCGGAGACCGGTGACGCGGGCGCGAGAATCGCGACGGAGCCCGCGACCATCAGTGCGAGAAGTCCGATGGAGATCGCGCGGCGCACGGCCGGAGTATGGTCAGCCCGCGCTTGAGGATGTTGACGCGGTATCATCCCCGAGTGCGTCGGTCGGAGTCCTGTTCCCTACTGCATTCCCGGCCTTCGGCGCCCGAGCCACGCGAACAAGCCTACCGGCAGGATGCTCCCCAGGAAAGCGAGGTACACCCACGCCGCCGGAGCGCTCCAGTTCACGTCGCCGGCATACCGCGCAACCGCGACGAATTGCAAGACCGCGAAGGCGATGTAGCCGCCGGCCAGTGGCCGGATTCGGAGGAAGTCGTTCTCCCGGTTCGCATGGAACGCCGCGAAGCCGATCCCGACGAACCATGCTCCGATCGCCCGCGCCGTCAAGGGGGTCAGGGTCCACGGCCACGCCGACCCGACGATGGTCGGCACGAGCAAGAGGCCGACTCCGAAGGCGAGCATGCCTCCTCCTTGGACGAGCACCGTGATTCGCATCCACATCGGGGCGGGGGGCCCGCGCGGCGGATCGCCCCCTGGCGTGCGGAGCTGCAGGAGTCCGATCACCAGCATGGCGAACGGCACGCCAGCGTAGATTCCGAGCCAGAACCAAGCCGCGGCTTGGGCGCTCGAATTCGGGCTCGAAAAGTGGAAACGGTCGAAGTGGACAAGCGTAACGATGAGCGTGAGCGTAGTAAACAGCCATATCGCAGGGACCGCGATCCGGGCCTTCGCCCATGTCGCCTCACGGGCGGCGAGGACCTCCACGGGGACCGCTGCCCAGTAGGCGGCTCCAAGGAATGCTGCCGTGATGGGCGGCGAGACGAACCACGCGAAATACGTGTCCGTCTGCTCCGTGAAGACGGTGAGTTGGAAGCCCGCAAGGAAAACGAGGACGCTCGCCGCGTACAGGAGCCACCGCATCGGCGTAATCAACGGACGGACGCTTGGCGAAGGACCCAGATGCGACATACTCGATCCGCGCTGCGGGAACGCCGGAGGTCATACAGAACGATGTCGGAGGCCCGATCGTGGCAGACCCCTCATCTGGCTGACGACCACGAATCCATCAACTGCTCAAAGGGGCCGGGGTCCGGCGCCCGACGATTCTGAAGCTCGCCCCTAGATCTTGTTACTCGACCGGAGCGCAAGCAAGACGGCGACGGCGATGACGACGACCGCCAGCATACCGAGAAACAGCCATCCCCAAGGGAAGAACACCCAAACGGGATCGCCGTGGTACGAGATCACTCGGACAAAGACAGAGACGTTTACCGACCCCGTCGGGATGGCGCCCCGCAGGTCGGTGTTGTCAACAATTACGGACACGGGCCCATTGAGCTCCGGGGACCATCCGCTGAAACTTTGATTTTGCTCCCTTAGGACAAAGGTGCGGAACGACGCCGTGTGATTCTCGTATCCCGACCGGCCGTCGGGAGGAACAATGTACAAGTCGATGTCCCCGCCCCTGGTGACATCGATCCGATAATCGAGCAGTTCGGCGTAGTTCCCCCCGGTCCGAAGGGAGAACGGGTAGGCCACGTACTCGTTGAGCCCGAGCGTCACGTTCTCGTCGACATATCCCTGTGAAGGCTGCGCCATTCCGAGGCGAACGCCAGCGCCGGAACACGATGTCGCAAGACAGACTAGGAACGAGATGGCACACCCTGCGGCCACTCGTGAAGCGATCATCCGGCTGGGGACGTAGCGGCAATATCGCGTAAAAAGGCTTCCGAATTTCGTAGATTCCATCCGAACGAGACCTCCGGAAGTCTGATCAAGTCACCGGCTCAGATGGGGTACCCCGTCGCGAGCCTCTCAGGATGGTCCGCAAAGTGTGGCGGTCGAGTACTGTTCGGTCAAGCCAAAGTCGCAGATCGAACACGCGCGGTTCGCCCGTCACCATCTGCGGGGTCCGCGACGCAACGACGGTCGGCCTCTGTCTCGGGACTCTCGCGGCGGACGCCCACCTTCGCGACCGTGCACCTTCGGCGGCGGAGGGGCACGGTAGTCGAAATCCGGGAGAGTTACGCGGGGAATCGACTTGCCGAGAGTCCGCTCGATTCCGCGGAGATCCCCTTCGTCCTCCGGTGTCACGAATGTGATCGCCTCGCCGACCGCCTCCATCCGGGCCGTCCGACCGACCCGATGCACATAATCCGTAGGCATCGCCGGCACATCGTAGTTGATGACGTGAGAAATGCCCTCGACATCGATCCCGCGGGCCGCGACATCCGTCGCCACGAGGATCTGGTGCCGCCCGCTCCGGAACCCCGCGAGCGCCGTCTCCCGTTGGCTCTGGCTGCGGTCTCCGTGGATCCGAGCGACGTCGAAACCGGCCGCACCGACTTGGCGGGCCACGCGGTCCGCGCGCCGCTTCGTCCGCACGAAGACGAGGACCGACATCATGTCCTCCCGACCGAGGAGCCGGACGAGGAGGGCGGTCTTCAGGTGCTGGGGGACCGGGTAGACTTCGTGACGAATCGTCGAGGGAGGCCGATGGGGTGGCGAGACGGAGATGCGGACGGGATTGCGCATGATCGTTCTGGAAAGGGCCTCGATCTCGGACGGCATCGTGGCGGAAAACAGGAGCGTCTGGCGGTCTCGCGGAAGGGCGCCAACGATCCGCCGAACGTCCGGAAGGAATCCCATGTCGAGCATGCGGTCCGCCTCATCGAGGACGAGGACCTCGAGACCGCGGAAGTCCACGTTCCGGCGGGACATGTGGTCGAGGAGCCGGCCCGGCGTCGCGACCACGACATCGACTCCCGAGCGGAGGGCGTGTTCTTGAGGCGTCATTCCGACGCCGCCGTACACGGCATGGCCGCGGATCCGCGTCCCCTTCGCGAGGCCGCGGAGGGCGACTTCAATCTGGGCTGCAAGCTCGCGGGTCGGGGAGAGGACGAGGGCGCGGGTTTTTCCGGGTGATTGCTTGAGGAACCGCTGAAGGATTGGGAGGAGAAACGCCGCCGTCTTGCCGGAACCGGTCTGGGCCGTCCCGATCACATCCCGGCCAGCAAGGATCGGAGGAATCGCCTCGCGTTGGATCGGAGTTGGGGTCTCATAGCCAAGCCCGTCGACGGCTCGCACCAGGGCGGGATCCAGGCCGAGATCCGAGAAGGAAGATCGATTCTCCATCGCGTGCGGTACGGTGTCCCGACGATAAGCGTTGCGGAGCTCCGAGCGCGCTGGCCAGGCCTGATCGCCTCGGGCCGCTCCGAAAGACGGGGCAGGTCCAAACACTGATCCACAAATCCTCAAGCCAAGCTCCGGAGTTTGGGCGAAATCCAAGATGCCCACCGCTACAGATCTTGCTCCCCTCGTGAACGCGTACACGATTGGCACGGGCCCGACCAAAACGATCTCGATCCCGAACGCCTCCGCGCTCGCTGCTCTCCAGGACGTAACGGTCCCGGGGACTCTCATCAAAAAGCAAGTTATTGCTCTTAACCCAAGGACCGGGCGCCGACAGGTCTCGCTCGGCGCGCGAGGGGGGACGTACGGCATCGAGACGGACGGCGATCTGCACTTCTGCCTGGGGGCCCGCCCGCTCCAGCCCCACATCACGTGCGAGCTCCAGAACGCGAAAGCCTGGCTCGCCACGTTTCAATCGGCCGTGGGCCAGCCGATCACGGTCGCCGGCTTCTTCCGTTGCCTGTTCGAACATCCGGGTTTCGCCTCGAACGACGACGCTCACATCTTCGAAATCCACCCGGTCCGCGCGATGACCCTGGCTGGGCAAATCCTACCGTTCAACGTGGACATCCCGGAACAACGGTCGATCCACACCTGGACCTCGCCGCATCCCTTGAAGGATCAAGACGGCCGCATCCGCGTCGCCTACGACCAAAGCAAGGACACATGGACCTTTGCGAACATGGACGGCAAAGACGAGAATTACGTTCGCGTCGCGGGCCTCGTGAGCAACGTCAATCTGAACGTGTCCGGCGGTGCGCCGGCAACCTTCACCTTCACGAGCCCCGACATTGGACATCCGATCCAGGCGCTCTGCCTTCAGGGCACGACGGCGGCGCGGCAATTGCGTCAGCTCATCTCGAATGCGGTCACGATGATCGCGCTTCGGAACATCGATCTCCAACAAGCGCTCGCCAATCGGTACGTCATTAATCTCCTCGCCATCGACATCCGAACCGGAGGATAGTCGTTTGACTCTCATCTGCGCGACTCGACTGCTGAAGAACGCTCGACACGTCCAAGCCACGGCCCCCGAGGTTCTCCCTCGAGTCGAGCCCCTTCAGGGTTTCGGCAGCCGGGTTCCCGACCGCGTCCTTTCGCGGCTCCATACCGCCCTCCGACCCGACGACCTGAAGGCTTATCCGGAACTCGCGGCCGCCCTCCGGAGGGCCCCGGTCCCGAGGCCTCGGACGGTTGCCACGGAGCCGCTTTTCCAAGGGACGTTCGTTTTCGTCCAGGTGACGTTCCGCACCTCGTCCGGCTCCGCGGCGGTCGACGCCCGCGATCTCAAGACCGCGATCGCCTACTCGAAGCGCGCGGTCGAACCGATTTCACGATATGCGGCACAGTACGGAACGAACCGTCTGGCGGTCTCTCCGTCGGTCATCCTCTTCGAGGCGAGCGTGCCCGGTGGGCAGTACAACGATCAGACGCTGCAAGGATGGGTCCGTTCCATCGTCGCCCCAGGTGGGCTCCCGACGAACCCGTGCCTCATCATTCTCAATCCACCCGAGGTCGTGAACGCGGATGCTGACCCGAGGAAGGGCATCGGAGGGTACCACAATTTCGCGGGCGTCCCGTACATCTTCGTGAATGCGATGGGCAGTGGCTTCACGACTCCGGATCCTGCGAACGTCTTCGCACTCGCCCTAAGTCATGAAATCGCGGAGACCGCGGTCGATCCACGCGCGGACGGGGTGAACCCGGAGGTCTGCGACCCTTGCGGGCCCAATTGTCAGACCGTGTGGATCGACTTCTTTGATGAGAAAGGCGCATACCTCCGCACCACTCAGTCGTTCCCTCCGTCCTTCCCGTATGCGTTCTTCATCAACGCAATCGTCCGGCCCGAGGCGTCGACGCAGTGTCCGGCTCCGGGCTCCGGATGCAATTACGCTCCTCCGTGAGACGGATGCGATGTCTTCCACTCTGTCCGACCGCGATGGTGTGACCATCTGGACCATCGGCCACTCGACCCGCTCGTTCGACGAGTTCCTCCCGCTCCTCACCACGAACCGGATCGAGTTCCTCGCGGATGTTCGGCACTTCCCCACGTCGCAACGAGCGCCTTGGGCCAAGAAGACCGTCCTCGCCTCCGAAATGAGCGGGAGAGGGATCGAGTACGAGCATCTCGAGGCGCTCGGCGGGTTCCGCAAGCCGGTACCCAACAGCGTCAACACCGGATGGCGAAACGCAGGGTTCCGGGGCTACGCCGACTACATGGCCACGGCGGAGTTCGCGACGGCCGTCGAACGCCTCATCGCACGCGCCGCGGCGAAGCGAACCGCGATCATGTGCGCCGAAGCGGTCCCGTGGAAATGCCATCGTTCGCTGCTTTCGGACAGCCTCCTGGCCCGAGGCGTCCGCGTGATCCACATCCTCTCCGGGGGCAAGACCCAGGAGCACCGGCTCACACCATTCGCGCGCGTCCACGGCGTCCAGGTCACGTATGCCGGCCCGCGCAAAGCGGCTTAAAGTTCGAGGCCGTTGACGCGACGGCAATGGAACGCGAAGTGCGCATCGAAGCCGCCAACGGAATCGTGGTTCGCGGCTGGCGGAGCGGGGAAGATGGCCTGTTCCTTCGCGTCCGGGGACAGGGCGACGAAGTCCGCCTGGTCTGCCGATGCGGTCGCAGCCATTGGATCATAAGGGAGCAGTCTGCTTCGGGACGTGCCTCGCTGCTCGTGACCTGTCACACCTGCGGCACGAGAGGCTCCTTCGTCATGGAAGGCGTGACCTTGCCGGCTCCATGATTCGAGCTATCGGAGCGCGTACCCGCCGTCCACGACGATCGTTTGTCCCGTGACGTAGGATGCGTCGTCCGAAGCGAGGAAAGCGACGACCTTCGCGACTTCCTCCGGCGTCCCCCACCGTTTCAGAGCCGGCTCCTGCGCGAGAGCGGCGCGGTCCGCGGCCTTCGTCCCGCGGCGGGTCGCCTCCGAGCCGATGCTCCCCAGCGCGAGCGCGTTCACGCGAATCCCCTTCGGCCCATAGACCAGCGCGAGGGCCCGGGCCAAGGCCAGAATTCCGGCCTTCGCGACGAGATACGGAATCCCGACCGTGTCGCCCGTCA
>Ga0209235_1002457_pt1 | contig 10304 bp, 10 predicted proteins | sample GraSoi013_1_20cm_4_FD_185817 | JGI IMG/M metagenome (GOLD analysis project Ga0209235, IMG submission 185817) | Grasslands soil microbial communities from the Angelo Coastal Reserve, California, USA - Sample 09_25_2013_1_20cm (SPAdes) (version 2) | ecosystem: Environmental > Terrestrial > Soil >...
AGTGGCACGCCACCGAGGAGCAGCTCAGGCGGGCGCTGGAGCAGACCGCCCAGCGCCAGGCCACGGTCGACGCCCTCCAGGCCGACCTGTATCGCCTGTTCGAAGTCGCCGAGCGGGCTGTGGAGCACGTCCGCTCGCTCGCCAGCGCCCAGGCGCCCCACGCGAAACGCGCCTAAGGTCACGGCTCCACGCTCTCGAGCCGCACCGCCACCAGGAATCCCGGCCGGGCCGGCCGCCGGAACCCCCGCTCCCACGCTGCGAGGTCGAGCTCCACTGTCTCAAGATCGGACACCAAGAGATCCGGGGGCGCCACCGCCTGCAATGTGGCCAGCGACTTGAGATGACCGTGGCAGCTCGCACACGTCTCGACGGTCCGTCCCTCGACCCGCCCTGCGATGACCCGCGATCCCAGGCGCTCGTGGTCGCGCTCGCCGCAGTAGACGCACGCGAGCCAGGGCCGCTGCCAGTCGGCACCGCAGCGCCCGCACCGGAGACAACGGGTTCGCTCGAGCCCGCGCAGCTCCGCGAGCACCGGCCATGCCCCGCAGACCGGACAATAGCCGCGACTCCACCCCGATGGGATATGGGTCTGCAGCTGGCGGCCGCACGCCTGCAGCAACGGCCACACGGCGAGGTTCACGACGGTCTCGAAGGCCGCAGGCTCGATCTCCGCCTGTCTCGCTGCCCGCTCGAGCGCCGCGCTATCCTGCCGCACGGCGGCGGCGGCGAGCCCGACCACCCCGAGCTCCGCCACACTTTTCAAGTCGACGAGCTCGCCCAACCGCTGCAGCAGACGCCGCAGGCGCCCCGCGTCGAACCGCACAGTGCGTCCATGCAGCAGAGGAGCGATGTCCGCGGGCGAGCGCGGTCGGGCGTCCGGCGTCAACGGCTCCGGGGCCGGGGCGGGGTCAGCGTCTGCCTGGAACGTCGCCCGCAGCAGCTCGACCCACGGGCGCCACTCCGGCGAGGCTCGCTCGAGCGCGTCTAGTCGAGCCGCCCGCTCCTGCCCAATACCGGCAGCGGTCCGTTGCATTTGACCTCGGTCACGCACGGAGTCCCGTAGTACGGCTCGGCACCCGTTGTGCCTCCGGGCTCGCGCAGCCCGCAAGCGCTGGGGGGGGTGCAGGAGGGAAATTCTAGCAACAGCCAGGCCACAGCGCGAGAGCGCGGGGGGAAACTTCGTGGTCCTAGACGGGGCCCTACGACCTGTTGTTGCTCGTGATGGAGCTCGTGGCTAGCGGCGGGTGAAGACGGCGCGCCACGCGCGGTCCTGTGCCATCCACGTGAAGTGATCGTGGTCGACCATGGCGAGGGTAGACATCGGCGGAGGGGGCGGCTCGCCCGCACCGGGCGCAATGGAGATGGCGTAGAACGTAATGCTCGGCTGAGCATCGTCCGGGATCCCGGTGAGCAGCTCGGGCGCAGACCCCACGTTGTATACGGAGGTGCTGAAGAAACGGTCGCTCGAGGGATCGAAGCCGACGAGGCCTTGGCCCTGCACCTGGGAGTGGTCGAGCACCTCGGTCCATTCCAGACGCAGGTCGTCGAACAAGGCCTTCATCACCCGAATGCCCGACGCGTCGGGCGTCCCGCTGAAGTTCCCGGCGAACCAGATCTCGAACTGCCAGGAGCCGACCAGGTCGCCGAGGATGCCGCGGGCCGGCTGGAGGTGAGACGAAGGGCCCGCGACTGTGGCGCTAGGCCGGCCCCGGCCGTTCGCCTCCTTGGCGCCCTGGGCTGCCAGCCCCGGCGCGAACGCCACGGCGACCGCCAGCACGCACCCGGCGACTCCTGCGGACCCACGAACCCGATCGATGCCCATGGTGTTATAGCAACCATTCATGTTATAATATGTATAGTACTATAATAGCTCTACGTGTTATATATAGCAAGGAGGCGATATGCCACAGTATCGGGGCGAGAAAGTCCGCTATCGCCGTAGAGGCCTGCTGCGCCTGCGGTTGCGGCAGCTGCTCGAGGCGCAGGGTCTGTCGGCCTATGGCCTGGCCAAGTTCACCGGCCTCAGCCTGAACACCATTTACCGGCTCACCCGGCCGAGTGGGCGGTTCAGCCTGATTCGAGCCGATACGATCGAGCGCCTGTGTGGCGCGCTGCGGGTGACTCCGAGCGAGCTGTTCGAGTACAAGAGGCCCCCGGGAGCCTGATGCCGCCCCCGCTCCGTCCGCGAAACGTGTGACTCTGTCCCTCATGGAGGGGCCCGTGTAGCATTTGCCGCCATGCAGGACGCGCACGCGTTCCTCACGTCCCTGACGGTCGTCCTGGCGGTGGCGGCCGTCACGACCGTGGTGTTCCAGCGCCTCCGCCAGCCCGTCGTGCTGGGCTACATCATCGCCGGGTTGATCGTCGGGCCCCACGTCCCGATCCCCCTCGTGGCCGACCCGAACGTCGTCCAGACGCTCTCCGCGCTTGGCGTGATCCTGCTGATGTTCTCGCTCGGCCTCGAGTTCAGTCTCCGCAAGCTGATGGCCGTCGGCCCGACCGCCGGCCTGACCGCGCTCCTGCAGTCCAGCCTCATGGTGTGGCTGGGGTTCACGATCGGCCGCCTGTTCGGATGGACGACCCTCGAAAGCCTCTTCGCGGGCGCCGTCATCGCGATCTCGAGCACGACCATCATCGCCAAGGCGTTCGAGGAGCAAGGGATCAGGGGGAAGCTGCGCGAGCTCGTGGTCGGCGTGCTGATCGTGGAGGACCTGATCGCCGTCCTGCTGATGGCCGTGCTCACGGCGATCGCCTCCGGGAGCGGTCTCGCGGCAGGGCCGCTCGCCGCGACCATCGGGCGCCTCGCCGCGTTCCTCGTCGGCCTCGTCGGGATCGGACTGCTGCTCGTGCCCCGGGCGATCCGCGCCATCAGCCGACTGCACCGTCGCGAGACGACGCTGGTCGCGAGCATCGGCATCTGCTTCACCATCGCGCTCCTGGCGCAGGCCTTCGGGTACTCCGTGGCGCTCGGGGCCTTTCTCGCGGGATCACTCGTCGCCGAATCCGGCGAGGAGAAGCAGATCGAGCGCCTCGTAGAGCCGGTGCGGGACATATTCGGGGCCGTCTTTTTCGTCTCCGTGGGCATGCTCATCGACCCGGCGCTCGTCGCCCGCCACTGGCCCGCCGTCGTGGTGCTCACGGCCGCCGTCGTGATCGGGAAGGTGGTGGGCGTCTCGCTGGGGGCGTTCCTCACGGGCAGCGGGATGCGCACGTCGGTGCAGGCAGGACTGAGCCTCGCCCAAATCGGGGAGTTTTCCTTCATTATCGCCGGGCTGGGCCTCGCGCTGCACGCGACGGGGGAGTTCCTGTACCCCGTGGCCGTGGCGGTCTCCGCCCTGACGACGCTCCTCACGCCGTGGATGATCCGCGCATCGGAGCCGATCGCCGCGTGGGTGGATCGAAAGCTGCCGCGGCCGTTGCAGACCTTCGCCGCCCTGTATGGCAGCTGGCTGGAGGAGCTGCGTTCACGCCGGCCCGCGGCCACCGCGATGACCGGTCTCCGACGCTTACTACGCCTGTTGGTGCTCGATGCCGCCCTCATCGCCGCCATCATCATGGTGACCTCGGCCTCGATGCGGGGGGTGGTCGCGTTTGCCCTCGACCGCCTGGGTCTGCCCGAGCCGGTGGCGCGCGCCCTGGCGATCGCGGCCGCGATCGCCCTGGCGACGCCGTTCTGCGTCGGCGTGGTCCGGATAAGCCGGAAGCTCGGTCTCACGCTGGCCCGCCTCGCGCTTCCCACGGAGAAGGACCGCCGAGTCGACTTCGCGGCCGCACCCCGCCGCATGCTCGTCGTCACGTTTCAGCTGGCGGGTGTACTGCTGGTCGGCCTGCCGCTGCTGGCGCTCACGCAGCCGTTTCTGCCGGGACCATCGGGCGCCCTGGTACTCGCGCTCGTGATGGTAATGCTGGGCGTGGCGTTCTGGCGCAGCGCTACGAATCTCCAGGGTCACGTCCGCGCCGGCGCCGAGGTGGTTCTCGAGGCGCTTGCCGCCCAATCTCGCCCCCGCTCGACGACGACCACGACCGACACGCTGGAGCAGGTTCACCAGCTGCTGCCTGGCTTGGGAGCGCTCGCCGCCGTGCGCCTCGACCTGGGAAGCGTGGTCATCGGCCGGACGCTGGCCCAGGTGAACCTGCGCGGACGCACCGGGGCCACCGTCCTGGCGATCACCCGGGCCGACGGCGGAGTGCTCGTCCCGACCGCGGGTGAACGGCTGCGGGTCGGTGACGTCCTGGCAGTCGCGGGTACCCACGAGGCGATCGAGGCGGCCAAGGCCGCCCTGGTGGGCCGGGAGACTTCCTGACGTGGCGCGCTCCCGCTCAGCGGAGCAGCTGCGACACCGTATAGATCGCGAGCCCGACCAGCCCACCGACGAGCGTGCCGTTGATCCGGACGAACTGCAGATCTCTGCCCACGGCCAGCTCGAAGCGGCGCGACGTCGCCTCCGGGTCCCAACCGGCGACCGTCTGGGCGATCAAGTCCCCGATCTCGTGGCGATACCGCTCCACCACCGTGGCCGTCAGGTCGATCACCAAGTCGTCGATCTCGGCGAGCAGGGCTTCGTTCGCCAGCAGCGCTGCGCTGAACTCGCTCAGGCCGCGCTCCAGGGGCCCGGCGTCGCGTCCGCCGTCCGCCCGGGTCGCATAGGCGACGATGGCGCGCCGCGTCGCTTCCCACAGGCGAGTGGACAGGTCGGCGAGAGACGGGTCCGCGAGCCATTCTTCCTTCAGGGCCTCCGCCTTGGCGATGACGTCGGGCGCGTGCTGCAGCCGGTCGACGAAGTCCCGCAACGCGGCGTCGAACGCGGCCCGTAGAGGGTGATACGGATCGGTCCCGATGTCGCGCAACAGGCTCTCCACGGTCCCGATGATGCGCTGGAAGATCTGGTCGTCCACGACCCCGGGCACCCACCAGGGGCTCTCCGTCCGCACCTTGTCGCGAATCACGTCCCGGTTGTCGCGCACCGCCTCCGCGGCGAGCCGGACGGCCTCATTGAGCAGCGCTTGATGGCGGTCGTCGGCGAGGACGAGCGCGAGGGTCTTGCCGAGCGCCGGCGCGACGCGCGTCGCGCGGAGCCGGGCGCTCACAACTTCGTGGACCAGCACCCGCACGTCCTCGTCGGGGAGCGCCTCGAGGGTCTTCGCGAGACCGCCCGCGATCTGGCGCGCGATGCGCCGGCTGTGCTCGGGGTCCGCGAGCCACCGAGCGGCCCGCTCGGCGGGCCGCACCGCCCGCAGGTTGGCCGTGATGACCTCGCGAGACAGGAAGTGATTCTGCACGAAGGTGCCGAGGATCCGCCCGATCCGCTCCTTGCGGGTGGCCACGATGGCCGTGTGCGGGATCGGCAGCCCGAGCGGATGGCGGAACAGCGCCGTGACGGCGAACCAGTCGGCGAGGCCCCCCACGAGCGATGCCTCGGCCGTGGCGCGCACATAGCCGAGCCAGGGAACCTGGCCTTCGAAGGCGCTCGCGCCCGCGAACACGGCGGCCGCGAGCGCCAGGAGCCCGGTCGCGCGGCGCTTCATGGCGTCGAGCTGGGCCTGGCGAACGGCGTCGTCGGGCCGCGACCACGGAGATGGCGACGTCATCAGGCAAATGATAACACGACTGGGGCACGACCTTTGCTCCGGGACCAGTGTGTCCAAGGGAGGAACTCATATGAAACCGTCGCCCGAGCAGTTGACACGCCTGAAGGCTTATTACGAGGCCAAGCTATTCGGCGAGGTCGAAATCAACGCGGTGAAACACAAGGTGTTGGATAAGCAGGGGGTGTTCGTTCTGCTTGACGCCCGGCCGCGCGAGGCCTTTGTCGCGGGTCACATCCTCGGCGCCTTGAGCGTCCCGCTCGACCAGGCCGGTGTGGCGGCGCGCGTCCTCCCAGCCGAGCGTCAGTACGTCACGTATTGCTGGAGCCACACCTGACACCTCTCGGCCCGGCTGGCTCTACAGTTGGTAGAGCACGGACTGTTTGCTCGGGAAGCGAATGCCGGGTGGGCCGAATGGACTGCCGACAAACTCCCGGTTCACGCAAGCAGGGAGGTGCGGGAGTACTCCTGCGACTGCTCTGACGCCCTGTAGCGGAGCCGGGGCTCCCGGGCCGTGCCACGGAGTTTCGCGCGACGACGAACATTCGTGGCGGCGGCGACGTCGGGCGATGCCCCGTTAAGATTTGGTGTGTCGTCGGCGCAACACTGCCGGGCCGTGACCGCGGTTCTCCCGCACGCCGACCGCTCGGCCTGCTAGTTGCGGTGCTGTGGCAGGGATCCCATGACCGCCACCGCCTCTGCTCCGCCCCTGATCCTGATCGCGGCCATTCCGGAGCACTCGCTTGCGAGCGTGTTCCAAGGCAGGCACTACGCCGTGGTCCAGGTGCACACCGCCACCCTGGCGGCGGAGTGGGTACGGGACGTCCGGCCGGACATGATCATCATCGACGCGGAATTGCCGGACATGTCGGGCATCGACGCGTGCCGGTTGCTGCACAGCGATCCGCGAATCGGGCACACGGTGCCCACCCTCATCCTCGCTCCCAACAAGCCCACGCCGGAGCAGCGCGTGTCCGCCCTGCGGGCCGGCGTCTGGGATTTTCTCCTTTACCCGCCCGACCCCGAGGAGCTCTTGCTCAGCCTCGAGACCTACGTGCAGGCGAAGCGGAACATCGACGTCGCGCTCGCGGGGTTGATGGATCCGGCGACGGGGCTCCACACTCGGCCCGCCCTGGCGCGCCGGGCCCGGGAGCTCGGAGCTCTGATGTCACGTGCGCGTGGCGGGCTCGCCTGCGTGGTGTTCGCCCTGGATGCGCATGCGGCGGACCCAAAGGCAGGAAGCATCTTGGTCCGTAGCGCACGAGTGTCCGATGTCGTGGGAGCGTTGAGCCCGACCGAGTTCGCCGTGCTCGCGCCCGGTACCGATCAAGCCGGCGCGGTCAAGCTCGCTCAGCGCATCGGCGGCGCGTTGCGCGACGTCGTCGGCGCGAGCGGGTCATCTGCTGCCGCGCGAGCGGTCCAGATCGGCTACGACGCCGTCCCGAACCTGAAGTATTCGCCGATCGACCCTGTCGCCTTGCTCCTGCGAGCCACTACGGCAGTGCGAACCGGCACACCAGAACCGGGCTGCTCGTGGATGCGTCGTTTCGACGAGTCCAAGGCGTCGGCTCGGGAGGCGGGGGCCGCGCCGCGGACCACGCCGTCCGGACTCATCCGCGGCCACAGGGGAACCGGCGTATGAAGACGATGCATCTCCGGCCCGCCGTCCTGCTCGGTGCCGCCAGCGCGCTCATTCTCGGCTGTGGGGATCGCTCACCGCTCGGCGTCCCCTCCCAGGCGCCGACACCGCACAGCGTTTTGATTGGTGGCCCGCTCGCGCCGACGGGCCTACTCACGTGTCAGCCGCTGCCGTACGACTCTGCGACCCAGACCATCGGGCCCGAGGGGGGCACGATTCAGATCGGCGCGTACTCGCTCGTCATCCCGGCGGGCGCGCTCGCGGCTCCGACGATGATCACCGCCGTCGTGGCGTCCGGCCCCGTGAACGCCGTGCGTTTCCAGCCCGAGGGCCTGCAGTTCGAGCAGACCGCGTACCTCACGATGAGCTACGCCAACTGCGACCTGCTCGGCTCGATCGCCCCGAAACAGATCGCCTACACGACGGATGCGCTCGGCATCCTCGAGTACCTGCTCTCGGCGGACGACCTGCTCGCCCAACGGGTCACCGGGGAGCTGCACCACTTCTCCGAGTATGCCATCGCCTGGTAAGGCCGGCGTGAGCGAACCCCGGCAGGCCGCCGACTTCCTTCGAGAGGCGCGGGAGCGAGAGCGGGCCGCGTGTCTTCCCGAAGCGATCGCGTCCTACGAGGCCGCGGTCGCGGCGGCAGAGCGCGGCGGCGAGCGCACGGTCCTGGCCGAAGCACTGCGGCGGCTCGCAGTGGTGCGGCGCCATCGCTCCGAGGTCGCTGCGGCGACTGCGCTGTGCCAACAGAGCTACGAGGTTGCCCGGCAGTCGGGCGACGACCTGCTCGCGGCGGAGGCACTGAACACCCTCGGCGGCCTGTACCTCTCGGCCGGCGCACCGGACGACGCGCGCCGGGTATTTCTCGAGGCCCTGGAGCTCGGTGGATCGAACCGCGAGGTGCGCGCGCGCGTGGAGCAGAATCTGGGAATCCTCGCGAACATCCGGGGCGAGCTCCACGAAGCCATCGCGCGCTACGAGCGGTCGCTCGACGCGTACCGCGACTGCGGCGACGACCACGGGTGCGCGCTCGCCTACCACAACCTGGGGATGGTGAGCGCGGACCGGGGATGGCTCAACGCCGCGGACTGCTACTTCCGGGAGAGCCGCGCTCTCGCCGAGCGGGTCGGCGACGTTTATCTGCGGGGACTCTGCCTCGTCAATCACGCCGAGCTAGACGTGACGCGCCAGCGCTTCGAGGACGCGCGGCAGAAGGCGGAGGAAGCCCTCGCGGTGTTCGACCAGCTGGGTGCGAAGAGCGCCAAGGCCGAGGCCTATCGGGTAATCGGCATGGTGTACCGTGAGACGGGCCGCATCGTGCTCGCCGAGTCGCGGCTCCGCTCCGCGATCGAGCTGGCCGCCACCGCCGGCGCCGTGCTCGGCGAGGCGGAAGCCTCGAGGGAGTTGGCCCTGTTGTATCAAGCCATGGCACGCAACCAGGAAGCGCTCCGGTTGCTCAACACCGCCTCCCGGCTGTTCCAGCGGCTGGACGCCAGGGTGGACCTGATTCACGTGGGTGGGAAGCTGGCAGAACTCAAGGAGGCGTACCTGGCGGTGGTACGCGCCTGGGGTCAATCAATCGAATCGAGCGACAGCTACACGTTTGGCCGCTGCGAGCGCGTGGCGCGAAACGCCGTCGCGATGGCCCGGGTGCTGGAGCTCGACGACCACGATGAGACGGCGGTCCTCTTGGGTGCCTATGTGCACGACGTAGGCCAGTTGCGCATCCCGCACGAGCTGCTTCGCAAGGCGGGTCCGCTCACGCGCGAGGAGCGCGAGCTGGTGCAGATGCACCCGATCTGGGGGATCGAGCTGCTGGCGAGCGTCGAGTTGCCCTGGGACCTAAAACCCATCATCCGCTGGCACCACGAGCGGTACGACGGGACCGGCTACCCCGACCACCTCAAGGGCGATGAAATCCCACTCGCCGCGCAGATCGTCGGAATGCTCGACGTCTACGACGCGCTCACGAGCGCCCGGGCGTATCAATCCGCGCGGACGGCGGACCAGGCGCTGGCGGAGCTCACGCGGTACCGGTCCTGGTGGTCCGACCGCGTGTTCGAAGCATTCCTGAAGGCCATCGTCCAGCCAGCCGCCGGGCGGTAAGCGTCAGGACGGCTCAGACCGCCACGGCCGCCCTGAGGAGAGACCGGATCCGGAATGCCACGACGAGCTGCACGATGCCGATCACCAGCGCGAACCATGCGATGAAGACCAGGACTGCGGCCACCGTCACCCGCGGGAACGCGACCGCCGCGATCGCGAGCCCCAGAGTCAAGATGCCGCCGACGATCGCCCAACGCGGCGAGCCGCCCATCGTCTTGATGCCCCGCGCCAGGAGCAGCTGCGCGGTCCCCGCGAACAGCATCCACAGGGCCACCGACACGACGATGTAAGCAATCGACAGGCCCGGCTGCACGATGGCGAAGACACCGAAAGCGATGCTGATCACCCCCTGGATGAGCAGCATCCACCAGCGATCGAACAGCGGACGGAGCCGGAAGGCATAGACCAGCGCGACGATGCCGTCGACCAGGGCATACGCGATGATGAATGCCATCAGGACCAACAGCGTCGCGCCCGGCGATAACAACGTGATCACCCCGAACGCCACCGCCGCAATGCCCCGCAGCAGGAAGAGCCACCAATGATGGCGTACCGCGGCGGCGATTTGATCGGGAAGCATGGCTCCGAGTTACCGCCCCGGCGCTGGTCCGTCAAGGGACGAGATCCCTTGTGTCGGCCTCGCCCGGGGGCGTAATTACTGACGGAGGCACCACACGCAGGACAGGAGGCAAATCCCCGTGAAGATCCGCATTTCCAGACTCGTGCTCGGTGCGGTGATACTGCTCCCCCTCGCCGCGCCGGCGCAGACCCGTCACGCGAAAGTCAAAATTACGGCGCCCGCAAACGGTGCCACGGTCAGCGCGCCCGTGAAGGTCATTCTCGTCGCGACCGGCGTGGAGATCGTCCCCGCCACGGTGGAGCGGCCCGGGACGGGACATCATCACCTGTTCGTGGACCACGACCTCACGCCGGTCGACGACACGATTCCCCGCGGCGTGACCGGGATCCT
>Ga0209235_1002459_pt1 | contig 10303 bp, 7 predicted proteins | sample GraSoi013_1_20cm_4_FD_185817 | JGI IMG/M metagenome (GOLD analysis project Ga0209235, IMG submission 185817) | Grasslands soil microbial communities from the Angelo Coastal Reserve, California, USA - Sample 09_25_2013_1_20cm (SPAdes) (version 2) | ecosystem: Environmental > Terrestrial > Soil >...
TGAAGCAGCCGGTCGTGGTCGTCAACCGCACCGGCGCCGGCGGCGCAGTCGGGATGGCGTCCGTGGCCAAGGCCGCCGCCGACGGCTACACGCTCCTGATGAGCTTGTCGTCCATTTCCATCTTCCCGGTGTCGGACCGCATCAACGGCAAGCCGCCGGCGTACGAGCTGAAGGATTTCGCGCCGGTCGCGCTTGTGACCGCAGACCCGACGGTGCTGGTGGTCCGCGCCGACAGCAGGTATAAAACGCTCAAGGACTTCGTCGACGCCGCGCGGACGAACCCGGGCAAGATCAACTACTCCTCCTCCGGGGTGTACGGCACGCTGCACGTGGCGATGGAGATCTTCGCCAACGCCGCCGGCATCAGGCTGTTCCACGTGCCCTACCAGGGCGGAGGACCGGCGGTGACCGCGCTGCTCGGCGGCCAGGTCGAAGCGCTTGCCTCGGGTCCCGCGGCCGCCATCGGCCAGATCAAGGGGGGCAAGATGCGCGCGCTCGCCAGCTGGAGCGACAAGCGCCTCCAGCTGCTGCCCGAGATCCCGACCTTCAGGGAGCTCGGCTACGACGCCGAGTTCTACATCTGGTCGGGCGTGTTCGTGCCGGCAGCGACGCCGGCGCCGATCGTCGCGAAGCTGCGCGACGCGGTGCGCGAGGTGGCGAACTCCGCCGAGTTCAGATCGGCGATGGAGAAGGTGGAAACGCCGGTGCACTACCTCGACGCGCCGGACTTCCAGAAATACTGGGAGCGCGACGCCGCGCGCCTCAAGCTGGCGCTGGAAAAAATCGGCAAGGTCGAGGAGAAGTAGGAAATCGGGGTCAGACCCCGATTATCTTTCCCTCTGCTTCTTCGAGCGCGCCAGCTTCTCGAGCAGCGCGCGCGGACGCCGGTACTGCAGCAGCACGCCGACCCGGCGCTCGAACGGGTCGCGGCGCGCCACCGCCTTCAGGTGATGGCCGTTGAGCAGCGGAAAGTGGCGGATCGTGTCTAGCTCCTCGGCGACCGGCCACGCGTTCTTCTCGCCGGAAATCCACAGCTTCGGATCGACGCGCCGCAGGTCGAACGGCACGGAATATTCGCGCAGCGTCTTGTGATCACGCCGGTTGTAATATTCGTGGAAGTACGACATCGCGAGTTCGCGCAAGCTGCGGTAGACCGGGTCGCGCCAGCGTAGACCGATACCGTTGGTCTTGGAGATCGCACCCCAGAGGCCGCGTCGCCTGAAGAGCGCCACTACATGGTCGAAGTCGCGCACCGCGCGCATATCGAGGAGCAGCGGCGGCTCGCCTTGTATCCACATAGCGCAGGCGGCAAGCATGGCGCCCTCGATGCAGTGCGCGCTCCTGGTGCGCAGGACCGCGCGCACCGGACGGCAGGTGTCGCCGCCGACTTCGAAGTTCTGCCTTAAACCGTAGAGATAGGCCTGGATTTTGCGCGGCGAGTCGAGGCGCCTGAGAAGCGCGAACTCGGCCGGCTTCAGGCCGAGGTCCTCGCGCCGTGCGAAACGCTTTGTCGCCACGGAGCAAAAAATATCTCCAGTCCGCGCATCCGGCAATCGCCCTTCTCAAGGGCCTGATTTGCCTCGGCTATCTTTTTTCCCCAGCCAGGCAAAGCCCCGCTTGACACGTTGACACGCCGCGTTCAGGGGCTGTATTATTCATATATGAATAAGCGCCGCGCTGCGCGCCGCCGCGGCCCGGCGACCTCGGACGACGTGATGTGGTCGCTGATGCAGGCGGCGCATGCGGTGGAGAGCCAGCTCGAAGAGGCCTTGGCGCAGGTGGAGCTGTCAGGCGCCAAGCTCGCCGCCCTGACCCAGCTGGTGGAGGCCGGCGAGCCGGTGCCGCTTGGCGAGCTGGCCGCGCGCTGCGCGTGCGTGCGATCCAACATCACCCAGCTCGTCGACCGCCTCGAGGCCGACAAGCTGGTCCGGCGTGTAGACGATGCCGCGGACCGGCGCAGCCTGCGGGCCGCCATCACGCCGCTCGGCCGCGAGCGCCAGGCCGCGGGAGCGAAGAAAGTGGACGAGGTCCGCAGGAAGCTCGGCAAGGCGCTCGGTGCGATCGACCATGCTGCCCTGAAGCGCGCGCTGTCCGATCTGGACTGAGTTTTTTTCGGCAAATTATGCATATATGCACTATTCAGCATAGAAAGGACCATTCATGAACCTCCCGTTGCTGCTCGTTTCGGCTCTGCTCGCGGCGCTCGTGACGCCGCCCGCCCTGGCGGAAGAAACTTCCCCTGACGTGCTGGTGAAGAGCATCTCGGAGGAGGTCATCGCGGCAATCCGGCAGGACAAGGACATCCAGGCGGGCGATCCCAGGAAAATCGCCGAGCTCGTCGAGGCGAAGATCCTGCCGCACTTCGATTTCAGGCACACCACTCAGCTCGCGATGGGGGTCAACTGGCGGCGTGCCACCCCCGAGCAGCAGGAGCAGCTGACGCGGGAATTCAGGGCGCTGCTGGTGCGCACCTATTCCGGCGCGCTCGCGGGCTACAGCGACCAGGTCATCGAGTTCAGGCCGTTGCGCGCCCAGCCCGGGGACACCGAGGTGACGGTCCGCTCCCAGGTGAGGCGCTCGGGAGCCGAGCCGATCGGGATCGAATACGACCTGGAGAGGACCGGCCCGGCGTGGAAGGTCTTCGATATCAGGGTCGCTGGAATCAGCCTGGCCGCCACCTACCGCAGCGCTTTCGCCGAGGAGGTGCGCAACCACGGCATCGACGCTCTGATCAGCCTGCTTTCGAGCAAGAACCGCGCCGCCGTGAAGCCGGTGTCGGTGAAGACTTGATAGAATCGCTCTCCTTTTGCGCCGCAATAATCCTCCGCTCCCAATGACCGATCTCGTTTTGCGCGCCAGTTTCCTGGCAGGCCTTGCTCTCGCGCTCGCGGCATGCAGCCCTTCGAACGGTGCACCCGACAAAGGCGGCCACAAGGGCGGCCCGGGCGCTGGCATGCCGCCGCCGGAAGTCACGGTGGTCATGGTCGCGCCGCAGGCGCTGCCGGTGACGTTCGAATACGTCGGGCAGACCGCGGGCTCGCGCGAGGTCGAAGTGCGCGCGCGAGTCGCCGGCATTTTGCTGAAGCGCAACTTCACCGAAGGCGCGCCGGTCAGGCAGGGCCAGTCGCTCTATACCGTCGATCCGGCGCCGTTCGAGGCCGCGGTTGCGCGCGCCGAGGCCGATGTCGGCGCCGCCGAGGCGCGCCTTGAGCAGGCGCGCAAGAACGCGGCGCGTCTCAAGCCGCTCTACGCCGAGAAAGCTGTCAGCCAGAAGGACTACGACGACACGGTGTCGGCCGAGGAGATCGGCGCGGCCGACGTCAAGGCAGCGCGCGCGCGGCTCACCGAGGCGAAATTGAATCTCAGCTATACGAAAGTGGAATCTCCGGTCGCGGGAATCACCGGGCGCTCGATGCGCCAGGAGGGCTCGCTCATTTCCGGCCCGGATGCCCTGCTCACTAGCATCACCCAGGTCGACCCGATCTGGGTCAACTTCGGCGTTCCCGACAACGAGCAGGCGCAGATCCAGAAGCAGGCGCAGGCGAAGCAGCTCGCGCTGCCGAAAGACGGCAATTTCGAGGTGGCGCTGCGCCGCGCAGACGGCAGCCTGTACGAGAAAACCGGGCGGCTCAACTTCGCCGACGTGCGCGTCTCGCCCGCCACCGGCACGCGCGAGACGCGCGCCGAGCTTCCCAACCCCGGCGGCGCGCTCAAGCCCGGCGAGTTCGTGCGCGTCATCCTGCGCGGCGCGACGCGCCCCGACGCGCTCACCGTGCCGCAGCGCGCGGTGCTCGAGGGGCCGCAGGGGAAATTCGTCTATGTGGTGAATGAAAAGAGCCAGGCCGAGCCGCGCCCGGTCGAGGCCGGCGAATGGGCCGGCCAGTCCTGGATCATCACCGGCGGGCTCAAGCCCGGCGAGCGGGTGATCGTCGACGGGGTGATGCGCCTCGGGCCGGGAGCGCCCGTCCGGATCGCGGAAGCGGCAAAACCCGCAGCGAAAGAATAACTCATGTTTTCCCGGTTCTTCATCGACCGGCCGATTTTTGCCGCCGTCGTTTCCATCTTCATCGTGCTCGCCGGGCTTGCGGCGATGCGCAACCTGCCGATCGCGCAGTATCCCGAGATCGCGCCGCCCGTGGTCACGGTGCAGGCGGTGTATCCCGGCGCCTCGGCCGAGACGCTCGAGCAGACGGTCGCGGCGCCGCTCGAGAACCAGATCACCGGCGTCGAGAAGATGATCTACATGAGCTCGACCTCGGGCTCGAACGGCATCGTGCAGATCCAGGTCACCTTCGACATCGGCGCCGACGCCGACCAGGCGGCGCTCAACGTCAATAACCGCGTCAAGCAGGCCGAGCCGCGCCTGCCCGAGGAAGTGCGCCGCCAGGGCGTGACGGTGCAGAAAGGCTCTTCGGCTTTCCTGCAGGTGCTTGCCTTCTATTCGCCCGACGGGCGCTACGACAACCTCGCCATCAGCAACTTCGTCACGTTAAACGTCCTGGACGCGCTGAAGCGCGTCCCAGGAACGACGAATGTGCAGATCTTCGGCGCCAAGGACTACGCGATGCGCATCTGGGTGAGGCCCGATCGCCTCACGCAGCTGCGCCTCACGCCCACCGATCTGATCCGCGCGCTGAACGAGCAGAACGCGCAGTTCGCCGCCGGCAAGGTCGGACAGTCGCCGAGCGCGGGCCCGCAGGAGCTCGTCTACACCATCACCACCAAGGGCCGGCTCGCCGACCCGAAGGAGTTCGAGAACATCATCTTGCGCGCCAATCCCGACGGCTCGAACCTGCGCCTGAAGGACGTGGCGCGCGTCGAGCTCGCCTCGAAGGACTACGAGTTCGTCGGGCGCATGAACGGCCGGGAGGCGACGCTGGTCGGCGTCTTCCTGCTGCCGGGCGCCAACGCGCTCGAGGTCGCCGACAGCGTCGTGAAGACCGTGGACGAAATCGTGCCGCGCTTTCCGCAGGGCATGACCTATTCGGTGCCCTACGACACGACGAGGTTCGTGCGGGTGTCGATCCGCGAAGTGCTGTTCACGCTGGGCGAGGCGATGTTGCTCGTGGTGCTGGTGGTGTTCCTGTTCCTGCAGAACTGGCGCGCCACCCTGATCCCGATCGCCGCGGTGCCGGTGTCGCTGATCGGCTGCTTCGCCGGACTGTACATGCTCGGCTACTCGATCAACACGCTGACGCTTTTCGGCATGGTGCTCGCCATCGGCATCGTGGTCGACGACGCCATCGTGGTGCTCGAGAACATCGAGCGCATCATGCACGAGGAGCACCTCGCGGCGCGCGAGGCGGCGATCAAGGCGATGCGCGAGGTGGCTGGGCCGGTGGTGGCGATCGTGCTGGTGCTCTGCTCGGTGTTCGTGCCGATCGCCTTCCTCGGCGGGCTGGCGGGCGAGCTCTACCGCCAGTTCGCGGTGACCATCGCGATCGCGGTGGTGATCTCGGGAATCGTCGCGCTCACGCTCACGCCGTCGCTGTGCGTGCTGATCCTCAAGCGCGAGCACAAGATCCCCGGCGGCTTCTTCCAGTGGTTTAACGAAACTTTTTTGAAAATCACGATCCATTACACCAACGGCGTGTCGTGGATGGTCCGCCGCGCCGCGATCGGGGTGCTGGTGTTTCTGGGCATGGTGGCGATCGCGGTCGGGCTGTGGAAGTTCACGCCGGGAAGCCTGGTGCCCGACGAGGACCAGGGCTTCTACATAAGCGCGGTGATCCTTCCGGATGGCGCGACGCTCGAGCGCACCGACAAGGTGGTTGCGCAGGTGCTGGAGGCGATCAAGTCGAACCCGAACAACCAGGACGCGGTCGCCTTCACCGGCTTCGATTTCCTCGGCGGCTATTTCCGCAACAACGCCGCGACGATCTTCGTCACGCAGAAGCCCTGGGACGAGCGCAAGGTCGACACCAAGCAGGTGGTCGGAGACCTCTTCATGAAGACCGGCGGCATCAAGGAAGGGCTGGTGCTCGCCTTCGGTCCGCCGCCGATCTTCGGCCTCGGGACGGCGGGCGGCTTCGAGCTTTACCTGCAGGACCGCGGCGAGGGCGGCGCGCGGCGCATGGCCCAGGCAATGGGCCAGTTCATGCAGCAGACCGCCAAGGACCCCAAGTTCGCCTTCGTGCAAACGCTCTGGCGCCCGGCGGCGCCGCAGCTCTACGTCGATGTCGACCGCGAGAAGGCGAAGGCGCTCGGCGTGCCGCTCAACGAGCTCTACGGCGCGCTCGCCGCCACCCTCGGCAACTACTACGTCAACGACTTCAACAAGTTCGGCCGCACCTGGCAGGTGCTGATGTCGGCCGAGCCGGAGTACCGCAAGAGCCCCGACGCGGTCGGCGATATCTACGTGCGCTCGGAAAAAGGCGAGATGATCCCGCTGCGCTCGCTCGCGAACGTCAAGTACGCCTCGGGCCCCGACTCGCTCGCTCGCTTCAACAACCTTCCCGCGGTGAAGCTCTTCGGCGCGGCAGCGCCCGGCATCTCGTCGGGCCAGGCGATCGAGGAGGTCGAGCGCATCGCGAGAGAGGCGCTGCCCGCCGATTTCAGCTTCGACTGGGGCGGCGCCTCCTATCAGGAGAAGAAATCCGGCGGCACCTCGGTGCTTGCGCTCGGGCTCGCAGTGATCATGGTGTTCCTGATCCTCGCCGCGCAGTACGAGCGCTGGTCGCTGCCGCTCTCGGTGCTGCTCGCGCTGCCTTTTGGCACCTTCGGCGCGCTCGCCGCGGTCTATCTGCGCGGCTACACCAACGATGTGTATTTCCAGATCGGCCTGGTCACGCTGCTCGGCCTCGCGGCGAAGAACGCGATCCTGATCGTGCAGTTCGCGGAACTCAAGGAGCGCGAAGGCTTGTCGGCCGCGGCCTCGGCGCTCGAGGCCGCCCGCCTGAGGTTTCGCCCCATCCTGATGACCTCGCTCGCCTTCATCTTCGGCGTGATGCCGCTCGCCTTCTCGACCGGCGCGGGCGCCGGCGCGCGCCGCTCGGTCGGCACCGGCGTCATGGGCGGGATGATGGCGGCGACCTTCCTCGCCATCTTCTTCGTGCCGATGTTCTTCAAGCTGCTTACCGATCGACGGCTGCGCGAACCCCGCAGCACCGCCGAGATCAAGGAGGAAGTCGAACGCGCGCGCACGGTTACGCACGCGCAGGTTCAGCACCCGCATCATGCGCCACATCCTCAGGAGTAGTCTGGTTTTGCTTTTGGCGGCTTGCTCGACGCAGCCGCCCTATGAGCGGCCTCAGGTCGAGCTTCCTGCGGCCTGGAAGGAAGCGGCGCCGCGGCTCGCCGAGGACGGGCGCTGGTGGCGCATCTATCGGGACCAGGAGCTGGACAAAGTCATCGACGAGGCCTTCGCGGGGAACGCCGATCTCGTCATTGCCGCCGCGCGCGTGGACGAGGCGCGTGCCCTGGTGGCCGAAGCCGAATCCTTTTTCTTCCCGCGGGTCGACGCGCAGGCGAGCGGCAGCCGCCAGCAGGTCTCGACGCGCACCGCCACCTCGTTTCCCGGCATTCCCCGCCAGTACAGCGATTACCGGGCGACGCTCAACCTGTCCTACGAAGTCGACCTCTTCGGGCGCCTGCGCGCAGGTGCGCAGGCGGCGTGGGCCGACCTCGCCGCGGACGAGGCCGCGCGCGAAGCGGTACGCCTGGCGCTGGCCGCGCAGGTGGCGAAGTCGTATTTCGCGTTGCGCGCGCTCGACGAGCAGGTCGAGCTCACGCGCCGCACGGTGCTGCTGCGCGAAGAGGCTCTCGGCCTGCAGCGCAAGCGCCGTGACGCAGGCGTGATCTCCGAATTCGATCTGCGCCAGCTCGAGGCCGAGACGGCGGCGGTGCGCGCGCAGCTGCCGCCGCTCCAGCGCGAGCGGGAGCGCGAAGAGGCGGCGCTGTCGGTTCTGCTCGGCCGCACGCCCAAGCAGGTTTTTGAAAGCGGCATCACCGTCAGATTATCGTTCGACGAGCAGCCGGAAGCCGCGGTCGTGCCCTCCGGGCTGCCCTCCGAATTGCTGCTGCGCCGCCCCGACCTGGTTCAAGCCGAGCGCGGCCTTGCGGCCGCCAACGCTAGGCTGGCCGTCGCCCGCGCGGAGATGTTCCCGTCGATCGCGCTCACCGCGGCGCTCGGCAGCGAGAGCGCGGCGCTCTCCAATCTGTTCAAGAGCGGGGCGGGAATCGGGGCCGTGGCGGCGAGCGTGGCGCAGCCGATCTTCGCCGGCGGGCGCCTGGAGGCGCAGAGCGCCGCGGCGCAAGCGCGCGAACGCGCCGCGCTGGCGGAATACCAGCAGGCGATCCGCAATGCATTCGGTGAAGTACGAGCGGCGTTGTCGGCGCAGTCGCGCTCGCGCGAGAGCTACGACGCCGAAAGCGCGCGCGCCACGGCGCTTGGCGAGACGCTGCGGCTGGCACGCCTGCGCTACCAGAACGGCGTCGCCAGCCAGCTCGACGTTATCGACGCGGAGCGCGGGCTGCTCGCCGCCAGCGTCGCGCGCATCGAGGCGCTGCGCGCGCACCGCGCGGCGGTGGCGGACTTGTTCCGGGCCCTTGGCGGTTAGTGGAAGACGTAGGAATCCATCGCCAGCACGCCGCCCTCGATGCCGTCGTAGATCCGCTCGGGACTTCCCTGGTGGCCGCTCGCGCCCAGCGCGAAAAACAGCGGCAGGAAATGCTCCTCCGTGGGATGCGCGCGCGCGGCGTGGGGTGCGAGCGAGCGGTAGTCCGCCAGAGCCTCGAGATCCCTCTTTTCCATTTTCTCCCTGACCCAGTCGCTGAATTCGCGCGCATAGGGCTGCGGCTTTCCGGCGCCGCGCGCCCAGTCGCGCAGGTTGTGGGTCATGTGGCCCGAGCCGATGATAAGCACGCCTTCTTCCGATAATTTTTTCAATGAACGTCCTACTTCGACGTGATGCCGCGGGCCGAAGGCGGGCTGCACCGAGATCTGCACTACCGGGATGTCGGCCTTCGGGTACATGTAGAGAAGCGGCGCCCACGCGCCATGGTCAAGGCCGCGGCTGCCGTCGATGGCGGCGTCCTTTAGGAGCGCCTGCGCGCGCTGCGCGACGTCGGGTGCGCCCGGCGCGGGATAGCGCAGCTTGTACAGCGGCTGCGGGAATCCCGAGAAGTCGTGGATCGTCTCGGGCTTCGGGTTGCCGGTAAGCATCGGGACGTTGGTTTCCCAATGCGCCGACGCGATCAGGATGGCGCGCGGTTTGCCGAGCCTGCGGCCGAGCTCCGCCCACGCCTCGCCGGCCGCGCCCGGATCGAGCGCGTGCATCGGTGAGCCGTGGGAGATGAATACGCTCGGCAGACTGGCCATCAGGCCGTTTGCTTCAGGAGGCCTTCGGTCCTCAGTGCCTCCTGCACCCTGGGCCGCGCGCCGACACGGGCCAGGTACGCGGTCACGTTGGGCCACCTGGAAAGATCGAACTGCAGCGGCTTGGTCCAGCTCAGCACCGTGAACGCGTAAGCATCCGCGACGCTGAAGGTCTTGCCCATCAGGTAGTCCTTGCCGTCGAGCTGCTTGTCCAGCCACTCGATGCGGCTGCTCAGGTTCTCCCTTGAGATGCGCTTGTACTCGTCGGGCGTATTGGGCTTGAACAGCGGCGAGAACCCTTTGTGCAGCTCCGTGCCGATGAAATTCAGCCACTCCTGCAGCTGGTGGCGCTCGAAGCTGCCGCTTTTCGGCGCAAGGCGCGCATCGGGCTTCTGGTCCGCGAGGTATTGGACGATCGCTGGACCTTCGGTGAGAACCTGACCGCTATCGAGCTGCAGCGCCGGGACGTAGCCCTTGCTGTTGATTTTCAGAAAGTCGCCGCCGCCGTCGTACTTCCTGGCTTTGAGATCCACCTTGACCAGCTCGACCGGGATGCCGGCCTCGCGGGAGACGATGTGGGGGGACAGCGAGCAGGCTCCGGGTGAGTAGAACAGCTTCATGAGTGACTCCTCTCTGTAGCACAACAATGAGTATGATAATGCTCCGTGAGAGGGCTTGCCGCCGTAGCAGGCGTGCTGGTGGCGTTTCAAGCGCTCGCCGCCGACCCCGTCGAACTGCCGGACTGGATCCTCGCCTCATCCGACGCGCGCGCGGTCGCCGGCCAGCCCTTCGAGGTCCTGCTCGTGAGCCTCGGCGCAGAGGCGCCGCCAGACGAGATCAACGTCCGGTTGAAGGGCGATGTCGACGAGCGGATCCTGCGCATGCAGGCGCTCGGGCCGGCGCGCGGCACGCAGCGCGCTTATTCGGCCACCATGCCCGCAGCCCTGTCGGGACCGGTGGCGATCGACCTGGTCGGGCAGGCGTCGA
>Ga0209235_1002462_pt1 | contig 10298 bp, 10 predicted proteins | sample GraSoi013_1_20cm_4_FD_185817 | JGI IMG/M metagenome (GOLD analysis project Ga0209235, IMG submission 185817) | Grasslands soil microbial communities from the Angelo Coastal Reserve, California, USA - Sample 09_25_2013_1_20cm (SPAdes) (version 2) | ecosystem: Environmental > Terrestrial > Soil >...
GCCGAGGTCGGTCATCGTCCCGGCCGACCAGAGGAACGCATGCCGGAGGCCGGACGAATCCTCGCTGGTCCCGACGACTTGCCCGGCGTCGTTGATGCCGTAGGCGTAGCTTGCGTATCCGCCCGGAAGTGTGCCGAGGTCCGTCATCGTGCCGTTCTGCCAGAGGAACGCGTGGGTCGCACCGCTGGCGTTGAGGCTCCATCCGACCACTTCGCCCCCGTCGTTGATGGCCCGGGCCTCGCTTGCGGCGCCCCCGAGCGTCCCGAGGTCTTGCATCCCACCGCCGGACCAGAGGAAGGCGTGCTCAACGCCGTAGGCGGGGCTGCTCCCGCCGACGACTTGCCCGGCGTCGTTGATCGCCCACGCGACGGTGTAGTAGGCCACGCCCAGATTCCCGAGGTCGGTCATGGTGCCGGCTTGCCACAAGAAGGCGTGGTACGTCCGGCCCGAATCAAAGCTGTAGCCGACGACCTGGGCCGCATCGTTGATGCCGTACGCTTCGCTGTAGTAGTCCCCAGGGAGCGTCCCGAGGTCCGTCATCGTGCCGTTGTCCCACATGAACGCATGGGATTCTCCGGAGGCATTGTTGCTAATGCCGACAATCTGGCCCGCCTGGTTGATCCCCGACGCGCTCGAGGAGGCGCCACCCAGGGTCCCGAGGTCCGTCATGACGCCGTTCTGCCAGAGGAAGGCCCCGGACCCGCCCTCGCTGACGCCGACGACTTGACCTGCATCATTGATCGCATAGGCGAAACTGACTCGGCCGCCGGGGAGCGTCCCCAAGTTCCGCGGGGGCGGCGGAGGCGGGCTCTCGAAGTCCGAGGCCCGGTACGGCCCGGTCGTGTCGTTATTGAACCCAATCTGCCAGTCCCTCATGTAAAGCGTGAGGTCGACGACATAGGGGCCGTCGATCCCCTTCTCGTTGATCGCGATCCCATCGAAGCGGAGTTGGACCGAGTAGGAGCCCGGCTCATAGGACCGCCATGAGGTCGACGCGGATACGTCGAGCTCGCGGAGGTTTCCGTACAGACCGTAGTAGTCCGTTTGCTCGACCGTCAAGTTGACGTCGACGGCCAAGTCGTCGAATCGACCGTTCCCATTCGTGTCGACTCCCGCGTCGGCAAAGGGCGGAACGAGGTACGCGGGGGGAGACTCGAATGCGAGGTGGCGGTACTCCGCCGTCGTGTGGACGCCCGTGTCGCTGAGGCCGTACGTGCGTTCATAGAGCGACAGCTCGACGCTGTATGGTCCGTCCACACCGGACACGTTAATCCGCCACCCGTCCAACCCCACGGTGACCGAATTCGGTCCTGGATCGAGATGGGCTTGCGTGGAATTCCCGGTGGACAATCGGTATGACGCGTCGTGAAGATACGCGCTGATCAGATAATCCCCGGCCTGCGCGATCGACATGTTGACCTGCACGACGAGAGCGTTGAAAAGCCCGTCTGAGTCCGTGTCGACTCCGTAATCGGAGTGCGGGGGCTGGAACACACCTGGCGGCGCGGCCGATGCTCTCGGGACGACGACCCAGGCGGCCAGGATCAGGACCAAGCCCAGGAGGAATGGGAGCGCCAAGCGGGCCACCCGAAGTCTCGACGTCACGACAGACGCTCGGAGTTCCAGGACCAAGTCGCGTCCCTCCGTCCGGGCGGCGAACCCGGGAAGGTCGTTAAGATGGCGTCGGTTCAGCTGTGTTCAGGCCGAACACTGGCCCGCCGGTCTCCCTCACGTGATTCGTTTCCCGCGCGCACAAACGCTTTAGAATGCCTCACCTTCTGCCGTCCGAATGGGCATTAACCTCGCGGACATCGTCAGCTCCGAACCGCGGGCGCTGGAGGATTTCTCGGGCCAGGTCCTTGCGATCGATGCCTTCAACACGCTCTACCAGTTCCTCGCGATCATCCGCCAGCCGGACGGCACGCCCTTGATGGACCACCAAGGCCGCGTGACGTCCCACCTGTCCGGGATCATCTACCGCGTCTCGAACTTCGTCGCCGCGGGAATCAAGCCCGCCTTCGTCTTCGACGGAGAACCGCCGCGGCTCAAGGCGCGAACGATCGTGGCCCGAGGCGAGATCAAGCGGCGCGCGGAGCGCGAGTGGCGGGAGGCGGTGGAAATCGGAGATCTCGCGACCGCCCGTACCAAGGCGATGCAGACCTCGCGTCTCACGACGGAGATGGTCGACCAATCAAAGCGGCTTCTGGACCTCCTCGGGATCCCATGGGTGCAGGCGCCCGCAGAAGGCGAAGCGCAGGCGAGCGCGATGGCCCGGACCGGGGTGGCGTACGCGGCGGCGTCGCAGGATTTCGACTCCCTGTTGTTCGGCTCCCCGCGGCTCGTGAAGAATCTCGCGATCACCGGTCGTCGGAAGCTACCGCGCAAGGACATCTACGTGGACGTCCAACCGGAGGAGATCTCCCTCGAGGCCACGTTGGCGAACCTGGGCATCACCCGCGAACAGCTCGTCGACATGGGCTTGTTGATCGGGACGGACTTCAACGAGGGCGTCAAAGGAATCGGGCCGAAGAAGGCGCTCGCGCTGATCAAGAAACACGGCTCCCTGGAACCGGCCCTCGAGGAGCTCAGCGTCGAGATCGAATCGAAGGACGAGGTCCGCGAGATCTTCCTGAAACCGAACGTCCTCCCGGAGGTCGACCTGCGATTCCGCGATCCGGATGCCGACGGTGTACGACGGATGCTGTGCGACGAACACGACTTCTCGCCCGACCGGATCAACGCGGCGTTGGCGAAATTCGGAAGCGCTCGATCGGAGCAAAAGCAACGGTCCCTCGACACCTGGTAGGCCCGGTCCGAGAATCGGGTCGGAAAGGCTATAAACGGACCTCGATTTGCCCGCGCAATGCCGCTGGATTTCGTGTCCTCGGTCCTCGTCAGCACCGGGCTGACGGGGGCCCTGAGCGCCCTCGCGTACCGGCGCAACGTCCTCACGTGGGACGGCAGCCTGGCGGCGTTCGTGGTCGGCATGGTCATCGGTGTCTTCGGCGACGTGACGTGGCTCTTCCTCCTGCTGTTCTTCCTTCTGTCGAGCTTCCTCGCGACCCGATATCGATTCGCCCTCAAGGAGGCCTTGGGGGTCCAGGAGGGGCTGCGCGGCGAGCGCAAGGCGACGAACGTGCTCGCGAACGGATTCGCCCCGATGGCCGTCGCCGCGATCTCCCTCACGATGCCTCCCGGGTTCCCAAAGATCGTGAGCGGCATCGTCTTCCTCTCGGCCCTCGCCGTCGCTGGCGCGGATACCTTGGCGAGCGAGATCGGCGTGCTCTCGCGCCGCACCGTCCTCATCACGACCGGGCGGCCCGTTCCTCCGGGGACGGATGGCGGCGTTTCGCCCCTGGGCCAGCTGTGCGCGATCGGCGCTGCGCTCTACACCTCGATCGTCGGCTGGTTCGTCCTCTCGAACCTCGCGCGGATGTGGAACCTCATCCCCACGATGCCGTCCGCACCCGTGTACGTGCTGATCCCAATTGCGATCGGATTCCTCGGCTGTCAACTCGACAGCGTGCTGGGCGCGACCCTCGAGCGCCGGGGCCTCGTGAGCAAGAAGACCGTGAACCTGGTCTCGACGACGACCGGCGCGATCGTGGCGTACCTGATCCTCGTCGCGGCCGGGCCCCTACCGACGGCCTAGCGCCTTCTGGATGAGGTCTGCGCCTTCCGCCGCGAGCGCATCGGCCCGCTCCGCGGTCCGGCCCTCCGCATACACCCGGAAAATCGGCTCGGTGCCGGACGGCCGCACGAGGACGGCACCGTCGGCTTCGACGATTTTGACGCCGTCCGTCGTGTCGACCTTCCGCCCCTTCGTGAGTTCGACGAGGGACGCGAGGACGGCCTCGCGTTTCTCCACCGGCACGGAGACGTTCGCCTTCTTGAGATGATATTGCGGGAGGGCTGCCGTCAGTGAGGACAGTCTCTTGCCCTCATGGGCGAGCAACTCGAGCATCTTCGCCGCGGACATCGCGCCGTCCCGGCAGAACTGATGGTCGGGGAAGATCACGCCGCCGTTCTCTTCGCCGCCAAACGCGGCGCCGGTCTCGAACATCGTCCGCGCGACGATCGGCGATCCGACACGGGTCCGCACGACGCGCCCTCCGGCGGCGCGCACCACGTCGTCGATGAGGCTCGATGTGCTCACGGGCGTGACGACGGTCCCGCCGCGGCCTTGGATCGCCGCCTTCGCGAGGAGGGCCAGACTCTTGTCGCCGTAGACGAACGAACCCTTGTCGTCCACGAAGATCGCGCGGTCCGCATCCCCGTCGTGCGCGATCCCGAGGTCCGCGTGGACCTCCGAGACGAGACGCATCAGGTCGCCGAGGTGATCGGGAACTGGTTCCGGCATCCGCCCTGGGAATGCGCCGTCCGGTTGACCGTTCAACGAGATCACGCGACAGCCGAGCGAGCGCAAGAGGTACGGCGACACGACGCAGCCCGCACCGTTCCCGGGATCCACGACGACCGTGAAGGCGCTCTTGCGAATCGACGCGACATCGACCTTCGCGAGGATCGCCTCAAGGTATCGGTGGTTCGCCGTGTCGTCGGATCGGATCGATCCGACCTCCGACCACGCGGCCACGCGAAACCGGCCTTCGAAGAAGATCGACTCGATCGCTTCCTCCTCCTCCCGACTCGCCTCCATGCCGCGGGCATCGAGCGCCTTGAGCCCGTTGAATTCGCGCGGGTTGTGGGATGCGGTCACGACGACGCCGCCTTTCAGGTGGCCCGACTTCGCGAGGAAGTACTGAGCCGCCGGCGTCGGCACGACGCCTAGGTCGACGACGTCACAGCCCGCGGACATCAGGCCGGATGCGGCCGCGCGGGCGAGCATCGGACCGCTGAGCCGGGTGTCGCGGCCGAGGGCCACGGGGCCTCCTTCGAACGACGTGCCGATCGCCCGACCAACTTTCAGCGCGAGGTCCGCGTTCATGTCCGGACCCACGACGCCGCGGATCCCGTTCGTCCCGAACAGCCGCGTCATGCGCTCACCCGGTCGTCGAAGATCGTCGCATACGCCGGCACCTGGACGCCGTCGCCCACGATGCTGTCGCGGACGTGGGCCCCTTCCCCGATCGAGGCGCCCGCCCCCAGGATCGACGAAGATATCTCCGCCTTGTCGTCCACGCTGACGCCTTCCAAGAGGGCCGCATTCGTCAACGACGCGCGACCGATTTTGCACGACTTCCCAAGGACGACGTGTGGTCCCAGGCGGCCTTCGACGTACGACCCCGCGCCGACGGACACGGGAGGCCGGAGCGAACCGGCCGTCACGTCCGCCTCGGGGGCAATCTTCCCGCGACCGGCATCCAGGAGGACGCGTTGCGCGTTCAGATAGCTGGGGAGCGTCCCGGCGTCAGACCAGTATCCATCGTATCGATACGCGGTGAGTCCCCGCTCGACGAGACGCGGGAAGACCTCCCGCTCCAGGGAGACGGCGCGGCCCTCCTCGATGAAATCGAAGACCATCGGTTCGAACACGTACCGGCCGGCGTTCACGAGGTTGCTCGGGGCCTCCCCGGCCCGGGGCTTCTCGACGAACCGCGTGATCCGACCGTCCTCGATCGCGACGACCCCGAATGCGGACGGATCGTCCACGGGCCACACCGCGATCGTGCCGATTCCGCGGCGCTTTTGATGAGCCTCGACGAACCGGTCCAATTCGATCGTGTCGACCACGTCGCCGTTGTACACCGCGAACGTCCCGTGGACGTGCTGCTGGATGTTCTTGATCGCGCCGGCCGTTCCGAGCGGCTTCGCCTCTTCGACGACGCGGACGTCGATGCCGAACTCGTGCGCCCGAAAGAACTCCCGCATCGCCTCGAAGCCATAGTTGACCGCGATGATGACCTCGTCGCAGATGGCCGGCAGCGAGTCCAGCGTGTACACGATCTGCGGACGGTCTACGAGCGGGACGAGCGCCTTCGGGCGGTTCAGGGTGAGCGGGCGAAGCCTGGTACCGAAGCCGCCGGCAATGACCACGAGCTGCATCCGCTTTACGAAGCAAGGGCGCGGTTATCTATTTTCTGGCCTCGCCGCTCACTTGGGAACAATCGTGACGACGTTGTTGCCCCGAAGGACGACGGTCCCGACGCGGCGGACGTTGTCTTCCTTCGTCTCTTCGGTGTCCTCAAGGACCATGTTCATGTAGTCGTCGTATCCGACGAGCTTGCCCTCGAGGATCCGATTGTCCTTGAGCAGGAGCTGGACCCGTTTGTTGATGGATTTTTCTAGAACGTTAAGAGGCATCACCATAGAAGGACCTGTCCCCCCTTCCGGCGCGCCATAATCTGTGAATGCACTTAAGACTTTTCTTGCGCAGTCTATCGAGAGTCGCCCGCGGGGGCGCAGTCGCCAACGTATTTATCGCCGCGAACCCATGCATCCGCGATGCCGCAAGAACGGAAGAAAGTCGGCGAAGTCTTCCACTTCTATGGGAAGATCGGCGTCGCCGCAATCCGCCTTACGGATGATGGAATTGCGATCGGCGACACGGTGCAGATCCAAGGACCGTCGACGAACCTGGAGCAAACCGTGGAGACGTTGCAGATCGAACACGCAGACGTCTCGCGGGCGGGTCCGGGCCAAGAAGTCGGGATGAAGGTCCGCGACCGCGTGCGGGAGAAGGACTTCGTCTACAAGCTCGTGCCAACGGAAGGGCCCGTCCGCGCGCCGCCGCCCGCGAAAGCGGCGCCGCCGAAGAAAGCAGCGCCGAAGAAGAAAGCGCGCGCCAAGAAAGCCCCGCGGAAGAAGGCGCCCGTCAGACGAAAAGCCAGCCCCGCACGGCGTAGTAAAGCGCGCCGAGCGTCCCGACGATCGCGATCGCGTTCAAGATGACGTCCAGGGCCGCCTGGATTCCGGGACCTCTCAGTCCCGCGTCCACGAGCATGAACTTCAGCCGATGCGTCCCGTGGAACAACGATCCGCCGATGAGAGCGAAGAAGAACAACCGGACCAAGGGCTCCCGCCAATGCGCCGCGAACGTGACGTAAGCCGCGGGGTCGGAAGGCCATAGCCCGAACACGGGCGCCAGGAACAGCAGGAATACGGTGATGGGGAACAGGAAGGCGGTGATGAATCCGCCTAACGAAAAGAGGCCCCACAAGAGCGGCTCGAGGAACACCTCGGGCTCGCCGGTCTTGGGATCCGCATGGACCGTCTCGCGACCCGGATTGTAGCCGAGGGTTTCGCGCGTGGAACCGATTTCTTCGGCCACTCAGAAGCCCCCGAAGATCAGATAAACGACGGCACCGGAGACGGCGATCCACAGGAGCACGTTGACGCCGAACACGGCCTTCCACGGGAGCGGCCGCTCGGTGAACTGAATCGGCTGGGCCTTGCCGATCAGCATGAACCAGGTCACCGCGTGCCACATCAAGAGGGCGAACAACACGAGATTCACGTACAAGATCGGCGGCGTCCGCATCATGTCGACGAAGGCCGTGTACGCGGATTCCCCGGCGCGCAGCGTTCGGAGCAGATTCAGGAAGAGGAGTCCGTAGACCGCCGAAATCACGCCGCCCAACTCGCGCAGCTGGAACCCCAGGTACCGCCGGTTGCGGAGCCACCATCCGGCACGTCGCCTCCATGCGTACTCGCGGGCCGTCGCATCACCTCGATGCGGAGCCCGGCATGAGGAGCCGCCGCATGTGCCGCATCGTTGCGAGGACTTTCAAGGTCTGGATCGCCGCGGCAGGATCGACGTTCTTCGGGCACACGACGGAGCACTCGCCGACGAAGGTGCACTCCCACACGCCGGATTTGGTGTTCAGCCTCGCGAGACGCTGATCCGCCCCCTCGTCCCGCGTGTCGCGGATGTACCGCAGGGCGAGCGCCGACGCGGCAGGCCCGACGAACTCGGGGCTCGCGCCGAACACCGGGCATGCGGCATAGCACAGCATGCAGTTGATGCACAAACTTTGCTGCCGATACGCTTCGACGTCCTCGGGGTACTGCACGAACTCCTTCGTCAGGTCGCCCGACTCCTCGCGGACGATGTACGGCGTCACGGACGCGAGCTTCTCCAGGAAATCGTCGAAGTCGACCACGAGGTCCTTGAGGATCGGGAAGTTCGCGAGCGGATCAATCGTCACGGCGCCCCTGTGGACGTCGCGGATGTACGTTCCGCACGTGAGGCGCGGCTGGCCGTTCACGTTCGCCCCGCACGAGCCGCAGATGCCCATCCGGCACGACCACCGGTATGTCAGCGTGGGGTCGACGTGGTCCTTGATGTAATTGAGTCCATCGAGGACGACCATGTCGTCCCGATACGGGATTCGATACTCCCGGTACGTCGGCTTGCTTCCGGATTCGGGTCGGTATCGCTTCACCCGAAACACGACGTCGCGGCCGGCCATGTCAGTACGTCCTCGCGACGGGCTGCCACTTCGTGATCTTCACCGGCGAGTAATCTATGCGCGGCGCGCCATCCGTGCGATACGCGAGCGTATGCTTCAGGTAATTCGCGTCGTCCCGCGCCGGGAAGTCCGTTCGGCTGTGAGCACCCCGCGACTCCCGTCGATTCAAGGCGCTGTGGGCGATCGACGCCGCCACGTCGAGCATGAAGTCGAGTTCGAGGACCCCGGTCATCTCCGTGTTGAACACGCGGTCCTTGTCCGCCAGACCCACGGAGGAGAATCGGTCCCGCAATTTGACGAGTTGTCCGCACGCGTCGGCGAGGCCGGCCTCGTCCCGGAAGATCCCGACGTCGCGCTCCATGAGCTGCTGCATCTCCACCCGCACGCCGGCGAGGGTCTCCTTCCCGCGCTCGCGACCCATGAGGCCGTCGAAGACGCGGGCCTCCTCCCTCCGGAGGGTTTCCCTCGTCGCGGTTCCGCGGGGATATGCGACCCGCTGCTTCGCGTACTGGGCCGCGGCGAGGCCACACCACTCGCCGAAGACGAGGCATTCGCTCAAGCTGTTCGACCCGAGGCGGTTCGCGCCGTTGATCGAGACGCACGCGGTCTCGCCGACCGCGTACATGCCGGGAAGCGTCGTCTCCCCGGTCGAGGTCGTGGACACACCGCCCATGATGTAATGCTGGCCCGGCCGCACCGGGATCGGCTCGTGAATCGGATCGAGACCCATGTACTTCTCCGCGAGTTCTCGGACCATGGGCAGATTCTTGTCGATCGTCGCGGCTCCGAGGTGACGCAGGTCGAGGCCGAGGTACGGCCCGTACGGACCCTCGAACGCGCGGCCCGCCTTGATCTCCTGGATCATCGACCGCGAGAGGATGTCCCGCGGCCCCAGCTCCATCTTCGTCGGCAGGTAGCGCTGCATGTATCGCTCCCCGTCCTTGTTGATCAGATAGCCGCCTTCGCCGCGCGCCGCCTCCGTGATCAGGATGCCGGTCCCCGGCAGGCACGTCGGATGGAACTGGACCATCTCCATGTCCTTGAGCGGCACGCCGGCGCGGTAGGCGAGCGCCATGCCGTCGCCCGTCTTGATGAAGCCGTTCGTCGTGAACTCGTACACGCGGCCGCACCCGCCCGTCGCGAGGATGGTCGCCTTCCCATTGATCGCGACGAGCCGCCCACCGCGAAGGTCCATCGCGATCACCCCCGCGCAGACGCCGCCCTCCACGATGAGGCTCGTCACAAAGTACTCGTCGAACCGGTGGATGTTCTCGAACTTCATCGACGTCTGGAAGAGCGTGTGCAGGATGTGGAAGCCGACTTTGTCCGCCGCGAAGACGGTGCGTTTGACGGACATCCCGCCGAACGCCCGTTGGCTCACCCGGCCGTCCGGGTCGCGGGACCACGGACAACCCCAGTGCTCGAGTTGAACAATCTCCTTCGGGCACCGCGCGACGAAGAACTCCACCGCGTCCTGGTCGGCGAGGAAGTCGGATCCTTTGATCGTGTCGAGCGCGTGCAGCTCGAGAGAATCGTAGTCTCGCAACACCGCCGCGGTGCCGCCTTCCGCCGACACCGTGTGGCTCCGCATCGGATAGACTTTCGACACGACCGCGATGGAGAGATCGGGGTCCGTCTGTGCCGCCGCGATCGCTGCGCGCAACCCCGCCGCGCCTCCGCCGACGATCACGATGTCGTGCGCGGTCCGGTCCACGAACCGCGGAACCGAGTCGGGCGAATAAGCTTTTGGCACATACGATTCGCAAACGAGACATCGGGCCGTTTCTTCGGATGCACGGCGTTTCTCCTGCGAGGTGGCAGTTGTCGCGAGGCCCCGCGCAGAAGACTCAAGTAGCACGCGCCCGTTGGGCGCGGGGCATGGAGGTCGTCCGCGTCGAAGGGCTCGGGAAAACGTACCCCGGTGGCACG
>Ga0209235_1002465_pt1 | contig 10297 bp, 7 predicted proteins | sample GraSoi013_1_20cm_4_FD_185817 | JGI IMG/M metagenome (GOLD analysis project Ga0209235, IMG submission 185817) | Grasslands soil microbial communities from the Angelo Coastal Reserve, California, USA - Sample 09_25_2013_1_20cm (SPAdes) (version 2) | ecosystem: Environmental > Terrestrial > Soil >...
AGCGTCGCAGAAGCGACAACATTCTCGATATTGATGAATGCCTTACCCTGGTCAGACAATACCTGTCAGGTTCCACCTTGAACGTTCAAGTCGTCCCGTCCGCCAGAGTATAATAGACCTCCTTATAGACTCGGTCACGTTTTCCGAGCTATTGCGTCGGCAGCCCCTTGCTGAGGCAAGAACTCTCCAAGACCGCAGTGGGCGAGTCTGCGACATCCTTGACGTGGAAGTGAAGCCTCTCTATTTCTCTCTCCAAAAAGGTCCGTCTTCTGCACTGACTATGGACGAGTCCGTGGAGTTGCGACTCATTTTCTGGTGCGGCTGCCGGGATTCGAACCCGGGTTCCCGGCTGGCTCCGCCCTTTTGATGGGGCTTGGGAAGCCGGTGTCATAGACCAGATAGTCCCATACACCCTGCCTAGAGAAGCCAGGGGATAGTCTGGACCACAGCCGCACTCAACTTGCAGTCCAAGCCTCGACTCCTATTTCTATCCATCACGTCCAACCATTTTCCGAGCCTAGAGGCCCGACCGAAAGTATTGCTCCAAACTGAACCAGTCAGAGGCCCAGAAACTTATCACGCCATTTTTGACGAGAAAACAAGTCAAAACCACCGATTTTCCTTCAAAATCCGATCTTTCCCTCGTGAAAACTGAGCGTGAGGAGGGGGGAGGGTATACCGGCTAGAAAGAAATTTTTGAGCGTGGAAGAATCAATTCGGACTCTTGAGCATTGATAGGCCGCAAGGGCCCGAGGGAGTGAAACTATTCACTCCGCTGCGCTCTCAGACCTTGACTCTTCTGAAGGTGTAGACTGTGGGTCCGAAACGCAACGTCGGCCTCCACAACTAGCTCCAACCTGAATCCGAGACTCGTGATAGAAATGGGAAATGTTCGGCGTCTATTCTGCGAAGTCCGAGGCTTTCGGCGGCTCTAGCGACAAGCCTTTCCGTTTTCTTATCGACTCCACCACACTCTGCAAAAGAGATAATGGAACCGGTGACCATCTTGCAAATTCTAATCCCCAGAAGGCCCGTCCCGCGGTCTGACCCCGCATAACCTCTGATAGGTCAAAGGTTTCGACAGTCGGTATTTCTCCGGTTACATAGACAAGATTTGCCTTCTGATCCACCGAGACTACCTTGCCCCGTTTCTGAGTAATCACGCTGGTAACCGCGCCCAACAGGTCATTCGGAACCTTCGTCGTAATCTTCTGAATAGGCTCCAATAAGGTAGGTGCTGCGCTCAGGAAGGCGGCAAACATTGCTCGTCGGACCATTGGCATCATTTGTGCAGGTCCACGATGGACTGGGTCCTCGTGCAATGATACGTCGGTAATCTTGACCTTCAAGCCTCGTATCTGCTCGTAAGCGATCGGTCCCTCTTTCAAGCCCCAACGATAGCCAGCAAGGATCATATCCTTAGCTTCTTGGACGTATTGTGCTCCTTTGGTCTGGTCGATTATGATGTTGTAGGGTTCGTCGATGCTCCAGACTCCGCGTGCCTCATCCGGTTCCCAGCCAACCCCACGCAATGTCTTCGCCATCTCCGCCTTGTCCGTATACTCGGTCACTTTGCCGGCCTTGATCAAGTCCATAACCTCCGGTTCGAGTGGCTCGACTTTGATGTCGATCTTGTTGTGCTTGTTCGGCGATTTTCCCTCAACCGGGCCAGCGGGAGTTCGGATTGCTTCTCGATAGATGACGATAGGCTTGGTAGTAACGATCTCTAAACCGGTCTTCGTAATCAGAGTAGTCGCAATTTCCAAATGGAGAGTCCCCATGCCACTGATCAAGTACTCACCTGTCTCCTCGTTGATTGAGGTGACGAGGTTGGGGTCTTCCAAGGACAATTTCCTCATGGTATCAACTAGTTTCGGCAGTTCTCTGCTGTACTTGGGCTCAACAGCAATTGTTACGACCGGCTCAGTAACGTAGTGGACGGCTTCGAATGGGGTAACTCCTTTCACTGAAGAGATAGTCTCTCCCGCCTTCACGTTTTCCAGTCCCAAGACGGCAGGGATGTTGCCAGCACTCAGGTTCCCAACGATCTCTCTGTTGGGACCCATGTAGATTGCGACCTGTTGGATTCGTCCTTGCGCGTGGGAGTTGATTAGGTACACTGGGGAGCCTTCCCTGACGGTCCCGGAGAATAATCGGCCCGTAGCAACTACACCGGCTTGTGGGTCGACATTGATGTTGACGACCGACATTAGTACCGGTCCGTTGTCGTCGCACTTGATCATCGCGCGTCCCCATTCGCTCTCTATATCTCCATGCCAGATTTTCTCGATGCGATATGTCTGCGCAACGTGCGGTGGAGGCATTGCTTCTACAGCCATGTTCAATATTGCTTCATGAATCGGCGCACGCGTCCGTAACTCTTCGAGCTTGTTGTTATTGTAAGCATCAATAACATCCTGGAATTTTACACCTTTCCTCTTTGCAACGTCGGAGGTGAATCCCCATCGATCCTTCGCCGAACCCATTGCGACAGTATTAGTTGCAAAGCTGACCTTCCACTTCTCCCTGAACTGAGGCTCCGCATACAACTCGATGAGACCGTTGAAGTCGCGAATGATTCGCCCGATGCGTTCCATGATTCCCTCTGGCGTGAGCTTCAACTCCTTGATCAAACGGTCGATCTTGTTAATGTACAGAACCGGCCTGACCCGCTCCTCAACCGCCTGTCTAGTAACCGTCTCGGTCTGGACCATGACCTCCTCGACACTGTCAACCACCACGACAGCTCCGTCAATAGCTCGGAGCGATCGGGTCACTCTACCGGAGAAGTCTACGTGACCTGGAGTATCTATCAGATTCATGACGTAAGAAGTGCCGTCCTTCTCATGCAGTAGACTGACATTCGCGGCCTTGATCGTCATCTGCCGCTTCTGCTCCTCCTCCATGAAATCCATCGCAAGAGCCGTGCCTGCTAGGTTGGGGGACAACAAGCCGGCGGCAGCGAGCAAGCTATCAGTCATCGTTGTCTTACCATGATCCACGTGGGCGATGATTCCCAGGTTGCGGATTTGGTCCTTGTTGGAGACGATCTTCAGAATGTCTCCAGATGTCTTGAATCGTGGCAACTGTTGCTTACCGTTCTATCCTGAAACGGAGATAGCGGGTTCCTAGATTCTCTAATATATATTCCCCCAAACAGCTCGTTCCAGATGCTAATCGGCCAACGATGACGGGAGAATCAGATGATTTCTAGATTGACTGTTTCTCCGAAAACTGCATACTAGTCAACGCGCATCTTCGAGAATCATCTTCATGCCCTCGATCTGATTGGCTAGGGATACTTTTCCGTCCGGACTGAGCGCTACAACAAGGTAGGCGACTCCTACCTCATTGAGTGCCTGAAGTATTTGCCTATTTTCAGCACGATTCCCTGAGAGTAGTACTCTCCGCTCACCTTGCGGTGACCGATATTCTGACGTTTCGGCCTTGGGATTGAGTCCAACCCGTACGGTGATCATCTTGGTCTTCGCTTCTGGGAAGCTATCTCGAAAATCAGCCACCATCTCGCGGAATACATCGAGTGGGAAGAGGTTGGGATGCCAGCCATCGCCTAACCTGATGGCTCTCTTCATCGCCGCTTTGCTGTTTCCGGCGATCCAAATTGGGATGTGCTCCTGAACTGGCCTTGGCTCGAAGACTAAGCCAGTGAAGTGAAGATTGAGGATCTTGCTATCGAAACTCGTCTCACTATTCCATAATGCACGGATCATCCTAATCGATTCATTGAGTCGTCTTCCCCGGTTGTGAAAGTTGGAGCCTAGATTGGAGAACTCCTTCTCGTTCCAGCCCGCACTAGTAGCTAGAATGACTCTTCCATTGCTTAGATTGTCTAGTGTAGCCAATTGTTTCGCCACGACCACCGGATTCCTCATAGCTGTGATGAGGGAAGAGATACCAAGTCTGACCTTGCTTGTTACCCCTGAAAGGTAGGCGAGCGTCGTAATACTTTCGAAGACTCTCTCGTAAGGAGTTCCACTGTTTCTCGGCATCAACAAGTGATCAGTACACCAAACCGAGTCGAAACCCGCCCTTTCAGCTTCCACAGCGATTCTCTTGATCGCATCAGGCGTAGACTGTTCTCCGTAATTCGGAACACAAACACCGAGTTTCATGGAATAGACTAGCACAACTCGTCGGCTTAACTGTCTTATTGGTCTGCGTTCAAATGAGCCTGAACCCAGGGCTCTGGCCTCCCAAGGAATATTACCCGGAACAATCCCAACAATTGACCGTGAAATCACTCTCACCCAAGGCCTTACTTCCTGTCTACGGAGTCGGCGTACTAGGTGCCTTCCTACAGATAGCCGGAGCCCAATGGGACGTTTCGGCCCACATTCTCGGAATCGTCGAGACATTCCTCACACCAGCCCACGCTGTGCTCTATGCGGGCATCGGACTAGTCGCGCTTGCTAATCTGCAGGGCGTTCGTCTCCGTCTAGCACACGGGCAAGATTACCCATATGCCTCACTCTTCAGCGGGCTACGGATAGCTGTGGTGGGCACCGAGTTGCAAATAATTGCAGCTCCAATCGATTTCTATTGGCATTCAGTTTACGGCTTTGATCCATTCCTCTTTACACCAGCACACTCGATCCTTATTCTTGGTGTTGTGTTGGGGGGAATAGGAATGACTCTTGGCGCGATCCGTCTATTTCAGGCACAGCGTTTGGGTCAGCAAGTTACTGCTCGGCCTTGGATTCTGACTGCCTTGGTCATGCTCGGACTCGCCGCAATGTGGGGACAATTCAACTTCTTCGGCTACTGGATAACTGATCTGTCAGGAATGGCTTACACGTTCGGGATTTGTGGTATCGAAGTATTCCGGAGCTTTACCCGTTGCGAGTTTGTGAGTCAGTTCCGCCTGGTTTCTGAACTCGTCTCATTTGGACTCTTTTCTGCGACGGGGACGTTCTTTTTCTGGACTTCTAAGAAGTTGTTTCGTCGGCCTGGGCTGGCTACGCTCACGGCCGCTATTCTTGTCGCGGTTTATGCTGTTCTCGCCATTGGTTTCATGGTCTATGCAATGGCCTTCTTGAATCCGCCGGGTAGCTTCTACCTCCGAGATCCAAGTCCTCAAACGGGGTCATCGCTCGCAGGCCTAATTCCTGTTTACCTGCTTGCCCTGATCCCGATATTCCTGCTCGATGTTGGTGTCAGGAATTCTATACAGAAGAGGACCCTTGTCTTACTCTCGGCTCTGGTCGGTCCATTTGCCGCATTCATCGACGCACGCTATACTATTGGAATAGTTGGTTCAGATCTCTCTGTCTTATTGGTCGTCGCGATTCTGACAGTGGTCGGTGGCTTGCTCGGTGGTCTATTGATCACTCGGCTGGGTTCAAGGCTCTCGATATATGCGGAGGCTTGGAAGATGAATTTGAAAACGAGCCCTCTGATACCCGTAAAGTCCGTCGATCAAGAGGGAAAGCCGATCGGACCCCCTTGACTTTCCACGACTATTCGCTTGTTGAAGCGAAGGAGTGGAAGCATTCCTGATCATTGACCATTGCGAGTTCCCTGATGAATTGTTTTACGACTACGATGGGAACACTTGGATCAGGATCAATCCTGATAGCTTGGAGGCAACAATCGGACTAACCACCTTAATGGCAGGGATCGCAGGAAAACTTTCCTCAGTTAGGACGAAACCCGTGGGGACAGTTGTTTCCAGAGGCAAAAGTCTCGGGACAATCGAGAGTCATAGAATGGTTGGTCCAATACCCTCACCGCTTTCGGGCACAATCATAGAGATCAATTCTAAGATATGGACGGCTCCGAAGATCCTGAACAATTCGGCCTATGACGAAGGTTGGGTCGTTCGTCTCAAATTGTCCAACTTGGAATCTGAGAAACCAGAATTATTTGGCGTTGAAAAGATTGGTTCATTGCTGAAACAGAGAATCGCCGAGTTTCATGTTCGATGCTTCAAAATGTTCCCGGATCATGAAATGTACGAGATCGGTTCCGAATGCACTGCAGTACTCGTACGTCTTAACGAGCTGATCGACGAAGTCGCAGTGGGCGATGTAGTCCACATCGTTTCAGATGATCCAACCGCCTATGTGGAAATGGTAGCATGGTCAGATAGGACGGGACACAAGCTGGTGGAATGGAGAAAGGAAGGAAACATATTCCATTTTATCGTGAGGAAAACCGGAAAGGAAAAAGAAAGGGAAGAGGATGGACGAGTTCGGCGGAAGTCGTAGCCTTAGCTGACTACAGGTGGTACTACTTGGGGAGCTGCAGTGATCGGTTTCTCGATCGGATTTCGGACGAGATTGCCCCATTCAGTCCAGGAGCCGTCATAGTTCCTGACCCTCTCGTAGCCGAGAAGGTATCGCAGCACGAACCAGGTGAACGAGGATCGTTCGCCAATTCGGCAGTAGGTTATGATGTCCTTGTCTCGCGTCACGCCTTGCGCTTCGTATAATTTCCTGAGATCCGCGACGTCTTTGAAAGTGCCGTCCTCGCGTACTGCTTGGGACCACGGAATATTTACGGCTCCAGGAATGTGTCCGCCACGTTGTGCATGTTCATTCGGATATTCTGGCGGTGCTGTGATCTCTCCGGTGAACTCCTTAGGGCTTCTGACGTCCACTAATACAGAACCTGGTTTCCGATATGTGTCGAAAACGTCTCTGAAGTACACTCGTAGCTTCTCGTCTGGCTGTGGTACTCCGTACCTTGCGGCCTGATTGCTGGGAACGTCCTTGGTTAATGGCTTGTCTTCATCGATCCATTTCTTCCGTCCACCGTTCATCAAGACGACATTGTGCACTCCGTAGTATTGAAGGTCCCAGAAGGCGTACGCGGCGAACCAATTGTTGAAGTCGCCATAGAGTACGATCTTTGTGTCCTTCGAAATTCCCGACTTGCCGAGTAGCTCTTCTAATTGTTCACGAGATAGAATGTCGCGTTGTACCGGATGGTTCAGGTCCTTGCGCCAATCCCATAGGACGGCGCCGGGCGCGTGTCCAAGTTGGTAGTTTACTGTAGGGTCGTAGTCAACCTCCACAATCCTCACCTTGGGATCGTTCAGGTGTTGCTCGACCCATGTCGTGTCAACGAGAGTTTCTGGTTTTGCGTAGCTCATTTTAGTATTCGAGCCCGCGGTATAACATATGTCATATTAACCCTTTCGATTTCACCTCTCAGAGAGGGAAAAATATTCTATTCGGAATCTTCGCTCTATAGCCCTAGACCCAGTTGACTCATGAGTCCCATGACGTCAAAATACACGCGGACCTCCTAATCCTGCCACCTATGACTCTGCAGACGAATGTGCTTGGAATCTTGAAGCTCTTGTTCTTCGGTGGAATGGTAGAATCTAGTTTCAAAGGCCGCCTTCCCAGGTTCCTTTCTGATCAGTAATTCCCTGAAAGACCCTTGCGCTTGGGACGCTCCCCCGAAAGCCTTTAATTATTTTCATAGCTCAGCACTGGTCCATCCGCAAATTCGCTCATTTCGTGGCCCGTTTGCCAATCGGAGCTCACTATTTCTGGCCCCCGATGTGCCCCTCGTGAATTTCCGCTATGTTTAAATGAATAAACCCGTTTCCTCAAAATGCTATTCCTAGCATAATGAAGGATTAGCGGCGGATCTCTTCCAAAATAAGGCGCATAAAAAAATTAAGTTGTAAAAAAGGGGGGGTAGATTGTAAGAGTTTGAGACGTGAAAGAGACTTATCGAATACTTTCGCACCAACCCCAAATCACCCTAACTCCCTAAGACCTGCCAGAAATCCTAGGCCGTGAGCCAGCTCATACTTCGATGAGGTGTCCAGCGAAGTCTTCGAGCATAATCCTCGACGAGACCAATCTCGATCCCGGCTTCGGATTCATACCGAGTATGTTTCTCTCTATCCTCCTGTTCGCCGGCTCCGCAGCAAGATTGCATCCCAAAGCGAAGCACCAGCAGACGCCCATCAACAGCAGAACATAGAACTCCCAAATGTAGAAAGCCGGTCTCTCTAGCAAAGTGTACAACAAGGAGAAGCCACCGCTGGCACTGATGACACCCTCGATCAATGTAGTATGGAACTTTCCAGTATCTATGCTCCTTACTTTCATTCCGCCAAAATAGGGCAATGCCAATGTCAGAATTGGAAGCATCAATGACGCAGACATCGTCAACGTTACAAAATCCTGACTGATCGTAGTCGCAATGTCCGTTGTCCGAGTGAACGTCCCCACGAGAGGTAGCGCTCTACGCTTCGCCAGATAAGTCGCGAACGAGACTACGACGCAGAGTATGAAGAAGAAATAGACAAACTGTCTTCTTAATTTCAGATGCACGCCCTTCCTAACCGACAAATCCGCATACTCGGATTTTCGCGGGGTCACAACGTGCCGCCCTCGCATGATGAACAAGTAGAGCTTCATTGCCCTGGTTGAGAGTATCCCACCAAAGAAGTACATGTACACGAATCCAACCAGCACAGCCAAGGGAGCCACGAAGAACATCAAACCCATCCCCAACTCCAAAGACAGCGGAAGCCTCGGAACCGAGTCAGAGAGGAAGTTCCTCGGCGCGATCGACAACACTGTCCCTGCTCCGATCGAAAATAACAACCACATGCCGACAATACAGAACAAAAGGTTCAGTTTGTTGTGTGGATGAAGAACTGGAATCGGTGCAGCCACGGGTACAGCAGGCACAGCAGTTACAGCCAAAACAGGCTCTTCCCGTCAAGTCAAAGGCTAGGAAACACAATCATTTAGGGGACTTGGTCCCACACCCCGAGAATCGAGGTTAACAAAACCGAACAGAGAGAGTCAAGTCGTTGCCTGAAGCCTATCGTTCCATCATCAAACTAGCCCGCGAAGCTCATCCTGGCGGCAGAGTCTCTGTACAACGAATAGGCAGCCTAGTCAACGATGTCTTCCTTGTCGAAGCGGATACGGAAAAATTCGTAGCCAAGCAATACACGAACTGGCTCTCGCTCAAGTGGCTCACACTAAGCATCTATGGAATCGGCAGCGTAAACTTCTCGATAAGCGGACGAAAGAGAATGGAGGCCGAGTTCGGTGTCAATCGATTACTCTCCGATCAGGGAGTCCGAGTCCGGAGAGTCGTGGGTGTCGATTTCAGTTCACGAGTCATACTGTTCAGCTACGTACCCGGAGACGAGTTCTCACGATTGATGAAGAAAGTGGCGAAGGGTCCGGACTTTGACGATAGAGAGAAGCTTGCAACATACAGCATAGGCGAAACCATGGCAGTAACACACTCCATGGACCTCTCTATCGGCGACACAAGACCAGACAATTTCATCGTCGACCGCAAAGGAGAATCAACATTATTGGACCTTGAGCAGGCTAAGCGCGGCGGCGATCCCGCTTGGGACGTTGCAGAGTTCCTCTACTTCTCTGGTCACTATTGGCTTTCATACAATAAGACATTGGCTCGGATTACAGACGAGTTCGTCAATGGCTATCTCAACGTGCACGGCACAAAAGCTATACTCCGATATGCTGCTTCGGCAAGATATCTTCGTCTCTTCAGCATTTGGACCCCACCATTCGTCCTTAGCGGAATCCGTCACAGACTCCTGAAAGCCTAGAACGAGAAACTTAGCTCTCGGAGAAATAAAGAGAGAAAAAGAAAATTTCTTCGGGAGTTCTAGTGATCGAGGGTTTCTAGAACTCTTCGTCGCCGCCGCCCATGCCACCCATTCCTGGTGGCATGCCACCTTTGCCGCCGCCCATTCCGCCTTTGTCCATTCCCTTGGCTGCGATGACGTCGTCGATTCTTAGTATCATGCCAGCTGCTTCAGATGCTGACTTGATCACTTGCTGTTTGACTCTGAGGGGTTCGATCACGTTTAGCTTTCGCATGTCCTTGACCTTGCCAGAATAGACGTCGATTCCCCACCACGGATTTGTGCCGCTCTGTTCGTGCTTCGATCGCAACTCGACAAGTACGTCGATCGGGTCTAGACCAGCGTTCTCTGCCAGGGTTGTTGGTACTGCTTCGAGAGCGTTTGCGAACCCTTCGATCGCCAATTGTTCCCTTCCACCGACTTTAACAGCATACTCTCTCAATCGCTTGGCAACCTCGGCCTCGGGTGCGCCTCCCCCTGCGACGATCTTGCCATCTTCCATGGCGTTTCTCACGACCGATAGCGCATCGTGTAATGATCTCTCGGCTTCGTCAACAACATGCTCTGTCCCGCCTCGTATGACGATCGTTACCGCTTTTGGATTCTTAGCATCTCTAACGTACACGAGCTTGTCATCGCCTATTTTCGCTTCCTCGACAATCTTGGCAGCTCCGA
>Ga0209235_1002468_pt1 | contig 10290 bp, 7 predicted proteins | sample GraSoi013_1_20cm_4_FD_185817 | JGI IMG/M metagenome (GOLD analysis project Ga0209235, IMG submission 185817) | Grasslands soil microbial communities from the Angelo Coastal Reserve, California, USA - Sample 09_25_2013_1_20cm (SPAdes) (version 2) | ecosystem: Environmental > Terrestrial > Soil >...
CCACTTCCGTAAACAAATCGAAGAACTCTTCTTCGCGCGGCAGCAGACGCACGCGGTCCTCGGGAGGTAGGGGCTGCAAAAGATAGCGGCCGTTGAGAATGGCAACTAGGTTATCAGCCTCATGACGTCTCCACCGGTCCAATCCGAGCGCGTCGAGTTCGTCCGCGCGATCTCGCGGCTCGATGCGACCGCGCTGGTCGTCGGATCCATGATCGGATCCGGCATTTTTATCGTGTCCGCCGACATCCTGAGGCAGGTCGGCACCCCGGGTGTGCTGTTGCTCGTGTGGCTCCTGTCCGGCGTGGTGACGCTGCTCGGCGCGCTCACGTATGGCGAGCTCGCCGCGATGTTTCAAAAAAGCCGGCGGACAGTACGTCTATTTGCGCGAAGGCATTTCACCGCTGTTCGGCTATCTCTACGGTTGGACGCTCTTTGTCGTCATCCAGACCGGGACGATCGCCGCGGTCGCCGTCGCGTTCGCGCGTTTCACGTCGGTGCTCTGGCCGTGGCTCTCGCCGGACGTGTTTCTCGGCACCACGCTGCACGTCCCGGCGCCGATCGGGGACATCGCCGTTGGATTCTCCCGCCAACGGATCTTCGCGATCCTTTCCATCGTGCTCCTTACCTGGATCAACCTGCGCGGGGTGCGGACCGCGGCGTTCATTCAGACTTCGCTGACGGCCATCAAGACGACCGCGCTCGCCGCGCTGATCCTGCTCGGCCTGACGATCGGCCGGAACGCCGCTGCGATTGCCGCCAACTTGGGGCCGAGTTTCTGGCCCGCCGCCGGAATCACACTCGCCATCGTCCCGGCCATCGGTGCCGCAATGGTCGGCTCGTTGTTCTCGATGGATGCGTGGAACAACGTCGGCTTCGCATCGGGTGAGCTGAAGAATCCTGAGAAGGACCTGCCATTCGCCATGGCCGCGGGCGTGTTGACCGTGACGACGCTGTACGTCCTTGCCAACGTCGCCTACCTGAACGTCCTCCCGGCGGACGCGATTGCGCACGCGCCGCAGGATCGCGTCGGCACCGCCGCCCTACAGGCGATGTTCGGGACGCCGGGCTTGTACATGATGGCCGTCGCGATCATGATTTCGACATTTGGATGCAACAACGGATTGATTCTCTCGGGCGCGCGCGTGTACTACGCGATGGCGCAGGACAATCTCTTCTTTAAGTCGGCGGCGACGCTGCATCCGACGTATAAAACCCCCGCGCTCGCGCTCGTTGTCCAGGCGGTTTGGACGTGCTTGTTATGCTTGTCGGGCACCTACGGCCAGCTGCTCAACTTCGTGATCTTCGCGGCGGTCGTGTTCTATGCGTTGACCGCCTTCGGACTCTTCCGCTTGCGAAAAAAGCGCCCCGATTTGCCACGACCAGTACGCGCTCCGGGTTACCCCCTGCTGCCGGCGCTGTACGTCGTGTTGACCGGACTGATCGCGGTGGACCTGCTAGTCCAGAAGGCCACGCAGACCTATTCGATGCTGGGACTGCTGCTCGTCCTAGTCGGCGTGGTCGTCTATTACGTCTGGCGACGGGTGGTGGCCGCCTAGCAGCTTTCGGGTTATATTCGGGTGGTATGGGTGGCGCCGCCCGCAAGCCCCGCGAATCTCCGCCTCAGCCGCTTCCTCGTCCTTGTCCTGACTGCGGTGCCGGGACTGCGCATCAGTCCGGCTGCCTCGTCTGCCTGCTTTGTGGGTGGGCGCGCTGTGGGTAGCCGGGCGGTTGGGCGGCTGAGCGGTTCGGCGGATGGAAAGCCGCTCGAGTTACCACTCGCGCTAACCGCCCAACCGCCGAACCGCCTATCCGACGCAGTTCTCGACGAGCGCCTCCGCGGCACCCGATTCGTCTCGATCACACCGCAGCGTGTTCTCAACTCTCCCGCGTCGACCGGAATGGATTACTGGTCCCTCAATCCGTACGTCGGCTGCGAATTCGGATGCAGCTACTGCTATGCCCGCTATACGCACCGCTACGTCGTCGAGCGCGCGCATGACGCCGGCAAGTTGACCGACGCCGAGTTTGCCGACTATCGCGGCGAGCACGGGTGGGAGGCATTCGAGCGGCGCATCTTTGTAAAGGAACAGGTTGTGGGCGCGCTCACCGCCGATCTCAAACATGTTCCGCTCGGCGAGACGATCGTCATCGGTACGGCGACCGATCCGTATCAGCCGGCGGAGCGGCGGTTTCGCATCACGCGCACGGTGCTCCAGCATTTGACGCGCTGCGAGGGCCTGTCGTTCGGAATCATCACGAAGAGCCCACTCATTGTGCGCGACGCCGATCTTCTAGTGAAGCTGCAGCAGCGGAACGAGGTCCAGGTTCACGTCTCTTTGATCACCGCTGATGCGCGGCTCGCGCGCACGCTGGAGACGCGCTCTCCCGTCCCGGCAGCCCGGCTGCGCGCCCTGCGCAAACTCATCGAGGCCGGCGTGAATGCCGGGTTGATCGTGGCGCCTGTGCTGCCCGGTATTACCGATGACCTGCCCCATCTGGACGCGCTCTTTGCGGCCGCAAAGGCCGCCGGCGCCCGGTTCATCCACGCCGGCGCGCTCCGGCTCTACGCAGCGGTGCGCGACCGGTTCATGCCGCTCATTGCCGAACATTTTCCCGATCTGGTGGCGCGGTATGAGCGTGCCTACGCCCGGCAGGCCGGCGCGCCGCGCGAGTATGCTCGTGCACTGGCGCGCCGGGTTCAGCGACTACGGAAGAAACACGGGTTTACAAAGAACGACGGCATGATCGACCGTTATCGCCCCAGTCGCACGCCGACCCAAGGCGAGCTGGCGCTACGCGGCAGCCTCCCCTAGTTCCGCGATAGAAGCTCGAAAACCCGCGACTGGCCACACACCGGCGTTGCAGCATCATGGATGTAGCCGCGCACGAATCCGTAGCTGAAGGCCGTGTCGGCCTGGTCTTCCAGCACGTAACTCGAGCCCGGAGCAATTGCGCCAGCCGGCAGCAGTCGCGCACAGCCCAGGTTATCCACGAATTTGGAGGCAAATCCCCCGGCACTGCGTCGCGAGTTATCGGGATTCGTGAGTCGCACAGTCACCTCGCCGTAGGTCCGAACGGGAAGATTGGCGGCTGTAAGGGGCGCTGTCGGCGCGTACACAGACGCAGCTGCCCGCATCTCAAACGTTCGCGCAAAATCGGCCTGTAGCCCGGGCGCCGTCCCCACCGTGTCGAGATCCGCATAGTAGATATCGACTGGCTGCGCCTCAGGGAGGCAGAGTATCGGAGTTGTGTTCTTGACGAGAAAGTACGGCGCGAACGTTACCGCGGACTGGTCCGCGGTGATACCGGGCTTGTACACACCCTGAAAGCAACCGGGACGCGAGACAAGCAGGCGTACAGTGAAAGGCTGCGCCACGGGGACTTCGGCGGGCCATTCCATCCATTCGACGGTGGACGGTACTACTCTGAGGTCGGATTCGCAGGCGGCGAGGCAAACAGCGAGCATTGCAAACTGGGTAGGACGCATAGACCTCCTCCTGAAGTAAGAGATCCCGATTATCTACCCTAAGAAGTACCCTGCAGGTCACCTTCCTGCCACATGCGAGCCACCGCTCTGATCGTTCCCGGCGCATTCCCCTCGGCTCGATTATTGGCCAGGATGAACGCCTCCACCCGCCGCCGATGCGCCTCTGTCACCAGGCGCACCAGATCGGCGCGCAGGCCCGGCAGCGGCTCCTGAATGCGATCGTACGGCTGAAACTGCTTCACCGCGTCTGCATATCGCCGGCCTGGCTTCAACAGGGCACGCGCCACCGTGAAGTTTGCCGGGAATACCCACGCAAGATCGAGCTGCTCGCCGATCGAGGGCATTTCCGTCCAGGAGTTGAACACGTGCGCGACGCCGTGCCGCTTCAGCACCTCGCCGTGGAGATCGGTGAGCAGCTCGGGATTGCGCAGCTCCACTCCGTACCGGAAGTCGCGCGGCAGTTGCTCGAGAAATACATCCAGTTGATCCGCCCATTGCAGCGGATCGGGAATGTCCTTGCCATGCATCGACTGGAACTCGAATACGAAGCATCCCGCGTGGTCGCGAAATGATCGCTCGTATGGACCGAGCACGGCTTCCTTGAAAAGCGCGGCGTTCAGAAAATCGGGATTGCGCATCCCAGCGAGCCCGGGCTGGCCGGCGTCCTGGCTCAGGCGCCTTGCGGTGATCCGATCCCAGACTTTGCTCACACAGGGAAATCCGGGCGGAAGCGCACGCGCATATGACTGCAGCTCTTCCTCGGAAGGAGGATCGTAGAAGGCGCTATCGATTCCCACTGTCCGAAACAGGGGATAGCGCGCGTACTCCTCCAGCCGCTTTGCCGGCTGCGGCCCGCGGTAGCTGCGGCGGTAGACATCGCCGAACCAGCCGTCATAGGTCCAGGTCGAGGTGCCGAAGCGGATATGGGGCGGGATAGCTCGAGCCAGCGCGACGACTTCTGGGTTTAGCGCTGGAAGTGCCTCAGGACCAAAGAGATCGGGCTGGGTCATCAGTCTAAATATCACCTTGCGACATGACGAGCTTTCGGGATATATTCGGGTCCCATTTTGACTCTGAAATGTCTCAACGTCCGACGAGCGTACTCGCTGCCTGTGTCTGGATTCCCCTCTTCCCACTCCGCTGTGAAGAGGCGCGTCATGAAGGGCTTGCAGGCTACTCCATCGCGCTGCTCGCTCCCGACACCACTCGCAAGCTCTGGCAGGTTTCGCCGCACGCCCGTCATACCGGCGTGAAGCCGGGGATGACGGTCAGCCAGGCGATCGGACTCTGTCCGACGTTGCGACTGATCGAACCCGATCCCGTCCACTACGACGAACAGTTCGCCAGGCTCCTCTCTGCGCTCACCGCAGTGAGTCCTGTCGTGGAGCCGGCGGAGCTGGGATTGGCATACGTGGGGACTGCCGGCTTGGAGGGGATTTACGGCTCGGCAGTCAAGATTGTAGCAGCGATAAAGAGAACGTTGGAATGTTGGAATGTTGGAATGAGCGAAGCCTCGTCATTCCGTCTGGGTTGGGGAGCTGGAAAATTCACAGCTTGGGTCGCCGCAAGCCGCGCCAAGCGGAGCGAAGCGATCGTTGTCCCCATTGGCGAAGAGCAGAAGTTTCTCGCTTCCCAACCCATCGCCGTTCTTCCGCTCGATCCTGACATTCACCGCCGCCTGCGCCAGCTCGGCATCCGGACACTCGGCGCGCTGGCTGCGCTGCCGGAGGAAGCGATTGCGGCGCAGTTCGGATCGGTCGGCCGGCGGCTCTGGCTGCTCGCCGCCGGTCGTATTACCGAGCCTGTCGTGGGCCGCGTCTCGCCCGAGCCGATCGTGGCGGCACTCACGTTCTTCACGCCGGTTGGCGAACGCGAGCTGCTCAGCCATTCGCTCGATCAGCTGATCGCTCGCGCGCTCAGGCATCCTCGTCGCATCGGATGGCGCGTGCACGCGCTGCGACTGCGCGCCGATCTCGATGGCTCCGGCTCCTGGCTCGCAACGATTCTGCTCAAGGATCCGAGCGCCGATGCCATGCGCATCGCCGCTCCACTCAAAATTCGTCTCGAACAATCGCCGCCGACCGGTGCCGTCGAGCGGCTCGTCTTGGAATTCACCGCGTTCGCTCCGGGGACTGCGGAGCTCCAGCTTTTTGCGCGCGACGCCCAGGCAGCGGCGCGTGCCGGCCAGCAGCGCGCCTTGCAGAGCGCCGCGCGCGAGATCCGGATGCGAATCAAGCGGTCCTCGCTTTATCACATCATCGAGGTGCAGCCATGGTCGCGCCTGCCCGAGCGCCGTTACGCATTGATCGACTACGAGCCGTAAACGCGCCGAAGCCGGTGGTGTTGGAATTGGACGCCTCCGGCGTTTTGTCGGTCTCCAAAGTAGGCAAAATCGAAGCCATCCTCGAAACGTGGCGAATCGATGATGAATGGTGGCGTCAGCCGATTTCACGCGGCTACATGGAAGTCATGCTGGAAGGCGGCAAACGTCTGGTGCTGTTTCAGGATCTCATCACCGGCGAATGGTTCTCGCAGATGCCCTGATGTACGCCGAGCTGCACTGCCACTCCGCCTACTCCTTCCTCGATGGCGCCTCGCCGCCGGATGAGCTTCTCGCGGAAGCGCATCGCCACGGCTATCCCGCCCTCGCGCTCACCGACCGCAACGGCATCTACGGCTCGCTCGCATTCGCGCATGCCGCCAAGCCACTCGGGATTCAGGCAATCACCGGCGCCGCTGTCACGCTCACGGATGGCAGCGAGCTGATTCTGCTCGCCGAGACGCCACAGGGATATACGAATCTCTGCCGTCTACTCACCACCACGCACCTCGGCGCCGAGCGGCTCGATCCGCGACTGCCGCACACGGCGCTTGAAGAACGGCATGACGGACTCATCATCCTGTCTGGCTCGCGCCGGGATGGCTTGCTGCCGCGGACGTTGGAAAACGATGGATTGAGCGCAACCAGAAAGCTCGCCGAGCGATGCAAGGCGATATTCGGCGCCGATCGATTTTTTGTCGAGATCCAACGCAACCGGGTGCGGGGCGATGTCGCCCTGACGAGTGCCCTGATAAGCCTTGCGAATGACGTAGGCCTCAGCGCTGTCGCCACGGGCAGCGTGCATTACCACGCGCGCGAGCTGCATCGTCTGCACGATGTCATGGTCGCTATTCGCCATCGCACCACGCTCGACGGCTCGCATCGGGTCCGGAATCCGAACAGCGAGTTTTACCTGCGGCCACTGGAAGAAGTCACTGCGCTGTTTCGTGACTGTCCGGATGCTGTCGCCACTACTTTAGCCATCGCCGAGCGTTGTCGCGCCTTCGATTTGACGCGCGATCTGGGTTACACATTCCCCGACTTCCGGGGGGCCGATCGCGCGCCCGCACCCCAAGCCCTCACCGAGCTGTGCCGTGCCCGTTTGGAGGAGCGCTACCCGGAAGACTCGCTCTATCACTCTCAGGCAGTGCGCCGGCTCGAAGCAGAATTGGTGCTGATCGAGCATCATAAGCTCAGCGGCTTCTTTCTCGTCTATCACGATCTCTTCGATCTCGCGCGCGAGGTCGCGACCGACGTCCGGCGCGGATCGCGACGCGCCAGCGGCAATCTCCTGCCGGGCAGAGGCCGCGGCTCCTCCGTCTCTTCCATTGTCTGCTATCTCCTTGGCCTGTCGCACATCGATCCGATCGCGAACAAGCTGTTCCTCGGCCGCTTTCTGAACGAGACCCTCGCGTCGGTGCCCGACATCGATCTCGATTTCCCCCGCGAGATTCGCGAGGAGCTGATCCGCCGTGTCTACACGCGCTACGGCGCCGAGCACGTTGGGCTCGTGTGTTCGTTCCCCACCTATCGGCTGCGCTCGGCCGTGCGCGAAATCGGCAAAGCACTCGACCTGCCACTCGGCGAAATCGAGCTGGTCGCAAAGTTGGCGGATGGGCGCGCGGACGACCTTCCCGAAGAGATGGAACATCTGCCGGGCTTTGCCGGCCGCAAGGATGCTCCCCTGTGGCGGGATTTGTGTGCACTCGCGCACGAGATTCGCGGACTGCCGCGCCACGTGTCGCAGCATCCGGGTGGCATGGTGATTTCCTCCCGGCCCCTGGTGGAGCTGGTGCCACTCGAGCACGCGGCAATGGAAGACCGCGTCGTCTGCCAATGGGATAAGGATTCCTGCGATGACGCGCGCTTCATCAAGATCGATTTTCTCGCGCTCGGGATGCTGTCACTTGTCGAAGAATGCGTCGAGCTGATCGCCCGTCACACCGGGTCGCCCCCCGACCTCTCGCGTATCGACTTCGAGGACCCTGCGATCTACGATCGCATCTGCGCCGGTGACACCATCGGTCTGTTTCAAATCGAGAGCCGGGCGCAGATCCAGATGATCCGTCGCAGCCGCCCGCGCAATCTCGAGGACCTCGCGGTCGAGGTCGCAATCGTGCGGCCAGGACCGATCGTCGGCGGCGCCGTGAACCCGTACGTGCGGCGGCGCGAAGAGCAGCGCCGCGCGCACGCGGCGGGTCGTGCCTATGAGCCACCGGTCGATCATCCCTTGCTGCGCGACTGTCTTGCGGAGACGCTGGGCGTGATCCTTTATCAGGATCAGGTGCTGCAGGTCTGCCAGGCACTCGCGGGATTCACCACTGGACCGATCGTCGGCTTCTGGGACGAATTCCGCCAGGGGGCGCAGAGCCGCGGCGTTCCCGAAGCGACCGCCGAAAAAGTGTTCGCCCAGGTGATCGCTTTCAGTGAATTTGGATTTCCCAAATCGCACGCCGCAGCGTTTGGATTGCTCGCCTATCAATCGGCGTGGCTCAGGCACTATCATCCCGTCGAGTACTACGTCGCGCTCTTCAACAATCAGCCGATGGGTTTTTACTCGATCGATGCGCTGGGTCGCGACGCATTGCGCAACGGCATCGATATGAAATTGCCGGACCTCAATCGCAGCGACGTCTGGTGCACGGTTGAACGGGACACGGCTGCTCTACGGGTGGGATTGGGTTTCGTGCGGCATTGGAGCGAAGAGACAGCGACCGCCACTGTACTGGAGCGTGAGCAGCACGGACCGTTCAAGAGCGTCGGCGATTTCATACGACGCGCTCCGCCTGCTCTCAAACGAACGGCGATCGAAGCACTCATGTGGGTCGGCGGCTGTGATGGGTTCGGACTCACCCGGCGCGAGCTGTTGTGGCAGGTGGGTCTCTGGCTCCCTCCCAAGGCCCAGCGCAGCAGCGACGGACGCGGGCGTCGCCAGCTCGAGCTCGCGCTGAATCATCCTCACGAGCACTTACGTTTCCGCGGTCTGGCCGCCCACGAACAGCTGCTCGCCGAATACGCCACACTCGGCTTCTCGGCCAGCGGCCATCCTTTGTCGTTGGTACGTAATGCATTACCAGCCGATCTCACGCTCAACCGCGATCTCGAAAACCTGAAAGCTGGAGTCAAGTGTCAGGTGGCGGGGCTGGTCGTTGCGCGCCAGCGGCCAGAAACCGCGAAGGGGACCGTATTCCTCCTGGTCGAAGACGAGACCGGCATGACGAACGTGATCGTGCGGACCGACGTGTACGACCGCTATCGCGCGGCTGTCCGCGGGGAGCCGTTTGTGCTGGTTCGTGGCAAGCTCGCCAAGGATGATGGGACCGTGAATGTTCTGGCGGAGGAGATTACCGGACTGCAATGCGAAATGACAAAGCCGCCTGATGACTCCGCCTTCCGAGCTCCGCATTCCGCATTCGCCTTTTTGAAGGCAATGCGTCGAGTCGCACCCGACTCGAAGGATTGGGGATGAGCGCTGCCTTCGGATTTCGCGTGAAATCCGGCTGGGCCGCCGCCGTGCTCCTCACGGGCCCAAAAACTGCCCCGCGCGTGGTGGACAGCCGCATCGTCGAGCTGAGTGATGCCAAGGTGCCGCACTCGCGCCAACCCTATCACGCGGGAATGGGGACCGCGCAGACCAACCGGCACATCGTCGACAGGCTGGTTCGAGGAATCGAGCGGTTCTCGCGCCGGTCCCTGGCCGCCCTCGTTGCCGAGCACCGAGCCGAACATCAGCTGCGTGCCGCGGGAGTCGTCGTGTCGTCGTTGATCGATCCCGCGACGATCGCCAGTCCGCACATGCGCGCGCATGCGTCTGAGGGCCGGTTGTTCCGAGCCGTCACCGCCAGCGGGCTGGAGCGCTGCGGATTGGCAGCCGCGGTCGTGCTCGAGCGCGATGTTTACGACCGGCTCGCCAGGAAACTCCGTCGGGCGCCTGCGACCGTGAAGGCTCAAGTCGCGGCGCTCGGCGACGGCGTTGGACGCTGGCGCGCCGAGCAAAAAGTCGCGGCGGCCGCCGCCTGGTTGGTCCTGAGCGGGGGTTGACGCGGTCACGGCACCGGGCGAGATATTTTGTCGTGGGCCGCCGCACCCATTTGCTGGTTTTTGCTCTCGTCCTTTTCGTCGTCCCCGGCGCAGCCGGGCAAGGTCGCAGTGCGGAGTCCGTACGCGCCGCTCGCGCGCTGATCGGCAGCGGTCAGTTCGCCAAGGCCGATACGGCGCTGAACGAAGCGCTCGAGTCCGCGCTGTACCTCATGGACAGCGTCAATGTTTTCGTCTGGCGCGGCATTCTCGAGTACGTGCGCGGCTCGGACAGTCTCGCGCGGACGAATTTTCGCAGCGCGCTGCAGTTGCGTCAGATTGTCGCCGTTCGTGGCCTCGACGAGATTTCCCCCGGTCTGCAAGACGTTTTCGACGCAGAGGCGCGGCCGTTCCGCATTTTCGTCGCGAGCGACCTCGATGAGCCCGCGGCTTGGCGTTCCGGGCC
>Ga0209235_1002480_pt1 | contig 10266 bp, 7 predicted proteins | sample GraSoi013_1_20cm_4_FD_185817 | JGI IMG/M metagenome (GOLD analysis project Ga0209235, IMG submission 185817) | Grasslands soil microbial communities from the Angelo Coastal Reserve, California, USA - Sample 09_25_2013_1_20cm (SPAdes) (version 2) | ecosystem: Environmental > Terrestrial > Soil >...
CCTCCGGAACGTGGAAATTGGGCGCCGGTGTTTGAGTGGGCTGCCAAGCGGAGTAAAATCGCGGTTCGGCTGCGCCTTCGACGCGGTAAAAATTCACCCGCCACGTAGCCGCAGGATCAAAGCGAGCGACGAGGCATTTCATAGGCAGGGCAAGTTCCGCGACCCATATTTTGGCGGCTTCGTTCAAAATCACGCGGCGCCGCAGCCCGCTTTTCAAGTCGTGCTTCTCGCCTGGCGCGATGTCTAGATCGATCCAAAATCCGTTCGGGCTGACTTCGAATTCTTTGTAACGGCGCAAGTTCGACTGGTCGGGTTGTAGGAAAACTTCCGCGACGTCGCGGTCCCAGAGCTGGTCGCGGCGGCCACTGGGCTCGGCATTGGGAAAAACGGTGATGACGCGAAATCTTGCGCGGAACCGCACAAAAAGCCACTCCGGCGTCCAGAGGAGCCGCACTTCCGTCTCTCTTTCGGGATCGGCGTCATTGCCTTGCCAGTCCGCGCTGAAGCGCAGTGGCCCCGAAACCTCCCAGGAAGACAGAGTTGGAAATCCGTCGGCATCAGGCAGTTCGGGCATTTGAACAGCCACCGCAGTCCGTGCATTGGACATAGCGTCGAGCATTCTCCGGAATCCCAACTTCGAGGCACGTCCCAGAATAACCGTTGCCGTGGCGCGCACAAGGAAAAAACTGGATCACGAAGTGAACGCTCTCTCCGTTCGCGAGAGTTTTAGCGCCTTCCTCATGAACCCTGTTCTTAGGGACTGCAAACTATTTGCGCACCACGCTTTCCACTCATCGCAGATCCGGCAAAACACCGTGCTAGCATCAGATTTGGCCACTTTCTGCGATTTTCTCAAATCAGAAGGGCAAGAAAAGCCCAGGAGTACGTGAAATGATCGAGCCTGTTAACACCCAAGATTTCACATCGCAACCCGAACGGCGCAAACCGGAGCAATTTGAGCATGTGAAGTTCCGCATCGAGGGCGGCGTCGCGAGGATGACCCTCAACCGTCCGGACCACAATCTTCTCAATGAAGCCATGCTGCGCGAAATTGCCGGGGGAATCTCTCACGCTGGCGAGAACGATGACGTCAAGTTGATCGTTCTGGATTCGGCTTGCAAAGTGTTTTGCGGTGGAATCGACATCGGTGAATACACCTCGCAACGAGTGTTTCAGATGCTGGATGCTTTTCACGCGGCTTTTGCCGGAATGTTGGAAGTCGGCAAGCCTGTCGTCTGCGTGGTGAACGGACCGGCAATCGGCGGCGGCGCGGAGTTGGCGGCTTTCGGTGATCTCGTGATCGCCACACCCAAAGCGCGATTTGCCCAGCCGGAAATCAGTATCGGCATATTCCCGCCGCTGGCATCCACAATTCTACCTTTTCTCGTCGGACCCAAGATCGCGCTCGAACTTGTTCTGACCGGCGAACCGGTGACGGCGGAGCGCGCCTTGGAACTCGGCATGGTGAATCGCCTCGTGCCGGAGGCGCAACTCGAGCAAGCTGTGAAAGATCTCGTTGGCCGAATCAGCAGTCACTCCGGTCCAGTGCTGACCATGGCCAAGAAAGCCATTCTCGGCGGGATGGGTTTGTCGCTGCGTGAGGGTCTCAAGCATTCGATGAACATTTTCTTGAATGAACTCTATCGCCTCGAAGATTCGCAGGAAGGCCTGCGCGCACTAGTGGAAAAACGCAAGCCCAATTGGAAAAACCGCTGAACGATCGCAGCGTTTCTTCAATCTCTCCCTTTTGATTCGTGCCATTTTCAGTCGCGCATTGACACTCCCGCGGGCGCGGCTTACACTCAAATTTCAATTTTGCAGGCAGGGGAAGCGGGGAAGGCCGTGTGAATCGGCCGCGGTCCCGCCACTGTGATCGGCTGAAAAGCCGTAAGCCAGGCCACCCTCCCATGCCGCAGAGGGCCGCGCTCTTCGCGAGAAAGAGCCATGCCATCCGCCCCAAGGTGTCTCGTGGGGCTTTTTTGTTGATGCGGTAAAATTCCCGCTTCAGGGGAGATTCGTGAAAGGAGTCGCACGTCCGCGCTTCAGAAGCGCTTTCTTGGCCGTCACCGCAGCCTTGCTGTTCTGCGCGGCGTTGTCCCCTGCCCAGAGCGGTTTTCCGATCTCTTCGGCGTCCCCAGTCTATCAGGACATCACCGACGAAACCGGCCGCACGGTTCGCGTTCCCCAGCCGGTCACCCGTATCGTGTCGCTCGCGCCAAGTTTGACGGAGACCGTCTACGCGCTTGGGTTGCAGGATCATCTCGTCGGCGATACCGAATTCTGCGATTACCCCGCCGACGCGCGGAAAAAAACCAAGGTTGGGGGCGGAATTAATCCAAGCCTGGAGTTGATTGCGAACTTGCATCCGGACATAGTTCTCGTGACCAAAGCTTTCAACCGTCTCGAAACCGTACAATCGCTGGAGAACTTGGGAATTTCTTCTTACGCTACCGATCCTCATACCGTCGAGGAAATCATTTCTTCTTCAAAAAAACTTTCCAATGTACTCGGTGCTCCTGAGGCAGGCGCAACGGTTGCCGGCGAAATGAAGCGCCGGCTCGCCGATCTGCACCGTCGAATTGGCGCCCTGCCCCCGAAGCGCGTCCTGTTCGTGGTCTGGACCCAACCGCTCATTTCTGTCGGCAAGCACACCTTCATCGCCGACGCTCTCCGCCTGGCGGGCGCTGCCTCCATCGTGGATTCCGAACAAGACTGGCCCCAGGTTAGTCTGGAAGAAGTCGCGCGGTTACAACCTGACCTTTTGGTTTTCGCGGAATCGCATTCCGACTCGGCTTCCCTTGCCGTCGAAGCGCTCGCCACGCTTCCCGGATGGAGCATCGTGGAGGCCGTCAGCAAGCGCCGCGTTGCGGTAATCAGTGATGCCGTAAATCGGCCCGCCCCGCGGATTGTCTCCGCTATCGAAGATCTTGCCAAGCAGCTTCACCCCGACGCCTTCACTGAAAAACCGGAAAGCAACAAAGAAAAGATAGAGAAGGAAAATCCTCCGCCGAACCATAGGCCCGCAGCTCATTCTTCTTTCTGGCCCGGCAACCTGCAGGCCCGTATGGCGATTCCTGGAGGTTGCGCATGCGCCCGCTGACGCTCCGTCGCCTCCTCCTCCAATGTTTGGTCCTGACCGCAATTTTATTCGTGGTCGTGGTCGTGGCGCTGAAGTTCGGTGCCGTGCCCGTTTCTCTCTACGCGCTCGGGCGCGACTTGCTGCGTTTTCTCCTCGGGCAGAGCAGCCAAATTTCTACTGACTACGGCTTTATCATCTGGAGTATCCGCGGCCCGCGCATTCTCCTCGGCATCATCGTTGGCGCGTCGCTCTCCGTTGCGGGCACCAGCTTCCAGGCTCTGCTGCGCAATCCACTAGCGGATCCCTACGTGCTGGGAGTCTCCAGCGGAGCCTCCGTGGGCGCCGTTCTGGCCCTCATCGCAACACCATTTCTTTCCTTGTCGCCGGCTCTCTCCGCTCTGCTCACGCCACTGGGAGCGTTCCTCGGTGCCGCCGCGACGATCGCCGTCGTGTACTTTCTCGGCCGTCGCGATGGCCAGATCGACAGCACTACCCTCCTTCTCGGCGGTGTCATCACGGGCTCATTCCTTTCGGCCATTATCACCTTCCTCATGGGCACGGTCACCACCGGCAACACGCGTGGCATGGTTTTCTGGTTGATGGGCAATCTCTCCACCTCTTTTCAGAAAAGTGTTTATTGGTTTCTCGGAATCGGGTTCCTCGCCGCCGCCGGCGCGATTTACACAACTGCTTCCGACCTAAATTTGCTTCTTGCCGGCGAAAAAGAGGCCATGCATCTCGGCGTGGACGTTCCGCGGGTCCGTCTGGTCGTCTATATTGCTGCTTCTTTCCTGACCGGTTTGGCCGTCTCCGTCAGCGGCTCCATCGGCTACGTCGGCCTGATCGTGCCTCATCTGATGCGTCTCATCTTTGGCTCGGACCATCGCACTTTGCTGCCGACAGCCGCCATCGGCGGAGCCATTGCCGTCGTATTCGCGGATACCCTGGCGCGCACCGTCGTCGCTCCCAGCGAACTTGCCGTCGGCGCCGTGACCGCCGTTGTCGGCGCCCCGCTCTTCATCTACCTCCTCCGCAGGAGGCTCGCGTGAGTGCCGCTTCATCTCACGCGCGGCATCTTGCAGAAGCTGGGCGTTTAGCTTACGAAGTACGCTTGAGCGTCGAGCAGGTCAGTTATGCACATTCCGCAAATCCGGCGCAAGCCCCGCTTTTCACGCTGGAAGCCACAAGCTTTCAAGCGAGACCCGGCGAAATCGTCGCCATCCTCGGGCCAAACGCCAGTGGCAAATCCACTCTTTTGAAATTGATCTCTGGCGCGCTCGCGCCCCTGTCCGGACGAATTCTGCTCAACGGCTTCGTCACACATTCGCTTACGCCGCGCACGCGCGCGCAGCGCATCGCTGTCGTCCAGCAGGAGAGCGCTCTGCTCTTCCCCGCGCGCGCTTGGGAATTCGTCCTGCAAGGCCGCCATGCCCATGGCCGCTCGCTGCGTTTCGAATCAGAAGACGACGTCTTGATCGCGAAAAACGCTCTCGCGCAGGTCGGTGCCGCCGATCTGAGCGACCGTTGGATGGACCAAATCTCCGGCGGCGAAAAGCAGCGCGTCATCCTCGCGCGCGCTTTGGCCCAGCAGCCGCTGCTTCTGCTGCTTGATGAGCCCACTCTCCACTTGGATATCGCCGCGCAGATTGGCTTGTTGGATTCTTTACGCCGCCTCGCTGCGGAGAATCGCTACACTGTCGTCGTTGTCACCCACGAATTGAACCTCGCTGCGGAATATGCCGATCAAGTCGTTTTGATGCAACGTGGCCGGTGCCTGCGTGTCGGCCCGCCTGCAAGCATTTATCAGCGTGAATTGCTCGAACAAGTTTTCCAGACGCCGCTCACAGTGGAACTCGGTTCCTCGGGGCGGCCACGCGTCACCGTTTTGTCTGGAACATAGTGAACGGAAGTTTTCTCGTCAACCCCAACCCTGCGGCCATGCGCTGCAGACCACATTCACCGCGAACTTCGTGCTCGGGAAGACGGGCAACCGCTTAGCGGTTGCACTTGAATTTTTGATTCCAGTTCCTTCGGAATCGCCAGGTAGGAAGCCGTCGCCGCCGCGCGACTGTAAGGCGGATTCAGTTAGTGCGCAGGCCACTGCGGCCAGTCGCTCCATCGCTGGGCGACCCCGCGGGAAGGTCCCGCAACGGTCCTCATTCAGAAGGCCCGGAGCTACCGCCAAGCCAGGAGACCGGCGAAGTTCGCAGCCGTGCGATTCACCGTGATTGCACAGGTCAACCTTCAACTCCCGCGCGAGAGGGAGCGGAGGACAAAATGAAAATCACAGTTGTTCAAAAATTGTTTCTATCTTTGCTGTTGTCGCTTGTATTCCCCAGTTTTTCCCTATCCCAAAGCGCTCTCTCCGATGCTCATCTCCAAGGCACTTTGCTCGACGCCACCGGTGCAGGTGTTGGCGGCGCTCACGTAACTGCCCAGTTGGACGGTGTTGCTGATGCCCGTATCTGGGCGGCGACTTCGGCTGCGGATGGCACTTATTCCGTAGCATTTCCCCCCGGCCGGTATCGTGTCCGAGTTGTCCGCTCACCATTCGTCTTGCGCGATTTCTTGCTGGACTTCGCGCCGAATCAGCAGCGAACTCTTGATGTACACCTTCAACTTGAACGTCTTGCCGCTAGCGTCGTGGTTACCGCTCAAGCTGAGCCGGCCCCCGCGCAAGACACCAGCGCCTCCGTCACCGTGATCACACGCGACGAAATCGTGGCGCGCCAGTCTGTGACGCTGTCGGACCTGCTCCTGTTTGTCCCCGGCATGGCCGTCGGCCGCACTGGAGCGGAGGGTGGCAGTGCCTCTGTGTTTCTCAACGGCGGAAACTCCAGCTACACCAAGGTGCTCGTTGACGGTGCAGCCGTCAATGAACCCGGGAATGCAGTCGATTTTTCCAACTTCACCACGGATAATATTGACAAGGTGGAAGTCGTGCGCGGCGCGGAAAGTGCCATTTATGGAACCGACGCGGTCGCCGGCGTCATCCAGGTTCTTACCCATCGCGGCACCACGCGCACTCCGGAGTTCAGCTTCTTTGCTGAAGGCGGCAGCTTCTCGTCCAGTCGCGGCGGTGGCCAGGTCAGTGGCCTGCTGGGCGCGTTCGACTATTCCGCAGTGGTATCTTATTTTCAAACCGACGGCCAGGGACCGAATAATCGTTTTTTGAACCGCGCGCTTTCCGGCAATTTCGGCTACAGCTTCAGCGATTCGAACCAGTTCCGCCTGACGCTCCGCAATAACACCAGCGATGCGGGCATCCCCGGCCAGACGCTGCTATTGCCGCCCAATCTAGATCAGCGCAACGCGCTGCACTTCTTCAGCTCCAGCGCGCGCTGGAATTTCACTACTGGTCCGCGCTGGCGCCACGAAATCGACGGTGCCGAATCCTACAATCATGAGTTCAACTCCAATGCGCTTGCCGATTTCTCCGACGCGAACGATCCGTTTTGCGCGCCACGCTCGCCCAATGCTGTTCCCGCAATTGCCTGCGATTTCCCTTTCGTCGGAACCAATGAATACAATCGCAGCAGCCTGCTCGCGCAATCGAGTTACCTGCTTCCCAGATTTGGCATGACTGCCGGTTATCAGTACGAAGTCGAGAATGGTTATGTCAGCGCGCTCAATCTCAGCCACTCGAGGCGCAATAACCAGGGTGCCTTCCTCGATTTTCGCTATCTCCCTCATCCGCGCGTATCACTCAATTTTGGTTTGCGCGCGGAGGCCAACGCCAACTTCGGCACGCGGGTAGTGCCTCGCGGTGGAGCCTCGATAGCTTTGCGGCTGGGGAAGGGGTTTTTCGGCGATACGCGTCTTCGCGCTTTTTATGGACAAGGAATCAAGGAGCCGCGGTTCGATCAAACGTTTGGAAGCAATGCCTGCTTTCCTGGCAACCCGTCACTACGGCCGGAACGCAGCAAGACTTGGAGCCTCGGCGTCGAACAGAAGCTCGTCTCGGATCGCATGGTGCTCTCGGCCGATTACTTTTCAAATCGTTTTTATGACATTGTCAGTTTCGAATCCACTGCCCCGCCGCCCGGCAGCACTTGCGGCTTCTTCGGCACTTTTTTCAACACGGATCTTGCGCGGGCACGAGGAATCAATACGACTGCAACTGCCCGCCCCCTACGCTGGCTCTCCATCGCCGCCAACTACACCCATGACGATAGTCGCGTTCTAGTTTCCCCAGGTGCGTTTGATCCCGCGCTGATTCCGGGAAATCGTCTCATCCGCCGCCCTCCCAATTCCGGATCTCTCACCATGAACGCTGCCTTTCAGCGTCTCAATGTAAATCTTGCCGGCTATTTCACCGGCGTCCGCACCGACAGTGACTTTCTCTTTGTCGGACTCAATCTCACTCGCAATCCCGGCTATTCGCGTTTCGATCTGGCCACCAGCTACGACCTCGGGCGCGGTGTCTCGATCTATGCACGGTCCACAAATCTCTTCGACAAGTTGTATCAGGACGCTCTCGGCTATCCCGCGCTCGGCCGCGATGTGCGCGTGGGTATGAACTATCGCTTCAGCGGCAGGAACTAGCCGCTTTCCCCGTAGGGGCACAGACAGCTGCGCCCCATCTTGGCAAGGTCTAATACTCATGGAGCATTTCTTGGCCTCACCTGAACCCATCCTCTTTTGCTGGAGCGGCGGCAAAGACAGCACCATGGCGCTGCACACGCTGCTCCAGCAGCCCGACGTTCGCGTCGTCGCTCTTCTCACCACCGTCACGGAAACTTACGACCGCATCGCCATGCATGGTGTTCGCCGTGAACTTCTCCAGCGGCAGGCCGATTCAATCCGTCTGCCGCTCCACGAAGTTTTCATCCCGCCGCAATGCGTCAATCCCGTCTACGAAGCGCGCATGGAAAGAGCCCTCCGCCTCTTCTACAACCAAGGCATTCGCAAAGTCGCTTTCGGCGACATCTTCCTCGAAGACCTCCGCGTTTACCGCGAGAAAAACCTCGCTCGCATCGGCATGACCGCACTCTTCCCCATTTGGAAACGCGATACTCGCGAATTGATTCGCTTTTTCCACCAGCAACATTTTCGTGCCATCGCAGCTTGCGTCGACACCAAAGTTCTCGACCCCAGTTTCGCCGGCCGCGAACTCGACGAATCCTTCTTCCGCGATCTCCCACCCCACGCCGACCCTTGCGGCGAAAACGGTGAGTTCCACACTTTCGTCTTTAACGGACCGATTTTTCAAACTCCCATTCCCATTCGAACGGGAGAAATCGTCAACCGCGATGGGTTTGTATTTTGTGATCTCTTGCCCGAAATGGAGGAATCAAAAAAATGAACGCCGAAATCTCTCAAAAAGAGAATCTGCTGTATCGCACGCTACTCGCTCTCGTTCTGATTGTGCTGGCCGCCGCCTTGCGCATCGCCCCACACCCGTGGAATTTCACCCCTGTGGGCGCGATGGCGTTATTCTCCGGCGCGGTGCTCAAGGACCGCCGCCTCGCCTTTCTCCTTCCCCTGCTCGCTCTTTTCATCGGGGATACCTTCATTGGCTTCCACAAGTTAATGTTGGTGGTCTACGCCAGCTTCCTCCTCAACGTGGCCATCGGTCTCTGGCTGCGCGACCGCCGCACCGTCACCCGCGTCAGTCTCGCTACGCTCCTCGGCGCCATCCAGTTTTTCCTCGTCACCAATTTCGCCGTCTGGCAATTCCTCAGCGGCTTCCCGCACACTACTTCCGGCCTCCTCGCCTGCTACGCCGCCGGCCTTCCCTTCTTCTGGAACACGCTCGCGGGCGACGCCACCTACGCCCTTCTTCTCTTCGGCAGCTACGCTCTAGCCGAACGCTTCATCCCTGCGCTGCGCCCATCCGGCCAGCCCGCTGCGTCGTAACTTGTAGGGGCGCAGCATGCGGCGCCCCTGCTCGGCAACACCATGCCCAGTAGAGGGGCTTTGCTTCTGGCGTGCTACTAACATCCCGTAAGAAAAGCGGGCTATTTGTCGGGTGTTCAGACCCACCTACTCCGTTCTCACTGAAAGCTGACAACTGAGAACTGAAAACCACGCTCTGCTATAATCTTCGTTCCACCATGGCGAAATCCATACCAGAGGAATCGTCTATCGCACCGGAAGTGCTGGCGAGATACGAACCGGTCATTGGCTTGGAAGTCCACGTTCAGCTCCTCACGCGCACAAAAATCTTCTGCGGCTGCTCCACGCGCTTCGGCGATCCGCCGAACACCAACGTCTGCCCGGTCTGCCTCGGCTTGCCCGGAACTCTGCCCGTGCTCAACAAGCGCGCCGTCGAAATGGGAATGCGCGCCGCGCTCGCCCTGAATTGCACTGTCCACGACCATTCCCGCTTCGCCCGCAAAAACTACTTCTACCCGGACCTCCCCAAGGGCTATCAAATCTCACAATACGAATTGCCGCTCGCCACTGGCGGCTGGCTCGAAATCGAAGTCGCCGGCCTGCCCGCCGCGGCGGGCGCCAAAAAACGCATCGGCATCACGCGCCTCCATCTCGAAGACGACGCCGCAAAAAACCTTCACGAAGGCTTCGCGCAATCCGCCACTAAGTCTTATGTGGATTACAACCGCGGCGGCACCCCGCTCGCCGAAATCGTCTCCGAGCCCGACATGCGCACGCCCGAAGAGGCCCATGCCTACCTCACCGCGCTCCGCCAGATCCTCCTCTACACTGGCGTTAGCGATTGCAACATGGAAGAAGGCTCGCTCCGCTGCGATGCTAACGTCAGCGTCCGCCTGCGCGGCGCGAAAGAATTCGGCACCAAGGTCGAAGTAAAGAATCTCAACTCCTTCCGTTTCTTGCAAAAAGCGCTCGAATACGAAATCGAGCGCCACATCGGCGTTCTCGAATCCGGCGGCCGCCTCTCGCAAGAAACGCGCCTCTGGAATCAAGCCGAAGGCCACACCGTCTCCATGCGTTCGAAAGAAAAGGCCCACGACTATCGCTATTTCCCGGAGCCCGATCTTCTCCCCGTCCACATCAGCCACGCTTGGCGCGACGACGTCCACCGCACCCTCCCCGAACTTCCCGAAGCCAAGCGCGCCCGCTTCGCCGCTTCTTATGGCATCACGCCCTATGACGCTGAAGTCCTCACCAGCACGCAATCCCTCGCCGACTATTTCGAATCCGTAGTCAAAGCCGGAGCCCCGGGCAAAGCCGCCGCCAACTGGATACAAACCGAGCTCCTTCGA
>Ga0209235_1002483_pt1 | contig 10264 bp, 7 predicted proteins | sample GraSoi013_1_20cm_4_FD_185817 | JGI IMG/M metagenome (GOLD analysis project Ga0209235, IMG submission 185817) | Grasslands soil microbial communities from the Angelo Coastal Reserve, California, USA - Sample 09_25_2013_1_20cm (SPAdes) (version 2) | ecosystem: Environmental > Terrestrial > Soil >...
TGTAACGCTTTCCAATCAGCTTTCCAGCTTGAAGATCCTTTCCATCAATAGCCATTTCTCTTCCGGCCGCGCTTCAGGCAATGCTTTCTGAAACTTCCACATCAGATTTTCCCACTCCTGGACCTTCGGGTTCTCCCGGTCGGCTTGCGCCTTTTTCTCGAAGGAAAAACTCTCATCGACTTCCAGAATCATGAACATTCGTCTTCCGTGCATATAGATTTCCAGATCAAGAATGCCAGCGTCTTTGATGCTCCTGGTAATCTCCGGCCAAATCTTTTCGTGGTAGCGCTTGTACTCGGCGATGAGCTTAGGGTCGTCCCTCAAATCCAGCGTCAGGCAGAAGCGTCTGCTCATGCCAGTGCGCCCTCATTGTTTGCGGAAACGCTTCCCATCGCGGGCGCTGAAGCGGGCTTGTAGCCGGACAATCCAAAATAGAGGATGAACGCGTAGCACAATAGCGGCACAACGAACGCTCTTTGAATACTGGACGCGTCCGAAATGCGTCCCATGATCGGTGGAAAGACGCCCCCTCCGATAATCGCCATGACTAGAAGCGACGAACCACGCTTGGTGAGCGTACCCAAGTTCCTGATACTTAACGCGAAGATCGTTGGAAACATGATGGAGTGGAAAAACCCGATGAGCACCACGGCCCACACGGATATCAGACCGGTAGCGAGCAAAGCGATCGTGGCGCAAATCAGGGAGGCTGCGGCGAAGAGGGACAACAATCGCGGCGCCGCAATCCTCTTCATCATCGCCGAACCGATGAAGCGGCCGACCATGAATCCGATCTGGTGCAGCAATAAATACAGCGCGGCCGTTTTTGCCGGAGTCCCAGGGACAGAGAACTGCGCATAACGAATAACAAAGCTCGCCACTCCTACCTGGGCGCCCACGTAAAAGAACTGAGCGAGGACACCTTTCACAAGATGGGGATAAGACAGTACGCTTTCCGAATTCCTCTCCAAGCTTGCAGCCCCCGCTTCGTTAGCCGTCTCTTGCAGCTCGGGCAGGTGTGCCAGTTGAATGAGCACAGCGACAACAATAAAAATGGCAGCGATTAACAAGTACGGGCCTTTCACCGTGCTGGCTTCCGCGGCTCGATACGCTTCCATTTGAGCTGCACTCATTGCCGCAATTTGTGCCGGTGCATACTCGACTCCCGTCAGAATGAACGCCCGCCCGACAATCGGGGAAAGCACAGCTCCCACGGCGTTGAAGGACTGGGCAAAATTCAAGCGCCGCTCCGCGCTGGTGGCGGGACCGAGAATCGTCACATAGGGATTCGCGGCGACTTCCAGGAAGCTCTGACCACAGGCCATCACAAACAGCGCGAAAAGAAAGAAGCCGTAAATTCGAGAAGAAGACGCGGGCAGAAAAAGCACGGCACCCACGGCACACAGAAACAGGCCGGTAAGAATTCCTTTCTTGTATCCAATTCTTTCCATCACGCGCCCGGCGGGAAAAGCGGCCAGGAAATAACCGCCGAAAAACGCCACCTGGATGAACGACGATTGAAAATCGCTCAGGCCAAAGGCTTTCTTCAAATGCGGAATCAAGATGTCATTGAGGTTGACGCCAAAGGCCCACAGAAAAAACAAGCTGGTGATGAGAACGAAGGGCACAAGAAAGCGGCGCTCCGTTACGGGAACGGACCGGTTCTGGCTCACTGCTGTGCTTGCAGAAGTGGTCATCCGCGGTCTCCGCTAAGTGAGTGCTCGGTCCAGGTGCGTGTAGCCGGCGTCCACGAATACATGCTGCCCGGTGATGTGACTGGCTCTCTCCGAAATGAGAAAGAGAACCATGTCCGCGATTTCCTCCGGCTTGGTCATGCGTTTTCCCAGCGGAATCTTCGAAATAATCCTTGCGAGCTTTTCCTCGGGATTCGGGAACCCGGACACCCATTGCCGATACAGAGGCGTCATGACTTCCGCGGGTACTACGGCGTTGACACGAATGCCCGCCGGCAGCAGCTCGGCGGCCCACTCCCGCGTAAGGCCGAGAATCGCGGCTTTCGCGGCCACGTAGCCAGACGTTCCTCCCTGCCCAGTGACGGCAGTCTTGGAGCTGATGTTGACGACCGATCCTCGCGACTTCTTTAGCGCAGGCAAAGCATGGTGAGCCATCGCATAGTAGTGCACCAGATTCAATTCCAGGGATGCGACAAACTTTTCGGGCGTGCCGTGCTCGAGACTTACGTTGTCGTTGGCGCCCACGTTGTTGACCAGCGCGTCGAGCCGGCCAAACTTCTGCAGCACCTGTTCGACGGTCTTGCTGCAGGTTCCCGGTGCGGTGATTTCTCCGGCGATGAACTCGCCCTCCATGCCAGCGCTTAGCAATGCGGAGCGCAATTGCTGTCCCGCTTCCACATCGTGGTCCAAGAACACTGGAATCGCGCCCTCTGCGGCGCTGGCGCGCACAATCGCGGCGCCGATGCCTTTCGCGCCTCCAGTCACCAGAACGACTTTTGCTCTTAGTTGCAGGTCCATCGGTTAGCCACGCAAGTTAAAAATTCCACCATCCGGCGGGAAATTCCTGGCGCCGCTTCTCGAGCTCTTCAGAGAGAAATACCTCGTTTCCACGGAATAAAATCTTCCTGACCTTTGACTTCGGCTTTGGTACGGATCTCCCCGCTGGCCACCTGAATCACGAACTCGAGGACCTCTTCTCCCATCTGCTCGATGGTTTTCTCTCCGGAAATAATTCCGCCCGTGTCGATATCGATGATGTCTTGCATCCGTTGCGCCAGCGCTGAATTGGTGGAGAGCTTCACTACCGGAGCAATGGGATTCCCCGTCGGGGTTCCCAAGCCAGTGGTAAAGAGCACTACGTTGGCCCCGGCGCCCACTTGCGCCGTCACGCACTCGACGTCATTTCCGGGCGTGCACTGCAAGTTCAACCCAGTCTCGGTGGCATACTCCGGATAATCCAGCACCGCTGCCACCGGGGAATTTCCTCCCTTTTTCGCTGCGCCCGCAGACTTCATCGCGTCAGTCAACAATCCATCGCGCATGTTTCCAGGGCTGGGATTCATTTCGAAACCGGAACCCACGGCCTTTGCGCGCGCGCCGTAGCTTCTCATCAACTGAATAAACCGGTCGGCCACTTCCTTGCGCTTGCTACGGTTGATGAGTTCTTGTTCCACGCCACATAATTCCGGAAATTCCGAAAGAATGGTCGTTCCGCCAAGTGCGGCTACAAGATCTGAGGCGCGCCCGATTGCAGGATTCGCGGAAAGCCCGGAAAAACCGTCGGAGCCTCCGCACTTCAATCCCAGGCACAAGCTGGAAAGCGAAACGCTTATTCGCCGGCACTTATTGGCTTTCATCAGGCCGAGGAACGTATCCCGAATCGCTTCCGTGAGCATCGCGGCCTCGGTGCCGCTTTGCTGTTGCTCCACGATCACCAGAGGCTTATCGAAATTCGGATTTCGCTTGCGCAACTCCTCGCGCAGAATCCCGATCTGCGCATTCTGGCAACCCAGACTGAGCACCGTTGCTCCCGCCACATTCGGATGATGGATGTAACCCGCAATGAGCCCGCAGAGATTGTTGGAATCCTCCCGCGTACCTCCGCAGCCTCCTTCATGCAGCAGAAAGCGTACGCCATCCACATGCCCGAAAATTCTGGAAGGCTGCGGACTTGCCGGGTGACCCGCCAGAGTGCGCGTCTTGATCTCTTCCGTTCGGCCGTCTTGATAGAGGCGAGCCAGCTCCGCCACTTGCCGCCGGTAAACTTGCGGCGCTGCAAAACCTAACTCTTCCTCAAAGGCCTGTTTCAGCACGCCGATGTTCCGGTTTTCGCAGAACACCAGCGGCACAACGATCCAGTAATTTCGCGTGCCGACTTGTCCGTCAGTTCGCCGGTATCCGAGAAAGTGCCGCTGCCGCCATTTTGAAACGTCCGGCGGCGTCCAGTGGAACTCGCCCGTTTTCTCGTGGAATGCCGCAGCTTGATGATGGATATTCCTCGTAGTAAGAAGGCCGCCACGCCGAATCGGTTCGACCGCTTTCCCTACAATCACGCCGTACATCCTCACGCTTGCGCCAATTGCGAGATCTTCGGAAGCAAACTTGTGTTTTGCAGGAACGTCGGATTCCAGAGTGTAGGTCTGAGAATCAAACAGAATCTGTGCGCCTCTTTGCAGATCGGTCAGTGCGATTAGCACGTTGTCTTTCGAGTCGAGTCTGAGCACTTGATTCGGCATGAAAACAAACCCGTGTATCTTCCTTCGGTAACCGTTTACGGGCGCGGCCCGATTTTCCTCCGGCATTGTAGAACACCGCAGGCGTTTCGTCGCGCCATCATTCGATCAGGGCTTCAATCGCCAAAACTTCGCGGCGTTACCTCCAAGAACCGCCTCGCGCTCCTCCGCCGCGTACCCGCTGAGGTAATCCTTCACAACGTTCACCACCCGCGGGTACGAAGCCGCCACCGTGCACACCGGCCAGTCTGAACCGATCATCAACCGGCGGGGTCCAAAGCATTCGAACGCCACGTCGAGATAGGGCCGGATATCTTCCGGCTTCCAGGTTTGCCAGTCCGCTTCCGTGACCAGGCCGGATACTTTGGCAAAGACATTCGGGAATGAGGCCAGCTCGCGCATTCCGCGCGCCCATAAGTCAACGGCTCCGCTCTTGATTGGCGGTTTTGCCAGGTGGTCCAGGACAAAGCGCTGCCGAGGAAATCGCTTTACGAACTCCGCGACTATCGGAAGATGCTTGGCATAAACCAGGATGTCGTAGGCAAGATCGAATTCTTCCAACATGGAAATACCGCGCAAAAAATCGGTCCGAAGCAGGAAGTCATCCGGCTCGCTCTGGACAATGTGGCGAATCCCGACTAGTTTTGGATTTTCTGCGAACGATTCCAGCTCCGCGCGCAACCGCGGCGAGCGCAGATCGACCCACCCTACCACCCCGAGAATGAAGGAATTGCGTGCGGCGAGTTCCAGCAGCCAGCGCGTCTCGTCCAGCGTCTGCCGAACTTGGACGAGAACGCTTCCATGAAACCCATTCTTTTCCAGTTGCGGCTCTAGGTCCGCAGGCAGGAAGTCGTGGCGAATTGACGCCATCGGTTCGTCAATCCAGCCGTACTCCCGCTGGTTATAGATCCAAAAGTGTTGATGAGCATCAATGTGCATCGTCATTTCGTGTATTTCAGGAACTGTTGTGGCGCACGGAACTATGGCCCGGGTAGTGTAATCGTTTACATGGTTTCTCTGGTCCTCTACAATCACCCGGGTTATTTTGTCATGCGGGGGGAACCGCGAGGGTGGATCAAGAAAGCATCAGCGACCAGCCGGGTGTGCCGCGACGCCGCTGGATGGTTGCGTCGTTGCTCGGCTTCGGCGTACTGGTCAATTATTTCGACCGTGTAAATCTATCAGTTGCTAAAGATGCCCTCCACTCTTCCTTCGGAATCACCGACGTTCAGTACGGATATCTGGCGAGCGCGTACAGTTGGACCTACGCACTACTGCAACTGCCCTCCGGCGTATTGCTGGACCGCTTTGGGGTGCGCCTAATCGGCCGAATCAGTACGTTTCTTTGGAGCATAGCTTCCTTCGGAGCGGCAGCCGCCACTGGCCTGAAAAGTTTCCTTGCCGCGCGATTGCTGCTTGGGGTGGGGGAGGCTCCGACGTTTCCCGGAAACTCCAAGGCCGTTGGCTACTGGTTTCCCGCGCGCGAGCGGAGCCTAGCAACGGCGTGCTTCGATTCTGCGGCCAAGTTTGGCCCGGCGATCGGGCAGCCGCTAATTGGTCTTCTACTGTTGCGGTTCGGCTGGCGATGGAGTTTCGCGGCGACGGGTTTCATCAGCTTGATTTATTTCGCGCTGTTTTATTGGATTTATCGCAACCCCAGCGAAGACAAGTCACTGACCGAAGTGGAACGAGAGTTTATCGTTCTCGGAGGGGCGCAGCCGGAAGGACCGGGCAAACCGGGAGGAACCTCGCTACTCTATTTGTTGCGCCAGCGAAAGGTGATGGGGTTGGTGCTGGGCTTCTCTTCCTACAATTACACTTTTTATTTGCTCCTGACCTGGGTACCCAGCTATCTCTCGAACGCGCTGCACGTGGACCTGCTGCATTCCGTGTTCTATGCAAGCGTCCCCTGGCTCGTCGGAACCATTACTGGCTTTTTCCTGGGCGGCTGGCTTGTCAATTTCCTGATTCACAAAGGTTGGAATGCATCGCGCGTCCGGCAAACCGTGCTGATCGGAGGAACGAGTTTTGGCCTAGGCATATTTGGCGCGGCTGGGGCGCACACTCCTGGCAACGCGGTATTTTGGATGAGTGTTTCCCTTGGCGGTCTTTCGGCAGCATCGCCTGTGGGCTGGTCCATTCCTTCTTTGATCGCGCCAGAGGGAAGTGTGGGAAGGCTCGGAGGAATTCTAAATTTTAGCGGTCAGCTGTCGGCGATCATTGCTCCTGTTGCAACAGGTTATATCGCGACAGCGACGCACTCGTTTGCGTGGGCCTTCGCCGTTGCAGCGGCGTTTCTGCTGTTGGGCATTGCCGGCTACGTGTTTTTGCTCGGTCGAATTGAGCCAATTCCGGGACCGGCCTAATGGGCCGGTGATGTTGGCGGAGAATAGCGCTCGATTTTCTTTTTGAACTGGAACGTGGAGAAGCACGAGCCGCGAAAATTTGAATTAGTTGCGTTTGTGCAACAGAAACTTAGGAGGATCGCATGTCCAAGAAAGAGGGAATGTCACGCAGACAATTTGTGGCTTCTGCAGTTTCGGCGGCAGCCGTTTCTTCACTGCCGAGCGAACATCTGTTCGACCCACGTAGGGCTCGACGCGATGTGACTATCGCTCGTGACACTGAGCAAACGGCGAACCTTACCAACAATCCTTCTTGGAGGGATCAGGGCGTCCTCAACCTGACGAAGTCTCTCCATGCAAAGCTCCGAAACGTACCGGTTCATGCAGTGACCATTACCGCCGGTTTTTGGGGGCAACGTCGCGAAACGAATGTGAACAAAAGCATCCCTTCTATGGAGAAACTCCTGGAGGCAAACGGGCGCATGGACAATTTCCTGCGGCTCGCTGGCAAAAGCGCCGCGCCGCAAAAAGGTCCGGTGTACTCCGATTCGGATGTGTACAAGTGGACCGAGGCGGCGGGCTTCGCGTTGCAATCGGGTGACCGGCCGGATTTGCGAGCGCTGACCGAGAAGATCATAAGTGAAGTCGTCGCCGTGCAGGAACCCAACGGCTATCTGAACACTTATTACGTGGGCGATCGCGCGAAACAACGCATGGAGCCGGAAATCCAGAGGTGGGGTCACGAACTCTACAACATCGGACACATGCTGCAGGGCGCTATCGCCTGCTATCGCGCTACGGGTGACCGCAAGCTGCTGGACGCGGGCATTCGGTTCGTCAATGATTTTCTGATTCCCAACTTCGGACCGGGACCAGACAAGAAACCGATTCTCTCAGGGCATCCAGAGATCGAGCTGGCGTTGATCGAGCTGTACCGGATCACCGGAGACAAGCGGGAGCTCGACCTGGCAGGCTACATCCTGCAGGGCGACGAGCGGATCAAGCTCCCGCACTGGGGTTACGTCTACCATTTCAGCGGAATTCCGTTTACATCCCGAACGCACTTGGAGGGTCACGCGGTGCGCGCGATGTATGCTTGCTCCGGCGCGACCGACTATTACCTCGAAACCGGCGATCAGACCTATTGGAAGACGCTCAACGTTCTCTGGAACGATCTCGTGAGTACGCAGATGTACGTAACGGGCGGCGTGGGAGCGCGAAGCGAAGGCGAGGCCTTTGGCGAATCCTACGAGCTGCCCAACTCGCTTGCCTACGGCGAGAGCTGCGCAGCCATCGGCAACATGATGTGGAATTGGCGCATGCTGGCGGCCACGGGTGATGCGAAATACACGGATGTCATCGAGCGGGCTCTGTACAACGGGATCAATTCCGGAATGTCGCTGGATGGGGCGCTGTACTGCTACCGGAATCCGCTGGCGTTTGATCCCTCGAACGGGGACAAGATCCGCAATCCATGGTACGACACGACCTGCTGCCCGCCAAACCTTGAGCGCACATTTGCTTCCCTACCCGGGTATTTCTACAGCACGAGCAACGATGGCATCTACTTGCATCTCTACGACAATTCGGAATTGGATTGGCGTCTCGAAAATGGAACCGCATTGAAGATCCAGCAGAAAACGAATTATCCCTGGGATGGCGGTGTGGACGTGAAGGTCACGCCTGCGCAGGCTTCCGAGTTCACATTTTATCTGCGGATTCCCGGTTGGTCCGATCGCACGCAGGTGACAATCAACGGAAAACCAGTTTCAGCGGTCAAGCCGGGAGATTATCTGCCGATTCAGAGGCGCTGGTCTCCTGGTGACGCAATTCACGTACAGTTTGAAATGACGCCGCAGATACTCGAAGCCAACGCTCACGTCATCGAGGATAACGGGCGCGCCGCCGTGCAGCGTGGCCCGCTGATCTATTGTCTCGAACAGCTGGACCAGCCCGCCGGAGTGGAACTTACGGAGGTTGCCCTGGATTTGGAGCAAAACCCTGGCGCGCGGTTCCACGAAGAACTCGAGCGAGACTTGCTCGACGGAATCATTGTTTTGCACCACGCCGGGGCGGTTTACGAGAAGGCGGAGTCGCGCAGCGGACTGTACTACCGTTACACAACAGAACCTCGCAAGGCGCGCAGGGTTCAACTCACGTTCATTCCGTACTACGCTTGGGCTAACCGCGCTGCGACGCAAATGCAAGTATGGACACCGGTCCTCAAGACTTGACGAACGAAGAGGTCTTCTAAACCAAAACTTAGCTGTTTACTGCCGGGACTTCCCCGAATAACTCTCGCCCATTCAGCACATACACTTGCAAAGCTCGCGGTTTCCGAACGGATGCTGTCTTATCTTGTCGCTTAGAGCGTCCACTGGATCACAGAGTAGGAACGCGGTGGAGCCTCGAACCGCGTCTTGGTCCCATTCGTCAAAGGTGTTTCGAACGGCCTAGGGACTACTCGCTGCGGCGCTTCAAAGCTATTGAACGCCTTAAGATCATCGCCTGTCAGTGTCATCGAATCCACCCCGCGCGTGGGCGCACTGTCTTCCCAGACGAGTTCCACTTCGCGAGACTTCGAAAGATCGCGGTTGAAAACGAAAAGAGAGATTTTTCGTGATTCGGAGTCATAGGTACCAGCGACATCCACGTACGGCGCGTGGTCCATCCCAGAGACTTCGTAGGCGGGAGATTCGACCATAAGATTCAGGGCAGCGCCGTGCGCGAACTGCAGCGCCCAGCTATAGGGATAAAAAATGGTGTGCCGCAGGAGACCGTTCGTGTTTGTGGCAATGGGGGCTATGACATTCACGAGTTGCGCTAGACAGGCGATCTTGACGCGATCGGAGTTGCGTAGCAGCGAATTGACGAGGCCGCCGACCAGTAAGGCGTCCTCAAGATTGTAAACTTCTTCCAAGAGATGGGGCGCTTCCTGCCTCTTGCCGTCGACGGCATCACCGCTCGTGGTGCGGTACCACACGTTCCACTCATCGAATGAGAGCCATAGTTTTTTCGAGGAGCGCCTGCGGCCCTGCACGTAGTCGCACACGGCAGCGGTTTCCGCGATCTGACGTTCCATCGACAAATTCATGGCCATGTATTTCGAGCTGTCTCCGCTGGGTTCCCCAGAATTGCCGAAGTACCGATGCAGAGAAATCCCATCGACGTAGTCGTAACATTGTTCCAATACTTCGCGGTCCCATTCCAAATAGGTCCGCATGAAGGGACCGCTGGAGCCGCAAGCAACGAGCTTGAGCGAGTGATCCACATAGCGCATCTGGCGGGCGGCGTCGGCAGCCTTCAATCCGTACTCCGTCGCGGACATATGGCCGATCTGCCAAGGACCGTCCATCTCATTGCCAAGGCACCAGTGCTTCACATTGTGAGGATTCGCGATACCGTGCTCGCGGCGCAAATCACTCCAGCGCGTTCCTTTCTCCACGTTGCAATATTCGACCAAAGCAGCGGCGTGTTCCGGTGTGCCTGTGCCAAGATTCAGGCCCATGAGGGGCGCGGCTCCAACAGCGCGGCACCAGGCCATGAATTCGTTGGTGCCAAACTGATTGGTTTCGATGGAATTCCAGGCCTTGTCCAGCACGCGCGGGCGGTCTTTCTTTGGCCCGACGCCATCCAGCCAGTGGTATCCGGATACGAAATTGCCTCCGGGATAGCGAATAATAGGTACACCGAGATGTTTCACTTCCTCGAG
>Ga0209235_1002489_pt1 | contig 10254 bp, 7 predicted proteins | sample GraSoi013_1_20cm_4_FD_185817 | JGI IMG/M metagenome (GOLD analysis project Ga0209235, IMG submission 185817) | Grasslands soil microbial communities from the Angelo Coastal Reserve, California, USA - Sample 09_25_2013_1_20cm (SPAdes) (version 2) | ecosystem: Environmental > Terrestrial > Soil >...
ATAGACGGACCTGTACAGTTTTGATCGAAAAATGGATCAAAACAGCCCATTTTCATTCAAAATCCGATCTTTCCCTCGTAAAATCTGAGCACGAGAGGGGGGGAGGGTGCCCAGTATAAAGTGAAAAATTTGAGCTTGGAAGAATCGATTTGAACTTCAGAGGCTCACCAGCCTCCGCGATTCCCGAAGAATGAAAGTATTCACTTTCCGGATTGGGACGCTCTATTCTGCGAAGTCCGAGGCCTTCGGAGGCTCTAACGACAAGCCCTTCCTCTTCCTAATCGACTCCACGACGTTCTGTAAGAGCGACAGTGGAACTGGTGACCATCTGGCAAATTCCAATCCCCAGAAGGCTCGTCCAGCGGTCTGACCACGCATGACCTCTGATAGATCGAAGGTTTCTACAGTCGGTATCTCTCCCGTTACATACACTAGATTGGCCTTCTGATCCACGGACACCACCTTGCCGCGTTTCTGAGTAATAACGCTAGTAACGGCGCCCAAGAGATCATTCGGAACCTTGGTCGTGATCTTCTGGATAGGCTCCAGTAGTGTGGGTGCTGCGCTGAGAAAGGCGGCAAACATTGCCCGTCGGACCATTGGCATCATTTGTGCAGGTCCGCGATGGACTGGGTCCTCGTGCAATGATACGTCGGTAATCTTGACCTTCAAGCCACGTATCTGCTCGTAAGCGATCGGTCCCTCCTTCAAGCCCCACCGGTAGCCAGCGAGTATCATGTCCTTAGCTTCTTGGACGTACTGTGCTCCCTTGGTCTGGTCGATTATGATATTGTAGGGCTCGTCGATGCTCCAGACTCCACGTGCCTCATCCGGCTCCCAACCAACCCCACGCAACGTCTTTGCCATCTCTGCCTTGTCCGTATACTCGGTCACCTTGCCGGCCTTGATCAAATCCATAACCTCAGGCTCCAGAGGCTCGACTTCGATGTCGATCTTGTTGTGCTTGTTAGGAGACTTGCCCTCAACAGGACCAGCCGGCGTTCGGATTGCCTCTCGATAGATGACTATAGGCTTGGTAGTAACGATCTCCAAACCTGTCTTCGTGATCAGGGTAGTCGCAATTTCCAAATGGAGAGTTCCCATGCCGCTGATCAAGTACTCACCTGTCTCCTCGTTGATTGAGGTGACGAGGTTCGGGTCTTCCAACGACAATTTCCTCATGGTATCAACTAGCTTCGGCAGTTCTCTACTGTACTTTGGCTCGACAGCTATCGTCACGACCGGCTCTGTAACATAGTGGACCGCCTCGAAAGGAGTAACTCCCTTCACAGAAGAGATCGTCTCTCCAGCCTTCACGTTTTCCAATCCCAATACCGCGGGAATGTTTCCAGCACTTAGGTTCCCAACAATCTCTCTGTTGGGTCCCATGTAGATCGCGACCTGTTGGATACGTCCCTGCGCGTTGGAATTGATTAGGTACACTGGGGAGCCTTCCCTGACAGTCCCGGAGAATAATCGGCCAGTAGCGACAATACCGGCCTGTGGATCGACATTGATGTTGACGACCGACATTAGTACGGGTCCATTGTCATCACACTTGATCATCGCCCGGCCCCACTCGCTCTCTATGTCTCCATGCCAGATCTTCTCAATGCGATATGTCTGCGCGACGTGTGGTGGAGGCATTGCCTCGACAGCCATGTTCAATATTGCTTCATGAATCGGCGCACGCGTCCGCAACTCTTCGATCTTGTTATTATTGTAAGCATCAATCACGTCCTGGAATTTTACGCCCCTCCTCTTTGCAACGTCGGAGGTGAATCCCCATCGATCCTTCGCCGAACCCATTGCGACAGTATTAGTTGCAAAGCTGACCTTCCACTTCTCCCTGAACTGAGGCTCCGCATACAGTTCGATTAATCCGTTAAAGTCGCGGATGATCCTCCCGATGCGTTCCATAATTCCCTCCGGTGTGAGCTTCAACTCCTTGATCAAACGGTCGATCTTGTTAATGTACAAGACCGGCCGGACACGCTCCTCAACCGCCTGTCTAGTAACCGTCTCAGTTTGGACCATGACCTCCTCGACGCTGTCGACAACGACTACAGCTCCGTCAATGGCGCGGAGGGATCGTGTTACTCGACCGGAAAAGTCGACGTGGCCTGGAGTATCGATCAGATTCATAACGTATGAAGTGCCGTCTTTCTCGTGCAGTAGGCTGACGTTCGCGGCCTTGATTGTCATTTGCCGTTTCTGCTCTTCCTCCATAAAGTCCATCGCAAGAGCGGTGCCAGCTAGGTTTGGAGACAATAGGCCGGCGGCAGCGAGCAAGCTGTCAGTCATAGTCGTCTTGCCATGATCTACGTGGGCGATGATGCCCAGGTTCCGGATCTGGTCTTTGTTGGAGACGATCTTGAGAATGTCTCCAGACGTCTTGAATCGTGGCAACTGTTGCTTACCGCTCTACCTTGAAACGGAGATAGCGGCTTCCTAGATTCTCTAATATATATTCCCTCAAAACTGCTTGTTCCAAATGCCAATTTGGTCAGCAATGACGGAAGAATTAGCTGATCACTAGATTGACAGTTCCCTGCGACCTGATCCTAATCAACTGATATCTTCGAGAATCATCTTCATACCGTCGATCTGATCGGCTGCTGATGCTTTTCCGTCTGGACTGAGGGCCACAACAAGGTACGAGACGCCGAGTTCTTTCAACGTGTTAAGTATCTGTTTGTTCTGGGCGCGATTCCCGGAAAGTAGTACTCTCCTTTCACCTAGTGGTGACTTGTATTCCGACGATTCAGCTTTGGGATTCAATCCGACTCGAACTGTTATCAGCTTACTGCTTGCGTCTGGAAAAATCTCTCGGAAATCACTCACCATCTTACGAAATATGTCAAGCGGGAATAGGTTGGGATGCCAGCCATCTCCCAACTTGACCGCTCTCCTCATCGCCGCCTTGCTGTTTCCAGCGATCCAGATCGGAACATGCTTCTGAATCGGCCGTGGCTCGAAGACAACGTCACTAAAGTGAATATTGAGAGCCTTGCTCTCGAAACTTGTCTGACCATTCCATAATGCCCTGATCAATCTGATCGACTCATTGAGCCGTTTTCCACGGTTATGATAATTCGACCCCAGATTGGAGAACTCCTTCTCGTTCCAGCCCGCACTAGTAGCTAGAATGACTCTTCCATTGCTTAGATTGTCTAGTGTAGCCAATTGTTTCGCCACGACCACCGGATTCCTCATAGCTGTGATGAGGGAAGAGATACCAAGTCTGACCTTGCTTGTTACCCCTGAAAGGTAGGCGAGCGTCGTAATACTTTCGAAGACTCTCTCGTAAGGAGTTCCACTGTTTCTCGGCATCAACAAGTGATCAGTACACCAAACCGAGTCGAAACCCGCCCTTTCAGCTTCCACAGCGATTCTCTTGATCGCATCAGGCGTAGACTGTTCTCCGTAATTCGGAACACAAACACCGAGTTTCATGGAATAGACTAGCACAACTCGTCGGCTTAACTGTCTTATTGGTCTGCGTTCAAATGAGCCTGAACCCAGGGCTCTGGCCTCCCAAGGAATATTACCCGGAACAATCCCAACAATTGACCGTGAAATCATTCTCACCTCAGGCCTTACTTCCTGTCTACGGAGTCGGCGTACTAGGCGCCTTCCTACAGATAGCCGGAGCCCAATGGGACGTTTCGGCCCACATTCTCGGAATCGTCGAGACATTCTTCACACCAGCCCACGCTGTGCTCTATGCGGGCATCGGACTAGTCGCGCTTGCTAATCTGCAAGGCGTTCGTCTCCGTCTAGCACACGGTCAAGATTCCCAGTATGCTTCACTCTTCAGCGGGTTACGAATAGCTGTCGTGGGCACCGAGTTGCAAATAATTGCAGCTCCAATCGATTTCTATTGGCATTCAGTTTACGGCTTTGATCCATTCCTCTTTACACCAGCACACTCGATCCTTATCGTTGGTGTTGTGTTCGGGGGAATAGGAATGACTCTTGGGGCGATCCGTCTATTTCAGGCACAGCGTTTGGGTCAGCAAGTTACTGCTCGGCCTTGGATTCTGACTGCCTTAGTCATGCTCGGACTCGCCGCAATGTGGGGACAATTCAACTTCTTCGGCTACTGGATAACTGATCTGTCAGGAATGGCTTACACGTTCAGGATTTGTGGTATCAAAGTATTCCGGAGCTTTACGCGTTGCGAGTTTGTGAGTCAGTTCCGCCTGGTTTCTGAACTCGTCTCATTTGGACTCTTTTCTGCGACAGGGACGTTCTTTTTCTGGACTTCTAAGAAGTTGTTTCGTCGGCATGGACTGGCTACGCTCACGGCCGCTATTCTCGTCGCGGTTTATGCTGTTCTCGTCATTGGTTTCATGGTCTATGCAATGGCCTTCTTGAATCCGCCGGGTAGCTTCTACCTCCGAGATCCAAGTCCTCAAACGGGGTCATCGCTCGCAAGCCTAATTCCCATTTACCTCCTTGCCCTGATACCGATCTTCCTGCTCGATGTTGGTGTCAGGAATTCTATCCAGAAGAGGACCCTTGTCTTACTCTGGGCTTTGGTCGGTCCATTTGCCGCATTCATCGACGCACGCTATACTATTGGAATAATTGGTTCAGATCTCTCGGTCCTATTGGTCGTTGCGATTCCGACAGTAGTTGGTGGCTTGCTCGGTGGTCTATTGATCACTCGGCTGGGTTCAAGGCTCTCGATATATGCGGAGGCTTGGAAGATGAATTTGAAAACGAGCCCTATGATACCTGTAAAGTCCGTCGATCAAGAGGCAAAGCCGATCGGACCCCCTTGATTTTCCACGACCATTCGCTTGTTGAATCGAAGGAGTGGAAGCATTCCTGATCATTGACCATTGCGAGTTCCCCGATGATCTGTTTTACGACTACGATGGGAATACTTGGATCAGGATCGATCCCGATAACTCGGAGGCAACAATCGGACTAACCACCCTGATGGGAGGGATCGCGGGAAAACTTTCCTCAGTTAGGACGAAACCCGTAGGAACAATCGTCTCCAGAGGCAAGAGTCTCGGGACAATCGAGAGTCATAGAATGGTAGGTCCAATGCCCTCACCGCTTTCAGGCACAATCATAGAGATCAACTCTAAGATATGGGCGGCTCCGAAGATTCTGAACAATTCGGCCTATGACGAAGGTTGGGTCGTTCGTCTCAAATTGTCCAACTTGGAATCTGAGAAACCAGAATTATTTGGCGTTGAAAAGATTGGTTCATTGCTGAAACAGAGAATCGCCGAGTTTCATGTTCGATGCTTCAAAATGTTCCCGGATCATGAAATGTACGAGATCGGCTCCGAGTGCACTGCAGTACTCGTACGTCTCAACGAGCTGATCGACGAAGTCGCAGTAGGCGATGTAGTCCATATCGTTTCAGATGATCCAACGGCCTATGTGGAAATGGTAGCATGGTCAGACAGGACGGGACACCAGCTGGTGGAATGGAGAAAGGAAGGAGACATATTCCATTTTATCGTGAGGAAAACCGGAAAGGAAAAGAAAGGGAAGAGGATGGACGAGGTCGGCGGAAGTCGTAGCCCTAGCTGACTACAGGTGGTACTACTTGGGGAGCTGCAGCGATCGGTTTCTCGATCGGATTTCGGACGAGATTGCCCCATTCAGTCCAGGAGCCGTCATAGTTCCTGACCCTGTCGTAGCCGAGAAGGTATCGCAGCACGAACCAGGTGAACGAGGATCGTTCGCCGATCCGGCAATAGGTTATGATGTCCTTGTCTCGAGTGACGCCTTGTGCTTCGTACAATTTCCTAAGGTCCGCGACTTCCTTGAACGTGCCGTCTTCACGTACCGCTTGTGACCACGGAATATTCACGGCTCCAGGAATGTGTCCGCCACGTTGTGCATGTTCATTCGGATACTCTGGCGGCGCCGTAATCTCTCCGGTGAACTCCTTTGGGCTTCGAACGTCGACAAGTACAGAGCCTGGTTTCCGATACGTTTCGAAAACGTCTCTGAAGTAGACTCGCAACTTTTCGTCTGGCTGTGGTACTCCGTATCGAGTTGGCTGATTGTTGGGAATGTCCTTGGTTAAGGGCTTGTCTTCATCGATCCATTTTTTCCTTCCACCGTTCATCAGGACGACGTTGTGTACTCCGTAGTATTGAAGGTCCCAGAACGCGTAAGCCGCGAACCAATTGTTGAAGTCGCCATAAAGCACGATCTTCGTGTCCGTGGAAATTCCCGACTTTCCAAGTAGATCACCCAATTGTTCGCGCGATAGGATATCGCGTTGTACTGGATGGTTCAGGTCCTTGCGCCAGTCCCATAGGACGGCGCCCGGCGCGTGTCCAAGTTGGTAGTTTACTGTTGGGTCATAATCAACCTCGACAATCCTGACCTTGGGATCATCGAGATGTTGCTCGACCCATGTCGTGTCAACAAGAGTTTCTGGTTTTGCGTAGCTCATTTTATTATTCGAGCCAGCGGTATAACATATGTCATATTAACCCTTTCGATTTCACCTCTCAGAGAGGGAAAAAAATTCTATTCGGAATCTTCGATCTATAGCCTAGACCCAGTTGACCCATGAGTCCCATGACCTCAAAATAAACGCGGACCTCGCTAATCCTGCCGCCTACGACTCTGCAGACAAAATGTGCTTGGAATCTTGAAGCGCTTGTTCGTCGGTGGAATGGTAGAAGCTAGTTTCAAAGGCCGCCTCCCCAGGTCCTTTCTGATCAGTAATTCCCTGAAGGACCCTTGCGCTTGGGACGCTCCCCGAAAGCCTTTTAATTATTTTCATAGCTCAGGACTGGTCCATCCGCAAATTCGCTCATTTCGTGGCCTGTTTGCCAATCGGAGCTCACTAATTCTGGCCCCGATGTCTTCCTCGTGAATTTCCGCTATGTTTAAATGAATAAACCCGTTTCCGCAAAATGCTATTCCTATCATAATGAAGGATTAGCGGCGGATCTCTTCCAAAATAAGGCGCCTGAGAAAATAAAGTTGTAAGAGAGGGGGGGTAGATTGTAAGAGTTTGAGACGTGAGAGAGACTTATCGAATACTTTCGCACCAACCCCAAATCACCCTTACTCCCTAAGGCCTGCCAGAAATCCCAGGCCGTGAGCCAGCTCATACTTCGATAAGGTGTCCAGCGAAGTCTTCGAGCATAATCCTCGACGAGACCAATCTCGATCCCGGCTTCGGATTCATACCGAGTATGTTTCTCTCTATCCTCCTGTTCGCTGGCTCCGCAGCAAGATTGCATCCCAAAGCGAAGCACCAGCAGACGCCCATCAATAGCAGAACATAGAACTCCCAGATGTAGAAGGCTGGTCTCTCCAGCAATGTGTACAACAAAGAGAAGCCACCGCTGGCACTGATGACTCCCTCGATCAACGTAGTATGGAACTTTCCAGTATCAATGCTCCTCACCCTTAACCCGCCAAAATAAGGCAAAGCCAATGTCAAAATCGGAAGCATTAATGAGGAAGCCATTGTCAGTGTTACAAAATCTTGGCTGATGATAGTTGCAATATCGGATGTCCGAGTGAACGTTGCCACTAATGGTAACGCTCTACGTTTCGCTAAGTATGTTGCGAATGAGACGACGACGCAGAGTATGAAGAAGAAATAGACGAACTGTCGCCTCAGCTTCAAATGCAACCCCTTCCTGACCGACAAGTCCGCATACTCTGATTTTCGAGGGGTCACAACATGACGACCCCGCATGACAAACAAGTAGAGCTTCATCGCCCTCGTCGAGAGGATCCCACCGAAGAAATACATGTACATGAACCCGACCAATACCGCCAACGGAGCGACGAATAGCATCAAACCCATCCCCAACTCCAATGACAATGGAAGCCTCGGAACTGCGTCAGAAAGGAAGTTCTTTGGCGCGATAGACAACACAGTACCTGCCCCAATAGAGAACAATAGCCACATCCCGACAATACAGAACAGAAGGTTCCGCTTGTTGTGTGGATGAAGAATTGGAACCGGTGCTGTCAAAGCCAAAACAGGCTCTTCCCGTCAGGTCAAAGGTTAGGAAACACAATCATTTAGGGCACTTGGTCCCACACCCCGGGAATCGAGGTTAACAGAACCGCATAGAGAGTATCAAATCATTGCCCGAAGCCTATCGCTCCATCATCAAACTCGCCCGTGAAGCCCACCCCGGCGGCCGAATCTCAGTACAACGCATAGGTAGTCTCGTCAACGATGTCTTCCTAGTAGAGGCAGATTCGGAAAAGTTCGTGGCGAAGCAATACACGAACTGGCTGTCCCTCAAATGGCTCACACTCAGCATCTATGGAATTGGCAGCGTAAATTTCTCGATAAGTGGACGAAAGAGAATGGAGGCCGAGTTCGGTGTCAATCGATTACTCTCCGATCAGGGAGTCCGAGTCCGCAGAGTTGTGGGTGTCGATTTCAGTTCACGAGTCATACTGTTCAGCTACGTACCCGGAGACGAGTTCTCACGATTGATGAGGAAGGTGGCGAAGGCTCCGGACTTTGACGATAGAGAGAAGCTTGCAACATTCAGCATAGGCGAAACCATGGCAGTAACACACTCCATGGATCTCTCTATCGGCGACACAAGACCAGACAATTTCATCGTCGACCGCAAAGGAGAATCAACATTATTGGACCTTGAGCAGGCTAAGCGCGGCGGCGATCCCGCTTGGGACGTTGCAGAGTTCCTCTACTTCTCTGGTCACTATTGGCTTTCATACAATAAGACATTGGCTCGGATTACAGACGAGTTCGTCAACGGCTATCTCAACGTGCACGGCACAAAAGCGATACTCCGATATGCCGCCTCAGCAAGATACCTCCGTCTCTTCAGCATTTGGACCCCACCATTCGTCCTTAGTGGAATCCGTCATAGACTCTTGAAAGCCTAGCTCGGGAAAAGGACCAGTTCTCGGAAGAGTAGAAAGAGACGCGGGAAATTCTTGGGGAGTAGGTGATCGAGTTTTCTAGAACTCTTCGTCGCCGCCGCCCATGCCACCCATTCCTGGTGGCATGCCGCCTTTGCCGCCGCCCATTCCGCCTTTGTCCATTCCCTTGGCTGCGATGACGTCGTCGATTCTTAGTATCATGCCAGCTGCTTCAGAGGCTGACTTGATCACTTGTTGTTTGACTCTGAGGGGTTCGATCACGTTGAGTTTTCGCATGTCCTTCACCTTGCCTGAATAGACGTCGATTCCCCACCATGGATTGGTGCCGCTCTGTTCGTGCTTCGATCGCAATTCGACGAGTACATCGATTGGGTCTAGCCCAGCATTCTCTGCAAGCGTTGTTGGTACAGCTTCAAGGGCGTTTGCGAAGCCTTCAATCGCTAATTGTTCCCTTCCACCGACTTTGACAGCATACTCTCTCAATCGTTTGGCAACCTCCGCTTCCGGTGCGCCTCCCCCGGCAACAATCTTGCCGTCCTCCATGGCGTTTCTCACGACCGATAGCGCATCGTGCAATGATCTCTCGGCTTCGTCAACAACATGCTCGGTGCCGCCTCGTATGACGATCGTTACCGCCTTTGGATTCTTGGCATCTCTAACGTACACGAGCTTGTCATCGCCTATTTTCGCTTCCTCGACAATCTTGGCAGCTCCGAGTGATTCGGTTGATAGGTCCTTGACGCTTGCAACCACTTTCCCGCCTGTTGCTTTCGAGAGTTTCTCGATGTCGCCGCTACTGACGTTCTTGACGGCAGCGATTCCTCGCTTAGCAAGATAGTGTAGTGCTAGATCGTCAATACCTTTCTCAGAGAATAGCACGGTCGCGCCGGTCTTTGCGACGTCCTCGACCATTTCCTTGAGCATCTTCTCCTCCTCTTCGAGGAATAGATGCATCTGGTCTGGGTTGTTGATATTGATCTTGGCGTCGAACTCTGTCTTTTCAATTTCCAGTTTTGCATTTACCAAAGCGATCTTGGCGTTCTCGACTCGTTTCGGCATTTGTGCATGTGCAAACTCCTTGTCCACTACTATGCCTCTCACCAATTCTGTTTCGCTGAGGCTTTTGCCGTTCTTCTTGAGCACCTTGATCAAATCAATGTCCGCCTTCAGTCCACCTTCGCCCTTCTCAGCAACCTGTCTGACGGCCTTGACTGCTATGTCTGCGAATAGATCTCTCGCAGCGGCGATCCCCTTACTGTACATGGCTGTTGTTGCGATCTGGCGGAGCGTTTCATCGTCCTTTTCTTGAATGGGAATAGAGATCTTGTCGAGTATCTCGATTGCCTTCTCAGCCGCCTTCTTGTAACCGTCAACGAT
>Ga0209235_1002492_pt1 | contig 10252 bp, 10 predicted proteins | sample GraSoi013_1_20cm_4_FD_185817 | JGI IMG/M metagenome (GOLD analysis project Ga0209235, IMG submission 185817) | Grasslands soil microbial communities from the Angelo Coastal Reserve, California, USA - Sample 09_25_2013_1_20cm (SPAdes) (version 2) | ecosystem: Environmental > Terrestrial > Soil >...
ACATTAGTTGTAAACCTACAGTTAATCTCCGTTGGTTTAGGAATACCCTGCTCGTCTCCTTTGAGATCTACGCAGAAAATACCGTGCGGTTTTGGAGTGATTGCTCGGATTGCTGCAAGCGCCTTATTGTTTGCGTCTTCGACGTGGACAACTCGGTTGAGCTTCGAGGTCCCGCCCGTGCCAATGGTTCTGTGACCAACCCAGCTGAGTCTTTCCCTAACCATTGAAGTAATTAGATGACCCTCTTTCCATAGTGACATGAAACAAAAATCTCTACCGGGAAGGTATTCTTCGACGGTGAAATCCGTGTCTATGCCTTGATCCCAGTGGAAACCAATCCAGTGGGAAAGAGTCTTCCAGTCCTTTGCAAGGCAACTCATGAGTCCTCCCGCTCCTTGACGCGCTCTAGTCCAACAGGGGAATCGTATTTGCCGCAACTGTTCCTCAAGATTTCCCCTACCTGCACGAGGTATTAGGTCGGGGCGATCTCTCAAACCGGTGTCATGCCATTTCAAGAGAGCCGCGTACTTGTCGAGACACGTGCTTACGGTGCTCAGGTCTGGCAGGAATGTTTTCGCCAGTAGTTTTCCTTGGGCTTGAGAGATGGCTCCCAATTCGGGGTCGGGTTGGGGAAAGACGCCTTCGACCTTTTGTCTCCGGATGATCTTGTTCAGGATGATCAGGTAGCGCGGATCGCTGGCGTTTGGGATCTTGTATGCGTTGTCGAGCGATCTATTCAGTTCGAGGCTCGTTCGGTCTGTATCCGTCCCTGTTAGAGACAGTGCCCTGCCGTCACTACTGACTCGTAGGCTCCAACTGACATTGTTCCCTGCGCTTCCACCTGATCCTGTGACGAGTATGCTTTTCGTATCAGACACCTGTTAGAGCGAAACACGTCTGGAAGGAATACATAAGTACCGAGGGCCTCCGCATCCGTCCGCATCAGAATACGGTCTTTCACAACTGGTGTCGCGGAGTCTATGAAACGACGTTTCTCTGGCATACTGCTTCTGAGCTTTCTCTTGATTGGGGCGCTTCTCCAACTCAATGTCAGCGCCCAGAATGGAGCGGGGTGCGATACGAACACTTGTACGGTGAACGTGATTCGACAAATTTCGACCAACAATTGGGGGACGACCATAATCAACGATACCTTCACGATTACTTCTTCGAATGCGTCTATTACCCAAATGTTGCTGGGATTCCCAAGTCAGATCGGGCCCAACGTCCGAAACGTGACAGCGACAGACCTGCAAACCGGAAAGACTCTATCCGTCGCGTCAATGTCTCCATCGGGGTCCAACTATACGGCTTTCGAAATCTCTCTTCCCGGTAAGAAGCCTCCGCCGGCTTACTCGTTTCTTGTTCGAACTATCCTGACTGATCTCTTGAGCTTCAATCCAAACAGGAGCCAGTTCAACTTCACCTTCAGTCCCTTCCCAGTAACCAATTTCCCTGTGGCTCAGGCGAGCCTCTCTGTGAACGTTAAGGGATGGTCCAATCCCACCACTTCCAACGTGATCGGGAATTTCACTAACGGCATCTTTACTGCTCTACCGGGTCCAGTCAATCCCTTCGATACACGAATCGCCAGGATAACTTTTTCCTCGTCGGGCTCGCAGAATATTCTCGATGCGCTGGCCGAGCGAACCCTGACAATAGCCCCTTCAGGCGTTGTGACGATCAACGACAATTACAATGTTACGAACCATGGGCCAAGCCTACCGAGCATTGCTTTCACACTTCCCAAGGACGTAAAGTCCGTTTCTGGCTCTGACGCCATCGGAGTATTGGACCCGACAAACATTGTCTCTGCGGGCCAGACAAGCACTAACTCGACATGGAAGGTATCTCCACGGTACGGTTCGATCGGGACCAACCAGTCAATGGCTGTGAGCCTTCGATATGACTTACCATCGGTTCTTGTCTCGTCACCTTCACCTGGGACGTACAGTCTCAATTATGATCTTTTTGATAATGTGCAGTTCTATCAGCCAGTTTTGCGTACGAAGATCATGACGCCGAGCGGATTTAGGCTCAACTCTCTCACGAGTGCTGTTCCTTATACTGTATCGGGAAATCAGATTCTCTTTCAAGTATCGCCTGTGACACCTTTGTCTAATCTCTCGTTGTCGATGAACTATGGATTGAGTCCGTTTTGGGCGAGCTTGCCGCCTCTGGCGTGGACGATTCTGTTGGAGTTGGCCGTGGTCTTCGCGGTCCTCGTCTTCCAGCCTGGTACCGCGACTGTCCTCGTCGGTGGAGGTCCATCGGAGACTATACGGAAGTATATCGACCTGAACGATGAAAAGTCTACCTTGAGACAGGAAGCGGACCGCATGGAAGAGGATCTGAGCCGCGGGGCGGTGAATAGGCACGAGTACAAGAGAAGGCGACGCCTTGCGGATATCAGGATGGCTGAGATTGAGAGGTCTCTGGGACCTGTCAAGAATCAGCTCTCCGGTTCGGGCGCAAGGTACCAAGATATGGTGCGAAGGGTTGAGCGGGCAGAGGCAGACCTACAAGCTGTCCGGGTCAACCTGGCCGACTTGAGGAACCAGTACAGGTCCGGAAGGATGGAGAAGCAGCTCTTTGAATCCCTCACTGCTGACCTCGAACGAAGGAAGATTCGTAACAGGCAGACTATTGATACAGTCATCATAACCCTACGAGAAGAGGTCCGCTAGACTGCCGGACATGGCGTATATGGCGGCTCTTTTATTTTTTAGACAACCCTTAAGCCTCGACCGATTAAGATCCCCCATTTTGAGCCCTGATTGGCAAAATACGCACATGTTTTCTGGCCCCCGATGTTGTCCTCGTAAATTTCCGCTATGTTTAAAAGAATAAACCCGTTTCCGCAAAATGCTTTTCCTAGCATAATGAGCGAATTATGGCTGTTCTCGCTCATTTTGAGGCGCCTGAGAAAATATAATTGTAAAAATAGGGGTGGGTAGCACCTCAAAGTTCAAGACGTGAAAGGGACTTTCCGGATACTCTCGGACACCCCCTCCCCGACGCGAACCGAGAACTCATCTGAAACTGATTGCTAGCACTTTGCAAATGTAGAAGATCCAAGGGTAACGGCTCGCGCCTATCATGCTGGACTAGGTGCTTGCTTGATCACTCGTTCCAGTCTGTCTTTGACCATTCTGGCGCTCAGAAAAGTAGCCTCTGGCAATTTCTTGAGAAGATCTTCGGCCCTACTTCTGTGGTCGCTTGTGAGATCGAACAATTTCCAGCCTTGACTATTCAGGAGCTCTGACTTGGTCAAGGGAAACGTAGCGTCTTCTTTCAGGATCTTCTCGAGTGCGTCCAAACCCGTGTAGTTTGACAGTTTCTGGAACTTGCCGGTGGCGAGGAAGGTTTTCAGTCGCGCAGCGTCACGGTACATTCTGACACCGTGAAATGCTAGTATACTCTTCTCGAAGCGTGGATTAGAAGCCTTTTCCGCTATCTGTTTTAGCTCATGGTCATCAAACTCGTAAATGTTTTCCTCACCCTTCCCAAACAAGCGCGTGTAAAGAATCCCAGATTCTACCATTGGCTCCTCGTCGCGAGAAATGTCCACGCAATGGATAGCATCATTCCTTTCGAGGATCTCCAGGAGCTCTCTGGTTGGAGCTGAGCCTCTAACCTCGACAGCAACCCTCGTCGCTTTGGAATGAAAATCTGAGAAGAATCTCTCAAGACCTGAGACTGTGCGTACTCCAGAATCGTGCAGAAGGACAGTTAAGACGGTTGCTTCGAGGATCTTGCAAGTTCGCTGAACAGATTCTAGGAACATCTCCCTCTTCTCATCGTCAACAAGCTTGTTGCCACAATATTGGTCCACAAGCTTCCTATTACATCGCACCGAGAACTCAAAGCCAGTTGGAACAATCCGTTTCCAACCAAGCAACGTCCGCAGGTTCTCGAATACGTAATAGGTATTGTTCACTTCGACAAAGTCGAACCCTTTCGAATATGCTCGAAGGCTACCCTCATGTGGAATGAGGAAGTAGGCCCATCCACCAGCTCCTACCCGTAAAAGACCCATATGATTCCTGCACTCAATCCAGAGCTGTTCGAAACATTCACATTATGATAGGAGTTCGCCTAATCTAAGCTTAGAGTGGAGGATGAAAATGGGACGGGTACTCCTTGGAACATCGGGTTGGTCGTATCAAGAATGGGTCGGAGTCTTCTACCCCACCTCGACCGAGAGCAAGCTGAAACATTACACCCGAGTTTTCCCCACGGCTGAAGTAGACTCGACATTCTACGCCATGCCCCAGCCAGGAGTCGTCCAAGGATGGGAAAGATACTCCCCCAAAGATTTCGCGTTTGCCGCAAAACTACCAAAGACCGTGACACACGACCTCCTCAAACAGTTAGGCCCCGAAATTGAGAAAGAGATGGACAAATTCGCGGAATTGATGATGCCTTTGAACAACAGCGGCAAGCTCGCTTGTCTCCTCATCCAACTCCCTCCATCCTACAAGTACGACGTTGAACATCTTGATCAATTCCTCGCACTATTACCACACGGATACAAGTATGCCATCGAGTTCCGACACAAATCCTGGCTACAACCCCAAACATGGAAGATCCTCTCACGCTACGGCGTCGCATACACTATCGTAGACGAACCATTGCTTCCACCCGATATCCATGTAACCGCAGACTTTGCCTATCTACGATGGCACGGCCACGGACAAAATCCCTGGTACGATTATCATTACGCGGACAGGGAACTTGAGGACTGGATGCCTAAGATTGAGGAGATACAATCTTCCACGAAGACCATGTACGGTTACTTCAACAACCACTTTCACGGCTACGCCGTCGAAAATGCTCTCAAGGTCCTACAAATGCTTGGCAAACTAACTCAGGAACAACAGGAGGCACTGGACAGGGCAGAGACGCACCTAGGCAAGAAGCCCTCCGCGACGGCGGGACTCGGAAAATGGCTAGACCCAAGCGGGCCAAAGGCCAAGATACTCGATCAACTTACGGATCTCATGGGACGCCCTAGAGTTGAAAGAGCCATGTCGATAGGTGACGACGAAGTCAAGATCAAACAAGCCGATTCCAGCATCATACAGGCAAAAGTTCGAGACTATACTATCACAATGGAGATGAGATCGAGGACCATTTTGCATGACTGTGGAGACTGGGAGAGATCAATCGAGACCAGGCAATTATGCAAACACATCGGACGTCTCCTCTTGACGATCCCGGACCCACTTGCCACAGAATGGATCTCAAAAATACGCTCAGATCTAGAGGAATGGAACTTCAAGAAACCAGAAAAGTCGAGAGTGCCAAACGACTAGCTATAACATCACACAAGGCCACAATTCTGCGGAGTCGTCAATGTAGTTCCTTCAATCCAGAACAGGATTGGACCATGATGGATCGAGAAAAGTGTAATAAAGGATCATACCGAGGCTGCTTCTAAGAGAGATACCAGATCCATGGCGCACTATGATCCTAAAGATAGGATGAAACGGCACGTCAGAGCTTTCATCTACCTTTCCACGTCCCTTGGGAAGGAGTCGCAAGTTGCCGATGCACTTTGGCAAATGGAGGAAGTCAAAGAGGTACACATTATTCCGGGCCAACACGATATCGTCGCAGTTGTCGATGTTCCTCGGCACTTTCTAGAGCCGGACCCACAGAGCATTTACTGGTTCATGCTGGACCGCATTAAGGGAATACCCGACATCGTCAATACAGACACTCTAATACCGATACTGTCAATGTCCAAGTGGTCCAACTAGATCACTCTCACGGAGAATTCTTCCGCAACTATTCGCCGGGGCAGCATTAGCCTTTTTCTAGAAGGCGGCCACATGATAGACTGCTATGATGTGGACTGACCTGCACCGAGGAGCCTCAAAACCCCCATGAAGAGATGCATCTCCACTGAGCAAACAAGAACCCGGAAAGACGGAGTATCAACTGCTGAATCCTCCAAAGGCTTAAGCGAATATCCATGAATTACGCGCAAAAGCGAGTAAATTGCCTGAGCCCAAGTACATCGCCCCTTCTTGGGATGAGATCTACGATCTAATGCTAGGCCTAGGCAGAAAGGTCAAGGAATCGGGATTCAAACCCGACGTTATCGTGGGAGTCTCTCGCGGTGGATGGCCTCCAGCCCGCATAATGAGTGATCTACTCAGCAATCCAAACCTTGCAAACATGAAGGTGGAATTCTACAAGGACATTGGAGTGCGATCCAAGAGACCGAGGATAACCCAACAAGTCACCGCAGACGTCCAGAACAAGAAGGTATTGGTCGTAGATGATGTCGCTGACTCAGGGCTAAGCCTCAGAGCGGTGCGGAACCATCTCCGGCATAAGAGTACTGATGAGGTGAGGGTTTGCACGATCTACTATAAGCCCCACAGCATCTATACCCCGGACTACTTTGCGAAGAAAACGTCTAGCTGGATCATCTTTCCATGGGAAAGGTTGGAAACCCTTCGACTACTTTCCAAGAAATTAGGAGCGAACAACTCACATCTAGCCAGCAAGATTGTGAAGGAGCTCAAAGGGAGCGGACTCCGGCCGAAACTAGTCAGACGACTGCTATCGATAGCCGACCCATGATAGAAAGCAAGCTAGACGGATTCATACTCAGCGTTTTAGGTTTCACTAATGCCATTATTCCTAGCCCTGACGTAGCCCTAGAAGAGTTGAGACGCAAATTTGTAGACTCGGAAATTCAGATGATGCGGGCAGACCGAATAGCCGGACTCGAACACCTTTCCTTTGCAGCCGAAAACGCTGTCCGAGCAGTTAGGCAAGGACGTGGAAGATCAAAGAGCGTCGCGATGGAGACGCTGCTTTTCACGTCCGGGCAGAGACAAATCTCCAAGGCAATTGAAATACTAGGCGTAACTCCACGCACAAGGGAAGTCGTGATCACAATCTTCTCAAGACAATCTCCCAACGAAGATGAGGTGAACGCGCGTGTGCAGTCCGTATTCGAGGGAAACAGGTCCGACGCAGTCATGGAAATAGGGTCAGGAAAAAAAATCAAGGAACTCTGCAGGTCATATGGGATCTCCTCAGAGGAGTTGGCTGCGGGCCGGCTTCCATCAGAGAGCGTTAACAGCCTAGTCAAGCGCTTGATATTGGAACGCTCGGCGCTCCTTTCAACCGGCACCTAGATAGACGCTTCTCCGGCTCGACAGCCAAGACATCATCGGTCGATAGTACTGAGACGCCAGCGAGGTCTCCCATTATTTCGACGAGTATGACTTTGGAGGGCTTCTTTAGATCAACCTTTCGCGGAACATGCTTGGCCACCTCGTCAATCAACTCTTTGGATACAAGTCTACTGTGTCTCTTTTGCACGGAAATCCGGAATGTCTCGTTCTCTCGGACATCTGAGGCGAGTTCATCGACCGCCTCACAAACTCTCGCAATATCTGATTGGACGACGCGCATAATCGGTTTGATTTTGAGAATGTACCGAAATTGCCAAGGTTTCTCGGAAAGGACAGGCCGAAGCTTCCGAACCACTTGCACGGGATCGATTCCTGTTTTGGCAACTGTCAGACCACTCACAGGAGTTAGGCTGGTTTCAACGGTTATGTCCCTGAGCTCTTTCAACAGGTAACGCAGCTCCGAACCAGCTTCACGCTCGTTGCCACGCGCACTAGACACGAGAAGATTGAAGTCCTTCAACAGATCTGATGTCACCGAAATAGACTATTCAGACTCCACGATCTGACACCATCTGCTGATCGACTCTACTGAGATTGCACCCTCTCTCAGTATTAGGCAGCCCTCACCCGTGACGCGGATAACAGTAGACTCCTTGCCCGATTTACAAGGCCCCCCATCTAGCACGATATCGATTTCTTCTCCTAGACTCGTGAGAACCTCATCTGCCGTAGCAGCGGGTGGCATTCCCGAAATATTGGCACTTGTGCCAACAAGTGACGAGCTACAACCTCGAATGAGCTGTAACGTGTCCTCCCTATTCGGCACGCGGAGCCCGATCAATCCCTCAGATGATACTTCGGGTGGAAATTCCAACGCCGAGGGCACGACGAGAGTGAGTCCGCCCGGCCAGAAATTGTTCGCAAGCTGGACCGCAACCGGATTGAAGTGCCCAAGTTGTTTCGCCCTCTGCGAGCAGTCAACCAAAACAGGTAGGCCACCTTTCAGACGTCTCTTCGCCTTGACTAATCTCCTCACTGCGGTTGGGTTGAATGGATTGCAACCTAGGCCATATACTGTGTCTGTCGGATATGCGACGAGACCACCATTAGACACAATCTCCGCCGCTCGCCTAATCGCCCCTTCATCCATCTGACGCAATCTCGCCCTAGCCAACTCTCAAACACTAGGATTGAAAACCGATGCTTATATCCCGTTTCGGTGCCCGCCGACCTTCCTAGAAGTGAGATCGAATGACAAGGCCAAGCATAATCGTTCACGGCGGGGCCGGAAACTGGCCTAGTGACAAGCGCGCGAGGGCCTTAAGGGGCGTTCAACAAGCAGCCGAGAATGGGTTTGCAATCTTACAGGAAGGCGGCGGTGCCTTAGATGCCGTCGAGAATGCAATAGTTTCCTTAGAGGATAATCCGATCTTCAACGCTGGAACAGGTTCGACGATGAACCTTGCAGGAAAAATAGAAAACGACGCCTCGATAATGGATGGGACAGGGCTCGAAAGCGGCTCAATCGCGCTAGTCAACGGAATAAAGAACCCGATTAAGCTCGCACGCTTGATTATGGAGAAAACCGATCACGTGCTGGTAGCCGGAAAGACGGCAAGAATACTAGCGAATGCCTTTGCACTTGAGAAAGCCGATCTCAGAACACGCGAAAGGCTTTCGACCTGGAGAAGAGAAAAGAGGATATTTGAAAACGGAAGATCGAGAGGCTTCGAGAGAAACTCTGCTCTTCGCGTGTCGGGCACACTCGGACAAATCGTCGATACTGTCGGAGCGCTGGCACTAGATTCCGACGGGAGGATTGCAGCAGGAGCTTCCACAGGAGGAATGACACTCAAACTCCCCGGAAGAATCGGTGACACTGCCGTGGTTGGAGCAGGGCTTTACGCGGACGATCGTCTAGGTGCAGCTACGGCTACGGGAATAGGGGAGCTAGCAATCAGGATGGTACTTTCGAAATCAGCCTGTGATCTGATGAGATCAAAAACGCCTCAGGCAACTTCAACTCAGATAATCAGAGCTGCGAATTCGAGAGTTGGACGAGGATTGGGCATCATAACACTTGATAGGAAAGGTCGCCACGGAGCGGCACATAGTACCAAGGATCTCTGCTGGGCGACACTCGATAGCAAAGGAGGTCTGGCGAGAATGAATGGTCAGCGAGTCCCTTGATGACGACACGATTGAGCGAGAAGGCTTTTAAGCCGACTATTTTGCGTTTAGCCGCATCCTCAAAAGGGGCTGGTCAAAATTGCTAGAAAGGACGCAATTTGAGGAGTGGGGAGAGGAGGAGGACTGGGGCGGAGACGATGAATGGGGAGACAATGACTGGGGCGGTGGCGACGATTCTAACGGCGAAGAGAACTAGGAATCACTTCTAGGCCAAAAGAAACTACTTTGAGTCTTGATCGATCGACCGAACAAGATTGATGGCCAATTCTGTGTTCCCCGGTTATATACAGCTGAGTTACGAGTATCATATGTCGCTCCCAACGATTCTGCTTCTTCATAAGGCGAAGAAGAAAAATGAAAAACTTAGATCATACTCTAAAAGCCATCATACTCGTTTTGCTCGGAATTGGCGCCATAGCACTTCTCCCCGCACATAACGCATCAGCCGCGACGACAATTCAGAAATCGGACTATCAACAAACTAGCTTCTCACGCGTCGTCGACTTCTATGACTATGTACGCCAGTACGCGACTGAAAACGGGATAACGCCACCTTCTAGTACTGAACATGCTTATCTGTATACCAATTACGTTAACGTTCAAGGTTTCCAACTATTCTATGTAGGTCTAGTCAATGCGACGCACAACGGTCGGTATGTTACCATACCCATGCAAACATTCTTCGAACACTACAACACTCCCAAGGGCAAAGACGCCATCACGGCATCGTCGTTCCTCTCACTCGTAGCGTTTAACGAAAGTGCTTCGGGTGATCTCTATCCCAACTCACCGGACCGCACCGATTCCATCTACGCATCTTTCAGCCTCGGCGTAGACATGTCATCTTACACCAGCGGTCATGCGATCCCACTAGTCGCTTCCAGCCAAATGATCCCTCTGAC
>Ga0209235_1002496_pt1 | contig 10244 bp, 8 predicted proteins | sample GraSoi013_1_20cm_4_FD_185817 | JGI IMG/M metagenome (GOLD analysis project Ga0209235, IMG submission 185817) | Grasslands soil microbial communities from the Angelo Coastal Reserve, California, USA - Sample 09_25_2013_1_20cm (SPAdes) (version 2) | ecosystem: Environmental > Terrestrial > Soil >...
CATGAGCTGCTCGAGCACCGCGAACGGCATCGTCGCCACATGCGCGCCCGCCTTCGCCGCGTCCACCACGTGAAGCGGGTTGCGGATCGACGCGGCGAGGACCCGCGTCTTGAACCCCTGGACCCGGTAGATCTCGCAGATGTCACGGATCAGGTCCATGCCGACGTGGGCGATATCGTCGAGACGCCCGAGGAAGGGGCTGATGTAGTAGGCGCCCGCCTTCGCCGAGAGCAGCGCCTGGGTCGGCGAGAAGCAGAGCGTCTGGTTCACGCGGATCCCCTTGCCCGTGAGGTGCTTCACCGCCTTGAGCCCGTCTTTGGTGAGCGGGCACTTGACGACGACGTTGGGCGCGATCTGCGCGAGCTCTTCGCCTTCCTTCACCATCCCCTCGAAGTCGGTGGCGACGACCTCGAGGCTCACGTCGCCCGGCACGATCGAGCAGATCTCCTCGACCAGCGGCCGGAAGGGCCGCTTCTCCTTGGCGATGAGCGATGGGTTGGTCGTGACACCGTCGACGACGCCGAGGGCGACGCCTTCCTTGAGCTCGTTGATGCTCGCCGTATCGAGAAAGATCTTCATGAGCCCTCCTCAGGGTGACGCGATCGCGCGAGCCACCGCCACGCGTAGAGCCTAGTCCCCGTGGCGAAGGCGTGTCAACCGCGGCGCATCAGCCGGAACGCGATGTTCGGCCCGAGGCCCCGGTGGACGGCGAGCGAGATCCAGAGCATCGCGAGCGGCTCGAGCGTCCGCGCCTGGGCGAGCGGACCGGCATCCACGACGTCGAAGCCGAGCGCGCTCACGAGCTCGCCTGCCGTCGTCTTCGCCGCGGCGTCGTCGCCGCAGACGAACATCGTCGCCCGCTCGCCGCCGTAGACCGGGTTGGCCATGTTACCGGCGCCCGTGCTGTTGAGCGTCTTGACCACCCTGGCGCCTTTCGCCCACCGTGCGACTGCCTCGGCCCCCGAGCCGGTGTGGCCCACGCTGAGGCCCGAGAGGTCGGGCTTGAGCGGGTTGGTGCAGTCGATCACGACTCTCCCGGCCAGGTCGCCCGCCTGACGGATCGCGGCCTCCGTGGCGTCGAACGGCGTCGCGAGAACGACTACCTCACCGAAGCGCGCCGCCTCGGCGACGCTGCCTGCCCGCGTCTTCACGCCCGCCGTCGCGACCAGGGACGTCACCTTGGCGCTCCCGGGCTCACGGGCGCCGAACATCACCTCGTGGCCGGTGGCGGCCCAGCGCTTGCCGAGCGTGGCGCCGACGGTGCCCGTGCCGATGATCCCGATTCGCATCTCGTCTCCCACATGACGGCAGGCCTCAACCGCGCCGCTCGTACTCCTTGAGCGTAGCATCGAGCGCAACCCGGTCGGGCACCGCCGCCCAGCCCTCGCGCTCGACGGAGAGCGAGCCCGCACACGCCGCCGCGGTCGCCGCGAGCCAGGGATCGCCGGAGCGCTGGTACTCGACGAGAAACGTCGCGGCGAAGACGTCGCCGGCGCCCGTCGGGTCCGTCTCCACCGCGGGCCGCGGCCGCACCTCGTAGCGGTCGCCGTTGACGAAGAGCAGCGCGCCGTCGCGATCGGCGGTAAGGACACCGAGAGGGACGTACTGGAGCCATTCGATCACAGAGGCCTCCTGGCCGCGGACGTCCTCACGCGAGAGGAAGAGCGCCTGGATCTTGTCCAGCAGGGGGCGCGACGACTCCCACGCGCGCGGGCCGATGGTGCCGTCCCGGCCGACCGCGCGGAGCCAGCCCTGCGCCGCGGCGCCGACCGCGCCGTCCGTGAACTCGGCCGCGAGCAGCGGATCCACCTCGTCGATCACCGGTGCCAGGAGCACCAGCGGCGCGTCGCGCCAGTCTTCGGGGACGTCCGCTGTGGTGAGTGGGAGCGCGCGGCCGCGGACGCGGGAGACGCGGCCGCCCGACTCGTAGCGGTGCTCGAAGCGGGTCGTCTCGCGCGACTCGAGCGTGACCACCTCGATCCGCGACGGGATCGCATCGAGGGGAAAATCGCCCGCGTGGCTCGTCAGGAGGCCGACGGAGAGCCCGAGGCGATGGGCGGTGACGGCCGCGTAGAGGGCGGCGCCACCGGGTCGGGTCGCGTCGCCGACACGGTCGAGCGTGACATGCCCGATGGCGACGAAGTCAGGCGCGGCCAGGACCGATCCTAGATCATCGTGAGACCGCCAGACACCGAGAGGGTCTGGCCGGTGACGAAGCCCGCCTCATCGGAGGCGAGAAAAACCACGGCGGGCGCGACGTCCTCGGGCGTCCCGAGCCGCCCCCAGGGGATCACGCGCTTGAGGCTCTCGGCGAGCTTGGGGCTCTGCGCGACGAACTCGGTCTGGAACAGCGGCGTCTCGGACGGGCCCGGACAGACGCAGTTCACGTTGATCCGGTGACGCGCCACTTCGCGGGCGATCGTCTTGGTGAACGCGATGATCCCGCCCTTCGCCGCCGAGTAGACCGCCTCGCCCGTCGAGCCCACGCGGCCCGCGTCGGAGGCGATCGACACGATCTTGCCGTACGCCTGCCGGATCATGTGCGGCAGCACGGCGTGGGTGCAGGCGATCGGCCCGCGGAGGTTGATGGCGAGGATCCGATCCCAGAAGTCCGGCGTGGTCTCCACGAAAGGGATGGGCCGGTCCCAGCCGGCGTTGTTCACGAGAATGTGGACCGTGCCCCAGCGCGCCACCACGCGCTCCACCATGGCGGCGACCGCGGCGGCGTCGGTGATGTCCACTCGCCACGCGGCGGCCGCGCCGCCGTCCTTCTCGATCTGCCGCGCGGCCTCGAGCCCGCCCGCCTCGTTCAGGTCGGCGACCGCGACACGGGCGCCCGCGCGGGCGAGCGCTCCGGCGATTGCCCGCCCGATGCCGCTCGCGGCGCCGGTGACGATCGCCACGCGGCCGCCGAGCGTCACCGCGGCCCCAGGCGGAAGATCCTCACGGCGCCTGACCCCACTTGGCCTTCACGGCCTCGCGGTCCACCGCGCCGTCCGCAGTGCGCGGAAGGACGTCGGCGAACGCCACCACGTGGGGCCTCTTGAAGCGGGCGATTTTCGATGCCACGAAGTCGCTCACCTGCTGAGCGGTGTACCGGCCGGCGGCCTTCACCTCCACCACGGCCTTGATGGCCTCGCCCCACTTGGCGTCCGGGATGCCGTACACGCACACGCCGCTCACGCCATCCATCTGCATGATGACCGTCTCCACCTCCGCCGGGTACACGTTCTCGCCGCCGGGCTTGATCAGCTCCTTCTCCGGCTTGCGCCTGACGTAATAGAGGTAGCCGTCGGCATCGAACCGCCCCACATCCCCGGTGTGGTGCCAGCCGTTGCGGAGGGTGTAGGCCGTCACGTCCGGCTGGCCGAAGTAGCCCTGGAACACCAGGGGGCCGCGCACGACGATCTCCCCCGGCGCGCCCACGGGCACCTCACGGTCGTACTCGTCCACCACCTTCACCTGGCACAGGGGCACGGGCTTGCCGGCAGCGCCGGGCTTGTCGAGCACCCGCTGCAGCGTGACGAACCCGCTGGTTTCCGACTGCCCGAACCCGGTCCAGAACTGCGCCCGGGTTTGCTCGTGCAGGCGCTGGATGGTCTGGGGCGAATCGAGGCCCGAGACGTGCTTCAAGCTCCGCAGCCGACTGCCCAGCTTCTCGGCCGCGTCCAGCAGGGTGCTCAGCACGGGGGGAAAGTCCGAGACGTGGGTGACGCGGTGGCGGTCGATCAGCCGCACCGCCTCCTCCGCGTCGAAGCGCGACACCACCACGCTGGCACCGCCCGCGTGCATGTGGGCCATCGCCATGCCGAGCGCGGTGATGTGGAACAGCGGCAGCGCCAGCAGGTAGCGATCCGCTGCGCTGTAGCCGATGCAGGCCATGGCCGTGAGGTTTGCGGTAATGACGTTGGCGTGAGTGAGCGCTGCGCCGCGCGGGATGACGTCCACGGCCGCGGTGGAGATGACGGCGAACGGATCGTCGGGCGCCACGTGGGCAACGGGGGGCTCGACGGCGTTGCGGGAGAGCGTCGCGAAGGGCATGAAACCCGGGCCCACGGGCTCGCCGAACTGATACCAGTGAGCGACCGACTTCTTGCGCTCCGGCCAGCCGGCCACCACGGGGAGCGTGGAGGCGTCGACCACCATCATCCTGGGCGCGGCGCGCTCGACCACTCGCTCCACTTCCTGCGCGGTCAGGCGCCAGTTGATGGGGTAGGCGATGACGCCCTGCCGCGCGCAGGCGCCATACAGCGTGAGGTAGGCGGTGTCGTTCTGCGCCAGGACGCAGATGCGGTCGCCCTTGCCGATGCCCAGGGCCGCCAGCCCTCCGGCCAGCACGTCCACCTGGCGCTGGAACTCCCGGAAGGAGAGCTGCCGCTCGCCCTGGATGATGGCCGGCGCGTCGCCATGCACGAGCGCGCCCCGCGCGATCATGTCGTAGACCGTGAATCCGTGCACACTCATCTAAGGTCACCCGTGATGCGGCACGCTCGTCACTGCCCGACGATGTCCGCCTTCATGGGCCCGAGCGCCGCCAGCAGCTCTTTCTTCTCGCGCTCTCCGACCTTGTACTTGTCGAGGGCCTTGACGAGCGCCTCCACCGTCGCGTTCCACTCGGCCTCGGTAATGTTCATGCCCTTGTGCGTGTCCTTCATGTCGCGGCCGAGGTACGAGCAGGGACCGCCCGCCGCCTGGCAGATCTGATCGGCGAGATTCGCCTTCAGCCTGGACACCTGAGGCGGCTGCAAGGCCTTGAAGCGCGCATTGATCCGGTCGTCGGCCGCGACATTGGCGACGAAGTCGTCCACCACGAGCGAGATGGCTGACCGGCCCAGTTGGGGTACGCCCGAGACATCCACGATGCGCAGCCGCTCGTAGAGAGTCGGCTCGGGCTGCATCGTCGCGCAAGCCGCCAGGCCCAGCGCTCCCACCAGCACCAGCACGCCACTCCTCACGCCTTTCTCTCGCATGGACGCAGCCCTCCTAGGAACATGGGGGGCCCCGACATGGCCCCCCAACCCCCCCGACGCTCGGAACGCCCCAGCGAAGCCGTGGCGTTCCTCGACACTCCGACAGGCTCCTCGTCTAGCTGAGCCACCGTTTCCGTCGCTTGTAGTGCTTGACGTCGCGGTACGACTTGCGCGCCCCGACCTCGGTCAGCCCCAGGTAGAACTCCTTCACGTCGGGGTTCTCGCGCAGCGCCTCCACCGGGCCGTCCAGCACGATCCGTCCGTTCTCCATGATGTAGCCGTGCTCGGCGATGGTGAGGGCCATCGCCGCGTTCTGCTCGACTAGCAGCACCGTCAGTTTCTCCTGGCGATTGAGCCGCTGGATGATCTGGAAGATCTCCTCGACGAGGAGCGGGGCGAGTCCGAGCGACGGCTCGTCGAGGAGCATGAGCTTCGGCCGGGCCATGAGGGCCCGGCCGATCGCCAGCATCTGCTGCTCACCCCCCGAGAGGTACCCGGCCTTGAGCGTCCTCCGCTCGGCCAGCCCTGGAAAGTACTCGTAGACGGCGGCGAGGTCGGCACGGATCTCGGCCACGCCCCGCCGGGTGTGGGCGCCCGACAGGAGGTTCTCCTCCGTCGTCAGGTCGTCGAACACCCGGCGGCCCTCCATGACCTGCGTGATGCCCAGCTTGACGATCTCTTCCGGCCCTCGGTGGTCGATCCGCTCGCCGTTGAACTCGACCGAGCCCCTGGTGATCTCACCCCGCTCGGGCTTGAGGAGGCCGGAGATGGCCTTGAGCGTCGTGCTCTTGCCGGCCCCGTTGGACCCGAGCAGGGTGATGATCCGCTGCTCCGGCACATCGAGCGAGATTCCCTTGAGGACCAGGATGGCCCGGTCGTAGACGACCTCGACGTTGTTGAGTCGAAGCATGCGCCGCTACTTCTTGTTGACCAGCCTCACCATGGCCATGACTTCCTCGCGGTAGCCCCGCACCCAGTCGGTGACGGGCACCCACTCCGTGCCCTTGACCTGGTACATCCGCACCCAGCCGCCGCCCTCGTGGTCTTTCGGGCTGACGGTCATGGGCGGCAGAAATCCCTGAAGGTCGAAGTTTTTGATCGACTCGTAACCCTTCCGGACCTTGTCGCCCGTCACCGGCAGGCCGAAGTTCTGGATGGCGAGCCGGAGGCCCTCGACGGCGAGCGCACCGTTCAGCACGCCTCGGCTGTAATAGACGCCGCCGACGTACTTGGGCACCTCCTTGCCCTCGTCTTTGTAGACCTTCTGCATAATTTCCCGGATCACGGGCAGGTCGCGCCCGATGGACGTGAACTGCATGCCGATATAGCCCTGGGCGATGTCCCACCCTGCCGCCTCGATGTTGGCCTCACCGGCGCCCCAGACGAAGCTGACGATGCGGGTCATGGGAAAGCCCGCCCGCTTGAGCTCCTTGATCGACACCGAGGGCGATTGGCCAAACAGGTGGCCGACCACCCAGTCCGCTTTGAAGCGGCGCGTGATGTCGATGACCTGTGGCCCCATCTCGACGCCGGGCGGCGGCACCGCGAACAGCCGCAGCTGGTAGCCCTCCTTCTTCGCCACCGCCTCCATGATCGGGATGCCCTCGCGGCCGGCCGGGTTGTCGTAGTAGATGTGAGCGACCTTCGTCCCCTTCTTGGCGCCGTTGTCTTTGATGTACTTCATGGCGGCGCCGGCCTGCGACCAGTAGGAGGCCGCCATCGGGAAGATGTACGGCCACGTCTCGCCGTCGATGGAGTCGGCGCGGCCGAAGCCCGGCGTGATGGCCGGGATCTTGTCGTCCATGTGCCGCGGCGTGAGAGCGTAGACGATCGGGGTGCCGTAGTCGAACAGCGCCACCGCTCCATCACGCTTGAGCCGTTCGTAGGCCTCCACGCCCCGGTCCACGGTGTAGCCGTGCTCGATCTCGGTGTGTTCGATCTTGTGGCCGAGCACTCCGCCCTTCTTGTTGACGAGCGCGATGTAGTCGTGGATCCCGGGGCAGAGCTCCACCCCGACGTTCTTGGTCGGCCCCGTGCGGTCGCACTGGCCGCCGATCTTGATGACGTGGTCCGCCATCGCGGGCATAACGAGCGCCGTCAGCAGCACGACGGCGAAGGCTGCCGTCACCCATCCCTTGATCCGCATGTCATCCTCCTTGTCAGTTATGCTACGGGCTTGAACGCCCTATTCGTGTCTCGCATCGTTCGAGCGCCGGCTTTGCCGGCGCAATCCCCTCCCGGTTCGAGCGGCGGCTTTGCCGCCGCAATCCCTCCCTGTCGAGCGCCGGCTTCGCCGGCGCAACCCCCTGGGGGGTGCCCTGAGGGGGGTGACAACCCCCCTCAGTATGAATACGGCCACAGACGGAAATAGCGCTTCACGTTGCCCCACATCCGGAAGAGCCCCTCCGGCTCCATGGCCAGGAACAGGATGATCAGCCCACCGAAGGTGATCAGCCTGAGGTTGGCCAGAAAATCGGCGATCGCCGCATACTTGAACCCTAAGAGTGCCGCGCCGCCCTCCACCACGTAGACGAGCACGATCGGCAGCAGGGTGATGAAGACGGCGCCGAAGACCGAGCCCAAGACGCTTCCGAGCCCGCCGATGATGATCATCGCAAGGTACGAGACCGAGGTGGCGAGGGTGAAGTGCTCGTAATTCGCAATCTTGAGATAGTAGGTCCAGAGGGCGCCGGCCATCCCCGCGTAGAACGAGCTGACCGCGAAGGCGAGGAGCTTGTAGCGGAAGATGTCCACCCCGATGATCTCGGCCGCCACGTCGCGGTCGCGCACGGCGATGAAGGCGCGACCCACCCGGCTTCGGACGAGGTTCAGGGCCGCCACGTAGGCGACGATCGCGACCGGCAGCACCATGAAGTAGCGCCGGTACTCGCTGTTGATCTCCCAGCCGAAAAAGGTCGGCGTCGGCACGAAGATCGTCGACTGCACGCCCCCGCTGATCCAGGTGCTGTGGTTGATGCTCCACTCGATGATGAACTGGCCGGCCAGGGTGGCGATGGCCAGATAGAGCCCTTTGATGCGGAGGGAGGGGATGCCGAAGAAGGTGCCCACGAGGGCCGCCATCGCTCCCCCCGCCGGCAGGCCCACCCAGAAGGGCGCCCCGAGCCTCAGCGTGACCAGGGCCGCCGTGTAGGAGCCCACCATCATGAAGGCGCCGTGGCCCAGGGAGACCTGCCCGGTGTAGCCGACGAGGATGTTGAGCCCGATGGCGCCGATACTGGCCAGCAGCATGAGGTTGACGAGCGACATGGCGTGGCTGTCGAGGGCGAGCGGGAGCAAGACCAGCACCGCGACGACGCCCAGCGTCGAATAGCGGGCGAGCGGTAGCGGGTAGAGGGCCATGTCGCCCTCGTAGGTCGTCTGGTACACGCCGCACTCGCGGTTGATCATCTGGCCTTCCGCCTCAGACGCGCTCGATGATCTCGCGGCCGAAGAACCCGTACGGCCTGATCATCAGGGCAAGGATCATGAGGACGTAGGGCAGGAAGTCCTTGGTGCCCCCGCCCACGTAGGGATCGACGTAGCCGGCGGCCACGCTCTCGACACCGCCGATGATGAGCCCGCCCACGACGGCGCCGGGGACGCTGTCGAGGCCACCCAGGATGACAGCCGGGAAGACCTTGAGCCCGATCAGGGCGAGCTGGGTGTCCACGCCCAGCATGCTGCCCCACATGACGCCGCCGATGGCGGCCGTCAGCCCGGCGATGGCCCACGAGAGCGCGAACACGAGGCGAACGTTGATGCCCACCGCCATCGCCGCCTGCTGGTCATTGGCCACCGCCCGCATGGCGATTCCCATCCGGCTTCTGCGGAAGAACCATGCGAAGGCGACCAGGAAGGCGCCCGAGATGAGGGCTGCGAGCAGGTTGATGGGCGAGATGTAGATCTCCCAGATCACGTACGGCTCGAGGCGGATGGGGAGCGGGATGTTCTTGGTCTGTGCGCCCCAGAGCATGGCCGCCGCTCCCTGGAAGACCTGGGCGAGCCCGATGGTGACCATGACCACCGAGATGACGGCCTGCCCCACCATCGGTCGCAGCACGCCACGCTCGAGCACGAACCCCAGCGCGACCATGGTGCCGAGCAGGACCGGCAGCGCGACGGCCAGCGGCAGGTGGTAGAGGCTCACCAGCGCCGCGGCGATGTAGCCGCCGAACATCACCAGCTCACCCTGGGCGAAGTTCACCACGCTGGTGGCCTTGTAGATCAGGACGAATCCGAGGGCGACCAGCGCATACATGGACCCGATCATCAGTCCGTTCACGAAGAGGTCGAAGAAGAACGCCATGGTTACACCGCCGCCAGCTCGCGCACGTCGCCGACCTGGCGGATGGCCAGCTCCGTGCGCACAGTGGCCTGGCGCCCGTCCTGGTAGGTGATCAGCGAGGTGACGCCAACCGCCGGGGCCTTCGAGTAGAGGGCGTCGATGATGTCCGCGTACTTCTTGGCCACGAAGCCGCGGCGGACCTTGCGCGTGCGGGTGACCTCCTCGTCGTCGGGGTCGAGCTCCTTGTGCAGGAGCACGTACTTGTGGATGCGCGTGCCCTCGGGCAGGTCACGGTTCACCCGCTCCACCTCCTGGGCGATGAGGTCGTAGACTTCCCGCTTCTGCGCGAGGTCCGTGTAGGTGGTGTAGGCGATCTGGCGACGCTCGGCCCACTTGCCCACGTTCTCCATGTCGATGTTGATCATGGCGCCCACGTAAGGTCGGTCCTGGCCGACGACCACCGCTTCCTTGATGTACGCGCTGAACTTGAGCTTGTTCTCGATGTACTGCGGCGCGAACTTGGTGCCGTTCGCCAGCGCGGTGACGTCTTTGGCCCGGTCGATGACGACGAGGTGTCCGTCCTGGTCGAACAGCGCCGCGTCGCCCGAGTGGAGCCACCCGTCGCGAATCGTCGCGGCGGTCGCCTCCGGGTTTTTGTAGTACCCGACGAACACACACGGGCTCCGGCTGATGACCTCGCCCGTCTCGGTCAGCCTGACCTCGGTGTTGGGGAAGGGTTTGCCCACCGTGCCGAGCTTGATGTCCCCATCGCGCTGGACGCAGGAGACGCCGCCGGCCTCCGTCTGGCCGTACACCTGCTTGAGGTTGATCCCGATCGCGCGGAAGAAGAGGAAGACCTCGGGGCCGAGGGGCGCCCCGCCCGAGTACGCGTAGCGGGTGCGCCCGAAGCCCAGGTGGTCGCGGAGCGGGGCGAAGACCAGGAACTCGCCGAGGGCGTGGAGCAGGCGCAGCCGGAGCGAGAGCGGCTG
>Ga0209235_1002506_pt1 | contig 10215 bp, 9 predicted proteins | sample GraSoi013_1_20cm_4_FD_185817 | JGI IMG/M metagenome (GOLD analysis project Ga0209235, IMG submission 185817) | Grasslands soil microbial communities from the Angelo Coastal Reserve, California, USA - Sample 09_25_2013_1_20cm (SPAdes) (version 2) | ecosystem: Environmental > Terrestrial > Soil >...
CGAGCTGGTGCCGCTTTACCTGCGACCCTCCCAAGCGGAGCTTCGGCGTCGTGCGGCCGCGATCCGTTGAGCCGATGCGAGCGGGGGACCTCGACGAGGTCCTCGCGATCGAGCGCGCGTCGTTCACGATGCCGTGGTCGCGCGGCGCCTTTCTCTACGAGATCGAGCAGAATCGCGTGGCGCGCTGCCACGTCGTCCGCGACGACGACACCATCGTCGGCTACGTCTGTATCTGGGAGATCGCCGACGAGATCCACGTCACCAATATTGCGATCCACCCCGCACACCGCCGCCGCGGCATCGCCCGCGATCTCCTGAGCGGGCTCATCGCGGACGCGCGCGCGCGCGACCTCCGCATGATCGTGCTCGAGGTGCGCCCGAGCAATCACCAGGCGATCGCGCTGTACGAGTCGTTCAACTTCCGCGTGACCGGACGGCGGCGCGGCTACTACTACGACACCGGCGAGGACGCCCTGGTCATGGAAACCCGTCTGGCGACCGTCTCGACCGCCGCCGGCGGGAACCACTGGGCCGGCTAGGGGGTTAGCAGGCCGGTGGGCTTCGCCCGCGCTCGCGTCACTCCGTTCGTCTGTGCCGTCGTCGTGGCGCTGGTGGGCTTCCGCCCCGACGTCGCCCTGGCGCAGGCCAGCCAGCAGGAGATCGCCCGCGGGCGTTACGTGTTCGGCGCCACCGGCGGCTGCGGCTGCCACACCGCGAAGGGACAGCCGGCGAACGCCGGCGGGCGACGGTACGATGGGCCCTTCGGCACGGTGTACTCGAGCAACATCACCCCGGACCGGGAGACGGGCATCGGCTCATGGACGGACGAGCAGATCGTCACCGCCACGCGACTGGGCCGCCGGTCCAACGGCGAGCGGCTGCTGCCCGTGCATCCGTATCCCGTCTTCAACGGGATGGCCGCCGAGGATCTCAAGGCGCTGGTCGCGTTCCTGAGGAGCGTGCCGCCCGTGAAGCGCGCCAACCAGCCCAAGCGCATCGCGGTGCCGCTCTTCGAGTCCGTGTTCCTGCCGGCGTGGCTGGCCGCGTTCGCACCACGCGAGACACCGCCGCCGTCGGCGCCGACCGCGGGGGTGCCGCGCGGCGAGTATCTCGTGCGCGCGGTCGCGCACTGCGGTGAATGCCACACTCCGCGCACGCTGACGATGGCCACCGACAACAGCCGGTTCCTCGCGGGCAATCCCAAGGGGCCGGAGGATCAGGCGATGCCGAACATCACGCCCGATCCGGACACGGGGATCGGCAAGTGGACGGTGGAGCAGATCGCGGACTACCTCGGTACCGGCAACAAGCCGGACGGCGACGTGGCCGGTGGCCTGATGGGCGAGGTGATCGACGGCACGCTGGCCGGCTACAAGGACCTCACCCAGGGCGACCGCGTCGCCATCGCGCAGTATCTGAAGACGCTTCCACCGATCCGGAACAAGATCGCCAAGGAGAAGTAGCGGAAGACGGTCAACCCGCGGGCGACCAGTCCCGCGCACACGAGGAGACGAGATGAGCCGACGCACGTGGATACTGACGGCAGCAGCGCTGGTCCCGGTGGTGGCGGTGGGCTGCGCCTCGATGGGGCAGATGAAGCCGGAGGAGGCGATCGCCGCTCGGCAGCAGCTGATGAAGGACCAGGGCGCGGCGTGGAAGAACATCCAGGACAAGACCAAGGCCGGGGACGTTGCCGGCCTCGTGCCGGATGCGCAAAAGCTGGTGGACACATCGAAGCAGATCCCGAAGCTGTTCCCAGAGGGCTCGTTGAATCCGGAGAAGTCCGCGGCCAAGCCCGAGATCTGGGCCAAATGGTCGGACTTCGAGGCGGCCGCAAAAAACCTGACGACCCAGTCCGAGAAGCTTCGCGACACCGCGAAGTCCGGCGACAAGGCGGCGACGCAGGCCGTCGTGCAGACGTTTGGCCGGCAGACGTGCGGCACGTGCCACACGCCGTTCCGCGTGCCGCCGAAGCAGAGCTAGGAAGGAGACGCCCGTGATCCGAACGCTCGCCATCGTCCTCGCGTCGTTGCTCCTGACGGCCGCGCCGGTGCCGGCCGCCGCGGAGTCGATCAACTTCAAGCTGCTCACCAACTACTCGCAGGCCAGCTTCCGCAGCGACGCGCCGCTCGAGACCTTCGTCGGCACCTCCGCGCTGGAGGGCATCCAGGGCACGCTCGCCCTCGATCCCGCCAAGCCGCAGGACGCGAAGGCCACCGTGAAGGTGGACATGAGCCGCGTGAGCACCGGCATCGAGAAGCGCGACGCCGACATGCGCGGCAAGAACTACCTCGACACCGAGGTCGAGGGCAACAAGTGGGTCACCTTCGAGGTCCGGAAGGTGGAGGTCACGGGCCCGCTGCAGCCAGGCAAGGAGACGCCGGCCAAGGTGCACGGCGTGCTCACGATCAAGCAGAAGCCGACGGACACGGTGGCCGACGCCACCGTGATGTACATCAAGCTCTCGCCGGAGCAGGTGGAGCAACAGAAGCGCTTCGGCTTCACGAGCGACAACGTCAAGGTGAAGGCCAAGCTGAATTCGACCTTCACCGCCCACGGCATACAGGTGCCGCAGCTCCTGTTCCTCAAGGTCGCCAACGACATCCAGATGCTGGCCGACCTGGTGTTCGTGCGCCAGTAACGGGCGTAGTGCGAGCCGCAGAACGTCGCGGGGCTGGGGCCCCGCCGTTCGAGGCGAGCTTCTGAGTGATCGAGCCGCAGAACGTCGCGGGGCTGGGGCCCCGCCGTTCGAGGCGAGCTTCTGAGTGATCGAGCCGCAGAACGTCGCGGGGCTGGGGTCCCGCCGTTCGAGGCGAGCCTCAGAGTGATCGAGCCGCAGAACGTCGCGGGGCTGGGGCCCCGCCGTTCGAGGCGAGCTTCTGAGTGATCGGGGAGGGCGGACGCCCGCCCTCCCCGGGCATCCCCGGCGGGCATGTTAGAATCCGGCCGCTCGCCGATGGCCGGATCCGAAGCGACTCCCCGCCGCGCCGACCCCGCCGCGCTCGTCGAGCGCATGCTGGGCGGTGATCGTCTCGCCCTCGCCCGCCTCATCACCCATCTCGAGAATCGCAGCGCGGCCGTGCCCGCCATCATGCAGGCGATCCACGCGCGTGGGCGCGACGCCTACGTGGTGGGCGTGACGGGCCCGCCGGGCGCCGGCAAGTCCACCGTGGTGGATCGGCTCACCGCGTTGCTCCGCGCGGAGGACGAGACGGTCGGCATCGTGGCCGTCGATCCGTCGAGCCCGTTCTCGGGCGGCGCCGTGCTCGGCGACCGGATCCGGATGCAGGCGCACGCGCTCGATCCCGGCGTGTTCATCCGCAGCATGGCCACGCGCGGCTCGCTCGGCGGCCTGGCGCGCGCGACGGGCGAGGTGGCCAAGCTCCTGGGCGCGGCCGGGTACCGCTGGGTGCTCGTCGAGACCGTCGGGGTCGGGCAGACAGAGCTCGACATCATGAAGATCGCCGACACCACGGTCGTCGTGCTGGTGCCGGAGTCCGGCGACGCCATCCAGACGATGAAGGCGGGACTCATGGAGGTGGCCGACGTGTTCGTCGTCAACAAGGCCGATCGCGCGGGCGCGCCTGCGCTCATGGCCGAGCTGAAGTTCGCCGCCCACCTGCACGCCTCCAGCACCGCGTCGCGCCGCGACGTGGAGTGGGAGACGCCCGTGCTCTCGCTGCAGGCCCAGCACGGCGTCGGTGTTCCGGAGCTGCTCACCGACGTTCGCCGCCACCGCGCGGCGCTGGAGGCGAGCGGCGCCTTCGCCGCCCGCCGGCGCGAGCGCGTGCGGGCAGAGCTGGAGGCGCTGCTCGTCGATGCGTTCCGCGGGCGCGTCGACCGGGCCCTGCACGCGGGGCGGGTGAAGGCGGTGTTCGACGAGGTCGTCGCGGGCGCGCGCGACCCGTACTCCGCCGCGGCCGCCATCCTGCCCGTGATATCGTTGGAGCCCTCATGACGCCCGCCGGCGTCCCGATCCGGGACACGTTCTGGAACGTTCCGCCGCTCGCGCAGAACGCCCTCTACCTCGGTGGCCTGATCGCGGTGGCGATCTTCGTGTACGGCTTCTATCGGCACGTCCGCCTCTGGCGCGCGGGGCGGCCCGAGCACCGCTTCGACGACATTCCCCAGCGCGTGAAGCTCGTGGCCAAGCACGCGCTCGGCCAGGCGCGCACGCTCTCTCAGGCGTACCCCGGCATCATGCACGCCATCATGTTCTGGGGCTTCCTCGCGCTGTTCATGGGCACCGTGCTCGCCACCATCGACTACGACATCACGCTGCCGTTCTGGGGTTACAAGCTTCTCAAGGGCCGTTTCTACCTCTTCTACGAGACCGTGCTGGACCTCTTCGGCCTCTTCTTCGTGATCGGGCTCGGTATGGCGGTGTGGCGACGCTTCGTGCTCCGCCCGCCCCGCGTCGACCCGACCGCGCGCTTCGCGGGTGTCCTCGCGCTGCTCTTCGTCATCAACGTGTCGGGCTTCGTGCTGGAGGCGTGCCGCCTCGCCGTGACCCACGTGTGGTGGGCCCCGTGGTCGCCCGTGGGCTGGGCGCTCGGGCAGGGGATGCTCGCCGCCGGCCTCGGCGAGAGCGCGCTGCGCGGCACGCACCTCGCCGTGTGGCTCGGGCACGCCGCGCTGTCGCTCTTCTTCGTGGCCATCATCCCGTACTCCTACTTCGTCCACCTCGTCACCACGCCGCTCAACATCTTCTTCTCCAAGCTCACCCCGCGGGGCGCGATTCCGAAGATCGAGAACATCGAGGAGGCGGAGTCGCTCGGGATCAGCAAGCTGGAAGAGTTCTCGTGGAAGCGGCGGCTCGACTTCGCGGCCTGCGTGGAGTGTGGCCGCTGCCAGGCGGCGTGCCCCGCCTACGTGGCGGGCACCGCGCTCTCACCCAAGCAGATCATCGTCAAGCTCAAGCGCCACATGCACGGCCAGGCGCCGGGGCCGATCCACGGCGAGCTGATCAAGCCCGAGGAGCTGTGGGCGTGCACGACGTGCATGGCGTGCGTCGAGGAGTGCCCGGCCTTCATCGACATCGTCGACACGATCATCGACCTGCGGCGGTACCTGACGCTCTCGGAGGGCGCGCTGCCCTCGACCGCGCCACAGTCGCTGCAGAACATGCAGCGCGCCGGCAACCCGTGGGGCCTGCCCGCGGGCGAGCGCCTCGCGTGGGCGCAGGGCCTCGACGTGCCGGTCATGGCGCCCGGCAAGGAGGTCGAGTACCTCTATTGGGTCGGCTGCTCGGCGTCGTACGACAAGCGCAACCAGGCCATCGCGCGCTCGGTGGTGGCCATCCTCAAGAAGGCGGGCGTCTCGTTCGGCGTGATGCAGGAGGAGCGCTGTCACGGCGAGGTCGCGCGGCGGCTCGGCGAGGAGTACCTCTACCAGACGGTGACGACCGAGAACGTCGAGCACATCAACCAGTACAAGTTCAAGAAGGTCATCACGCACTGCCCGCACTGCTTCAACACGCTCAAGAACGAGTTCCCGCAGTTCGGGGGGACGTACGAGGTGCTGCACCACTCGCAGGTCATCGACGACCTCGTGCAGAGCGGTCGCATCAAGCCGATCAAGCCGGTGACGGGCACCGTCGTCTTCCACGACTCGTGCTACCTCGGCCGCTATAACGGCATCATGGGGGCGCCGCGCCGCGCCGCGGCCGCCGTGCCCGGGCTCTCCGTGATCGACCCGCCGAACGCGCGCGAGCGCGGGCTCTGCTGCGGCGGCGGCGGCGGCCACATGTGGATGGAGGTCAAGTCGGCCAAGCGCGTGAACATCATCCGCACGGAGGAGCTGCTCGCCACCGGCGCTCGAACCGTGGCCACCGCGTGCCCGTTCTGTCTGGCCATGCTGGACCTCGGTCGCAAGGTGGTGGGGGCGGAGGAGCGGTTGGCCGTGAAGGACGTGAGCGAGCTGGTCGCGGAAAGCCTCGAGTGAAATCGCTGTTGCGCGCGCTGCCGGACCTCGTCCGGCTCATCACGCGGCTCGCCACCGATCCGGTGCTGCCGCGCCCGGCGAAGATCGCGCTGGCCGCGGCCGCGCTGTATCTGCTATCGCCGATCGACCTCATCCCGGATTTCGTGCCCTTCGTCGGCTATCTCGACGACGCGCTGCTGGCGGCGGTCGTCCTCGACGGGCTCCTCAACTGGGTGGATCGCGCGCTCGTGCTCCGCTACTGGCCGGGCTCGCCCGAATCGCTCGACAAGGTCGCGCGCGCCGCGCGCCTGCTGGCGATCTGGGTGCCGCGCCGACTCAAGGCGCGCGTCTTCGCGCCGCGCTGATCTCGTCAGCGGGCGCTAACGCGTATCGTACGCCACCTCGGTGATGCTCCAGCCTCCCTCGGGATTCGCCGCCGCCTGAGCCTGCTCGAAACTCTCGTGGGGGAGCGGCACGCCGAGGTGCCGCGTGTAGAGGCGAGCGGTCACGTCACGCACGGTCTGGCCGTACTGGGCTTCCGTGTCGGGCTCGACGACGACGCGCAGATTCCAGCACCAGATGGATGCCAGAGTCTCGAGGGGATCCTCCCGCTTTTCGAGTGACGCCAGCAGATCCTTGGCCATGGCCGCGACCCAGCCATCGAGCTGGGAGCGACCGAGCGGGCCGACGCTCTTGAGCTCCTCGGGCGTGAATCCCGGACGCGGCGCCTTTCCCGCAAGAATGCTGTGAACCCGAGAGGCCTTCTCGGCGAGGACGACGACGCCCAGAGGCACGGGCCGCTGAGGCGTCCGGAGATCCAGCTGGTACTCGACGCGTCCCCATCGCAGTTTCGTCATCGACATGTTCGCGAGCCGTCCTTTCGTTGCAAACGTTGAGCGCCGTCGCAGCTCACCTGCGGTGACCCTTCGATGGCTACGCAAGGTCCACGCCACACCGGTGACCGCCGAATGCCGCGGAAATTCGAGGCGGTCGCGCCCGACGGCGTCGGCCTGCTGACGTCGAGGTGCCGCTCTGACATCCCCCGCGAGCGCGGCGGGCGCTGGTAGGATTCGGAGGCGGAGATGACCATGTGGCGCGAGCACGCGGGCGGGCGCGGCTGCGGTCATTCAGATCGGTGACGCGCCGAGAGTTCATCAGCGTTCTCGCGGCGGCGGTCGCCGCCGGCTTTGCGCTCGACGCGAAGCGCGCGGGAGCCGCCGCCGACGCGTTGTACGATCCGCCCAGGTTCGGCAACGTCAGCCTGCTGCACTTCACCGACTGTCACGCGCAGCTCCGTCCCGTCTACTTCCGCGAGCCGAGCGTGAACGTCGGCGTCGGCGCCGCGGCGAACCGGCCGCCGCACCTGGTCGGCGACCGCTTGCTGCGCTACTTCGGGATCGCGCCGGGCACGCGCGAGGCTCACGCGCTCACCCATCTCGACTTCGAGAGGGCGGCGGCGGTCTACGGCCGCGTCGGCGGTTTCGCGCACCTGGCGACCCTGGTGCAACGCCTGCGGGCGAGCCGTCCCGGCGCGCTGCTGCTGGACGCGGGTGACACGTGGCAGGGCTCGGCGACGGCCCTGTGGACGCGCGGCCAGGACATGGTGGACGCGGCGCGCGTGCTGGGCGTGGACGTGATGACCGGGCACTGGGAGTTCATGTACGGCGCCGAGCGCGTGCGCGAGATCGTCGAGGGCGATCTCAAGGGCCGGCTCGACTTCGTCGCGCACAACGTCAGGACGCTGGACTTCGGCGACCCGGTGTTTGCGCCGTACGCGCTGCGCGAGGTCAACGGCGTCGCCGTCGCGGTGATCGGCCAGGCGTTTCCGTACACGCCGATCGCGAACCCGCGTGATCTCGTGCCGCAGTGGACGTTCGGGATCCAGGAGGCGAGTCTCCAGCAGACCATCGACGAGGCGCGCGGGCGCGGCGCGCGCGCGGTGGTGCTGCTCTCGCACAACGGCACCGACGTGGACCGCAAGCTCGCCTCCCGCGTGCGCGGCCTCGACGCGGTCCTCGGTGGCCACACCCACGATGGCCTGCCGCGCCCGATCGTCGTGACGAACGGCGCCCGGCGCACGCTCGTCACCAATGCGGGCTCGAACGGCAAGTTCCTCGCCGTCCTCGACCTCGACGTGCGCGGCGGCGGCGTCGCGGGGTACCGCTACCGGCTGCTGCCGGTGTTCGCGAATCTGCTCGCGCCCGACCCCGGGATGGACGCGCTGATCACGCGGCTGCGCGCGCCATGGGTCGCGCGACTGGCGGAGCCGCTCGCGGTCACCGAGGGCCTGCTCTACCGGCGCGGCAACTTCAACGGCACCTGGGACCAGGTGCTCCTGGACGCCCTCATGACGGTGAAGGGGGCTCAGATCGCGCTGTCACCGGGGTTTCGCTGGGGCTCGACGCTGCTGCCCGGGCAGACGATCACCATGGAAGACGTGATGAGCCAGACGGCGCTCACGTATCCGCAGACGACGCTGACCGACATGACGGGCGGGGCGCTGAAGACGATCCTCGAGGACGTCTGTGACAATCTCTTCAACCCTGACCCGTATTACCAGCAGGGCGGCGACATGGTGCGGGTGGGCGGTCTGTCGTACGCGTGTGATCCGACCGCGCGCGCCGGTCGTCGTATCACGGACCTGCGCCTCGGCGGCGCGCCGATCCAGGCGAGCCGCACGTACCGCGTGGCCGGCTGGGCGCCCGTGTCCCGAGAGGCGCGCGCGGCCGGCGGCGAGCCGATCTGGGACGTCGTCGCGCGGTACCTCCGCGACCGCAAGACGGTGCCGCCGCTCCGTCCGAACGTGCCCGTGCTCCACGGCGTCGGGGGAAACGCCGGGCTCGCCTCCTGACCGCTCACGGGCACCACGTTTGCAGCGTCAGCGAGTCGTGGACGTGCGCCTGCTCGCCCTGATCGTGCTCGCGCTGCCGGCGGTCGGAGTGAGCATCATGGGCGACGCCGCGGGGAGCGCGGTGAAAGCCGGCGTCGAGCACGATCGGCGGCGCCACCTATCGCACCTTCAGCGCGTCGCGGGCCGACGTGCGCGCCGCCGTGCGGCAGTCGTTCCGCGATCTCGAGATCCAGATCACCGAGGACGAGCTGCTGATCGGCGGGGGCGCGAGGATCGTGGGCGAGGCGCTGCACCGCGAGATCACCGTGGAGCTCGAGCCGGTGACGCCCGCGCTGACGCGGCTCAAGATCGCCGTGCGCCAGGGGCTGCTCGGGCGGGACCGGTCGACGTCGGCCGAGCTGATCGAGCAGACGGCGCGCGCGCTCCAGGAGGTCAGGCCGGCCGCCGCCGCTTCTCCACGAGCTCCTTGACGAGCGCGGCGAGCGCCGCCGGCTCCAGGGGCTTGGTCACGTAGGCGTCGTAGCCGGCGCTGAGCGCGCGCTCACGATCCTCCCGCCGCGCGTGGCCGGTCAGCGCGATCGTCACCACCCCGCGCGCCAGGCCGCGGCCGTGCAGTGCGCGCAGCAGCGCGAAGCCGTCGCGCGCGGGCATCGCGAGGTCACTCACGACGACCTCGGGCGCCCGCTCGTCCGCCCGGCGCAGCGCCTCGTCGGTCGAGCCGGCTCCGGACACCTCGGCGCCGGCGCGCTGGAGGATGACCGTCACCAGCTCGCGCGTATCGGGGTCGTCGTCCACCACGAGCACGCGCACGCCCGCCAGCAGATCATCCGCCGCCGGCGCCGTCGCCATCCGCGCGCCACCCCTGGGCGCGTCGGAGCGCGGGCCGCTGATCGGCAGCATCACGGTGAACGTCGAGCCGCGCCCGGGACCGTCGCTCGTCGCCTGCACCGTGCCGCCGTGGCGCTCGACGATGTGGCGCACGATCGAGAGCCCGAGGCCGAGACCGCCGTGCTGGCGTGTGATGGTGCTGTCCGCCTGGCGGAATCGGTCGAAGATGTGCGGCGCGACCTCGGGCTGGAGCCCGTCGCCGGTGTCGGCGACGCTGAGGCGGATGGCGTCGCCCGCGCGCGCGACCGCGACCTCGACCCGCCCGCCCGCGGGCGTGAACTTCACGGCGTTCGACACGAGGTTGGCGACGACCTGCTGCAGCCGGTTGGCGTCGGCCTCGATCCGCGGCAGGTTCGGCTCCACGCGGCGGGTGACGACGATCGATTTCGCGACGGCGGAGGCGGCGGCGCCCTCGACGACCGCGTCCACGATCGGGCCGAGCGCGACCGGGCGGAGATCGAGGCTCAGCTTGCCCGCGACGATCCGCGAGACGTCGAGCAGGTCTTCCACCAGCTGGGCCTGCAGGCGCGTGTTGCGCTCGACGGTGTCCAGCG
>Ga0209235_1002508_pt1 | contig 10208 bp, 7 predicted proteins | sample GraSoi013_1_20cm_4_FD_185817 | JGI IMG/M metagenome (GOLD analysis project Ga0209235, IMG submission 185817) | Grasslands soil microbial communities from the Angelo Coastal Reserve, California, USA - Sample 09_25_2013_1_20cm (SPAdes) (version 2) | ecosystem: Environmental > Terrestrial > Soil >...
CGCGTGTCGATGGAGAGCCGACCTTGCCCGGGATTGCTACCATGATATCATTGTGGCAGCTATGGCCCGGGTGGCGACGAACGTCAGACTCGATGCGGCCCAACTCCACCGGCTCAAGCGATTGGCCTTGGAGCGCGGCGTCAGCCTGGCGGCTCTCTTCCAGGAGCTGATCGCCGATTACTTGGTTCGGGTGAGCACCCTCACGGGCCGAGACTGGCGCGCCGATCCCTTCTTCCAGGTCGGTCGGCGGCCCGGTCGTTCGGGGCAGGCGGGCGTCGCCGAGGAGCACGACCGCCATCTCTATCGAGCGCGGCGCTGAGTCCCTGCCCCGAGTCTTCGTCGACACCTCGGCCTTCTACGCCCTGGAGGACGCGAGCGACCGGCACCACCGGGAGGCCCGGGCGATCCAGCGATGGTCCCAGCGGCACCGGCCTCGGCTCTTTACGACCCATCACGTTCTGGACGAATCGATCACGCTGATCGGGGTCCGACTCCGCGCCGCGCGGGCCGTTCGCTTCGCGCGCCTACTCCTGGCCAGTCGCGTCGTCCACGTCGTCCGCACGGACGAGGCCATGGAGGAGGCGGCCCTCAACGTGTACGAGCGCCTCGATGACGCCCGCCTGAGCTTCACGGACTGCGTCAGCTTCGCCGTCATGCGGGCTCTCGAAATTCCCGTCGCGTTTGCCTTTGACAGCGACTTCGAGCGCGCCGGGTTCCGGCTCGTGCGAGAGGTGGCGCTCTGAGGATGAGCGCTAGCGCGCGCGGACCAGGCCCTCCAGAGCCGAACGCAGGGGACCGCAGATGCGCCAGTGCAGGGAAGTTACTGGTGAAATCCAGGCTCCAAGAGCGTCCGAACCCCGTCGGCGCGGTCGCGCGCAGGGCTTCCCTGGCACCGATCCACCGCCAGGGCTACGTGCCGATATCTTCCGCCCACAAGGAAGGGTGGGCTCGAATGAACTGCGTCATCAGCTCCTGGCATCGAGGGTCCTGAAGCACGTCCACCGCCACCCCACGGCTGCGAAGCAGGTCTTCCTCGCCAAGAAACGTTCGATTTTCGCCCACCACCACACGCGGAATGCCGTAGAGGAGAATCGCACCGCTACACATCGCGCATGGCGAGAGCGTGGTGTAAATGGTGCAGTCGCGATAGATCCTGGCCGGCTGACGACCGGCATTCTCGAGCGCGTCCATCTCACCGTGCAGGACGACACTGCCTTGCTGCACCCGCCGGTTGTGGCCACGACCAAGAATCCGTCCGTTGTGAACGAGCGCCGAGCCGATCGGAATGCCGCTCTCGGCGAGACCCAGCTCCGCTTCTTGGATCGCCGCGCGCAAGAATTCGTCCATCGAGCGCTCCTGTCGGTGGCGGCGCGGAACGTCCTACCGCCTGGCGGCGCCCATCGGTCGTGGGACGGGCGCGGGCACGGCGCGCCGGCCGATGACCAGGTGTAACCCGCCCGCGACCACGATTCCGACCAGCCAGCTCAGGTCAGCGCCGCTGAGCAGCTTGGTCGAGATGGGACCCTGCAGCGCGGGAACGAGGCCATCTTCAACCGACCACCCGGCAACCAGACCCACGACGAACGCCACGATCGCTCCCCAGTTGATGTCGCCGTATGCGCTCCGCTCCGGCTCCCGATAGAGCTCGTCGACGTCGATGCGGCCCCGCCGCATGATGAAGAAGTCGGCCAGGACGACGCCGGCCCAGGGGCTCATCCACAGCAGAAGACTGATCATCCAGTTGTCGAAGGCCTTGGCGAACGAGGGCTGGAAGACGAAGTAGATCGTCACGAGATAGCCGACGACGCCGGCAATCAGCGCCATGGCCGTCCGGGACAGGCGAAGGCCCATGCTGAGCGCGGCAAGTGCCGCGGAGTAGACATTCAGGATATTGGTGGCGATGGGGCCGTGCAGCACCATCAAGAGCACCAGGATGCTCGTGACCCCGCCGAATACCGCGCTGACCATCTTGGCAGGATCGGTGTCCAGGGTCACGCTGGCGACGGTCGCGCCGAGAATGGCGAGCCACACCGTCGGGACGAACATCCCCACATAGCTGTACCAGAAGACGGCGGTCGAGGACACAGTTCGCGGGACGAAGCGGGAGTAGTCCGAGGCCCAGGTGACCCAGGAGATCCCCCATCCCACCCCGATCGCAGTCATGAGCAGGGTGATCATCGCCAGATGGGCTGCCGGCGGGAGCGTACTGGTGAGCTCCCAGTTGACCACCCCTGGGCGGGTCCAGGCGAGGATGCTCATCAGCACCATGACGGCGGCGGTCACCGGGACCGTGTACTTCTCGAAGGTGCGGATGGCGTAGAACCCGTAGAGGCCGATGAGCACCTGGATCACCATCACGACGGTCACGACGACAAAATTGGTCAGCCACGTGTCGCCAATCCCGAACTGCCCAAGGATCGCGACCGCGATCTTGACGGGGAAGTAGGTGTTGACCCCGATCCAGCCAAGGGTCATGAGGAACATCAGCGCGCTCGGCAGGTACGCCCCTCGGCGACCGAACGCGGAGCGACCGAGGACCATCTGATTGACACCGGTCTTGTGGCCCATCACGGTGAAGGCCGCGAAGATCGCGCACCCCACGATGTTGCCCAGCACGATGACCGCGATGGTCTCCCAGAGCCCGAGTTTAAGGACGATGCCCAGCGCGCCCAGGGCCCAGTTGATCGGCGCGATGTTTGCCCCGGCCCAGATCCACATCTGCTGCAGTCCGGTCGAGTCCCTATCCGCCTCCGGGATGGGCTCGATCGCATGGACGTCAACCCTGAGTTCGGCTCGGGCGTCAGTTGCCATGATTGCCCCCTGGCCTCCCGGTAGGTGTCCGGTGGCGTCGCGTTGTCGGAACGGACGCGATACTGCGCCGGCGACGGAGACATTGTCAAGGCAGACAGCCAGGCGCACACTCGGGAATCTGTAGGAAGGATCGGAGGGCACGGGTTCGTTGGTCGTCCTCGGCAAGGTCTGGCCTGGTGCCTACGTCGACTCCATCAGGCTGATGCAGGTGGCCGACGCGCTGCGCCGGCTTCCCGGCGTGAGCGCGGTGGAGCTCCTCATGGCCACGGAGGCGAATAGGCGCGCCCTCGCCGGATCCGGCCTGTGGCCATCGGACTGCCACGCGGCCGGCATCACCGACCTCGTGCTCGCCGTGCGGGCGGCGGGCGAGGCGCCGGCGCACGCGGCCCTGGAGGCCGCCGAGCGACTGCTGGCCGAGCGGCCACGGCCTGACGAGGCGCCCGTCGACGAGCCCTGCCGGTCCATCAGGAGCGCGATCCGGCGGGAGCCGGGCGCGCGCTTCACAATCGTCTCCGTGCCCGGACCGTACGCCGCCAACGAGGCTCATCAGGCGCTAGCCGCCGGGCACCACGTCTTCATCTTCAGTGACGGCGTCACGCTTGAGGAGGAGGTCCGACTCAAGCGGCGCGCCGCGGGCGCCGGGCTCCTCGTGATGGGCCCCGAGTGCGGAACCGCCATCCTCGACGGAGTCGGGATCGGCTTCGCCAACCGTGTTCGCCGCGGCCCGATCGGGCTGGTCGGCGCGTCGGGCACGGGGCTGCAGGAGGTCACGTGTCTCCTGCACCGTCTCGGCAGCGGCGTCTCGCAGGCGATCGGCACCGGCGGCCGTGACCTCGATGCGATGGTCGGCGGGCTCACGACGCTCGAGGCGCTGCGCCGGCTCGCGCTGGATCCCGACACGCGGGTGCTCGCGCTCGTGTCCAAGCCGGCCTCGCCCCGCGTCGCCGAGCGCGTGCTGGCCGCCGCCGGCGCCACGGGCAAGCCCGTCGTCGCCTGTCTGCTCGGCTGGCAGGGAGCGGCGCCCGCTGGTGTCCGCTCGGTGGAGACGCTCGAAGCGACGGCACTCGCGTGCGTGGAGGCGCTGGGGACGCCGGCGCCCAAGCTCGAGCGTCCGGCGATCCCGTCGCGACCCCGGCGCCGCGCGGGCGGCGTGCGCGGCTTCTACACGGGTGGCTCGCTCTGCGAGGAGGCGCGCGGCCTCATCGGCCCTGGCCCCCACCGCTTCGTCGACTTCGGCGACGCCGAGTACACGCGCGGCCGCCCCCACCCTATGATCGACCCCGCGCTGAGGAGCGAGGCCGTCGCCGCCGCGGGCGACGATCCCGAGGCGGCCGTCATCCTGGTCGACGTGGTGCTTGGCGAGTGCGCCCATCCGGATCCTGCCGGGGCGGTGGCCGAGGCGGTCCGTGAGGCGCGGCAGCGGGCCGCGCGCGCAGGACGGACGCTCGATCTCGTGGCCCACGTCGTCGGGACCGACGGGGACGCCCAGGGCCTGGCGGTCCAGGAGCGGGCGCTCGCCGCGCTGGACGTCGTGGTGTGCGCGTCGAACCGCATTGCGGCCGAGGTCGCCCGCGAGCTTGCGGAGGGCGCGGGTGGGCGCTGAGCGCCCGCTCGTCGGCGGCGCCGCGGTCGCTGTTGGCGCCGACCTCTTCGCCGATGCGCTGGCACGCCAGGGCGTCCGCGTGGCGCGCGTGGCATGGACGCCGTCGCTGCGCGCGGATCGGTTGGCGACCCTGTGGCGGGACGAGATCGACACGGCCAACCGCACGGCGCTCGAGCGCCTGCTCGAGGCTCACCCGTTCCTGGTCGACGTCCGGCCCGCGATCGACCTGATCCCGGGAATGACACGCGACACGATCCTCCATGCCGGGCCGCCGATCGCCTGGGAGCGGATGAGCGGCCCGATGCGGGGCGCTGTGGGAGGCGCTCTCGTGTATGAGGGCCTCGCGCGGACGATTGCCGATGCCGAGCGCGCGGCGTCGCGGGGCGACGTGCGATTCTCACCCTGCCATCATCACGGGTCGGTCGGGCCGATGGCCGGTATCATCACGGCCTCGATGCCCGTCTTCGTCGTCGAGAACCGTGCCCACGGCAACCACGCCTGGTCGACCATCAACGAGGGCCTCGGCAAGGCCCTCCGCTACGGCGCCAACGCTCCCGACGTCCTCGATCGCCTCGTCTGGTTCCGCGACGTGCTCGGTGGAGCACTCGGCGAGGCGATCCGGCGCGCCGGCGGCGTGGACGTGCGGGCGCTGATCGCCCAGGCACTCCAGATGGGCGACGAGTGCCACAATCGGAACCGCGCGGCCTCCGCGCTGCTGGTGAAGCTGCTGGCGCCGGAAGTCGCGGCGCTCGATCTCCCGCCCGCCGAGCGCTCGCGCATCCTCGCCTTCGCAGCCGGCAACGAGCACTTCTTCCTGAATCTCGGCATGGCGGCGTGCAAGACGGCGACGGACGCCGCCCACGGCGTGGCGGGGTCGACCCTCGTGACGGCGATGGCGCGCAACGGCACAGACTTCGGCATCCGCGTGAGCGGCCTCGGCGATCGCTGGTTCACCGCCCCCGCCCTGACACCGGTGGGCCTCTATTTCCCGGGCTTCGGCCCGGGCGACGCCAACCCTGACATCGGCGACAGCGCAATCACGGAGACGGCCGGCATCGGCGCGTTCGCCATGGGCGGGGCGCCAGCGATCGTCCAGTTCGTCGGCGGCACACCCGCCGACGCGCTTCGCGCCACGCGCCGGATGTACGAGATCACCGCCGGCGAGAGCCGCGCGTACCGCCTGCCCGCCCTCGACTTTCGCGGCACGCCCACCGGCATCGACGTGCGCCTCGTCCTCCAGACGTCCATTCTTCCCCAGATCAACACAGGCATCGCCCATCGCGAGCCGGGCGTGGGCCAGATCGGCGCCGGGCTCGTCACCCCCCCGCGGGAATGCTTCGAGGCGGCGCTGGAGGCACTGGCGGAGGCGGCAAGTGGCGAGCGGCGATGATGTGATGCCTTCGCGGCGGACTCGATGACGACGCGCCTGATCGGCGCCCGGGTCCGGCGCAACGAGGACAACCGTCTCCTCCAGGGCCGCGGCTGCTTCGTGGACGACGTCAACCCCCGGGGTGTCCTTCACGCCGCGGGCGTGCGGAGCCCGCACGCGTGCGCCCGCATTGTCCGCATCGACGCCACGCGGGCCCGGGCCCTCCCCGGCGTGCACCTGGTGCTGACCGCGTCCGACCTCGGCGACCTGAACGAGCCCGGACCGCTCCTGATCCCGCACCCGGGCCTCACGCACCCGCGCACCCAGCGGCCGCTCGCGGTCGACCGCGTCCGCTACGTCGGCGAGCTCGTGGCCTTCGTGGTCGCCGAGGACCGCTACCTCGCCGAGGACGCCGTCGACCTGATCGAGGTCGAGTACGAAGGAGGGCCGGCGGTCATCGACCTCGAGCACGCGCTCGACCCCGCCGCGCCGCGTGTCCACGAGGACGTTCCCGGCAACCGGGCGGCGCGCGTCGTGCAGACCGTCGGCGACATCGAGGACGCGTTCCGGCGCGCCGCGCGCGTCTTACGCGAGCGGCTCACGATCGAGCGGAGCTGCGGAAGCCCGATCGAGGCGCGGGGCGTCGTCGCCGAGTGGGACGCGCGCGGCGGCACCCTCCGGGTGTGGAGCTCGACGCAGGCGCCGCTTCCCGTGAAGAACGGCCTGGCGAGGATCTTCGGCCTCCCCGAGTTCAACGTCGAGGTGATCGCGCCCGACGTCGGCGGGGGCTTCGGGACCAAGATCATGCTCTTCTTCCCGGAGGAGATCCTCGTGCCGCTCGCCGCCATCCGGCTCGCCCGGCCCGTGAAGTGGACCGAGGACCGTCGCGAGCATCTGCTCGCCGCGAACCAGGAGCGCGGCCAGCTCCACGCCGTTGAGGTCGCCATAGACGGGGACGGCCGCATCCTCGGCCTGCGCGACCGGTTCGTGCACGACGCGGGGGCCTACACCCCCTACGGCATCGTCGTCCCGCTCATCACGTCCACTCAGCTCCCTGGACCGTACCGGCTGCGCAACTACCACGTCGAGTTCGACGTGGCCTACACCAACAAGGCCGCCGTCAGCCCCTACCGCGGCGCCGGGCGTCCGCACGGCGCGTTCGTGATGGAGCGGGTGATCGGCCTCATCGCGCGGGAGCTCGGCGTCGAGCCCCTCGAGGTGCGACGCCGCAACTTCATCCGGCCGGACGAGTTCCCATGGGACGTCGGTCTCACTTTCCAGGATGGCGGGCCCACGCGCTACGACAGCGGCGACTACCCGGCGGGGCTCGAGATGGCCCTCGACATGATCGGCCACCGGGACTTCCGGGCCCGGCAGGCCGACGCCCGGGCGCGCGGGCGCTACCTCGGTCTTGGCGTCGCCTGTTACGTCGAGGGGACCGGCATCGGTCCTTATGAGGGTGCGCACGTCAGGGTGGAGCCGAGCGGCCAGGTCTTCGTCGCGAGCGGCCTCACGACGCAGGGCCAGGGGCACGCGACGACGTTCGCCCAGATCGCCGCCGAGGTTCTGGGCTGCGATCCCACGGCGGTGACGGTGGTGACGGGTGACTCGCGGCGCTTCAACTGGGGCGCCGGCACCTATGCGAGCCGCGCGCTGGTCGTGGGCGGCACTGCGGTCCACGCGGCGGCATCGAAGGTGCGCGACAAAGCGCTCCGCATCGCGGCTGAGTTGCTCGAGGCCTCGCCCGACGACCTGGAGCTCCGCGATGGCATGGTGTGCGTCCGGGGCGTGCCCGGCCGCGGGCTCGCGCTCGGCGCGCTGGCCACGGTGGCCAACCCCATTCGCTACGCATACGGGAAGGAGGCCGCCGAGGCCGCGCTCCGCCTGGTCAAGCCGCGGACGGGCGCCGTCCTGGCCGAGGGCGAGGAGCCTGGGCTCGAGGCCTTCGGGTACTACGCCCCGCCGCAGTCCACGTTCGCCAGCGGCTGCCACGCGTCCATCGTCGAGGTCGACGTCGCCACGGGCGACCTCAGGATCCTCCGCTATGTGGTCCAGCACGACTGCGGGACCGTGGTGAATCCCATGATCGTCGAGGGGCAGATCCGCGGTGGTGTCGCCCAGGGGATCGGTGGCGCCTTCTACGAGCGAATCGTCTATGACGGAAGCGGCCAGCCACTCACCACGACCTTCATGGACTTCCTGATCCCGACCTCGATGGAGATTCCCGCCATCGAGATCGGCCACACGGAGACGCCCTCGCCGCTCAACCCGCTCGGGGCCAAAGGCATCGGCGAAGGCGGAGCGATCCCCGGGCCCGCGGTGATCGCCGAAGCCATCGACGATGCGCTGGCGACGCTCGGCGTCCGCGTTCGCGAGATGCCCCTCGACCCGCCCCGGCTGCTGGCGCTGATCGAGTCGGCTCGCCGGGCCCGCTGAGAGTCCTAGTACAATCCTCCGGCCGGGCCTCTCCGGCCCGGACACCGACAGGAGGTCGCGTATGTACGTCCAGGCGTTCAAGGTGGGGATGCGAGCCCCGGATGACATCAGCGAGGCCGCTCGGCTGCTCGACGCGGGCGCCTTCCGAGCAGAGCACGTGGTGGCCGTCCTCGGCAAGACCGAGGGCAACGGCGGCGTCAACGACTTCACACGCGCGCTGGCGACGCTGTCCTTCCAGATGCTCATTGCCGAGCGCTCGGGCCGGAAGCTCGAGGATGTGGCCCGGCACGTGCCCATCATCTGGTCGGGCGGGACCGAGGGCGTGATGAGCCCGCACGCCACAATCTTCACCCGCGAGCCCGACCGCGGAGCGCCCCGTGGGCAGAAGCGCTTCACGGTGGGCACGGCGTACACGCGCGATCTGCTGCCGGAGGAGTTCGGGACCGCCGTGCACGCCAGGGTCGCGGCCGAAGGCGTCCGCCTGGCGATCGAGGACGCCGGGATCGATTCGCCGCCGGACGTCCACTTCGTCCAGATCAAGACGGGCGCGCTCACCACCGAGCGGATCCAGGACGCGCGTCGGCGCGGCAAGGGCGTGGTCACCGGCGACACCTACAAGTCCATGGGCTATGGCCGGGCGGCGGCCGCGATCGGGATCGGCGTGGCCACGGGCGAGGTGGATCCGGCCCGGCTCAACGATGTCGTGGTCGGCACCGACTTCTCGGTGTACTCGGACGTCGCGTCGACCTCCTCGGGAGTCGAGCTGATGAACTGCGAGGTCATCGCCCTCGGCAACTCGGTCCGCTCGACGAGCGACCTCGTCATCGCCCACGCGGTGATGAAGGACGCGCTCGACACCGCCGCGGTGCGCGAGGCGCTGCGCGGCGCGGGCTTCGCCGCGCACTGCGAGCTCGCCGACGCCGAGCGGGAGCGGCTGGTGAACGTGTTCGCCAAGTGCGAGCCCGACGCCTCCGGTCGCACGCGCGGCCGCCGGCACGTCATGTTCGACGACTCCGACATCAACTACACGCGCCACATCCGCAGCGTGGTCAATGCGGTGATCGCATCGGTCACCGGCGACCCCATGTGCTACGTTTCCGCTGGCGCCGAGCACCAGGGGCCGCCAGGCGGCGGTGTCGTGGCCGTTCTGGCCCGCGCCCGCTGAGCGCCACACGCATCGGCGGCGGATCCCACCAGGCTGGTCCCCGTCAGTCCAGCCGCAGCATGACCTCGGCGAGGAGTCTGGCGCCCGCCGCGAGGTCCGCGGCGGACGCGCGCTCGCCCTCGTTGTGGCTGATGCCGCGCTCGCAGGGCACGAAGATCATGCCGGTGGGGCAGAGTCCGGCCATGTACTTCGCGTCGTGTGTCGCGCCGGAAACGATCCGCATGTGCGGTAACCCCTGGCGCTCGGCGGCGGCCTGGATCAGCTCGCAGATCCGGTGATCGAACTCGGTGGGCGGAGAATTCAGCGTCTCGATTACATCGACGGCGCATCCGCCGGCGTGCGCGCGGCACACGGCGGCCACCTCGTCGCCGAGCCGCGTGAGAGGCGTGCCATCCGGGTGCCGGAAGTCGATCGTGAAGAGGACCTGGCCCGGGACCGTGTTCGGGGAGTTCGGATGGACCTCGAAGCGCCCGACGGTGAACCGGGCCGTATCGGTCGTATCGAGCATCAAATCCCGGAGGGCGCGCACCATGTCGACGGCGGCCATCAAAGCGTCGCGGCGTTGTGCACGCGGCGTCGTTCCCGCGTGGGCTTCCTGTCCCGTCACCTCGACCCGAAACCACCGGAGGCCCTGGATGCCGGAGACGACGCCGATGGTTTTGCCGGCGGCTTCGAGCACAGGCCCCTGCTCGATGTGCGCCTCCAGATAGGCGGTCATCGGGAAGCGGAAGGCCCGGCGGTTCGCTACCGGCGCCGCCTTGAGCGTCTGGGCCAGCGCCTGTTCGACGCCGACGCCGTGCGCGTCGACTGTTGCCAGGGCGGCT
>Ga0209235_1002513_pt1 | contig 10198 bp, 4 predicted proteins | sample GraSoi013_1_20cm_4_FD_185817 | JGI IMG/M metagenome (GOLD analysis project Ga0209235, IMG submission 185817) | Grasslands soil microbial communities from the Angelo Coastal Reserve, California, USA - Sample 09_25_2013_1_20cm (SPAdes) (version 2) | ecosystem: Environmental > Terrestrial > Soil >...
ATGCATCCGGAAACGTTTCTCCGCGTGCTCGGGCCCGCGCACTGGAACGTAGCCTACGTCCAGCCGTCGCGGCGTCCGGCCGACGGCCGCTTCGGCGAGAACCCGAATCGCCTGTTCAAGCATTACCAGTTCCAGGTGATTCTCAAGCCCGCGCCCGACGAAGTGCAGCAGCTGTATCTCGAAAGCCTGGAGGCGTGCGGCATCAACCCGCGCCAGCACGACATCCGATTCGAGGAAGACAACTGGGAGTCGCCGACGCTCGGCGCGTGGGGCATCGGCTGGCAGGTGATGTTCGACGGGATGGAGATCTCGCAGTTCACGTACTTCCAGCAGGCCGGCGGTCTCGAGCTCGCGCCGATTTCGGCGGAGCTGACCTACGGGCTCGAGCGCATCGCGATGGCCCTGCAGCGTGTGGACACCATCTTCGATATCGAGTGGGCGCCCGGCGTGAAGTACCGCGACGTGCGGCTGCGCGAAGAAGTGGAGCAGTCGAAGTACGTGTTCGGTCAGGTCGATCTCGGCCCTGGAAGCCCTGGAAGCCATAACGACTTTGGAACCTTCCACCGCGACTTGTTCGAGCGCTACTACCAGCTCGCGGGCGCGCTGCTGAAAGCGGAGCTCGTCTGGCCCGCGCTCGAGCACACGCTGAAGTGCTCGCATCTGTTCAACATCCTCGACTCGAGCAACAGCATCGGCGTCACCGAACGCACCGCGTTCATTCTTCGCATCCGCCAGCTCGCGGTCGGCATCGCGAAAACGTACGTCGAGGGCGGCACCCCGCAGCCCGCCGCGCGGGCCGAAGGCGAGCGCGTGGAGACGAAGTCCTAATGGACCGCGAGCTCGTCCTGGAGATCGGATGCGAGGAGCTGCCCGCCAGCTGGCTGCCCGGTCTGACGAATCAGATCGGTGAGGTCTTCGTCTCGCAGCTGCGCGAGCATCGATTGCCGCCCGAATCGCCCGCGGAAACCTTCAGCACGCCGCGGCGGCTCACCGTCCGGATCACGCGGGTCCCGGAGCGACAAGCGGATCTCGAGGAGCTGGTCAACGGACCGCCGGTGTCCGCGAGCTTCAAGCCAGATGGCACGCCGACGCCGGCCGCGACCGGGTTCGCGTCGAAGCAAGGCGTCGAGGTTGGCGCCCTCGAGCGGGTGCAGACGCCCAAGGGCGAGTATCTCGCGTACCGCAGGCGTCAGCGCGGCAAAGCGACGGTCGACGTGCTGCCCGATGTGCTGGGCGGCACGCTGCGCGGCCTCACGTTCCCGACGTTGATGCACTGGGACGCGACACTCGAAGACGGCCGCGGCGAGCTGCTCTTCGGACGGCCGATTCGTTGGATGCTGTACATCTACGGTGGCCGTGTCGTGCCGTTCGCAATCACGCGCTCGTCGGCGGCGCAGACCGGTCAGGTGCAGGACGTCTCGACCAGCGCGGTCACCTACGGTCATCGTTTTCTGACGACGAGCGGCCGGGCAGGACGCGCGATCAAGGTGCGATCGTTCGACGAGTATCGCGCGCGGCTGCTCGAGAACTTCGTCATCCTCGAGCGTGGCGAGCGGCACAACAAGATCGCCCGTGAGCTGGACGCGAAGGCGCAGCGGCTGCAGGGTCGCGTCAGTCGAACGGTCCACGCCGACGCCGGTCTTCTTCAGGAAGTGCCCGATCTCGTCGAGTACCCGTCGGTCGTCGCCGGCACCTTCGCGCTCGAGTTTCTCGAGCTGCCGGAGGAAGTGCTGACGACGACGCTGATTCATCATCAGCATTATTTTCCGGTGGAGAGCCCTGAAAGCGAAGGCGGGAAACTCAAGAACGCGTTCCTCGCCGTCATCAACACTGAACCGGACAACGAGCGCACCATCGCGCGCAACGCCGAGCGCGTCGTCACGGCGCGGCTGCGCGACGCAGCGTTCTTCTGGGAGGCGGACCGCAAGGCCACGCTCGAATCGCGGATCGATCGGCTGTCCACGCTGCTGTTCCACAAGAAGCTCGGGACGTACAAGGAGAAGGCGGAGCGCATCGAGAAGCTCGCCGCATGGATCGCAAAGGAAGCATTCGGGGCCGACGAAGCGACCGCGAAGGACGCCGCCAAAGCCGCGCGGCTCGCGAAGGCGGACCTGACGACCGACATGGTCCGCGAGTTCCCCGAGCTTCAGGGCATCATGGGCGGCATCTACGCGCGCGAGGAAGGGCTGCCGGAAGAAGTCTGGAAGGCGACCTACTTCCACTATCTGCCGGTCGGCGTGGAGGCCGACGCGCCGCCGTCGAAAGCGCAGCTCGGAAAAGCCGCGGTCACATGGGCGGCGGTTTCACTCGCGGACAAGCTGGACACGATCGTGGGTCTGTTCGCGGCGGGTGAAAAGCCCACCGGCTCACGCGATCCGTACGGGCTGCGGCGCGCGGCCCAGGGCGTTCTGAAGATTCTCGTCGACCTCGAGCCCCTCAGCGGAGTGCGTACACGACCGACGCTCGATCGAATGCTCGAAATGACTTACAAGGTCCTGGGCGCCGAGGTTCCACAAGGCGACGCCAGGAACCCTTTGCGTTTGTTCCTGACGGACAGACTGCAGCATCTGATGCAGACGAGGGGCTCGGGATATGAGGAAGTGCAAATCGTCACGGGTGGCGGCGTCGATAGAGTTGCGCAGATTAGTCCAGTGGACCTCATCGAATGGGCCGCGGAATGGAAGCGTCTCGTCGGCACACCGGTTTTCGATTCGGCGGCGGAAGCCCACAAGCGAGCCAAGAAGATTGTCGAGGCCGAATGGGAACCGACCGACGGTCGGATGGCGCGCAGTGACCAAGCAACGATTCTCTCGGAGCCGGCAGAACTCGAGTTGCGCCGAAGTCTCGACAAGGTCGACGCCGAGATTCAGCAAGCATTAGCGTCGAGAGCGCCTCGAAAGGCGATTGAGGCGATTGCGTCAATTCAACCGGCGATTGGCCGTTTTTTTGACGAAGTTCGAGTTGTCGTGCCTGAATCACAATTGAAGAATGCTCGGCTTTCACTACTGATGGATCTTCGAGACGCTGTATCGCGGTTTGGCGATCCCGGCGTCTTTGCGCAGAAGCAGGCCTGAAGAGCGTGTGAAGAAATCACGTACAACGCAGAAACCGCGGAACCCGCAGAGAAAAATGCTTGAGGGTTTCTGCGTGTTCTGCGAGTTCTGCGTTCAACGGCGTATTCCTTCACAAGCTCTGAAGGCCTGCGCTAGGTCTCTCTAGAACAGGAGGTCGCCGATAGGATTCGAGAAAACGCGGTGAAGCGCCCGCGGCCATGCCGAGCCGAGGACATGCGAGTCCGAGGCGAGGCATCAGCGTCAGTTCGCGCCGGGGGTGGGGCCCCGGCGCAAGTGGAAAAAGTAAGGTTGTAAGTTCACGAATCGATCGACGGAGTCGTTGATGGCCAAGAAAGCGACTGTTAAAGCAACCAAGTCCAAGTCCAAATCCAAGAAACATGTCTATTTCTTCGGCAACGGGAAGGCGGACGGCAATCGGAACATGAAGGATCTGCTCGGTGGCAAAGGCGCCGGCCTCGCCGAGATGACGAATGCCGGTCTGCCGGTGCCGCCGGGATTCACGATCTCCACCGAGGTCTGCAACATCTATTACAAGGAAAAAGCGAAGATCCCCGCATCGATCGAGAAGGAGATCGCGGAGAACGTGAAGAAGCTCGAGAAGGCTGCGGGCGCGACGCTCGGGTCGACCGACAACCCGCTGCTGGTCTCCGTCCGTTCGGGCGCGAAGTTCTCGATGCCCGGCATGATGGACACGATTCTCAACCTCGGGCTCAACGACAAGGCCGTTGAAGGATTGAAGACGCGAACACAGAACGGCCGCTTCGCGTTCGACAGCTACCGCCGCTTCATCCAGATGTTCGGCAACGTCGTGCTCGAGATTCCGAAGGACGCGTTCGAGCACGAGCTCGAGGCGGAAAAGAAATCCGCCGGCGCCAAGCTCGATACCGACCTCGACGAAAAGGCGCTGTGCGACGTCGTCGAGCGCTACAAGAAGATCGTCAAGAAGAAGTCCGGCCGCGACTTCCCGCAGGATCCGAACGAGCAGTTGAAGATGGCGCGTGACGCCGTGTTCCGTTCGTGGATGAACCCGCGCGCGCAGGAATACCGCCGCATCTACGACATCCCCGATCACATCGGCACCGCGGTCAACGTGCAGATGATGGTGTTCGGCAACACCGGCGATCGTTCCGGCACCGGCGTCGGCTTCACACGCAACCCGGCGACCGGCGCCAAAGAGTTCTACGGCGAGTTCCTCATCAACGCGCAGGGTGAGGACGTCGTCGCCGGCATCCGCACGCCGCAGCCGATCCGCGAGCTCGAGCAGGTGATGCCGAAGGCGTACAAACAGCTGCGCGAGATCACGACGCGACTGGAACGGCATTACAAGGACGTCCAGGACTTCGAGTTCACCATCCAGGACGAGCGGCTGTTCATGCTGCAGACGCGCAGCGGCAAGCGGACCGGCTACGCCGCGGTCGTGATCGCGACCGATTTCGTCTCGGAGAAACTGGTCACGCCGAAAGAGGCGATCCTTCTCGTCGATCCCGAATCACTCAACCAGCTGCTCGCGCCCGGATTCGATCCGGGCGAGTGGAAGAAGATCCCGACGGCGACCAAAGGTCTTCCTGCGTCGCCGGGCGCGGCGAGCGGTCAGGTGGTCTTTACCGCCGACCACGCGGTCGAGTGGTCGCAGCAGGGCAAGCCCGTGATCCTCGTGCGCCGCGAAACGGTGCCCGACGACATTCACGGCATGTTCGTCGCGCAGGGCATTCTCACGGCTACGGGCGGGATGACCTCGCACGCCGCGGTCGTCGGCCGTCAGATGGGGAAACCATCCGTCGTTGGCGCCGGCGAGCTCGAGATCGACGAAGCGGGGAAGAAGTTCCGCGTCAAAGGCCAGACGGTGAAGGAAGGCGACTACGTCTCGTTCGACGGCCTGACCGGCGAGGTGAAGCTCGCGCAGGTCAAGTCGAAGCCGAGCGAGATCCTGCAGGTGGTGAACGGATCGCTCGACGCGAAGAAGTCCGACATCTACCAGCGATTCGACAAGCTGTTGTCGTGGGCCGACAAGTACCGGCGGCTTGGCGTGTACGCCAACGCCGATCTTCCCGATCAGGCGGAGCTCGCGTACCGGTTCGGCGCGGGTGGCATCGGCTTGTGCCGCACCGAGCACATGTTCTTCGGCGAGGGCCGCATTCCAATCGTGCAGCGGATGATTCTCGCGGACACGGAAAAAGATCGCCGCACGGCGCTGAACGAGCTGCTGCCGCTGCAGCGCGACGACTTTTACGGCGTGTTCAAGGCGATGCACGGCAACCCGGTGACGATCCGGACGATCGATCCGCCCCTGCACGAGTTTCTCCCGAAGCGTGAAGATTTGATGGTCGACGTCGCGCGCCTCGAAGCCGCCGGCAAGACCGGCAAAGAGCTCGACGAGAAAAGAACGCTCCTCGCGCGCGTCGAACAACTTCATGAGTTCAACCCGATGCTCGGCCATCGGGGCGTCCGCCTCGGCATCACCTATCCCGAGATCACCGAGATGCAGACGCGCGCCATCATCGAGGCCGCGTGCCTCCTGAACAAGGAAGGCATCAAGGTCGTGCCCGAGATCATGATCCCGCTCGTCGGAATTCCCAAGGAGCTCAAGGACCAGAAAGCCATCGTCGATCGTGTGGCCGAAGAGACGATGAAGGCGCAGGGTGTCCGCATCAAGTACCTGGTCGGCACGATGATCGAAGTGCCGCGCGGCTCGATCGTGGCCGATCAGATCGCGGAGGACGCGGAGTTCTTCTCGTTCGGGACGAACGACCTCACACAACTGACCTTTGGCTTTTCACGAGACGACGTCGGGAAGTTCCTGAAGATTTATCAGGACAAGAAAATCCTCGAGAGAGATCCGTTCGCGTCGATCGACGTGCAGGGCGTCGGCGATCTCGTGCGCGTCGGCGTCGAGCGCGGGCGCAAGGCGCGGCCCGACTTGAAGATCGGGATCTGCGGCGAGCATGGCGGCGACGCGGCATCGGTGCATTTCTTCCACACGGTCGGCCTGAACTACGTCAGCGCGTCGCCGTACCGCGTCCCGGTCGCGAGGCTCGCGGCTGCGCAGGCGGCGCTCGCCGTCAAGGTGGGGGACTGAACATGACATGGTTACGATCTTCGTCCACCACGACGGGCAGACCGAACAGGTCACCAGCATCGATCGCGCGTGGCTCAGTCCAGCGACACCTTCCACTTCCATCCGCTGTCGGTGGAGGACGCGATGTCGTCGCGGCAGTATCCGAAGATCGAGGCGTACGACGGGTATCTTTACGTCATCCTCCACGGCATCGAGATTCAGGCCGCCGAGCACCGCTTCGCGACGCACGACGTCGACTTCTTCCTCGGGCCCACGTATCTGGTGACCGTCCACGACGGCGATTCGCGATCCATCGCGGAGCTGCGCGATCACGCAACGCGCAATCCGAAGATTCTGTCGGAAGGCCCCGTCGCGCTGTTTCATCGCATCGTCGATAGAATGGTGGACCACTACGTGCCGGAAGTGGAGAAGCTCGAGAATCGTCTGGACGAGCTCGAGGAGGCAATCTTCGACAATCCGAGCCCGGCGCTCGCGCGCCAGATTCTCGACGAGAAACGCGAGGTGGCGTCGCTGCGCCGCATCATCACGCCGCAGCGCGACGTCATCGCACGCCTCGCGCGGCGCGACTTCGTCGACATCAGCACCGAGATGTCGTTCCGCTTCCGCGACATCTACGACCATCTCGTCCGCATCGCCGACGATGCGCTGATCTTTCACGACCGGATTACCGGCATGCTCGACGCGCACCTGTCGAACACGAGCAATCGCCTGAACGAGGTGATGAAGGTGCTCACGGTCGTGTCGACGATCTTCATGCCGCTGACGCTGCTGACCGGCGCTTTCGGGATGAACGTGCCGCTGCCGCGATTTCCGGGCAGCGACGCGGCGCAGTTCTGGTGGCTCACCGCCATCTCCATCGCGGTGACGGTCGTGATGCTGGGCTTCTTCCGCCGCAAGCGCTGGATCTAGCTTGGGCAAAATCACCCGCCTCCCTTCGGACCTGGCGAATCAGATCGCCGCCGGCGAAGTCGTCGAGCGTCCGGCCTCCGTCGTCAAGGAGCTCGTCGAGAACGCGATCGACGCGGGCGCGCGCCGCCTGTCGATCCACGTCGAGCTCGGCGGCAAGAAGCAGGTACGCGTCGAAGACGATGGGGAAGGGATGGAGCCGGAGGACGCGCGGCTCGCAATCGAGCGGCATGCGACCAGCAAGATCAAGCGCGCCGACGACCTCGCGGCAATCCGGACGCTCGGGTTTCGGGGCGAAGCGCTGCCGTCGATCGCGTCGGTGTCGCACTTCGTGCTGCGGACGCGGGCGCGCGGCCAGCAGAGCGGCACCGAGGTTCGCGTCAACGGCGGCGCGATTGCGTCGGTCACCGAGATCGGCGCGGCGGAAGGCACGACGATCCAAGTCAACGACCTCTTCTACAACCTGCCCGCGCGGCGGAAGTTCTTGAAGTCGGATGGCGCTGAATCGGCACAGGTGTCGCGCGTCGTCACGCAGCTCGCGCTCGCGTATCCCGAGGTCGGCTTCACGCTGACGAGCGCGGGCCGGACCGTCCTGCAGTGTCCGCCGGCCGGATCGCGGCGCGATCGGCTGTATCAGGTGTACGGCGAGCGCAGTGACCTGATGGAAGTACGCAAGGACGCCGGCGGCCTCAAGCTGACGGGTTTCATCGCGGCGCTCGCCGAGCAGGGTCCCACTCGCGGTCCGCAAAACCTGTTCATCAATCGGCGGATCGTCAAAGACCGCACCATCGCGCACGCGATCATCGACGCGTACAGCATGGCCTCGATCAAAGAGCGGAGCGCCGAGGTGCATCTGTTCATCGAGATGGCGCCCGACGCCGTCGACGTGAACGTGCATCCGACCAAGGCCGAGGTGCGCTTCCGCGATCAGTCGATGGTGCACGAAGTCGTGCGGCGCGCCTTGATGGACGCGCTCGGCGCGAGCGCCGTGCCGCAGCTGCAACTGCGGCCGGAGCATGCGACCCAGTCTCCGATCGCGCCGGCGTTGCCCGGCGTCCTCGCCGGCGGCGTGTACCCGAGTCGATGGATTCCGGAGCGAAGCACCCTAGAGGATCCGCCGAGCACCCTGGAGCATCCGCCCGGCACCCTGGAGCATCCACCGAACACCCTAGAGCATCCGCCCAGGACCATCGATATCAAACCCATGATCGCGTTGGGGCAATTCCGCGACACCTTCATCATCGCGGTTGACGATGAGGGCGTGGCGATCATCGATCAGCACGTCGCGCACGAGCGCGTGCTGTTCGAGCGCGTGATGGAGAAGCTGACCTCGGGCCATCTCGAGTCGCAGCGCCTGTTGGTGCCGATCCTGCTCGACGTCGCGCCGTCGGCGCACCAGGCGCTTGTCAACCGGGCGAGCGAGCTCGAGCGGTTCGGCTTCGAGATCGAAAGCTTCGGCACAACGACGATCAAAGTGACGGCGGTGCCGGCGCTGCTGAAGACCGAGGACAGCTCGAACGCGCTGCTCGCGCTCGCCGAGGACTTGGAAGGGCTCGATCGCGGCGCGCAGGTGCAGGACGCCTTACAGCGCATTGCGGCGACCACGGCGTGCCATGCGGCGGTGAAGGCGAACTATCCGCTGACCTACGAAAAGATGACGCACATCCTCGACGAGCTCCGCGCAACCGCGTACTCAACCGTCTGCCCGCACGGCCGGCCGGTGATGCTGCGGCTCACGCGCCGTGAAATCGAGAAAAACTTTGATCGCATTTGACCCGCACGGCCGGACGTCCTGCCAGCAGCAAAGGGCTTGTAATCACCGCCGCGAGCGAACGAGCGAGCGGCGACAGGCGGCGGGGGTGGGGCCCCGCCGCGCGTGAAGACATGACGGCTCTCTTTTATCTCGGCCGCGTCGCTCAGCTCATCGGTATGTGGCTGTTGCTCGTCGATCTCTTCAACGCTGGTCCGCTCGGCCCCAGTCCGCGGCTGTTCGCGCTCGGGGTCGGCGTCTTCATCGCGGGCTGGGCCGTTTCCCGCGCGACAAAACGGCCATCTTGAGCTTGACACTCGACGGTTCGGTTGCTACAGTTGTGGCGGCTCCGCTCCTCTCGAACAACTGTAAGTAGCTCAGCGCTTTCCAAGCGAAAGGGTCATCCTGCGTCCGCGTGCAGCGGATCCGGGAGCGCAAAGCTGTAAGCCTCGGTGCGTGAGGCGGTTTAGCTGCCGAACTTGGAGTTTTAATGATCGCTGGACGCCTGGCATTCCTCACGTCACTCCTCGCGACGGCCGTTTCCTGTTTCACGCTCGGCATCATGCACGCGCGCAGCAGCGACCTGCTCGCGGCGCGCGTCTACGACGCGAAGATCGACGCGATCCGCGCCGAGGTGCGGAGCGAGCTGGGGCGCGGCCGCCGCACCGACGCCGTCGTGCCCGCGGGAACCACCGGTCAGCTGGCGCGTGAAGACCATGCGCCGAACCTGTCCGCGCGCGAGCGCATGGTGCGCGAGATCAAGCAGGAGCTGCAGAGCGAGATGGGCCTGCTGCCGGTGCACCTGTTGCGCGATCGCCGTTCGAGCTTCGTCGAGCTGTATTCCACCGACAACTTCGGGAAGACCAACTACGGGACGGCCGGCTATCTGGGCCACGGCTACTTCGTGACGGTGAAGCACGCGGTCGTCGCGCTCAAGGACGAGGACAATCGCCAGAGCACGCGAAAGATCACCTCGGTGCGCATCGTCTACCGCGGCAAGGAAATTCCCGCGAAGGTCATCGACACGGGCGATGCCGACGTCGAAGTCCACACCGGCGACTGGGCGATCATCCGGACGCGCGAGCTCGAGCTGCCGGCGCTTCGTGTCGACACCGCGTTCGCGTACGATTTCGCGGAACCGCTCTTCCGTCTCGGCAATGACTACTCGAAGGGCATCATCCTCTCGACCGGCTACGCCGGTCAGAAAACCTCCAACGGCCTCGTCACCTGTCTCACCGACGGTCATCCCGGCGTCTCGGGCGGCGGCGTGCTGAATCAGCGCGGCGACCTGGTCGGTATTCCGATCGGCCGGATGCAGGGCGACTACCGCTTCTCGTTCATTCTCCCGATCCGCGCGGAGATGCTCCGTAAGCTGTCCCCGTACGAGCAGCC
>Ga0209235_1002515_pt1 | contig 10194 bp, 10 predicted proteins | sample GraSoi013_1_20cm_4_FD_185817 | JGI IMG/M metagenome (GOLD analysis project Ga0209235, IMG submission 185817) | Grasslands soil microbial communities from the Angelo Coastal Reserve, California, USA - Sample 09_25_2013_1_20cm (SPAdes) (version 2) | ecosystem: Environmental > Terrestrial > Soil >...
CCAGATAGAGGGATGCCACATAGTCCCAGGCGGTTGCGAGCCCCACCCCACCACTTTCGGCTGGATTGAGATGGTATCGTTCCAACACCGACTGGCCAGAAGAAGTCCCGATCCAAATCTCATTCTCCAGACTAGCAAAGGCCCAGCGCTCCCCTCTGGCCATGCGTCCGGATGCAATGGCATCCCAAAGCAGGACGGTTGCGCCGGGCGCCAATGTTACGTGAATAACTTGGCGAAAACGTGAACCGGCAAACGGGATCGTCGGTTCAGGCACCCACTCCAGGATCGCCCCGCGACCAACCGAAATATCCACCACCTGGACGGAGGTCTCAGAGAGGGAGCGGTACACCCGGTTCGCGGAAGGGGTCGAGATGAGGACGTGCGCGTCCGGGCCCAGTGTCATTTCGATGGAGAGACGGTCTCCGCCCACCAGTCCTCCGGACGGATTGAGCAGGAGCGTATAAGCGGAGCCGGTATCGTCGAGATAGATGGGAGGGAAAAGATGCCAAGGACTCGTGCAATGGGAGCGGGCGATGATAGTCTTGCGATCCTGCCAGACGTACTCGAGCCGAAGCTCACCGACGCGCCCGACCGAAGAGGTCGGCTCCCTGTTCGAGCTCTTCTTGGAAACTGCCACGTCAGAGGCCAGCACTGGTCACCGCCGCTTCGCGCGCTGGGGGATGCGATGCTCAACCCAGTCCACGACGCGATCGAGCCCTTCCCCGGTTAGAAGATTGGTGAAGACAAACGGCAGGTCGCCGCGCATGCGGCGGCTATCCCGATCCATCACGGAGAGATCGGCCCGGACATAGGGCGCGAGGTCCATCTTGTTGATCACGAGGTAGTCCGAGCGAGTGATGCCGGGGCCTCCTTTACGGGGAATCTTGTCGCCCTCGGCCACGTCGATCACGTAGATAACATGATCCACTAACTCCGGGCTGAACGTGGCGGCCAGATTGTCGCCCCCGCTTTCCACGAAGATCAGCTCCACATCAGGATGGCGATGGACCAGGTCATCGATCGCCTCTTGATTGTGCGAGGCATCTTCGCGGATCGCTGTATGCGGGCACCCACCGGTCTCGACGCCCAGGATGCGATCCGGCGGTAAGGCCCCGCGCTTGGTCAGGATTTCCGCGTCGATCTTGGTAAAGATGTCGTTGGTGACAGCAGCGAGGCTGTACCGGTCGCGCAACCGCAGGCAGAGTGCCTCCACCAGCGCGGTCTTGCCCGATCCAACAGGCCCCCCGACGCCGATGACCGGAATGCCCTTCACCCGCGCCTGCGTCGACTTTCCGTCGCCGTGATGGTGCTGATGATTGTGACCGTGCATTGATCGACTCCTTATGACCTGAACAACTTCCACTCCAGACAGCCATGCCGCATCCCGTAGATGTCCTGGACCGGCGACCAGGACGACAGGGGGACGGGCGTCACCTCGCGGCTGATGCGATAGATCAGCGGCAGCCAGCCCTCGATGAGGCTCTGTCCCTCGCGCTGCCCGATGGGCAGCAGTCGCATCGCCGACGCCGTCTGGTACAGATAGGCCGCCACGGCCTCCTCTCCCTTCCAGCCGCAGGCGCCCAGCGTAAGTCCGAGGCAGACAGGCAGGTGACCGGGAGCCTTCTCGCGCTCCATTGCGGTGAGATAGGATCGCAGGACAACTTTCCCGTCAAGTTGCTCGGCCGCGATTTTCATGACCTGCCGGCCCATCTGGCGGCTGGCCAGACGCCCGGCGCGACCCAATTTCATGCCGTCCAACTCGCGATCCACCGCCACCGCCGCCGCCTGATTGCCGGTCGTGCCGGCCCGGCTCGCCACGCAGGCCGCGACCGCCTCGCGCCGGCTCATACCTCCGCCTAAAAGATCTTCCACATAGCGGGCAAGCTGGGCTGAATCCTTGACGGCTCCTCCTTGCACCGCCGCCTCCAGCCCGGACGAAAACGCGTACCCGCCCGACGGGAACAATGTGTCAACGAATCGGAGGCCACTTAGAAGACTTAGAATTTCCACGTTGCTCTCAGCCGGTTAGAAGAGAAAGTATCGTTGCGCCATTGGGAGAACAGCCGCCGGCTCGCACTTCAACAGTTGCCCATCGGCCCGCACTTCGTAGGTCTCCGGATCAACCTCTATCTTGGGCAGCGCATCGTTCAGCTTGAGATCGCGCTTCTTGACACTGCGGCAATTTTTCACCACTGCCACGCGCTTCCGCAAACCGAGCTTCTTCGGGATGTCCCGATCCAAAGCCGACTGCGACACGAAGGTGAGGTTGGTGCTGCACAGAGCCCGCCCGAAAGCACCAAACATCGGACGGCTGATGATCGGTTCCGGTGTCGGAATCGAGGCATTCGGGTCACCCATTTGCGCTTGGGCGATGAACCCGCTCTTCAGAACCATTTCGGGCTTCACGCCAAAGAATGCGGGCTTCCAGATCACCAAGTCCGCAACCTTTCCGACTTCCACGGACCCAACCTCATGGGCAATCCCATGCGTGATGGCCGGATTGATCGTGTACTTGGCCACGTAGCGCTTGGCTCGGAAGTTATCGTGCCGTGAGGAATCCTCCCGGCCGCTCTGCGACAGATGCCCACGCTGCACCTTCATCTTATGGGCTGTTTGCCAGGTTCGAATAATCACTTCCCCGAGCCGGCCCATCGCCTGCGAGTCAGAGGACATCATGCTGATCGCGCCCAGGTCGTGCAGCACGTCTTCTGCCGCGATGGTCTCACGCCGGATGCGCGACTCCGCAAAGGCAATATCTTCCGGCACTTTCTTATTGAGATGGTGGCACACCATCAGCATATCCAAATGCTCGTCCATCGTGTTCACCGTCAACGGCATCGTGGGGTTGGTCGAGGACGGCAGGACATTCGGCTCGCCGCAGACTTTGATGATATCCGGCGCATGGCCGCCACCGGCCCCTTCCGTGTGGAAGGAGTGAATGGTCCGGCCGGCAAAGGCCTTGATGCTGTCCTCCACAAACCCGGCTTCATTCAGCGTATCCGTATGGATGGCCACCTGTACGTCGTATCGCTCCGCGACACGCAAACAGGTGTCGATCGCAGCAGGCGTCGTGCCCCAGTCTTCGTGCAACTTCAATCCGATCGCGCCGGCTTCGATCTGTTCATTCAGCCCCTCAGGCAGTGACGAGTTGCCCTTTCCGAGAAATCCCAGATTAATGGGAATTCCGTCCGACGCTTCAAGCATCCGATAGATGTTCCAGGGCCCCGGCGTGCAGGTCGTCGCGTTCGTCCCCGTTGCCGGACCGGTCCCGCCGCCGATCATCGTCGTAATGCCAGCGGATAAGGCCTCCCAATATTGTTGCGGACAAATGAAGTGGATATGGGTCTCCACGCCACCGGCCGTCACAATGCAGCCTTCGGCGGAGATGGCTTCGGTTCCGGCACCCACCTCCATCCCTTGACTGACGTTCGGCATGAGATCGGGGTTGCCGGACTTCCCGATGCCGACCACCCGCCCGTCCTTTATCCCGATATCCGCCTTCACGATACCCCAATAATCAAGAATAAGCGCATTCGTGATCACCGTGTCGAGCGCGCCGCTCGCGCTGGTCGCTCGCGGGGACTGGCCCATCCCGTCACGGAGCACTTTCCCTCCCCCGAAGACAGCCTCATCGCCGTACGAGGTGAAATCCTTCTCGACCTCAATCACCAGCTCCGTGTCGGCGAGCCGGACCCGGTCTCCGACCGTGGGACCGAACAGATCCGCATACTGTTTCCTTGGGATTTTCACCGTGCCCCTCCTTTTCCGGAGAATCCAAGCTCAGCCGCGCGAGAAAGGGCCTGCGCCTTCACCTGCGCATCATCCAATGATCCATTGGTCAGACCGTTGATCCCGTGGGCCACCCGCTTGCCTGCCAGAGCCACGACCGTGACCCGCTTTTCTTCACCAGGCTCGAACCGCACCGCTGTGCCGGCTGGAATGCAGAGTCGAAATCCGAACGCCTGTTCCCGATCGAAGATGAGTGCCCGATTGACCTCGAAGAAGTGGCAGTGGGATCCCACTTGAATCGGCCGATCGCCGACGTTGGACACCGTGAGTTCCTTTGTCGCACGGCCTTTAAACGCCTCCACGTCGCCGGTGCCAAAGATGGTTTCGCCCGGCACGACGGGCTTGGACAACTCTGCTTTGATCACAGCGGCCAGGGAGGCTCCCTTTATCTGCGGAGCCTTCTGAGCCTTGGCCAGGGCTCGTTTGGTCTTCGTCGGCATGTGCCCTCCTACACAGACATGAAACAGGTTGGTGGATTCAAGAGAATCCTTACCGAATCGGGTTGTGCACCGTCACCAACTTGGTCCCGTCAGGAAACGTCCCTTCGACTTGAAACTCGTGAATCATCTCCGGAACGCCCGGCATCACATCCTTGCGGCTGAGTAAGGTGACCCCATGGCTCATGAGGTCCGACACGGATTTGCCATCGCGGATGCCTTCCAGAATGGCGGCGGTCAGGTAGGCAACGGCTTCAGGATGGTTGAGCTTGAGGCCACGGGCCTTGCGGTCCTTGGCAAGTTGCGCTGCAACATAAATTAAGAGCTTCTCTTGCTCCCTGGGCGTTAAGTGCATGAGTTACCTCTCTGTGGTTGGATGACCCGCTCTGGGGTTTGTGGCTAGGTCCTCCAACGGTGTACCTTCAGAATTCTCTTGCGGGGAGGCGTAGCCTAGTCTACGATCCGCGCTCTGTCAAGTATGAGGGAAGGCACGTAAGCGAAAGGAGGGGCCCTTGGCGACCGTGACACTGAAGGACCAATACCGAGACCATCCCACCCTTGGATTTATCGACTGGGTGTTGCGGGGGATTGGGCAGGTGGTCTTCCAGAACAACCCAATCTCCGGCGCGGTGGTTCTGGCGGCAATCTTTTACAACTCCTGGATCTACGGTACCGTCTGCCTGCTCGGCACCATCGTCGGGACCGCGACAGCCATCTGGCTCAAGGCCGACAAGGGAATGATCAAGGACGGGTTGTTCGGGTTCAACGGCGCGCTGATGGGGATCGCGCTCGTCGCCTACACCAGCGCAAACTTTACGACCGGCAACGTGCCGAACGCGCATCTCTGGCTCTACATCGTGCTGTGCGCCGTCTTCACCGCGGTGCTCGTGCCCGCCTTTGGTGCCATGCTGGGTCCTCATAAAGTACCGGGCCTCACCATGCCCTTCGTCCTGGCCACCTGGTTCTTCCTCGGTGCGTTGCTTCAGTTCACCACCATTGATGTGTCCAATGCCCTCAAGCCGACCTCGCCCTCAGACTTCACGGGCCCGAGACCAGACTACACCTGGGTCACCTGGTTTCACGGCATCACCATGGGCATCGCGGAAATCTTCTTCCAGGACAATTGGGTGACTGGGGTCATCATCTTGATCGGGATCGCCATCAATACGCGGATCGGCGCGCTGATGGCACTTATGGGATCCACTCTGGCGGTCGGTACCGCGGTGTTCTACGGCGCGCATGATGAGGCGATCCGGGACGGCTTGTTCGGGTATAACGCGGCCTTAACTGCGATGGCCCTCGGCGGCCTCTTTCTCGTGCTGAACCTTCCCGGGTTCATCTATACGGTGATCGGCGTGTTGGTCACAGCCCGGGTCTGGGCGTCACTTGGCATTTTCCTGGAGCCATCAGGGATGCCGGTCTTGACCTCCGCCTTCGTGTTCGTCACATGGCTGATGCTCTTGGCGACGAATGGCTTCCCTGCCCTCATCCCGGTCGCGCCGGCCGACGCCACGACCCCGGAGGACAATCTGCGGCGGTACCAGAAGAGTCAGAAGAGATAAATCGCTTCCAAGGAGAGCGTCGGCTGATAGCTGGTGGGACGGCCTCCGACCTGGAACACATTCTTATCGGACTTGTCGTATCGATATTCCAGGCGAGTCATCAGGAACGGGACCGGCTTGAACTGAAGCGTCCAGGTGAATTCCCAGAGCGTCTGACCCACTGCGGGTGCCGGGGTGGTTGAGGTCGCCCCGAAACACACATTGGCTCGTGGCTGATACGCTGTCGTGCCCTGGCAGGTAGCAAAGCCCCCGGGGTCCTCAAAAATTTCACCTCGCAACCGTACACCCCACTGGTGGCTAAGGTCATAAATAAGGTACCCGGCGAGTCCATCCCAGCGGGCGTTCCGAGCCTGGCTTATGACGCTGCTGTTGATTTGGTTGGCGTAGTAGGATTCCAACACGATCGACGCTTGTGGCGTGACTTCTAGACTGAGGTAACCGCCCCCTAGTAGAAGCCCGCCCCACCTGATATCCACCGCTCCGAGCCCGGGGCCGACGAGACTGTACAGCGTAAGCTTCACCTTGTTGGACGGCGTGAGAGTGAAAGCTGATTCCACCCACGGACTGCCTCGATCATTCGGCAAGTTACTGTTGATCCGGTTGATCACACCCAGGGACCAGGAGACGTGCTCGTTGAATTCATAGGAAGCCCTTATCCCGCGCGTCGTAAAGGGCTGCCCCAAACCAAAGAGCCATGACCGCGAGTAGTTCGGATTGCGCGGAGACTCAACCACTTCATACCCGATCAACGCGTTGATCTGGCCAAGTTTCAGGTCCAGCCCACTGCCGAAAGGGATGATGTACTGGACGTAGAACTCCTGGAAGTCGGCCCAGTCGCTCAGATTAGTCCCGCCGATGAAATCGGAGTCCCTGCCTGCATTGAACTTGACGTGGAAGCCAGCGCGATCCAGCCAGTTCGTGGTGGGTTGGGCCTCTCGCTCAAGGACAAGTTGCGCCAGGTTCGGACGAAACTGGTTCGAATTGACGTCGAAGATACGCAGTTCGTTGATGCGGTTCGACGGACTGTTGAAGTTCTGCGTGTAGGAGCCGTCGAGATACCCATAGTAGCGAAGACGAAGAGCATCCGAGAGGAGTCGCGTCTCAACCGCTTTCTCGGCTGCCTTCAGTCGCAGCGCGACATGCTCCAGCTCACGAACGACAGGGCCTGGTTCTCCCTGGGCAGACACATCCTGGAAATGGAGAACAACAAATAAGAAGGTGAGGTCACGGAGGATGCAGGCGGTGTAGTAGCGCGCGCTCGAACTCAGCGAGCACAGGGGCCTGCCATGCTGGCCCGTCATTACACCACTAAATGTTGCCTGACTTGTTCTTGGCTCAACTCTGATGTCTTGCCGGCCGCTACCACCGCCCCTTTGGCCATGATCACATACGTATCCGCCAGCCGTGCCGCAAACTCCATATACTGTTCGACGAGCAGGATTGCAAACCGCCGCTCGGCTTTGAACCCCTCGATCACACGCTCGATCTGCTCCACGATGGACGGCTGGATGCCCTCAGTCGGTTCATCCAACAGCAGCAGCTTGGGCTTGGACAGCAACGCCCGTGCAATGGCCAGTTGCTGCTGCTCGCCCCCGCTCAACACGCCGCCCGGCCGGTTCAAGAGCGAGGTCAACCTGGGAAAGAGCGCGAATACCTCCCCGAAGGCTGTTTCCTCTGATCCATGGTTCTGCGTCCTGCCGCTGGCCTCGAACCCCAGACGAAGATTGTCCTGGACCGTGAGGTGTGGAAAAATTTCCCGGCCCTGCGGCGCATAGGCGAGCCCCCGCCGCACCCGGCGATCCGGGCTGTCCTGCGAGATGTCCACTCCCTCAAACCGGATGCGACCGGTCTTAGATCGCAACAGGCCCATCATGGTCTTCAGCAGCGTCGTCTTCCCGACGCCGTTCCGCCCCATCAGGCAGACCACCTGGCCCGGCTCCATCTCAAAGGAGATGTTCCGGAGAATGTGGCTCTCCCCATAGAACACGTTGAGATTATCGAGCTGCAGCAGCATCCGCTTCCTTCTGTCGGCCGAGATAGATCTCGACGACGCGCGGATCGGCCTGAACCTTTTCGACCGGGCCTTCGCAGAGCACCGTGCCTTCGTGCAAGACCGTCACCGTCCGCGCGATCTGCCGCACGAACTCCATGTCATGTTCGATCACGATGATCGAACGGCGGTCCGCGAGCGACTGCAACAGCAGACCGGTCTGCTCGGTTTCCCGATCGGTCATCCCGGCGACCGGCTCATCAATCAGCAGGAGCGCCGGGTCCTGGAGCAACACCATTCCGATCTCCAACCACTGTTTCTCGCCGTGGGAGAGTGCACCGGCCCTGACGTCCGCCTTCTCCGCAAGCCCGATGGTCTCCAGTGTCGACGTGATCTTCTCGGTCTCTGCCCGGTCCGGCTTGGATACCAGGGTCGCGAAGACCCCCTTGCTTTTGCGTTTCAGTGACAGGTCCAGGTTGTCCCATACTGACAGGTTCGAGTACACCGAGGGCGTCTGGAATTTACGACCGATGCCGAGCGTGGCGATTTCGTGCTCCGGCAGCCCGATCAAGTCCGTATCCTTGCCAAAAACGACCCGGCCGGATACCGGCTTGACCTTCCCGGAAATGACGTCCAGCAAGGTGGTTTTGCCGGCCCCGTTGGGGCCGATCACGACCCGCAGTTCGCGATAATCCACGATGAAGTTGAGATTGTCGAGCGCCTTGAACCCGTCGAAGTCAACGGTCACGGCTTCCAGATAGATGATTGACCCGCGTGCAGGCATCTCGCTCACGACACAAGGTTCCCCACGACAACGTCCACCCGCACGGCTATCGGACTTCTTGTCCCTCCGGCTCCGAGGTTGCCAGCTTCTTCCGAAAACCCAGGCCGGCATGCCATCCTCTGTTGAGCCTCCTCGCCAGACCGACGCATCCTTCCGGGAACAGGAGGACCACCGCGACAAACAGTCCCCCCAGAAAGAACGGCCAGAGATCCGGGAAGGAAGTGGTCAAGATGCTCCGGGCCCAGTTGACGCCGACGGCCCCCAAGACCGCTCCGATCAGGGTACCGCGCCCCCCGACCGCCACCCAAATCACCATCTCGAGAGACGGCAGGACACCGATCTGCGCCGGAGTGATGATGCCCACTTGCGGGACATAGAGCGCGCCGGCGAGCCCAGCCAGCGCCGCCGACACGACAAAAACAAACAACTTGTAGCTACCCGGGGAATACCCGGAGAAGAGGACTCGTTGCTCGCTGTCCCGGATCGCCACCAGGACCTTGCCAGTCCTGGACCTGGTAATCCAGCGGCACAGCAGATAGGCCGCCCCAAGGCTGAGCACGGTCAGGACGTACAGCGCCCGCTGCGTTCCCGGGTCGCTCAACCGGAACCCCAGCACCTGCTTAAAATCTGTCAAGCCGTTCGTGCCGCCGAGGTTCGTCTCGTTACGGTTGAACACCAGCCAGGCCGAGAGGGCCAGCGCCTGCGTGATGATGGCGAAATACACCCCCTTGATCCGGCTTCGGAACGCCAGAAAGCCGAAGATGGCGGCGAAGAGCGTGGGCAGCAGGATTGCCGCGGCAATCGCAAACCAAAAACTGTAGAACGGCTTCCAAAAGTACGGCAGTTCCTTCACCTGGTTCCACACCATGAAGTCCGGCAACGTGCTGCCATAGACGCTCTCGGTGCCGATGGTCAGCATCAGGTGCATGCCGACCGCGTAGGCACCCAGGCCGAAGAACACCCCGTGCCCGAGACTTAAGATCCCCGTATAGCCCCAGATGAGATCAAGGCCGAGGGCCAGGATGGCAAAGGCCAGGAATTTTCCGAAGCGGTTCAAGGCGAAGTCCGAGACGTGGAGCCACGAATCGGGCTCCGGCAGGACGTTGAGCAGTGGCATGATCACGAGCAGGGAGAAGCCGATGAGCCAGACGGTCAGCCCCTCGCCCCGGTCTTGCGCTACCGTTCCCAACTCATGACTCGACATAACGGCCCTTGATCGTAAAGAGTCCGGATGGCCGACGTTGGAGGAAGAGAATCACCAGCACGAGAATCAACACCTTGCCATACACAGCCCCGAAGCTCGGCTCCAGCAGCTTGTTGAGCCCGCCGATGCCGAGCGACGCGACAATGGTGCCGGCCAGTTTGCCGACCCCGCCAGTCACCACGACCATAAAGGAATCCACGATGTAATTCTGACCGAGGCCAGGCTCCACATTGCCGATGAGCGTGAGCGCGCAGCCGGCCAGCCCGGCCAGCCCCGATCCGAACGCGAAGGTGTAGGCGTCTACCTTGCGAGTCGGGATGCCGAGGCACGCGCCCATGTCACGGTTCTGCATGACGGCCCGCACACGAAGTCCGACGCCCGAGCGAAACAGCAAGAAATAGATCCCCACAACACACAAGGTCGAGAGC